>Ga0187892_10009370_pt1 | contig 12921 bp, 13 predicted proteins | sample MA1701073metaG_FD_139345 | JGI IMG/M metagenome (GOLD analysis project Ga0187892, IMG submission 139345) | Bio-ooze microbial communities from a basaltic lava cave in the Kipuka Kanohina Cave System on the Island of Hawaii, USA - MA170107-3 metaG ...
ATCTGCGATCTCGTCAATCGCAGCGCTAATGGACGGAGCCCATCTTCCCATTTTCAAAAAATAATTCAAGCATGTTCAGCCTGTTACCAGCGCGCTCGACCGATTACGCCCGTTAGCATTGTAGCCGGCTGACAAGGCGTCTTGCCAGGCCGATCTCACCTCCCGCCGTTTGGATCTCCGGGTGCGATATCTTGGCTGACTAGCGCGATGAGATGGTTACTCATCGTCTTGAACATCATGCTGGTCGCATCTGTTTTTGGGGCATGGTCGCATGATAACCCCGCGCGAAAAGGCTTCATTCCCGATCGTCACGCGTCGCTCCCTCCAGGATCGGCAGTTACTGCTTTTTGTATGCGCTCTGTTTTAGCCGAAACAGCGCCGAGATGTCTTCGTCTCCGCGTCCCTGTCGCATCTAGCGTTCGTAATCCGTGATCGTCATTTCGGTTACGGGAAGAGATGCGGCATTTTGGGCCATCTCGCGGCAGATGCTGAGATCTTTATGATGCAGGCTGACTCTGAACCCGGGAGAAAATCGCCCCTCCAGCATGCTCTTCGCCCGATGTTCTAGAAACCAATTGGCGGCGGCGCCACTGCCGACCACATCGAGCACCTTGTCCATGGGCAGGCCCATGGCCTCGCCAAATGCCAACGCTTCGGTTACCGCCTGATTGATCCCCCCCGCCATGATCTGATTGACTGCCTTGGTAGCCTGGCCACTGCCGCTGGGACCGATGTGGACGATGTGCCGGGCGATGGCAGCCAAAACCGGCTGGGCTCGCTCTAAGGCCCCTGCATCGCCACCGACCATCATCGCGAGAGTCCCCTGGCGCGCGCCTTCCACTCCACCAGAGACCGGGCAGTCGAGGAATTCAACGCCCCACGCGCCGAGCTGGGCGGCGAGCTCGCGCGCCGTAACGGCGTTGATGGTGGAGGTATCCGCGACGATGGTCCCCGCCGTTAATCCCGGCAGCGTGGCCGATAGGACTTGTTTCACATCGACATCCCTAGACACGCAAGTGACAATCAGCTCGCAACACCGAGCTAATTCCTCGGGCGAACCGGCAACGCGGATCCCCTCCTGATCCGCAAAGGGCTCAGCGCGGCTTAGCGTGCGATTCCAGACCGCGGCCAGAAATCCCTGCCGGTGTAAATTCCAAGCCATGCCGGCCCCCATGGCTCCCAGACCTATGACACCTGTTTTCATGGTCGTTCGCGGTTACTTTTTCTTGTGGGCGCTTCGATAAATTGCTTCCGTGCAATTTATCGAAGCGCAAAGCAAAAAGCGTGGTTTTCGCTTTGCTCCATTGGTCAATCAGTTACGGTGATTAGCCAATGTCCTCGCGTCCCCGTGAGGGCGGGCACTCCGAATTAATCGAAGTGCCCTTGTGCCTGAAATGCTCCGCAATGACCTGCGCCACGCAACAGGTCACGCGCTTGGCCATGGGGATGTGTAAGAACTCATTGGGGCCGTGGGCATTGGACTGCGGTCCGAGCACCCCGGTAACAAGAAACTGCGCCTCCGGAAAGCGCTCGCCAAGCATGGCCATAAACGGGATGGTGCCTCCTTCGCCCATGCAAACCGCCGGCTGTCCAAAATAAGTACGCGAGGCGCTGTCCATAGAGGCCGCCAACCAGGGCTCGAATTCCGGCGCATCCCAACCGCTGGCGGCCCAGTCCGGCGTGAACTTCACCCGCGCGCCATAGGGCGGATCCTGTTCTAACAGTTGCTTTAAGGCGGCTGAGGCCGCATTGGCGTCGCACGTTGGCGGCAGGCGCAGCGATAACCTCGCCTCGGTGCATGGCCGTAACACGTTGCCCGCATCCGCGAGTGCTGGAACACCGCCGATGCCGATGATACACAGGGACGGGCGCCAGGTGCGGTTTAGAATCAATTCAGTTCGCTCGCCTTGGATAGGCCGTGCGCCCTTCACGAAAGGGAACTTGGCGAAGACCTCATCCCCGAGCACCTGGGCCGCCGCCTTAGCCTGCCGCAAGCGCGCCTCGGGGATCGGAACCCAGAACATCGGCGGGTGGATTTCCCCTGTGTCTTCGTCTTCGAGGCGGCTCAAGAGCCGCCGCAGGATGCGAAAGCTGGACGCCACGACGCCGCTGGCGTCACCCGAGTGCACTCCCTCATCCAAGATTTCCACGCTTAAGTGTCCACCGACCAGCCCGCGGAGCGATGTGGTGCACCAGAGTCGCTCGTAGTTACCGCAACCGGAGTCTAGGCAAATGACCAAGCTGGGTCTACCGATGCGCTCGGCGAGCGCCTCGATGTGGAAGGGCAGGTCGAAGCTTCCGCTCTCCTCACAGGCTTCGATGAGGACCACACAGCGGGCGTACGGGACCTTAAGCCGCACCAGAGCCGCGATCGCCGTGAGCGATGCAAACATGGCGTAGCCATCATCCGCCGCCCCGCGCCCGTACAGCCTGTCGCCTTCCCTCACCGGCTCCCAGGGATCTAGGCCTTGACGCCAGCCTGTCATCTCCGGCTGTTTATCGAGATGTCCATAGAGCAGCACACAGTCCTCGCTATCCCCGCTTCCGGGGATCTCCATCCACAGCAGCGGCGTGCGTTCGGGCAGCCGCCTAATCTCGACCTTAAGCCCGGGGATCGGTTGTTTGCGCGCCCAGCGTTCAAACTGCGCCACGGCGCGATCCATATGCCCGTGGCTTTGCCATTCTGGGTCAAAGGCAGGGGATTTATTGGGGATGCGGATGTACGCGGTGAGCTCCGGGACGACCTCTTGGTCCCAGACTCGCTCTACGTAGCGGGTGATCTCAACACGGCCCATAAACCGATTCTAATCAAAAATCCCGCCAGGCACATGTTGGCTCGAGAAGAAGCCCGCGCGTTGTAGCCTGGTCATCTCGCTGCGCACTTTCGCTCTGCGCCTGTACATGGCTTAGGAGTTATCTTATAGTTCTTCCCTTGCCGCATGCTCTGGTAGCGGTGTCTTCTATCTTCGATTTTCATGCAATGAACCCCCTCGCGGTTAACAGATCCCAGGCACAAGCAGTGCCGCCTTGGCCGCGGGAGGAATTCGAGCGCCGTCTGCGGGCGAAAGAGAAGTACTACCATATCCATCATCCGTTTCACCAGTTGATGAACGACGGCAAACTGAACCAGGCGGCGATTCAGGGCTGGGTGGGGAATCGGTTTTATTATCAGCTCAGCATTCCGCTCGAAGATGCGGCTATCCTCGCTAATTGCCGGGAGCGCGAGGTGCGCCGCCAATGGATACAGCGCATCATCGACCACGACGGCACCACGCAGGAGGAAGGAGGCATAGAAGCTTGGCTTCAGCTCGGAGAAGCGGTTGGGCTAACGCGCCAGGCGCTTTGGTCTGAAAAGTTGGTGCTGCCCGGGGTGCGCTTCGCAGTTGACGCCTATGTCAATTTCGCCCGGCGAGCCAGCTGGCAAGAAGCCGCCTGTTCTTCCCTGACCGAGCTGTTCGCGCCCAAAATTCATCAGCGGCGCCTAGAAAACTGGCCGCAACACTATCCATGGATAAGACCGAAAGGCTACCACTATTTTCGCAAACGCCTGAGCGAGGCGCGACGCGACGTCGAGCATGGCCTGGAAATCACCTTGGCGCATTTTAACACCCACGCGATGCAGGAACGCGCCTTGGGCACATTGCAGTTCAAGCTGGATGTCTTGTGGTCTATGCTGGATGCGATGTGGATGGCCTATATCGAAAATCGCCCACCGTATCATGGCATAGAGTGAAATGGACGATTGCCCTTTTCACGACCAGGATGCGATACCGCAGATCGCCTCAACCCATCGTTTTCAGTGGGAAAAAGCGCAAGATTGTTACGTGATCCTCTACCCCGAAGGCATGGTCAAATTGAACGGGAGTGCGGCCGAGATCCTCAAACGTTGTAACGGTGAGATGTCGGTCGCCGAGCTGATCCGTGATCTCAACGATCAGTTTCCCGACGCCGATGTTGCGGCCGATGCGTTTCGTTTTCTCCAAGTGGCCCACGAAAATGGCTGGATCTGTGCAAAACAATCTCCCTAAACCGCTCTGGCTCTTAGCCGAGCTTACCTATAAGTGTCCCCTGCAGTGCGTCTACTGCTCCAACCCGGCCGACTTTGCCGAATACAAGGATGAACTGAGCGCTGAGGACTGGCTCAGGGTGTTGCGCGAGGCGCGGGCCATGGGCGCGACCCAGCTTGGCTTATCTGGCGGGGAGCCCTTGCTGCGCCGGGATCTCGAAATCCTGATCGCGCAAGCTCGTCGCTTGGGTTTTTACACCAACCTCATCACTTCCGGCGTGGGCATGGATGAAGGGCGCGTGCGGGGCTTCCGCGAGGCGGGCTTGGACCACATCCAGTTGAGCTTCCAGGCCGCTACCCCAGAGCTGAACGATTACATCGCAGGCACTAGAGCCTTTCGGCACAAGCTGGAAATGGCGCACGCGGTGAAGAAACTCGGCTTCCCCATGGTGTTGTGTTTTGTGCTGCACCGGGAAAACGAAGACCAGATCGAGCACATGCTGGAGCTTGCGATCCAGTTAGAGGCGGATTACGTGGAGCTTGCCACCACACAGTATTACGGCTGGGCATTCTTAAACCGGGACCGATTGATGCCCACGCGGGCGCAGATCGAGCACGGCGAGCGCATAGCCCACGCCTACCAGGAAAAAATGAAGGGCAAAATGAAGATCTACTACGTGGTGCCGGACTACTACGAGGACCGCCCCAAAGCTTGTATGAACGGCTGGGGTTCGATATTCCTCACCATCACGCCCGACGGCACCGCCCTGCCTTGTCACGCCGCGCGACAGCTTCCGGGACTGCTGTTACCGAACGTGCGCGAACACAGCATCGAATGGATCTGGAACGATTCTCCTGACTTCAACCGCTTTCGCGGTTTCGATTGGATGAACGAACCATGTCGCCGTTGTCCGGAGCGTTTCAAGGACTTTGGGGGTTGCCGCTGCCAGGCATATATGCTCACCGGCGATGCGGCCAATGCCGATCCGGTCTGTAGCCTGTCGCCCTACCACGGCCTCATCGAGAAAGCGCTAGACTCCGCGCAGAGACCGGATCGGTCCGCAAAACCCCTTATCTTCCGGAATCCGAAGAACTCCAAATCGTTGGTGGAAAATAGGCGTTCGCTCGCGCGTTCAACTGTTATCTAATGGAATGGTTGCTTCTACATGCAGACCTTGCTTGAGGCGGCTCTTGCGCGAACGGGTGCGATTAACTCGACAATGTCACACATTCCAGCCGCCCCCTTGCCTAGTCGTCCCGTTGCATCCCCAAGGGTCTCTTTGGGGGTATGAAGTTAAGCTCGCAGGCTCAGCCGAGCGCGTTGGCCAGAATAATCAGGGCGATCGCTATGCCCATGAATACCAGCACGGCCTTGCCCAGCTTACCCAGTGTCTTCAAGTCTTCCGCATACATGCATTCCTACCTCATTGCTTAAAAATTAAAACCTACTTTCGTTGTCACTCACCCCATTTCCCTCTCGTTCCTCCGATTCTTGTGCTCTCGTGACCCAATAGTGGCTGACCGCCTGGGCGGCCTGCTCACGGGTGTAAAATCTTCCGTGTTGGATAAATCCCGCGATCACGAAATCCTTTACCGCGGCAACTCGGCCTGACTTATCCCGTGCCACGACCCACTCCTCGGGTAGCCCCTCCAATACGTGGAGGGGCGCCGGGGCGCCATTCGCAAAACGTGAAACTATGGCCTGGCAGGAGTGGGTATCGTAAAAAGCCGGGATAAAACCACGACAGCGGTTTTCTCGACTCACTCCACCCCTCCCTGTAAATATCTCATTTTCCGCGCTAAGTACGGTATGAGTCAGTGGTTGGTTCATCGCTCAACCCTCATCGGGGCACGGTGGGAAGATCCGTCCGATCGTCCTTCACGGCGTTCTTTAGTAAAACTGTCCGACAGGCCATCTAGGCTGTGCAAGGCCAGCAGCTCTCGCCCTCTGCGGGTTAAGAAACCGTCCTCGCTGATGTAACCGAGCAGCATGCCGGCGTGGTAGATCTGTCTCGAACTCCCTTGTGGCAGATAGACGGTGCCATCGCCGTAGTGATAGACGAGCATCCCAGCGATCTCACCGGGACTGTATCCAGGCTTGGGCTGTTGCCATAGCGCGTTCATGATCCACCTCCTTCAAGATTAATGAGACACTACATCTGGGGGTAGAGCAGTATCCTATTAGCTCGTATCAGTGGACGATAATATTTACGGCTCCCCTATTTAGGTCAAAACGCGCCCCTACGATCTTGATTTTGCCTTTGTCTGAGTAATTAGATAGGAATGGCGAGGTCTTTAATTTGTCGACGGTAAGTTGGATATTTGCTCTAACTGAATTTTCAAGTAGATCACCCTGCTTTCCCATCGCTGTTTCTACAGCCGGCTTTATAATTTCGACTAAGGTGTTGATTGGGCCGTGAGCGACTGCATTTTTTTCGACGACTTGAATGGTAGCGGCTACTGCTCCACATTTTTCATGTCCTAATACCATTACTAGTGGTATATCGAGTTCTTCTACTCCGAATTGAATGCTACCAAGAACTGCATCGTCTAAGGCTTGACCGGCTGTTCTGATAACAAACAAATCCCCGAGTCCTTGGTCAAAAACGAGTTCTGGCGGTACCCTTGAGTCCACACACCCAAAGATTATTGCAAAAGGATTTTGACCTTTAGCGACTTCTGCACGTCTCTCAGACGTTAGGTTAGGATATAGAGGGTTTGTTGTCATAAACCGTTTGTTTCCTTCCATCAACCTTTGTAGGCCCTGATTAGCGTTTATCATTTGATCCTCCTGTGTTATTTTGGTGTACGAAGTTCAGGATCGGCGCCTGACCCGGAAGCGCATGCTCAAGGTGAGCGACCGCATGATCAATCACGTGGCGCTGATGCGCGGTGCTGATTTGCCGGCAGCAGGGCGACTCACACCGCTCCCAGAAGTGGGATCGATAAGAGTAAGCTGAGGTTTTCATAGCGATTCATCCTATGCGCTTGCGTGGTCAGTCCGCCGGGTCGGCCGGGTCCGGCCGAAGCCGGACCACCAGGTGCTACCCGGTCGCAGCGCGCGTGCCCTATGCGGGCCACGCGGCTCGGGAAGGGGATAAGGGCCGCTGCCGAGCCCCCAGCGGGGGCGGTAGTGGGACCTTCTCTGAACTACATTCATAGCAACACCTCCGTTTTGCCACGTGGGTTAACCGGTGGCCCGCGCGCGCTCGGTAATCACCGCCACCTTACGACACGGTCGATGACTCCAGGAACGTACGGTCTCTCTGCGCGCCTGTTTGCGTGCATGGCGGCGGTGGTAGCGCTCGGAGAGCTCCTCCCACTTGATGACCACCAGGGAGCCGCCCATGGCCTTATGCTGTCTCTCCCAGTTGTGCAGGAGGTCCAAGCAAGCATGGTCGATGTAATTGAGCTCTTCGAAGTGCACATGGATGTCGGCGTTGGGTCGGACCTGTTCCAGCGCAGCCGCCAGCTTGGGCAGGCGAATCAAGGTGGCCGCGCCTATCAAATGGAGATCGACTCGGTTCTCTGCGGGGTCGTGCTGGCTGCGGATCTCCAAGTGCGAGAAGGCGTAAAGCAACTTGAGGATGGACAACCCAAGCCCAACTAGCACGCCCTCGAGCAGGTTGGAATAGACGATCATTCCGATCGTGACCAGGTAGATCGCCACCTCGCTCTTCCCATAGTTCAAGAGCTCCGCGAGCGCTTTCGGATAGGCCAGCTTGTAGCCCGTGTAGACCAGCACGGCGGCCAGGCTTGCGATCGGGACCCATTCAAGGACGAAGGGCAAGGCGCTGATGAACACCAGGAGCCAGATGCCATGGATGATGGCCGAGGCCCGCGTGCGTGCACCCGCTGCGACGTTGGCGCTGCTGCGCACGATGACCCCGGTCATCGGCAAGGCCCCTAAGAGGCCGCAAATGCTATTGCCCACGCCTTGGGCGAACAGTTCCCTGTCGTAGTTGGTGCGCGGCCCCTGGTGCATCTGATCCACCGCGGTAGCGGACAACAGCGTCTCGGCACTCGCGATGAAGGCGATGGACAGCGCCGCGACGAGCACCTCTTTAAGCATGTGCGCGTCAAGCAGGCGGGTCAGGACGTCGTGCGTCGGCAGGCTCGCGGTGGACCAGATAGTGTCTGGCACCGATACGTAATGGATGGGAAGCTGATAGAGCGTGGCCGCGAGCACGGCTCCGATGACCGCCACCAAGGGGGCGGGGATGACCTGCAGCTTCCTAGGTGCGAGGCCGCCCCACGCCATCATAACGGCGATCGTCAACAGGCCGATATCAAAAGCCTCGAGGCCCTCTCCACCCGTGGCGATGGCATTAACAAAAGCGCTGGGGATGCCGAGTAGGTTGTCGAGGCCGCTCCCTAGCGGTTTACTATCGATCATTACATGGAACTGCGAGGCCACGATCAGAACGCCGATGCCGCCGAGCATGCCGTGAATGACCGCTGGTGAGACAGCGCGGAACCACTGCCCGAGCTTGAGCGTCCCGGCGAGCACCTGCATGAGACCGGCGAGCAGGACGATGATGCCAAGCATCTCAACCCCGAATTGCTGGACAAGCTGCCAGACCAGGACGGTGAGGCCCGCGGCCGGCCCGCTGACTTGGAGGGGTGCACCGGCAAGCGCACCCACCACCACCCCACCGATGATGCCGGTTATGAGGCCGGCCGTGGGCGGTAGCCCGGAGGCGATGGCAATGCCCATACAGAGGGGCAAGGCCACGAGAAAAACGACCACCGATGCCAGGGCATCTTGGCCGATATTGGCGCGAATTTGAGCCAAAGTAGCAGTCAATCTTAACATATTGTCCTCCTAACTCGTGTCGAACTTTCTAGTTCCCAAACGAAGCACGGTCGTTTGCTGTGTAGAGAACTCTAGCTCGCCGAGAAACGGAGCTCTGTCAGACGGACGACAAATTGGTTGTCGGAGAATACTGGCATTGCTCGTCGTGGTTTGTCCTACGGAGGCAGCGATGCGCGTCGCTGGCGCCGCGTGATCGGCGACCTACCATCGGGTGCTGCGTGATACGCGGTTCTCGCTCACCGGGAGTGATGTACAGAGCGGACAGCAGCGAATCGCGTGCAGCGGGCCTGCTTCCTATGCGAGCCCGTGTTAGCAGCGGGATAAAAGGAAGGATCCTGGGTGCGCGTGCATCATCCGCGGTCGCCCGGTGCGCGGAATCCTCACATACCGTCCTGTATGCTCCGGTGCCGTCCTTAGGAAACTACTGCGGTACCTCCCTGTACCTGGTTTACCCTGCGCTCCGTGGCTCCCTCGACTGACGCCCGCTCCCCACACTTTTTACACAGTCTCTTAGACTACTGAAGGGTAAGGCTGATGAAACGTCTGTTTAAGGATATTGACTAGCTCTTCAAACTCGGCGCTCTTATCGAGGAAGTAGTTGGCGCCTTCGGACAGGCATTTTTTTCGATAATGCGGATGAGCATGGTTCGTGAGGACGATGACCAGTGTTTCTCGGCTTACCCGCCTGATGTACTGAAGGACCGAGATGCCGCTTCCCGTCGGAAGCTCAAGATCTAGAATAACCACGTCGGGGCGGAGTCGGGTAAAAGTCTCCTCGGCCTCGACGACATCATCGGCGTACCCGACGATCTCCACTCTTTGGATCTGCTCGAGCATGTTCTTGAGGCGCGCGCGTACCAAGGTTGAATCTTCGACGAGCAAGATCCGCACAGAGGCGTCGAGAGGACCGGCCGCAGCGTGCCCGAGCATCATCGGCATACCACCCTCAATAAACATGAAGGCGCATTTGGTGTTATGAAATTGAGCATATCTCCCATGATACGGCAAAATTGTTGCTATCTTCTCCAACACATGATGCCACGATGACGGGGGATTTTGTATCGGCGAAAATCTACGGCCCTGTCGGGCTTACTCTGACACGACATCCGATCGTCGGTGCGGAAAACGCCAACAGGCAAGCGAGAGACCGAGCTCACGGATAGGCCCGCCTCCGAGGATTCTCGGATTCTCGGTGATTGCAATTGAGCAAGGTCTTTAACGGTATTGCTTTAGCGCGCCGTCCTGCAAAAGAAATGATCGCGGGCACAGGTCGACGAGGTGTCAACAGAGCCCGTTTGCAATGCAGTAGCGCGTCAATTCAGCGTTATTCTGCATCTGCATCTTATCAAGGATGCGTACCCGGTACGTGCTGACCGTCTTGACGCTCAGACAAAGTTCCTCCGCAATCTGGCTCACGGTTTTACCCGATGCGATCAGGCACATCACTCGGTATTCCTGCTTAGACAGGGTATCGTGTGGTGGCCTGTCGGCATCGCCCACAAGATCTGATACCAGCCGCTCCGCAAGGGAAGAACTGACGTACCGCCTGCCGGCAAGAACCTGTCTGACGGCCTTCAGCAACGTCTTCTCGGAGTAGTCTTTGGTCAGGTATCCGGCCGCTCCGGACCGCAGGGCCCGCATCGCGAAATGCTTCTCTGGATGCATACTCAGCACGAGTATGGGCACGTTGGGGCAGGTCCGTGCCATTCTGATCAGCCCCTCGAGCCCCGTCGCTCCAGGCATCGATAAGTCAAGCAAAACGATATCCCACGGCGCTCGCCGAACGGCTTCTATCGCCTCCTTAATAGTGCTCGCTTCGCCTATGGACGCCTCGAACGTCTGCTCCAAGAGGTTCTTGATACCCCTGCGTACCACGGGGTGGTCATCCGCAACTAAGATCCGCAACACCATAAGAGTCCATCCTTTGCACTTACTCTGGAGATCCGGCGCTGTCCTCGCCGGTAGAACCCCGCAGAGCTTGCTCCGTGGCCATAGGGATCCTGACCTGCACCAAAGTACCTTCGCCGGGTTTTCCGTCGATCGTCACGGTACCGCCCAGCTCGCGCGCCCGTTCTTGCATCCCGAGTAGGCCCAACGATTGCCGCGCGCTAATCTGTTCCAGGGAAATCCCACGACCGTTGTCGCTGATGTCGAGCACGACAGCATTCTGCTCGGCCCGTAACCGCAGCCACACCTTTTTAGCGCCGGAGTGACGCGCGACGTTGGTTAGGCCCTCCTGAGCGATGCGATAGAGCGCAGTCGCCTGTGGCCCGCTCAGGGGAATGAGCTCGGGAAAACTCGTTTCACATTCGATACCGCTACGTTCCTGAAATTGCTCCCCAAGCGTATCCAGCGCGGGGCCTAAACCCAGGTCATCGAGCGCCGCTGGCCTTAGCTCAGTGGCGGCGCGCCGCGCCGTCTGGATCGTGCCGTTAATCATCTGAATCATGTTCTCAATCGCATTTAGTAGGCTCGGTTCCATGTCCTCGAATCTGTCCCTGAGCGCGTGCTGGAGCGACAAGGCATCCAGCTTCAATCCGGTCAATGCCTGACCCAGTTGGTCGTGGATCTCACGCGCTATGCGAGTTCGATCGGCTTCGATGCTGGCATTGAGATGGTGCGCTAGCTCGCACAGCCGCATCTGAGACTCTGTAAGCTCTTGCTCGGCCTGCTTCCGCTCGGTGATGTCGATCGCCACGATGACTGTAGCATCTAGAGCATCACTACTTCCCGCTGCAGCATGCATGGCGTTCGCGGTACACAGCACTGGCACATCACGGCCATCCCGGGTAAGGTAACTGACCTCGTATTCTCGCGCGCCCCCGCGACGGACACGATCGGCCATCTCCGACCAGGCCCTGCATACGTTCTCGAACCGCGTGCCGACGAGCTCTGCTTCTTCGTAACCTACGAGGTTGCAGGCAGCTGGGTTCACGGTCTCGATGAGGCCGTCAGGCGAGACCACGATGAGCGATTCGCTCATCGCGCGGAAAATGCCCTCGACATACGTACGGGACACGGTGTTATGCTGCAGGTCCTCGGCCATACGATTAAAAGCCAGAGCGAGATGCCCCACCTCATGGTCCGCGCTCACTTCGATTCGCCTCGATAAGTCCCCCTGTCCCAGCCTGTCGATCGCGTTCTTCAACCGCTGCATAGGCCAAGAGATGCTGCGGGTCGTAACCAGCACCGCGATAACACTAACGACTACGGCTATGCCCAGCAGCGAGAACACGAACGCAACACCTTGTTCCCCGACATCCAGGAGGCCCTGCTTAGTCTTAACAAGGCGGTCCTGAATATCCTTCTCGATCTCTTCGTCCAGAACCTTATCGATCGACAAGCGCAGCTCAACAGTCTTTTTTAAGCCGTCTTGCTTGCGCTTCTCCTGCTCAACGATCTGGTAAATGAGATCGACGGCGCCATCAAAAGCGCGCTGGGTCTCCTTGGCCCAGCCCGCATCTTTCGACGAAGCACCGCGAAAACGGCGCAGGAATTCGGAGAAATCGCGGAGACCTTCGTATATGCTATTTTCGTGCGCGACGCTGTTGTCCCTAAGGAAATTCGTCAAGCTCGCGCTGACCCGGTGCACATTAATGTCCATGCCCAATAGGGACTCGAGCTCAGCCGGGCGACTGCGATCCAACGCATTAACGCGTTGCTCAAGGAGACTGTTAAGTTTCTTTTCATGTTGAAAGTGCCTAGTTAGAATACGCCTCTGTTCGTCGTCTAGACGAATCAAATCCTTGGCGAGCGCAAGATACTCGGAATAGGCCTGCTCGACTCGGACACCGAGCTGGCGGGCTTCATCAGTCGTTGAGACTTCACGATATCTTGCATGATAGTGTTCAAAATCCTTTGCGCTTTCATGCAGCCTGGAGAGCAGCTCAAGACTCGGATCATGCAGGTAGCCCTTCAGCGCTAAACCGGTCTCGGCGAGATTGAGCTCCATTTCATGGGCCGCGTCAGCCGCGGGCTCATCGGATTCCGATAGGGCGTGATCGATCGAGCGCGCCGATTTACGCTGCCATTGCCCAGGGTGTTGTATCGAGTCTATCGCGGTGGGGGTAGAGCCGTTCGGTCTCGCGCTTGATGCGGA
>Ga0187892_10009371_pt1 | contig 12921 bp, 9 predicted proteins | sample MA1701073metaG_FD_139345 | JGI IMG/M metagenome (GOLD analysis project Ga0187892, IMG submission 139345) | Bio-ooze microbial communities from a basaltic lava cave in the Kipuka Kanohina Cave System on the Island of Hawaii, USA - MA170107-3 metaG ...
ACACTCTGTCATGAACGGCCTCCGTGCCTGCGGATGATGGATTCTCACCAAACCCTATCATACCAGACGCGAAGGCCTTCTTTACGCGCAATTCTCACCGCACTGATGAAATATCCGGGCTAGTCACCAGTCACCTATCGACAAGGTACACCTCCGTCAATTCAATTTCTTTTTGCACGGCTTTTGCATCCGCAAGTTTTACCCCATCTAGCCCAATTAGCCCAATTTTCAAAAATTTAAGTTGTCCTTAAAATCTGCTTGCTGATGTGAGTATGTAGACTAAGATTTCCCGCAGTCTGGTTCAAGTTGGATCGAGAGTTTTCCAGTTCTTTCAAGAGAGAGGAGTTTTTTTTATGCCGTCTCATACAGACTTCCGCATCGGCGCAATCATTGCCCTGCTAGGACTCGCCAACACCACGATCGCACAGGCAAGTCCGATTTACGTCGACAAGGATTTGACCTCTGGGTTGGATAATGGGTCCAATTGGTCGAACGCTTACCGCGGAGATAAGGCGCTGCAGAAGGCCCTCACTGCAGCCGGTCCAAACCCTACTAGCGTTGTGGAAATCTGGGTAGCTGCGGGAGTATACAAACCGTCAAATGGATTCATTTCCGTGTACAGAACGTTTGTCTTGGTTGACAACGTCGCTATCTACGGCGGCTTTTTGCCGGGCGACTCACAGCTCACGGATCGTCAATACGGATGTGTGGGCGGGACTACAGAGAATCGACCGTGCTCAAATGACACAGAGTGCGAAGGCGGGGGAACATGCCCCACAAGTCGAAACACCATTCTGAACGGCGACACAGGCCAGGTAGGTTGGGATGGAGATAACTCCAACCACGTTGTCACCTACAGCACCGTCACCCCTGGCGCGGCTCCCGGAGTCTTGGACGGGTTCATTATTGAAAAGGGCTACGCAGCAGGAACCAGTTCTAACTCTACAGATCAAGGTGCGGCGGTCCACATCCGCTCCTCAATAAGAGTTTGTAGCGGCGGTTGCGGCACAACGACGTGTACATCAGATTCAAACTGTCCAACCGGTGAAACATGTCGTCCCAAGATGTGTCTAGACGGCGGCCCGAAAATCCGCAACTGTCTCATCCGAAACAACTACGCGAGCAACCACGGTGCCGTGAACGATCACGGGCAAGGTACGGAAATCAGTAACTGCGTTTTCCGGGACAACATCGCCGGGAAGGGCGCAGGTCTATTGGTCGAACACGGCAGTACAACCATCAGTGACTCCTATTTTACGAACAACCTGGTCATCCAGGACGACGTTGACGAAGAAGGCGCCGCACTATGGCTGGGGCACATGGAAAGCTGTAGCAATTACTGCAATGTGGAGGCTGGCGGCGCATCAACCGTTACGAACTGTCTTTTCGAAAACAACGGAAACGGCAAGATCGACTCCGGGACCAGCCTGCGCGGCGGTGCAGCATGGGTTGGGATCAGCGCGCAGCCGACGTTTAGTGGTTGCAGGTTCAAGAACAACTCCGCCCAGTTAGGTGCCGCCGTGTATGATAGCGGCGTCGGGATCAACAAGTCCGTTACGTTCGAAGAATGCGATTTCGAAAAGAACAGCTCCGTGTATTACTATGGAGTGCTTGTCAGTGGCGCTAACTTAACGCTGGATCGCTGCACTTTCATGGGAAACAATACAGTGTTTTTTAGCCCGGGTGGCACCGTGTACGGCAACAAAGCCAATATCACAGCAACCAACTGCGTATTCATCGGAAATCACGCTAAGGGCGGGGCTATCTACGCCCTTGGGGGCAACCACGTGCTGACGAATTGCACGATTGCGCACAATTATAGCAGGTTCGCCAACTCGGGCGGCGTCTTCATTGAGGGATCGGGTGATTCCTCCTCATTGACGGCAAAGAATTGCATCTTTTGGGGAAATCGATCGAGCCTGTATACGATCCCTACAACATGCCCTCCTTTGTACTCCACTTGCCCCGAGTACGGAACCGGTGGGCCAAACTCCCAGGTTTACGCGACAGGATATCCGCTGCCCACGCTCAACGTGACCTATTCCATTTGGGAAGGAAATACATCGGGCGGCACCATCATTAACTCTGATCCCAAGTTTGTTACGGTCGCAAGCGCTGGCACCCCAGACTGCAACGACACAGCTTCGTGCATTTTTGGGGACTATATTCCCGGTTCCTCGCCCGACGAGTCCGCGAACGACTCGCCATTGGGATACGGAGTCTTAGACGAACTCCTTTCGGATTCGCCCGCAATTGACGCTGGCGACAACACGGCGGCAATTGGGACGACAGACCGCAAGAATTGTGCGCGTAGATACAGCGGCAGTACGGTAGATATCGGAGCGTTTGAGTACGACACGTGCCAGGCGGGTTGCGCAAGCTGTCCATAATGACGAACCCACCCACACAGTCCGGTGGAGCATCAGGTGGATAGTAGCTCTCGTAATTTGCGTTTGAGGATTTTTCCGGTGGGGCCGGTGGGGAGGTCTTCGCGGATTTCGATTCGCCGAGGGGTCTTGAAACCGGCCAGCTTGCGGCGGGCGAAGCTGCGAAGATCGTCGGCGGAAACCGCGGCGTCCTTTTTGGGAATCACAAACGCAACCGGGGCCTCGCCGCGAAGCCCGTCGGGAATGCCGATGACCGCGGCCTGTAGGACGGCTTCGTGCGTTTCGAGAACTGCCTCGATTTCCCGTGGAAAAACGTTCTCGCCGCCGATGATGAGCATTTCCTTCGCCCGGCCGGTGATCGACAAGAATCCGTCGGCGTCGAATCGACCGATATCGCCGGTGGTAAACCAACCCTGCGAATCCAGGACACGGCGCGTCTCTTCGGGCTTGCGGTAATACCCTTTCATCACATTGGGGCCATGAATGAAGATTTCCCCGTCTTGTCCGACGGGCAAGTCCTTTCCATCCGCTCCGGCGATGCGCACTTGCACATGGCGAATCGGTTTCCCCACCGTTCCGTCTCTGTGGACTGCGACTGAGCCGGCGGAGACGACGGGAGAAGTCTCGGTCAATCCATATCCTTGCCGGAGAATAACGCCGAAACGCTCGGCAAATCCATCGCGCACACTGTCGGGCAACGGTTCTCCACCGCTGATCGCCAAATAAATTGAGCCAAAAGTTTCGGGTTTGGTGGACTTGGTGCGGAGAATGGCCGCAAACATGCTCGGAATGGCGAGGATGATCGTGATCTTCTGCTCGGCGACCATTCGCGCCGCCGCCAGGGGGTTGAACCGCGGAATGGCATGGACCGTCGCACCAAGGAAAACGGGTACGAGTACATTGGCCGTCAATCCGAAAACATGGAATGGCGGGAGAATATTGAGGAATACCTGACGCGGATCTATTTCCAAAGAATGGATGGCATCCACACAGTTGCTTTGTAGATTGCCGTAGGTCAATTCCACGCCCTTGGGATCGGCCGTCGTGCCCGAGGTATAGAGGATGACGGCTGTGGCATTGGAGTCTACTTGGGGAGCGGGCGGGCGGCGCTTCAGCATTGCGAAGACCATTCGACGCTTGAGTGAAAGTTCCTCGAGAAAAATAGCGCGGACGGGCAAGGCTTCGACGAGCTCCCGAAAGTGACCGATGGTGAAAATGCAATCAATCTGCGCGTCGGCGATGATACGGGTCAATTCATCGGCCTGAAGAAGGAAATTCAGGGGAATGGCGGTTCGACCCGCCCAGAGAGCGCCAAAAAAAACCGCCGGAAAGGCCGTTGATGCGGGGAGCATGATGCCCACCCGCGGGCAATCGGTCGTGCGGGAAATGACGTCACGAAGAACGGCGGAAAGCAACGTCATTTGCCGGTACGTGAGTGTGCGCGAGCCGTCGGCCACGGCGAGGGTGCGCGGACATCGTCGGTTGGCGTCGAGCAGGGCGTCGACAAGCATCAAGGGGCACTTCCACTGGGCGGCCGAGTTCGTACTGGAGTGGAGCGTAGAGCAGCGACGCAAAGTTGTCCAATCGTTCCTGGCCACTGACCGATAAAACTCCACTCGGGGACCGGGGGGCGGGGATCGGAAGATTCCCTGATCATTGACGCCAGGTCCCGGAGCATCGTGAACGACAACCTTCCGATATACCTCGACATGATGGGTTCCGACCGTCCTTTGAGCGTTAAGGCCATCCCAAAAGACACTGCCCAACCCAACGGCACACGAGCCGCGAAGCTCACGCCGCCGGAATTGTTGGATCTGTTGAAGTCGCGGTACCAGGCCGCCGACCAGGTTCGTCGGGGTATTTGCCTCATCAACGCGGGGAGGTTCGACGAAGCGGCGGCTGTGTTTGCTCAAGCGCAGAAGTTGGGGTCCACCGATCGCTCGCTCCCTTCCTACATCGCCGGGTGTCTCATCGGTCAGGGCCGAGCCGAAGAGGCCGTCCGGCATTTGTCACAGCCGAGGGCGGCTGTGCTAAACGGACAGCCGAAGGCGGCTGGGCCACACGATTCGGTTAACCGGATTCGACACGCTCTGGCTTTATGGGCAGGGGGGAAAGCGGGCCTGGCCATCGAATCGTTGCGCGATGCGGTTCGGGAAGATCCCGAGTGCGCCGAGCTTCATTTTCAACTCGGCACCATGCTGGCGGCGACGGAGAGCTACGACGAAGCGGAACTGCGCTTCACACAGGCGCTCACCATCGACCGCGATCAGGCGGAAGCGCTCATCAGCCTCGCGCTCTGCTGCGGGGCGCGCGGGGCGGTGAGTGAAGCGGTGTCTTACCTGCAACGCGCCCAGGCACGTCGGCCGAACGACGCTCGGATCGGTCTGCTCTTGGCCGAAGCCGCGAAAGCAATGCAGCATCAGGGACTGGCGGTTCGCATTCGCGCGAAGATCGCCGAGGTGGAGATGAGTGAGGACCGCCGCGGGATTGAGGAACTCTCGCGGATTATCGAAGCCGATCCCGATTTCGTGGATGCCTTCCTCTCCATTCCAGCGGGCGAAGTGGATGAACGGGTCTTCGCAATGCTGCTGTTGACATTGGAGGTCGCCCTGGAGCGGCAGCCGGAGCACGCCGAACTGCACTTCCATTGCGGCCGCGTCCTGGACCGGCTGGGGCGGCGCGAAGATGCCATCGACGAGAACGAACGGGCCGTCGAGATCGACCCGAAGTTCACCCGAGCGCTGATCGAACTGGGCAAACTGTATCACGATACCGACCGCACGGAGGATGCGACGACGCGCCTCGAACAGGCCGTCGTCGCCGGCGCAGAATACGCCGACGTGTATTACCTACTGGGAAATCTCTACCGCGACCAGGGGCAGATGAGTCGGGCACGAAGCGCCTATCGCAGCGCGTTGGTTATCAACAACCGCTGCGAAGCCGCCCAACAAGCGCTGGCCGCTCTGTCCACCATGTAGGCTGAGGGGGACGATGTCCTATCTTTTGGAAATCCTGGGACGAGGGTTGCTCGCCGAGTTGTCGGCCGCCTTCCGCGAACTTCTGCACGACGACGGGCAGCACTCCACCAGGGAACTCGAAGCCGCTATCGAAGAAGTTCCGGGGTCCGCGTCTAATTACCGGCGAATGGCGGTGCGGATGCTAGCCGACCGGCATTACCGCCAGGCGCGGGTTCGATTTCTCGAGGCTCTGGAACTCGATCCGGCGGACGGCGTGTCGCAGGTCGGCCTGGCATGCACACTCGATGAATTGGGTCAAACTCGCGCGGCGGCGGAATGCCTGCGGGAATACCTGAACGCGAATCCCGAGCATGGACCGGCCCTTTTCGCCCTGGGCTATTGTCAGGAGAAGCTCGGCGAAATGGAGGAGGCCTTCACTTCCTATGAATCGGTGCTCGACGTCTCTCCCGACATTCGCAATGCCCACGAACGACTGGCGGCGATCTATCTGAAAAGCGACCACGTGGAGATGGCCATCGCCCACTATGAACATCTCTGCTGGTGCGAACCCGGCGACATCCATGCGGCCATCACCCTTGCCAACCTCTACTCGCGGGTCGGACGCCATGAGGACGCCGTCCGACGCTACCAGACGGCCATCACCATCGACCCGGACAACTGGGATGCACAAGATGATCTCGTCACGGCGCATTGCAGCGCCGGTAAATACGACGAGGCCGTGGCCAGACTGAAAGAGCTGATCGCCGAGCGTCCGGAGTGCGCCGACCAGTACCTTCGACTGGGAGACGTATTCACCAAGGCGGGCGACGAGAATGAAGCGCTATCCGCCTATCGCCACGCGGCGGCCGTAAATCCGGATTATCTCGAAGCGACGATCAAGGTAGGGACCGCGAACCTCCGCCGCGGGGGATACGAGGATGCGGCGAAGGCCTTCAGCCGGGCGACCGAGATCAATGATCGGATCGTTACGGCGTACGTCGGGATGGGCGTCGCCCAGCAGGCCATGGGCAAGCCGGACGACGCGCGAGCCAGCCTGGAAATGGCGGGGGGAATCGAACCCAATAGCACTTTGCTGTTCAGCGAAATGGCCCGGTTGCAGCTCAAGGCTTCGGCGGCTCGGCAGGCGCAGCGCTATTTGTCGCCAGAGAGCATCGCGGCCACGCCGGACGGACCGTGCGAACATGAAGTCGCCGCACTCCTGGAGCAGCAGATTGCCAACCTGCGCGACGCCGTCGCAGAGCATCCCAACCACGCCGATTTGCACTATCGACTGGGATTACTCTTGCGGCACAACGGTGATCTCGAGGGAGCCATCGGCGAGTTTTCTCAGGCCGTCGCCATCAACCCGCAGTACCTCAAGGCAAACGTCAAGCTCGCCATAGCCCTGCGGGAAGCGGGTCGTTGGGAGGCTGCCATCGACGCCGCGCGGCGGGCGTTGGACATCGACCCGCAGTCCGTCGATCTGCACTACCAATTGGGCTTGATGTTTGCCGACAAAAACCAATTCGCCCTGGCCGTGGAACGTTTCGATCATGCCGTGCAAGGGGAACCGGAAAACCTCGATTACGTGGCCAACCTCGCCCTGGCTTTGCAGAACATGGGGCTCCTCGACCGCGCCGCTGAATCTTGGCGAATCGTTTGCGACCTTGTCCAATCCGCCCCCACCGGCCATCGACCGCTATGCCTCTCCGGGCGATTCACCTGCTGACCCGGTTTACGTTCAATCGATAGGCTGGCGGATGCCTCAAAGTCCGCCGGCAAGGCTCCAAATTCCGGCATCGCCTCACACTTCCGTAGATGCGAACAAGTTTCCACTTTCGCCCAGGTGAACTCGACTAAGGAAAAATCTCGGTTTGTCCTATAAGTGAATTCTTTGCTCGCAATTTCCCCAAGCGGATCATGATCAGGTGATTCCTTTGGGCAGGGAAACCCCTGAACGTCATCAACATCGCGAACGCCATGTCGCTTTTTCATAGTCCGCACATTCTCGCCGACCGGTAATTCATCGCCGGAAATTGCCGAGCGGCTACATCTCCGACCTTCAATCGCGCGCCATTTGACTTGCGCGATGCGCTGCCTATGCTTCCATGTAAGCATCCACAAAAGGGCAAACCATCCGCAAGGGTGGGACGCAAAGCGTCGAGTCCGCGCCTAGCGGAAAGTCGCGCTGCCCGGGAAACGACGGCGGAACCACTCCCGGTAAGACCATTATCTGAAGGGGAGAAGCCATGCGTACCCAGGCTCGCGAAAGACGCGGCGTTGTGGTTGTAACCGTATTGGTCATGTTGATTGTGATCGTCGGCTTCGCCGCGCTGACGATTGACGTCGGCTACATGTACAACGTCCGGGCGGATCTTCAACATACCGCGGACTCAGCGGCGCTCTCCGCGGTTCAACTCCTGCCCGACGAAATCAAAGCTCGACTGGCGGCTCGCGACATGGCCGAGATGAACCTCAACGGTGTGGTCATCGACCGTGACGTCGTGCTGGGAAACTGGGACTGGACGACTTCCGTCTTTACTCCCAACGGAATACCGGTAAACGCCGTCCATGTATACAGTCAACGCTCGAAAACGAATGGGAATCCGGTCGGGCTCTTTTTCGCGCCGATCCTGGGGGTCCACCAGACCGACGTGTCGGCCTCCGCGACCGCCGCCCTGGGCAGGGTGAAGCGCTGGGACGTGGTGATCGTGCAGGACGTGACCGGCTCCTTTGTGGACGAAATCGACGAGGCCAGAGAGGCCGATCAGGGACTATTGGATTGCATCCGGGAACATGCTCCTGAAACGCACGTAGGACTGGTTACCTTTACCGGCTACGGCCAGGTGGTCGCCCCGCTGAAGAGCGTGACCGACCAGTATTCCAGCCTCTCCGCGGCGATCTCGACCATCAACAATTGCGGCAAACCGGGAATGCCCCCGTGCTCGGGAACGAACATCGGCGTCGGCATTGACAAGGCCATGGAATTGCTTGGCGGATCGACCACCCAGCGCCCGAAGGCGATAATCCTGGTAAGCGACGGCATGCCCAATGCGGGGATTCCGGGTTACACGAACCAGGGTCTGGCGAACTGGGCCGTGGATTCGGCGAACTTCGCGGGCGATTCCGAGGTCTCCATCTTTACTTTGTTCTATTCCGGAAATGACGGAACCCCCGGCGCGGATGACTTCCTGGCCGGACTGGTTCGCAAGGACGGCAAGGCACACCAGACGCCGGACCCCGATTCTATCTCTACCGAACTACAGGACATTTGCCTGGAAGGCATGACCCGCATGCTGGTGGAATAAGGGGATCAGTACCGCGACTGCCTGCCCCCGACCGGGATCGGGGGTCAAGGAGCGGTCTCGGGTTGTGCCAACGCCCTGTCGGCAAGACCGTTGAATCACCGCTCGCAGAGCGGTGGCACACATCAGATGCACGTCGACGATAAGAGAAACACTGGCTAGATCATCATCTCTTGACAGCCGGGATCGATGCCGATATTGTATTACGTAGAAAGGATCGATCCATGCAAACCGTTCGCGTATCGCCCAAGTTTCAGGTGGTGATTCCCGCCGCCATTCGGGAAGCGATGGGGCTTACGCCCGGCACGACTGTTCAGGTCTTTCAATACGAAAACAGGATAGAGTTCATTCCGAAGAAAAAGCTACGGCAGATGCGCGGATTTCTGCGCGGAATCGAAACCCGTGTGCCTCGCGACGCTGACCGCGTATGAACGTTGTCGATTCGTCCGGTTGGCTTGAGTACTTTGCCGGCGGACCGCAGGCCGACTTTTTCGCGCACGCCATTGAATCCACCGACAAACTGATCCTGCCCAGTGTGTGCGTGGCCGAAGTGTTCAAGCGCGTCTTGCAGCGGCGGGGCGAGGCCGACGCACTTCAAGCGGCTGCGCTCATGGGACAGGAGCGAATCGTGGATCTGGACTTTGCTCTTGCCCTGACCGCGGTCAAGATCGGCCATGAGTGCCGGTTGCCGCTGGCCGACGGCATCGTGCTGGCCGCCGCGCGTGCTCACGGGGCGACATTGTGGACGCAAGACGCCGACTTTGAGGGTTTCGATGGCGTTCGATTCGTCAAGAAGAAGGCGGCTCGTTGAGGATACTGCTCAAGAGCAGTGGCACGAGTCGGGTCAACCGCGCCGCCCCGCCTGGAAAACGTGAACCGCCTGAACTGTAAAGACTATCCCTCAGATTGGAGCAAAAACGGGGTGTACTTCAAAAGTCATCACGAGAAATCGTCCCGTTGTTGACGCGTTTCGAATACAGCAGAATGCAATTCTACCATTGGAGTCTCAGTCAGAACTTTGTTGATTTCGACATCCATAATCCGCTGATGGACATAAGCCTGCTCCATGTAATGCTCGACGCCAGCCACTGGGCCGATTAGCGCAAAGATCGCACATCCCGCCTGTCTGCTCCAAACATTCAATCTAAGGACTCCTCGTTCGGAGTCTAGGCACCAACTTGGATCAACGTCCGATCGGTGGCAAATCGGGACATAGTGGAAGATCGCCTTCCGTAAAAGACCGTGGAGCCCGCCCCAGTTCGCCACGTTTACCTTGAACAAGGTGCGAAGCCTTCCTTCCCAGTCACCGTCGAATCTCTTCGGACGAATTAACTTAACCAAGTCACGCCAAAGCGCCTCGCGCCTTTGAGCTTGAGACAGGAACACTTCGCGCAGCCACTCAACGACTTCTTTGTGCAAGTTTTCGTTGACCTGTCCCTCATCCGACACCTTTAGGAATGTCTTTTCCGCACCGACTTCCTCGTAAGCGCGTTTAATGTTATCGTGCTTCCCGAATGCCGTTACAACGCCGACGCGGCAGTCTGGATCTTGCACCTTCAACATCTTTGCAATCCCGTATCCGCCCTCATCGCCTGAATCAACTAACTTCATTGACTTGTCAATAAGTGCCGCATCGAAGCAATGCTCGCTGACCATCCCTGATGCAATGTCGGGACTGGTCGCCAAAAACCCGACTCCTGGTGCTTCTTCTACAGCTTTTTGGAGAAGCGACTGCCAACCCAGATCATTCTCAAGAATTAGGACCTTGCCACCCAAAGTCTGCATCCAACGTCTCCTTCGCCTAATCACACCAATAAGGCAACCATACACGAACCGAGGTTCCGCGTCCATCTACAAGTGGCGACGTAATTCTAAGGCCACCACCTGCAAGTTGCATGGTCAGTCGCGCTGCGCTTAGGGCATAATTCATCCCTGAGGTTTGATTGCTTGGCGCTTTACCATCACGAGAAGCATCGCTCGTGGGGAAAGCCGGCCCGTTATTGTTGCACTCAATAATGACGATCGAGTCGGTAGACACGGCGTCAATCTCGAGCGCGAGCTTAATAACCATTTGACGTCCCAGCCGTAGATCGTTTTCACCCAGGGCTCTTATTGCGTTGGTAATGATGTCATGTAAGACGACTTCAAATCCTGCGCAAGCGACACACGCGTCCAATGGCAACGTCCCTCGCTCAATCGCACAGGAGATCCGTAGGGCCTTCAAATCACCACCAATGCTCCGTAGAGCAAGGACATCACGGATCGCTAAGCTGACATTTCGAGGTCCGGCGTTCTTGAATGAAATGTTCAGGTATTTAAATTCTTCGAATGCAGCCGCCAGACTGGCCGAAATAATCCCTAAGTCAGCAACGATGCCGTCGGTCGTAAGCCCTTGAACTCCGCTTGAAATCTTCCTCTTCAAGTTGTCTACGAGCAGTTTCGCGGGCACGGCAGAATTGCCAATAGCATGAGTAACAGCGCCATACATCATGTGCCTATTAATGACTTCCTGGCGTGCACTGCGAACCCTCTCTTGTGCGGACAGGTCATGATGCGCTCGAACGACCGACAGAACAGGTCCCAGGTAAGAAGCAGCTCGCTCGAGGACAAAGTGGGCGAATCGACTGTCGAATGCTCCAGCCTTCTCCGACTCAACGTTGATGATTCCCACAGGTCTGGTCGGATCGCCGATAGGAACGATCATCTCTGATCGTGGTTGAAAACCAGAGGAAAGGGGGCAATATACCGGCGGGGCATTTTGCTTGAAATCAGCCCAATAACGCGTTTGCGGATCCTCTGCCCAAAGCACTTCTCGCGCTGCGCAGTCAGCCAGTTTAGGCCGCTTGTTTAGGTAATCCGGCTCAGTCGAGAAGACAATCTCAAGCGTTGCATCAGGCTGATCCCTCAACGGCCTTGCTGGCTCGAACTCAATGGGTAGTGCTACTTCCAGATGGTCGTACGGAAACCATCGAAATGTTGGTTGCAACAGCTCACGGATCGCCTTCCCAAATGCGACTCCGTGCTGCGTGCCGCCGGCAATGAGCGCCAACTCTCGGAGCCCAGCAACTGTCGCTAACTCATGTTCCTCGAGTACGGCATTGGAAAGCAGAGTGCTCCCCGCGTTTTGAAGCATCCTTGCAAGATCGCGCACGCTTTCATCGTACTTCCCTACAACGCCCGACTGAATGCTCAACACCACTAACGCATGGGGCTCACGATCGATCTCGACCACCAATGGAATGTCGATCTCAGAACGAGTCGCTTCGACGGTTTTCAGGTACAGCCTTTCCTTCTGCACATTAGGTGCAATCCCAATAGCGAGAGTCTGGGCGGCGTTCCTAGCAAGCCCAGAATTCAGGGTACTTCGATAGAATGCCGAGTCGACCTCTGGCTCAGAAAAAAGGAGAAAAAAACCTCGCCCGTCATTCCTTAGAAGCTGGCAACTATCCGCACCAAGCCGAGAGCGCGAAACTCGAAAGAGAGAAGTGGCCAGTTCCTGTAATGGGTCACTGGCAAGACCACGCCTAAGAACGCCGCGCGACTGGCGTACTGTAGGGAGAACATCCAAGAGTCCAACGACCTCGGCATGAAAGTCCGACAAACTCATGGTAAGTTCGCAAGCCCAACGCACTCATGCGCAGTTTAGGGCGACCGCTGCCGTTGGCAATTGAAGAAGCGGACGCGTCTAGAGTCTAGAAACAAGAGACTAGAAACTAGAATGGATTGTGTATGCCACTTGCGCTTTGGAAATTGCCTGACAGCCACTCATAAAAGTGGTCAAGCACTCGGCCATTAGTACGGGTCAGCTTAACGCCTCTCAGCGCTTCCACCTCCCGCCTATCGACCTGGTAGTCTTCCAGGGGCCTTCATCCGACCGAAGTCGGAACCGAGATCTAATCTTGAGGGGGGCTTCCCGCTTAGATGCATTCAGCGGTTATCCTTTCCGTGCTTAGCTACCCAGCGGTGCCCCGAGCGGGACAGCTGGTACACCATGGGCACGTGCCTCCTAATCCTCTCGTACTAAGGAGACATCCTCTCAAATCTCGAACGCCCACGACAGATAGGGACCGACCTGGCTCGCGCCGGTCTGAACCCAGCTCGCGTACCACTTTAATCGGCGAACAGCCGAACCCTTGGGAGCGCCTTCACCCCCAGGATGTGATGGGCCGACATCGAGGTGCCAAACGACTCCGCCGCTATGAACGCTCGGGAGTCATCAGCCTGTTATCCCCGGAGTACCTTTTATCCGTTGAGCGATAACCCTTCCACACG
>Ga0187892_10009373_pt1 | contig 12920 bp, 8 predicted proteins | sample MA1701073metaG_FD_139345 | JGI IMG/M metagenome (GOLD analysis project Ga0187892, IMG submission 139345) | Bio-ooze microbial communities from a basaltic lava cave in the Kipuka Kanohina Cave System on the Island of Hawaii, USA - MA170107-3 metaG ...
CCCCAGCATCGGCCAGAGCGAGCGCCATCTCGCGTCCAAGGCCACGTCCCGCGCCAGTCATAATCGCGATTTTGCCATCCAGCCGTAATTTATCGAGCACGCCCATATTTGTACCCTGCTGTGAAACTCGCCACTTCATTTCTTTCCTTCGGCTGGGGCCGGGCTGGCAGACGGTTTTGTGCCTGAATGACTTTGTCCGTGGGCCCCTTCTCGGTGTGGAGGATGCGCAGGGGCAGCTCCATTCCCGCGTTGAACAGTGCGTGGTGCAGGACTCTCACTTTGCTTGCGAAACCATGAGGAGAGAGTAAAGCCATCTTTGGCCAGTGGTTTTGCCACACCAAGGATGGTAGCGATTTCCTGCCACACCCGGCTGCGCGTTTGGCGGAAGAAGTCAGTATTCTCAAACTCCTTCTCCAGCGCGGCGGATGTCGCTTTGGCAAACAGTTTCTGCATCCAGACGTCGTGTGGCAGTGGGGGCAAAAAGGAGAATACCTTGAGTTTTCCTGCTACGTCGATGAGGTCAGTCCCAGCCTTGTTGGCGAGAAAATAGCTGTGCGACCGCCGTTGCAGGCGTTTGTTGATATCGGAGATTTCGAGCAGGAGGTTGAACGCGGTCCGCCAGCTAATGTCGTCTTCTTCGAGAACGATAATGGACAGATCACTCAAAGTTGCGGCGGCCAAACTCAGACTCCCAGGCCCAGCCTGGGTATCGAGCAAGAGGTAGCCGACATTGAGGGACTCAGCAGCAAAAGAGAGGAGCCGCTTCAGTTTGTCGCTCACATACTCAAAGTCGATCTGTGCGAACTGGGTCCAATCCGGGCGCTCGCTCTCGGTAGAAAACGGCACGACAAACATGTTTTCTACGCGCCGATAGAGCGCGTGCAGGGAACCGGAATGGCCTTCTCCGGCCATCGCTTTGCGCAGCGTGTCGAAAAACTCTTTCTCGACTGACTCTCCACCGATGAGATAGTCCGTCAGGGAGAACGGGACATGGTCCAGTTCGTACTTGTTCTGGAACGTGAGGAGGGTTAATCCTTGGACAGAAGGGTCGAGGTCAAAGAGCAGGACGTTGCAGTGTTCTTCCTGCTGAATAATGCGGGCGAGGCACGTTGTCAGCATCGTTTTTCCGACCCCACCTTTCCCACTACAGAGGGTGATCGTCCTTACCATAATTGCCTCCTACACAACGCACCACAGACCTTGCACTCTTGCTCCAAGAGACAGCCAGAGGAGAAACCCATATTACCAGGTGAGCAGAGATGCGAATTATTCAAACTCTTTACTACGTTTTTGCAGGGGTCAACAAGGGCGTCCTTTGTTGCGGGGGTTGACTGGTCCCAGGAACAGTGATTTCCCCTGAGAAGCTGTCTGAAAAGCCTTATCCCCTCCTTTTGTAAAGGAGGGAGAGGGAGGATTTCGTCAGTGTTAGCAGAGAAAATCCCCCCACGCTTCGCGTTTCCCCCCTGTAACAAAGGGGGGAGGGGCGGCTGAGGTCACTTCTCAGACAACCTTGCGGCCGGAGCGAAGCAATCTTTTTTCAGGAGCGAAAAACTCACTCATGACTTACCCAGGAGCTGAGTTCATTGAGGGATCGGTGTATGCGGACACAGAAACGCCGGGGCGCGACGATCCAGCCTTCGCGCTGCTGTGCCAATACCCTGGGCTACGGGACAGCGTTGGCGGACATGTGGCTGAGGCGTTGACGCAAGCCATTGGACTGGTGCAGGCGATGGTGCGGACTGATCTGCGCAGCGTAGTGCATCAGCGCAAGCCGGCCAATGGTCTCTGTCTGGGCTTTGGCATGAACCTCTTAGAGCCGTACGACCTCCTGCGCACGTTTGCGCTTGATTGTGTCCATGCCTATGAATGGATGCGCGAACAGGTGCTCGACGCTGCTCGCACGTACGCCGCATTACAGCGTCAGGAGCCGTCGTTGCTCCCGGCGCAACTTCGCCTCCATCATGGAACGATGAGCGACTTGAGTGCACTGCCTGATCACTCGATTCGCGTTGTCTATACTGCGAATGTGTTTAATCGTGAGATCCCGATGAGCCCAGAGACATTTGCTCGTGTGCTCAAGGAAATGTTGCGCGTTTTGGACAGTGGCGGAGTCGTGCTCAGTCGTGGCTCTTCTGGTGTATTGGAAACCGAGCTGGCGCAGCATGGTCGAATGCTCTTGCATACGCCACTCATCTCGGTATTTCAAAAAGGGGAGCAGCGACCGGGTTACAATCCTGCCATATAGCGTAGTGCGGTCAGGCTGGGTAAGAAACAATACGCCGCTCCACGCGTGGTCACGAACTGTGAAAAGGGAGGAAGCGAAACGGAACCCTCTCGCGTGGGAATCTGAAAAGGCGTACCGCCGAGAGTATCGTTGCCGGCAATGAGGTCTTTGTTTTGGCTTGGTAAACCGGAGCGAAACCCCCCGCGATTCATCCAGTTCGTCATCAGAAATTCAAACTGATCTTCGAGACTGACACAAATGAAGAGGCCGAGCAGGCCGCGTTCGATGCCGTCGTCTTTTCCTGAGGCAGGGTCATACCGAGGGCCGTACGGCATCCCGCGACGGATGATGGGGTGCTGCGCACCATCAGAACCGGCGACGACATCGCCCCGTGGGTTAGTGCGGCGAATATGGGAATCAAACGGACATCGGTAGCCGTGCGGGTCGTCCGAGAAGTCAAAGTCGTTCGGCTGAGCCGACAGGGTAGGGGGAGCAGTTGGCGACTGGACGAGTGGAGTGCCGTTGCGCCAGCGCCCGCAGAGTTTTGCAGCAATCATTTCTCGATCTATGCCGCTCGCGGCGGCAGCCTGCGTTAAATACTCTTCAAACTGCCGCACATGCTGTTGCAAAATACGAAACGCCACAAAGCTTCCATTTTTCCCCAGTTCTGACGGGCGAGGCATCGGATAGCGAAAACCTTGCCACTGGCTAGGATACCCTAAGAGAAACGCCCCGGTTTGAACGGTGGTTGTACGTGCAGTGGCATACCGTGGGGCCGGGGCTCCAGCAATCTTTGGCTGAGAGATATTGTCGCGGTAGCCGAAATGGATGAGCACGCCGGGAAAGTCCTCGCTGTGGGGACGTGGGTCAGTAAGCAGTGCACCCTCCGCACAGTGGAGTTCGGTCAATTGATATTGGTAAAACATAACGCGGAGCGCGTGCGCCTGATCTTCGATCCGCTGAGGGCTGGCGTAGAGTGAAAGCAGAATATGGACGTCCGGCGTGGCAAGGGGCTTCTGCCACTGGGAAGGAGCGCTGTCATGGATGTCACCAAGAAGAGGTGCCCGAGCTGCGGCTCCCTTTACGAAAGCCTCAGCTGGTGCAAAGGAGGCAAGCACAGTGGCTGGGAGGTGGAGAGCTGTCAACCCATTATATGTGAGACCAATATTGAGGCAGTAATCGCGCTGTTTGTCCTGTTCCCAGTCTGCCGTACTGGTGATACAGAGTGGCGAGGTCTCAGCGGTGGAGAGCGCAGCCAGGAAGTCTCGCCCGTTCCCAGCGTTCTCTATTCGTAATAAAAAGTGCCGGACCAGGGGCAGTGTATAATCACAAAGGATTAAGCCCTGGATGTCTGCGAAATCCAGAGCAAGCGTTGGTGATGTTGAAGGAGAAACATCTTGTGGGGTTGTCATCAGTTTTATCCCTCCTGAAGTCGAAGAATATCTTGGACGGTGAGATGGCCATAGGCGCTGTACAGAGGAGAATCTGACACCACGTCAATGCGCCGGACGTATGCAATAAATTCATCGCGGTACTGGCGGACCGAGAGGGGAGGAGCATCTTGAATGTGATCGAGCATGAGATCAAATAAGTCTCCGGCAACTTCGATGTAATTTTTCATGTACGTCTCAAACGAACCATCGTAGGCGGTGATGAGCGCAAGCTTCGTGTCATTTTCCAGGAAGACGAAACGCGCGAAATGAACAGTGCCCACCTGATCGAGAATATCGACAACCCGCTGATAGGCGTGAGTGAGTACGAGTTTTAAGGCTCGTGCGTGGAGGGCGGTCGGCTGCTTAATCTTCATAATGGCGGTGAGCGCGGTTTGGATATTCTGCGGACCAAAATCGATGGCAAGCTGTTGGGGAAAGGTATCTTTGTATACCAGGGTGCCTGACGGGCCGGGAGCACGGCGCAGACTGTCGAGAGTGAGCAGACCTCGCATCATTTCGACAATCTGCACTTCGGAAATGTATTTACCAAAACAATCGTGCCAGCCGGAGCCGAACAGCAGATCGTCGTCAGGTGATAAGTTGCGGTCAGGGCGGAGTTCAAGGGGATTTTTTATCGCCTGCTCATCCATCATCGCTGAACAGATGGCAACGAGGATCAAGCGACCTTCGGAGATCGGAGTCGCTCTGGGAGTACCGGGAGCGAGGATCAGGTCCTTCTTGGTCACACGCGGAAGAAACGGTGCGGGCTCGTTAAACCGCAGCGCTTCGCGGATATAGGCCCACAGCTGGGTGCGACGGTCCATATTCTCTGGGGAGGTTGCTCCAGGTTGATCAGCCGGAATCATTGCCTGCGCGACAGCTGTTACTTCTGCGAGCGTGTTTGGATGAGACAGAAAGGTATCCATCGCGTTGCAGACGGCAGCATTGACGTTGTCGACCATGCCAGCAACCATGCCGATGATGTTGCGGATCACAGAGGGAAGGGTATTCGGGAGAAGCTCCGTGAGAGATCGCTGAGGATCCGTCGCTTGAGCAGCGGTGACTTCAGCGGCCACGAGTCGTTGCAAGACAGTTGCTGGTCCCTTAGGCGGAGTGCCAAGGTTGCTCGTGATGATCTGCTGAAGATGTTTCCCGAACAGGTCGCCGGCGGTTTGTGCACGGGCCAGAACCGGAAGGGCGGCAGTGACATCAGGGAGAAAGTGACGCCCCAGAATCGTCCAATGAAATGCGGCAGTGAGCGTTGCGATCCAGTTCCCAACGCTAGGAAAGTTAGGGTCAATTTGGGCCATGACCTGTTGGGGATTAACCAACCCCTGTAACTCGGGCGGGATCGGGCGTGCCAGCTTGAAGAGAAGGGGAGAGACCCCGAACTGGGTAGGATCCGGCTCGCTGATCCCGAAATATGAGTGGACAACCTCTAGAGAGATAGTCCGGGCAAAATCAACGGGAAGATTGATTCTGCCTGCTGCCAAACGAGGGGCAGAACGACCGGGCAAGTGCCTCTTCCGATGGCCGTCCCCTTTGATCAGGCTGAGAATCTTTGTGGTAGCGGCTGCCGCGATTTGTCGGACCCACTCCAGGTCAGAACGGGGGATAGTGCTGACGAGAAGAGCCCGGTCCTGGTCGTGGCCAGTTTCGGGATCTTTGCCTAAGACAAATTGATCACTCGTGATATAGCCCATCGCGCTAAAATCCTGAACCTTGCGGAGGACTTCTTTGACGTCGTCATGACGTGAGAGCAAAACAAATTCTTGAGTTTCCAAGATGGGTCTGTATACGCGCAGTTCTTGAAACAGCTCTTGCGGGCGGGTATCGATCCACTGCACCAGTAGGGCTTTGCGTGCGTTATCGGTTGGAAGTGCTTCGTACATAGAGAGAAACGCCATAACCAAGCCTCCAAGGTAAGCGTTCAGTTGTCAGCTTTCAGTCGCAATTATGAACAGGAAGTGAAAGCTCAATTAGAGCCCGTGGTGAGAAACTGTTTCGCCTCCTGCACCTCGACGGTATCGAACCCTTCCGTAAACCATCCCAGGACTTCGCTGACGAGTTGGTGAGCTTCGCGGTGTTTGTCCTGCTGTATCCATAGTCGGCCCAGACTCACGGCTGCCCGCAGTTCCCACGCTTTTGCCTGTTGACTGCGGGCGATCTCGATGGCTTTGAGGAAGCACGCTTCGGCTTCCGCCTCCGCTGCGGTGTTAGGTGCTAGGGGCTGGGGGCTGGGGACTTTAAACTCGGAACTCGGAACTCGGAACTGTTGTTGCAGCGTCATTGCCCCTTTCAAGCGCCACAATTCAGCGAGGCAGTAGTGTTCGCCGTTCTTCTGAGCAATCGCTATTGCCTCATCTAACGCACGCCGACCGTGTTCGAGTTGCCCGAGGCGTCCGTACGCACCTGCGAGGAGGGCCAGCAGAAACGTGCGCGACGCTTCCGCTCCAGCCGCTTGCCACGCCGCAATACCGCGCTGCATTTGTGTCAGAGAATGCTCGTCTTGTCCTTGTCGAACGTTGACCCACCCAACCAGGATTTGTCCATAGGCGAGCCAGACCGGAAACCCATGTTCCTTACATAGTGTGATTGCTTCTCTTCCGAGAGCACTAGTAAGCTGCCAATCTCTGCGAATCAGATGCACGGTTGCCGCGATGTTTAAGGCAAATGCCAGACTAAACCGATGCCCAAGAGTACGGGCAAGCGTCAGCATCTGCTGGGTTGCCTGTAAGGCGTGGTCGGGATACCCCAGACAGAGCCGGGTAAGTGCCGTATACGCTAAACACATTACTCCGGGATCCTGCAATGCATGTGGTTGGTGCAAATCTGGCGAATAGAAGGTGAAGCCCTGTTCGACTTGGGCTAGAGCTGGAACAAATTGGCCACGATGAAAAAAGACCTGCCCGAGCGCCCAGTGGACTGGCAATCGGCGAGCAGGATCAGGCTGATTGTCAACGAGAGTCCAGCAGCGTTCAGCAAGCTGTTGGGCGACCGGCAATTCAGCGCGGATGAAGTAAAACGCTTCGAGGCCGAGGAGCACTTGTAAGAGGCGCGGCGAGTCGCCGAGTTGCTGACACAACTCTTGCGCACGGCCATAGACGTGCTCGACTTCTGGGGCTCCGTAGCCTTTGCTGGCGATCAAGGGGCCGCCAAGCGCGACCTGGAATATCAGTTCTTGTTGGGTCCGTTCCGGACTCTCTGGCAGAGCCGCCAGTAATGTGAGCCCTGTGGTAAAGTGGCGACACGCTTCGGTATGCGCTGAGCGCTCGATGGCGAGGCGTCCCGCTTTTTGCCAATAAGGAAGCGCAGACGTGGGAAGATTGGCGGCGGTGTAATGATGCGCGAGCAACTCCGGTTGGGCCTCGCGGAGGTCAGGGAAGCGCGCTTCCAGAACTTTCGCGATATGCTGATGATACTGCTGGCGGGTGCGTTTGAGTAACGACTGATACGCAGCTTCCTGCACCAGCGCGTGTTTGAACACATAGAGATCTTCCGGCGGAGTCCCATGTTGATAGAGCAACTCGGCCTCGACGAGAAGCGCGAGGTCCTGTCGGACTGTCGCAGTTGGTGGTGAAACAGCAGCAATCTGTTCATAGGTAAACTCCCGCCCCAACACCGCCCCGCGTTGAGCCGTTTCCTTCGCTGTGGCCAGGCGATCAAGCCGAGCCAGGAGTGAGTCATGCAACGTCGTAGGAATGGCAAGTGGAGGCAGTGGTTTCGTCAAAACATAGCGGTCGTCTTCTCTCTGCAGAAACCCGGATTCCAGCACCATTTTCGTCAGTTCTTCGACAAAGAGGGGAACACCGTCAGTTTTATTCACAATTTGTTGAACAATTTCTTCTGGCAGAGGCTTGCCCTCCGTGAGCTGTGCAAGCATAGCATGCACGTTATGTTGCGGGAGACGATTGAGCGTCATCGTGGTTTGATAAGGAAAGGGTTCCCACGATGGATGAAACTCAGGCCGGAAGGTCAGGAGTAACAGGATCCGAGCCTTGCCAACGTTGTTGAGAAAAAGCCCCAATAACTCCAAACTCGAAGGGTCCATCCAGTGTAAATCTTCGCCGACGAGGACAATCGGTTGCCGCTGTGCCAATGCCAGGAGCCAGGTCAATAGCACCTTCAATAGGTGTTGCCGACGTTGGAGCGGCGAAAGCGTCAGAGGTTGATATGAAGCTGGGAGCGGAAGGGACAACAAAGCGGCAAAGAGTGGAACGGTCTCGCCGAGCGGTATGCCAGTGCGTTCTAATACTCGTTCGAGCTTGTGGAGCTTCGTCTGAGCATCGTCTTCGCGGGAAAACTGCAAGCCATGTTGCAGCAGACCAATCACCGGATGAAACGCGCTATTCTGCGCATAGGGAGAGCAACGGCCCTCGATGCGGAGGTGCGATTCATCGGCGAGACGCTCTCTGAATGATTGGACAAGGCGAGATTTTCCGATTCCTGCTTCTCCGCTAATCAGTGCAACCTGTCCGTTCCCCGCCTGCACCCGTTTCCAACATTCCATTACAGTTTCCAGTTCTCGGTCTCGTCCGACGAGTGGTGAAAGACCCGTTGTTAAAGCGACTTCGAACCGGCTTTGTGCCTCGTTTTCTCGTTCCACATGATAGACCTGCACCGGAGCAGAAAGGCCCTTTAAGGTGAGAGCCCCCTGGTCGTGGCAAGTAAAAAGGCCTTCCACCAACCGATATGTGGTTGCGCCAATGACGACACTATTGATGGGAGCGAGATCACGCAGGCGTGCCGCAATGTTCGGGGTTTCTCCCAGGACCATTGACTCCTGGTAATCGCGGGTGCCCATCTCGCCGACGACCACTAATCCGGTATGAACCCCAATCCGTACCTGGGGTGAAAGGTCAAGCGTCGAGTCGATGGTCTGTTGCAATCGCGTGTGCAGAGAGGGCAGGGCAGCGATGATGCCTAATCCTGTTCGTACTGCACGCTGAGCGTCATCTTCATGTGCCATTGGATAGCCAAAGTAGATGAGGAGCGATTCCCCCGCATAGCGGGCAACGTATCCGTCGAACCGCTGCACGACAGCGGTACACGCTTCTTGATACGCATGAATGATTTCCCGCAACTCTTCCGGGTCCAGTTTTCCTACCAAGTGAACGATGCTGACCAGATCGCAGAACATAACGGTCAGGTGCCGACGTTCGGCGTCAGCGTCTGGGGGCTGGCGTCTAGGATCTAGGGGCTGCCCGGTAACAACTCGCCCTTGCTCCTCTGACTCTGGACTCCGGACACTAGACGCTAGACTTTGTCCTTTTGGCTCTAAGCCTTGAACTCTAGACTGTTCTGTGAGCGGAGTGCCGCACTCCCCGCAGAATCTGAAATTGGGTGGGTTTTCTGAGTGACAATGCTGGCAGTACATACCCCTTCCTTAACGTTTCTTCTGCCGCAGCCCTCATCCTCTTATTCCTTGGAATAGGAAAGAAAGCAAGGGAAGTGAGGCACAGAGGGGAGACAGAGACAGAGAGAAGAGATAGAGACAGAGAGAAGAGATAGAGAGAAGTCGTAAAACATTTTCTATATATCTATAAAGGAGGGAGCGCTGTTCATGGGGAACCTACCGCTGGAAGGCCTAAAAGTTGTTGACATCGCCGTGCTTTTCGCCTCACCGACGATTTCGCAGAACATGGGCGACTTCGGTGCTGACGTTATCAAAGTTGAGCACCCCAAGTTAGGAGATAGTTTACGGTCACTCGGAGCCGCCAAAAATGGCATCCCGCTCTGGTGGAAGATTACCAACCGGAACAAGAAATGCGTGACCCTTGATCTCGGCAAACCCGAAGGACAAGAGATCTTCAAACGTTTGATCGCTGATGCCGACGTACTGACCGAGAATTTTCGTCCCGGCACGCTGGAAAAGTGGGGGATTGGTTGGGAGGTGCTCCACGCGATTAACCCTCGACTGGTGTTTGTCCGGGTCTCCGGCTTCGGTCAGACCGGACCATATAAGGATCAACCTGGCTTTGGTACCCTTGCTGAGGCGATGAGCGGTTTCGCTCATATCACGGGTCAACCCGACGGTCCCCCGACATTGCCTGGCACGGGACTCGCGGACGCAGTGGCTGGGCAGTTTGGCACCTGGTCGGTCATGTTCGCCTTGTATGAGCGGGACCACAAAAGCGGCAAAGGGCAGTACATTGACCTGAGTGTCCTGGAACCGATCTTTGCGATGCTGGGCGACCAGGCAATTACCTACGATCAATTGGGCGTGGTGCAGCAACGGACCGGGAATCGTGTTCCCTCGATTGGTGCCCCACGCAACATCTATAAGACGGGGGACGGGAAATGGGTGGCACTCTCGGCCAATGCGCCAGCGTTGGCAGCGCGTGTGTTTGCCGCCATTGGTCAGCCCGAATTGATTAATGATCCCCGGTTCAAAGACAATCGCGCACGCATCGCCAACATTGACGAAGTCGATGCGATTGTTGGTGGGTGGATCGGTGCCCGCACGGCAGAAGAAGTGTTGCAGCAGTTTGCCACATACGAATGTGCTTGTATGCCGGTCTACAGCATCGCCGATATTGTTGCCGACCCCCATTTTCAAGCGCGTGAGGCGATCACGACTGTCCAAGACCCTGACCTTGGGCCAGTGAAGATGCAAAATATCATTCCCAAACTCTCACGTACTCCCGGAAAGATTCGTTGGCCAGGGCCAACCCGTATGGGACAGCACAACGAAGAAATCTATAGTGGCAAGCTCGGCATGTCGCGCGAGCAACTCGCGGAATTGAAGGAGAAGGGAGTGGTCTAAGCGGAAAGGCTTTAGGCTGTAGGCTTCAGGCTACAGGGAAAGGTAGCCTCTATGGTTTTTGACAACCAAGTTCGGTAATGGGAGTGATGGCGCTTTCAGGTTCCCTCTCCCGGATGGGAGAGGGTCAGGGTGAGGGGGAATCGCGACGGGATTACCGATTTTGATCGTCAAATTTCATGAGCTTATGTCCTGTGGTCTCCAGTCTTGTTGTTAAAAGCTGATAGCTGAGCGCTGAAAGCTGAAAGCAAGAAGGAGAAAATTATGTCCCGTCTACGTCGCAGCTTATTATTTGTTCCCGCCAGCAGCGAAAAGTTTTTTACTAAGGCGAAAGACTCACCGGCAGATACGTTGATCTTTGATCTCGAAGACGCAGTCGCCCCGGAACGCAAACCCGCTGCACGGGAGACGCTCAAAGAAGTCCTGCGAGATCCAGGCTTCTCTCGCTTCGAGCGGACTGTGCGCATCAATGCGCTTGATACACCCTATTTTCTTGATGATGTCCTGGCGATGGTTGATGCCGGAGCCGATGGACTGGTTGTGCCAAAGACGAATTCGGTTGATAGCATCCTCTTTGTGGACCGCCTTGTGGCACTTGCAGAGCAACGGGCAGGTCGCTCGGCAGGATCGGTTGTCCTTTTACCACTCATCGAACAACCCGAAGCCATCGGTAATGCTTTTGTGATTGCTCGTGCCACCCCACGCATTACCGGGATTGCCTTTGGTCATGGCGACTTCTCGTTGGCAATGGGAATTAAAGCTGCTCCGTCTACTGAAGGTGTCGTCTTTCACGCCCGGTGTCAGGTGGTGATGGCAGCCAAGGCCGCCGGGATTACGCCAATCGACAATGTATTTCTGGATATCCCGAATGTCGAAGGACTGATCGGCGAAACTCGTCAAGGCAAACAACTTGGCTATGAGGGGAAAGCGTGTATCCATCCAAGTCAAGTCGAGCCGGTGAATACAGTTTACACACCTACAGCAGAAGAGGTGATCTACGCCCGTGAATTAGTAGCAGCATTTGAACAAGCGGTGGCTGAAGGCAAAGGGGCCGTCGCGTTCCGTGGGCGGATGATCGACGGTCCGATTGCTGACATTGAACGCCTCGTGTTGGAACGCGCGCGGAAGGCGGGGATAGCAAGCAAGTAAGAGTGAAGAGTGAAAAATTAAGAGTGAAGAATGGAAAATGAGAAGTAGGGGCAAAGCATTCTTGTTCATTCTGCACGAGTGCTCTCGTGACCTTACGGCGAATGCTTTGCCCCTACGACGTTAGGTTTCCCGAAACGCAAACCGCGGATCAGCCGCACGAACGTAGACTTCCGGCAGTCCGAGTTCTTTGCGAACGATATTCGTTCCCTGGACTAAGGCGACGCACTTGTAGAAAGCGATCCGCCGCGACAACCCTTCACGCCCAAATCCGCAATCTGCCGTGATGATCAGCCGTTCGGGAGGCACGTACTCCAGTGCCTTACGGATCAGAGCGGCGATCATTTGCGGCGGCTCGACAGTCGTCATCGTGTGATTGATCACGCCGATGGCGATCTTCTTGTCAATTTTGTGCTGCTTGAGGAGTGACAGATCGCGTCCGTGGTTACTCGCACATTCGAGCGTCAGCACATCGGCGTTGAGGGCAAGCAAATAGGGGAGAGAGCGTTCGTAACTCGGACGTTCCCAGTAAAAACTTTGCTGATTGGGATTGCCCCAGCACGTATGCGCCCAGATTTCAGTGTTGACGCCCTCAACTTCACGGTTGAAGGCTTTGGTGTAAAACTCTAAGTCCTTGTCTGTCGCTGGTGGGGTAGCACAGCACGCAAAGTGGTGCGGTGGCTCTTCGACCTGAATGAGCGGACAGCCCACTGCCGCAACTTCGCGCAACTCTTCGTTGAGGGCTGCAGCTAGGTCCATGAGCAATTCTTGATCGGTCTTGTAATATTCGTTCCACAGCATCAGTGGCAAGCACGTGGCGCTAATGGCTCCGAATTTCACCGGCTTGTCGGTCATTTTTTGCGCCGTCTTCCATACGGCCGCGTAATGCAACGGGCCCCGTGTGATTTTGTTCGTCACAGCCGGCGAATGATACGCCTCTTGCACTTCATACAGAATATGGCCGGGTTTGATGTCGGCATAGTCGAGAAAATGCGATGAATCGCGGAAACCGCTGATGCCGTTCAGCCGCTCAATCGCATAAAAGAACCAAGAGCGTCCACCGACTTCCAGATCAAAGCGAGCATCGCCATCGGTGAGGATGTCGAGCCCAGCTCGCTCCTGCTCGTTGATATAGCAGGCCACCGCGTCCATGTATTGCTCGCGGTAGAGCGAGTCTCCCAGGGCAACCTTAAAGGGACGGCCTTGCAAACTCTCTGTGAACCATGAGGGACGGGGAAATGAGCCGACCATCGCAGTCGGAAGCTTCTTGTCTTTCGTCGCATTGTACATTGCCGGTCCTCCTTTCTGGGTGTGGACGGGATCATACACGAAAAAGATAGAGACAGAGATAGAG
>Ga0187892_10009374_pt1 | contig 12915 bp, 11 predicted proteins | sample MA1701073metaG_FD_139345 | JGI IMG/M metagenome (GOLD analysis project Ga0187892, IMG submission 139345) | Bio-ooze microbial communities from a basaltic lava cave in the Kipuka Kanohina Cave System on the Island of Hawaii, USA - MA170107-3 metaG ...
CACGTCATCTCCACCATGCCGCTCCGCTCCCTCATCCGGGCACTCGATCCCCCGGCTCCGGAGCCAGTCCGGGCGGCGGCGGAAGGGCTCCGGTACCGGGATTTCATCGTGGTCGGCCTCATTCTGGACAGGAGCGATCTGTTTCCCGATAACTGGATCTACGTTCACACTCCCGGGGTGAAGGTGGGACGGGTTCAGAATTTCAACAACTGGAGCCGGGCCATGGTCCCGGAGGAGAACCGGACCTGCCTGGGAATGGAGTATTTCTGTTTCAAGGGCGACCAGCTCTGGGACAGCTCCGACGAGGATCTCATCGCACTCGCCACCCGCGAGCTCGAGGTGCTCGGCCTGGCCCGGGGAAGCAAGGTGGTGGATGCAGCGGTGGTGCGGGTCCCCAAGGCATACCCCATATACGATGCAGAGTATCGCGGTCATGTCGATCACATCCGTGAGTTCCTCGCTTCCATTCCGAATCTCCATACCGTCGGCCGGAACGGTATGCACAAGTACAACAACCAGGATCACTCGATGCTGACCGCCATGATGGCGCTGCGGAACATGCAGGGGGCCACCTTCGATCTCTGGGCCGTCAACACCGACTACGAGTACCACGAGGAGCAGCGGCTCGAGCCCGAGCAGAGCAACCAGGCATGAGTTCCCTGGCCGGAGGTAGCGACCCGAGGCTCCGATTCTCCGTGGTGGTCCCGGCACACCGGGCCGCCGTGGTTCTGCCGGAGACTCTGGGCGCCCTCGTGGCCAGCGACCTGCCCCGGGAGGAATGGGAGTTGGTGGTGGTGGACGACGGCAGCGATGATCAGACCCGCGACGTCGCCGCGCGTTTCGCCGATCGCGTGGTCGCCTTACCGGGTCCTCCCGGCGGTCCGGGGAAAGCGCGCAACGCCGGGGCTCGCGTTGCCCGGGGAGATTGGCTGGTGTTTATGGACGCGGACGTGCGGGTCCACCCGGACACGCTCCGTCGCTTTGCCGAGTCGATCGGCGCCGCGCCCGACGTGATTGCGGTGTTCGGAAGCTACGATGCCCAACCTGCCGCGAAGGGATTGATCACCGAATACCGCAACCTGGTCCATCGATACGTGCACCTCCGCGGCGCCGGCCCGGCCAGCACATTCTGGGCAGGCTGCGGCGCCGTCCGACGGGACTGGTTCGAGCGCGTAGGGGGATTCGACGCTGAGCGGTACCCCCGGCCCCAGATCGAAGACATCGAGCTGGGCCAGCGCCTGAGGGAGCAGGGCGGCCGGATTCTCCTCGACCCGACCATTCAGGGAACCCATCTCAAGCGGTGGACCATGAGAGGTGTCCTGGCAACGGACATTCTGGATCGGGGGATCCCCTGGGTTCGCCTCATGCTCGAGCGGAGAGCGCGCCTGGATCGCTCTCTCAACATCGGGTCGGCCGAACCGGTGAAGGTGGCCCTGACCGGGGTCGCGCTGGGGGCCGCGGGTCTCAGTCTCCTCCTCCTCGATCCCCGGTTCCTGGTCGTGGTACTGGTCGCCGCCATCGTCCTGGTTCTCTGGAATCTCGATCTCTACCGCTGGTTCGCGCGCCAACGAGGAGTTGGCTTCGCCTTGGGCACGATCCCGCTCCAACTGGCCTACTATGCCTGCAATGTCGTCTCCGCCGGACTCGGCGTCGCACTGCACGTCGGCCGACGGATCCGAGAATGGCTTCGGGGGCGACGCTATCATTCGAAGGCAGCCCCGTCGGAAAGGCCAGGGTCCCGATGAGCCCGGCTCCACACATACCGGCCAAGCCGGACAGTCGCGCATCGGTCCTGCTTCTCGCGTTTGCCCCGCTCCACAAGGCCGCTTTCGGCGCCGCGATCGGGGTGGCCGCGGCGCTGCTGACGTTTCTGGTAACCGCGGTGGTCCTCCTCCGGAGCCAGGAAGGGGTCGTGCCGCTCGGTGCTCTCGGCGCCTATTTCAGGGGCTACACGGTCTCCTGGCAAGGTGCGGTCATCGGAGCTGCCTGGGCGGGCGCGGTCGGCTTCGTGTTCGGGTGGTTCGCTGCCTTCTGTCGAAACCTCGTGCTGGCCATCTCGATCTTTCTCATTCGCACCCGCGCCGAGCGGGCGCAAACCCGGGACTTTCTCGATCATGTCTGAACCCATTGACGACCGGCAGCTCCGGTCCGCGCTCGCGCGCCTCAACGGGCGCGCCTGGGGTATCGCCATCGGTCTCCTGTCTGGGGGGGGGCTCCTGCTGGCCACGCTGATCCTCGTGGTGCAGGGCGGGGCAAACCCGGGACCGCATCTGGGCCTGCTGCGGGCCTACTTTCCCGGCTACAGCGTGAGTGTGGGCGGGAGCCTGATCGGTTTCATCTACGGATTCGTCGTCGGGTATGCCCTGGGTAGGGTGATCGGAGGGGTGTACAATCGGTTGATGGGCTCGTCCTGACCCGCAGCGGGGCTCAGCTGGGGCGCCCCGCCGTCCACTCCCGAAAGTAGCCGAGCGTGTTGGCCACCTGAGACAGCACTAGCAGGCCCGACTGGCGGAACGGTCTGGCATTTCTCACGGTCCAGGGATATCGGAGCAGGCCAAAGTAGAAGGTGCCGGGTTCGGGGGGGAGGCGACGAAGACCCGACCGGGCTCGCAGACGGCGAAAACGGAGGGCCGCGCGGCCGTAGGTGACGTGTTGGCGCCAGAACGAGCGGAGGTTGAGGTCGTGGGAATGCATGACCACAGCGTCCGGAAGGTACCGCATGGGCCAGGACCGACGGCGCCATTCGACGCCCAGCCACCGATCCTCTCCGGCTGCCTGGCGGAAGCTGGTATCGAATCCGCCGATGGACCAGAACTCAGAGGCAGGCACCGCGAGATTATTGGAGGTAAAGAACCGCTCCCGTGACGGATGCGCGTCGAAGTATCGGTAGAGATAGCTCACCAAGTTCTGGCTCGCCTCCGCATAGGGATTGGTTGTCAGCGCATTGACGGTGCGACCCCCAACCATGCAGGCGGATTCCGACCGGAGAGCTGGAACAAGCTTTGAAAGCCAATCGGGAGCGGGAGCGCAATCGTCGTCGGTGAACGCCAGGAAGGTGCCTCGAGCACGCGCCGCACCAGCATTGCGGGCGGCGGCCGGCCCGGAATTCTCCTGCCGCATAACGGTGAGGTTGAAGGGCGCAGCCGAAGCGGACAGGGGTGGGGCACTCCCATCGTCGACTACAATCACTTCAAAGCGCTCGGTGGGGTATTCGAGACGACCCAGAGCCTCGAGACAGGCGGCCAGCCGGACCGGCCGGTTGTAGCTCGGAATGATGATCGAAAAGTCGAGATCGGGCATCGCGGGCGGCTGTAAGGTGAGGGGCCTGAGGCGAAAGATGAAGGGGTCTCGGCCCGATCTGCTTGCCTGGACCGGGCGCCTTCTTAGTTTTACGGAACCTCATGCTGACCCCGGCCGAGCTGGAACAGCGAACTGGACCCCGGCGGATCCGGAAGGCCCGGCGGCCGCACTCCCTCCAGCAGCGCTACCAGGAATACATCCTCCAGCGCATCGAGGACTACAAGAACTCCATCTCTCGACAGGAACTGCTGGGCATCGGCGATGACGCCATGGGCGAGTTGCACAGTGATCCCGAAGGGCAGCTCTCCCTGGCCGAAGTGCTTATTCAAGACGCCGTCGATCAGCTGATCAAGAAACGGCTCCGCCTTCCCCCCTTCAAGCGGTGGCGCCAAAAATTCGTGAAGCTCCGACAGGCCCAGCGCGAGCCGACTCACTGGAACCTCGAGCGTCGGGGCGCGGTGGCCGCGATGCTTGAGCGACTCGAGCCGGGCGATCATGCCATTGTCATCGGCGGGGGAGCCGAAGCCTCGGTGTACCTGCTGGCCGCACACGATATCAGGCTCACCTGCCTGTTCGAGGACAACGCGACTTGCTCCAAGATCGAAACCCGCCTGGCAGGGGAGGCTTTGACGGGGGATTGTGACGCATACGTCGTCAGGCTCGGCGCCTGGTTCCCCCCGGTAGACCGTCCGGTCCAGGTCGGAGTACTGGACGCCGGCATTCTGGCCGAGCTCCCGGCACCCCGGCGCCTGGCCCTGTTGGCCTGGCTTCAGGACCTCACCGCCCCTGGCGGGTTGCACGCGGTCATGTCCCGGCCCGGTTCCACCCCCGCAGAAACCTGGCTCTCGCTTTATCCCGATTGGGAACGGGTCCGCCTCAAGTCGGAGTCGCGGGGCCGATCCGGAGGCGCCAAGCGGAGTGCCTCCACGGGGGTGTTGCTGTCCAGGCCGGTCCCCGCCACCAGCGGATCGCAGCAGGCTTCCACCGCTTGAATCTGCGCAACTTGCGCGGGTCATCTCCACCGCCGTAGACTCGGATCGTCATGACCCGCTTCACCCTCAACGGGGAACCGGTCGGTTTCGAGCCGGGCGCCACCATTCTGGAGGCCGCCCGCCGCCATGGCGTGGATATCCCCACGCTCTGCTGGTACCCCAAGCTCCCCAACGTGGCCAACTGCCGGATCTGTCTGGTATCGGTCCAGGGACAGGCAAAGCTGGCCCCAGCCTGCAACACGCTTGCGGCCGAAGGTATGGTGGTCGCGACCGAATCGAGGGAGGCCGTCGAGAACCGGCGGAGCGTCCTGCGGTTCCTGCTGGAGCGCTATCCGGGAGACCACTTGAGCAACGGGGGGCGGAACAACCCCCGCAACGAGTTCGAGGAGTACGTCACCCGGTATGACGTTCCCGTCCCCGCTCAGCATGAGCTCCCGATCCGGGCAGGAGACACTCGGCCGGGGGACGTCATGATCGGCCACGACATGTCGTTGTGCGTGTTATGCACGCGCTGCGTGCGGGCTTGCGAGGACATCCAGGAAGTCGGCGTGCTCGACGTGGCGCAGCGCGGCGCCCACACTGAAATCATCGTCGGAGGGGACGGGGATCCGGATCATGCGGGCTGCACCTGGTGCGGCGAATGCGTTCGGGTCTGCCCCACCGGGGCGATTTTCGAGGTCATGCCACGGACCCGGTTCGACCCCGCGGCGATTCGAGCCCCGGATCGCGCGGTGCGGTCGGTGTGCCCGTACTGCGGGGTCGGTTGCCAGATCGACATTCAAGTCCGTGACGACGAAGTAGTGCGGGTGACGTCGCCCTGGATCGAAGAACGGACTCCCAATCAGGGCTCGACCTGCGTGAAGGGACGGTTCGGATACGATTTTCCCCAGCATCGCGACCGGTTGACTGACCCCCTGATCCGGCTCGGGTGGGAACAGCAGGGAGACCGATGGATCTGGACCGGGGAGAGCCCCCGCTATCGCACCGGCGATTGGGATACCGTCGCGCAGGAGGGAACCAGCCGGAAGCCGAGGCCGCCCCGCCGGCAGGTCGGCAAGCCACCCCTGACCGGCATGGCGCCGTCAGATGATGGCGATGTGCGGGACCGGGTGGCAACCCCGCCGGAGTGGTACGAGCGTTTCCGAGTGGCCACCTGGGAGGAGGCGATGAGCCTGACCGCCCAGGAGCTGCTCCGGCTTCGGGACTCCCTCGGACCTGGAGCCCTGGCGGCCTTTTCCTCGGCCAAGTGCACCAACGAAGAGAACTACCTCCTGATGCGCATGGTGCGGGCGGGCTTCCGAACCAACAACGTGGACCATTGCACCCGCCTGTGCCACTCCACCTCTGTGGCGGCGATGAACCGGTCCCTCGCCACGGCGGCCGCTTCGGGCTCTATGAGGGAGATCGAGGAGGCCTGCGATGTGATTTTCATCGCCGGCGCGAACACCACGGAAAGCCACCCGGTGTTCGGGGCGCTGATCAAACGGGCCCACTCCAAAGGCGCGAAGCTGATCGTGGCCGACGTGCGCCGGACCGAACTGGCGGCGCTCGCGGACATTCACCTCCAGATGCTTCCCGGCACCGACGTCGCGCTCTACAACGGGATGCTGGCCCACGTCATCGCGGCCGGCTTGACCAACGAGCGGTTCATCGCGGAACGGACTTCAGGATTCGACGCGGTTCGCGAGGCGGTCAAGCCCTACACCCTGGAGGTGACCTCGAAGATCACCGGGATCCCCACGGATCTGATTCGGGCGGCGGCGGAAGCCTATGCCAAGGGCCCCAACACGTCGACCCTCTGGGCGATGGGACTCACCCAGCACGCGACCGGCACGGACATCGTTGCGAGCCTGCTCAACCTCCTGCTCGGCTGCGGCATGATCGGGCGGTGGGGCGCGGCGATGATCCCGATTCGAGGGCAGAACAACGTGCAGGGGGCGAGCGACGTCGGGGCAATCCCCTTCGCCTACACCGATTATCGCCCGGTGACCGATCCGGCCAATCGGGCCGAGTATGCCGCGGCCTGGGGCGTGCCGGAAGATTCGCTGTCGCTCGAACGGGGCTTGATGGTCACCGAAATCGTCAAGGAGGGGAGCCCGGTCCGAGGGATGTTCATCATGGGCGAGAATCCGGTGCTCTCCGATCCCAACGTGGCCAAGGCGGAAGAATGGGTCCGCCGGCTGGAGTTTCTCGCGGTGCAGGACCTCTTCCTCACCGAGACCGCCCGATGGGCCGATGTGGTGCTGCCGGGCTCGTCGTTCGCCGAGAAGGAAGGCACCTATGTGAACACCGACCGGCACATCCAGCTCGCCGATGCGGCGGTGCCGCTTCCGGGGAACGCGAGGCTGGATCTCGACATTCTGATCGAGCTGTCCGGCCGGCTGGGGCTGGCGACGCCCTATACCTCGCCGTCCGATGTGATGGACGAGATTGCCCGGGTCACCCCGAACTGGCGGGGCGTGTCCTACGACAAGCTTCGCCTCGAGGGTGCGCTGCAGTACCCGGTGCTCGACCCCGGCTCGGCAGGGACCCCCTTCCTGTTCGATGACCGTTTCCCGACGGACGATGGCCGCGGCCGCCTGGTCCCGGTGGAATACTTGCCCCCGTCCGAGCTGCCCAGCGCGGAGTACCCATTTTTCCTCAACACCGGTCGGCAAATGGTCCATTGGCACACCGGGACCATGAGCCGGAGGGCCCGTGGACTGGATTCGCGTGAGCCGGTGCCGGTGGTGGAGATCGCTCCTGCCGATGCCGAGGCGCTGGGGATCGCCGAAGGAGAATCGGTGCGGGTGGTGTCCCGCCGGGGCAGTGTGCTGATCGGGGCAAGGATCTCCGACCGTCAGGCGCCGGGGCAGATCTTCATCCCGATGCACTTTCGGGAAGCGGCGGCCAACCTGCTGACCAATCCCGCGCTGGATCCCTACGCCAAGATCGCCGAATTCAAAGTGAGCGCGGTGCGGATCGAGCGAGTACCCGCGTGATCGTCGCGCCGAGCATGGCGTCCTAACCCGCATGCAAGCCGTGGTCAAGCCAGGCCCGGGTCCCGGTATGGAGGTCCGGGAGGTGCCAACCCCCATCTGCGGGCCGAGCGACGTGCTGATCCGAGTCCACCGGGCCGGGGTGTGCGGCACCGACCTGCACATCTGGGAGTGGGACGCGTGGGCGAACGGGCGGCTCCGTCCCCCCTTGGTGATCGGCCATGAATTCGCCGGTACGATCGTCGCCCTGGGACCGGAAGCGGCGGCGGAAGAGCTGCTCGCGGTGGGCGAGAAGGTCACGGCAGAGGGACACCTGGTCTGCGGGCACTGCCTGCAATGCCGGACCGGGATGTCGCACCTGTGCGCGCGCACCCGGATCATCGGGGTGGATCGGGACGGCGCCTTTGCCGAGTTCATCGCGATGCCGGCGTCCAATGTGATCAAACTGGACGGGATTCCGCTGGAGATCGGCGCCATCATGGACCCGGTAGGCAACGCGGTTCACACCGTGCTCGAGGGGGACGAAGTGAGCGGGAGCACGGTGTTCGTCCTGGGGTGCGGCCCAATCGGATGTTTTGCTTGCGGCGTGGCGAAGGCGGCCGGGGCCTCACTGGTGGTAGCCAGCGACCTCCTCGACATGCGGCTCGAGCTGGCACGCACCATGGGCGCCGACATCGTGATCAATGCCGCCCGGGAGGACGTCCTGGCGCGGATCCACGAGCTCACCTCTGGCGAGGGGGTGGATCTGGTCTGCGAAATGAGCGGCCATCCCGACGGACACCGCCAGGCGCTCTCGGCAGCCCGGGCCGGCGGTCGGGTTAACCTGCTGGGAACCCCAAGCCAGCCGACCGAAATCAATTTTGCGCGAGACGTGATCTTCAAGGGACTCACGCTGTACGGCGTCACCGGCCGCAAGATGTATTCGACCTGGCAGCAGATGGTCCGGCTGATCCGGAGCCGGCAACTCGATCCGGAACCGGTCATCACCCACCGCTTTCCCCTGGATCAGATCGGCGAGGCCATCTCGGTCATCAAAGACGGCAAGGCGGGGAAAGTGATTCTGGAGGTGGCCGGGTGACGTCGCCACTCGACGCCCGCCTGGGAGAAAGCCTCGAGCAGTTCCGGCGCGACGGGGTCTACAAGACCCTCAACTACCTGGAAGGTCCCCAGGCCGCGAGGGCGTGCATGGAAGGGCGCGGCGAGGTCATCATCCTCTCCTCCAACAACTACCTGGGTCTCTCGACCGAGCCGGAAGTGGTCCAGGCGGGCCATGAGGGACTCGACCGGTTCGGAGCGGGAACCGCCTCGGTGCGTTTCATCTGCGGCACCTTCACGATTCACCGGGACCTGGAACGGGCCCTGGCCAAGCTGGTCGGGACTGCGGCTTCGCTCAGCTTCGCGAGCTGTTGGAATGCCAACGAGGCTCTCCCGGCCACGCTGCTCGGCGAGCAGGACATCGTGCTCAGCGATGCCCTCAACCATGCCTCGATCATCGATGCCCTCCGCCTGGCCAAGGCGATCACCAAGTGCTCGGGAGTGGTGTTCGAGCACAACAACCTCTCCGACCTCGACACCAAGCTCACGGCCGCGAAGGACCGCAGGGTCAAAATGGTCATCACGGACGGGGTGTTCTCCATGGAGGGGGCGATCGCCGACTTGCCCGGCCTCCTGGAAATCTGCCGGAAGCACCAGGCCGTGCTGGTGGTGGATGACAGCCATGCCACCGGGGTGTTGGGAGATACCGGTCGGGGCACGGCAGAGCACCATGGCGTGTTCGGCGAAATCGACATCATCACGAGCACGCTGGGGAAGGCACTGGGCGGGGCCGCAGGAGGCTTCGTGGCCGGCTCCGCCGAGCTGTGTGATTACCTGACTCAGCGGTCGCGACCGCAACTGTTCAGCAACGCCCTGCCCTGCTCCGTCGCGGCCGGCGCGCTGGCCGCGGTCGAATTCCTGCAAGCCCATCCGGAGCGGGTTAGGACGCTCCGCGAGAACACCCGGTACTTCCGGGGCCGGCTGACTGAGCTCGGCTTCAAGCCGATGGCGGGCGAAACACCCATTATCCCGGTCGTCATCGGAGACACCGCTGCCGCGATCCGGATGAGCCAACTCCTGCTCGAGGAGGGAGTGTTCGTCACCGGCTTCGGCTACCCCGTGGTGCCCCGGGGCGCCGCCCGTGTCCGCTGCCAGATCTCGGCGGCCCACACCCGCGACGACCTGGACGAGTCGCTGGCGGCGTTTCGGAAGGTGGGGGTGAAGCTGGGCTTGATCTGAGAAGGGAAGTGCGGAGAGCTCGGTGGACGTGCCCTACCGCCGCCCTGCCTCACTTCCGCACTTTCGCTCCGCCCCACCGCTGTTGCCTTTTGCGTATGGCGGGCCTTTTGGGGGCCGGGAGGGTCGGAGAGACCAAATTTGCACCGTCGGGCCGGACCCCAGCCTGCACTCGTAACTCATCATTTCTCAAATACATAGGCCATTTGATCCGGGCAGATTCACACCCCTGCCAGGCGGGAGGGACCTCAGCACGCTGTTTGCCGTTCCCTGGAAAGATCTGACTTTCAGCTCGGAGGCAGGTCTCATGCAATCCCGGTTCGGACTTTTCTCATTGGTGTCACTTGCGGTCGTCGCCGTCGCCGGGGAATCAGTGGCCCAAACGGCTCCGATCAACAGAGCCGACGCCCCCCCCGCTCAGGCCGATCGATTCAAGTGGTCCCTCGGACTTCAGGGTGGGGGACTCCTCTTCAGCACCCAGCGGCAAACCCAGAGCGGCATCCCTGCCGCCGGCGCCCACGTTTCGGTGACGTCTCGGAGGGCCGGCGTTTCCCTCGGCTTCGAGGAGGGATTCGGGAGCAACGAGCCGAGCGCCTTCTATGATGAGAGCGACGCGTCGACGCGGGACGTCGTGTTCGATCGGATCCGCCGATTCGGGGTCAACCTTCTTGGCTATCCCGCCGGGACCGCGGTGGGGCCCTATTTCGGCCTCGGATTCGGCATGATCCAGGTTGTGCGACCGGAGTTCGACGAGAGTGAGGTATTCACGTCACCCTCCGAGCTGGCGGAAGCAGCCGCGATCATGCGGGAGCGGGCAGCCTCGGCTTTCGCGTCGTTCCTCGCTGGGCTTCAGTTCCGACTGGGCCGACTGGCGGCATTCGCCCAGTACCAGATCAACACCTCTCCGCGGGCCGGCGATCTCCTGCGGGGGACCGGGCACTCCGTGCTCGGCGGCGTGAGGTTTTCGTTGGGGAGCGGAGGGATGTAAGGCTAGTGGCCGGCGAGAACGAAACGAAGGGGCCAGTCCACCGCTTTGGTGATTCCGATCCGCCCAGTCACCCGCACGTTGTGGGAGACTGAGCTGCGGGAGGACGCAACCAGCACGCGCGATTGGCGCATCGAGATACCATCGAGGGAACGAGTGATCCCCAGGGCCTGGCAGAGCTTGCCAGGCCCGTTTGTCAGGTGCCTGCCGTTCACCCCGCCTCTGCGCCACTGCATGGTGTCCACGCCTCCAGTGGGGACAATCGCGCGCAGCAACACCGCCGATCCACCCGCCGGCCCGCCACAGACCAGATTGGCGCACCAGTGAAGGCCATAGGACCGGTACACGTACCAGGTTCCCGGACCAGAGTACAGGCTCGCATTCGAGCGGGTTAATCTGCCGCGGTAGGCATGGGATGCTGGATCATCGAAGCCCAAATACGCCTCGGTTTCGACGATCAGGCCTTCGGTCACCATCCCATAACGGGTGGAACGAATCGCAGCACCAATCAAATCTGGAGCCACTTCTTCCGCCCCGCGGCGGAAGAAGCCGAGTGGCAGCAGCCTCACGTGCCTTTCTTGGCCCTTCCGGTCCCGCGCCTTCTACCAAGGAGCCCTCTGCGGGGCTTCTCGGCAGCGACCGCTGTTGGGGGTTCGGGAGGATGGGACTCTGGAGGCTCCCGATCGGATTCGATCCGGACCACACCCACGAGAGGGACCTCTTGCCCACGGGCGAGCGCGCGTGAACCGCGGCGGAACCGGAGTGGCGCCTTGGCCGCGGACCCGATCTCGCCCTGGGCAAGGCCGGAAGATTGATCCGAGTCTACGGGAGATTCCTCTCCGGTTGGCTCGGCAACCCGGGCGGAGGCGAGTGAGGGGGTGAGCTCGCCGAGAGGCCGGCCCCTGCGGGTCAGCTCGTAGCCGGTTTCCCCGAGTTTCCGAACGTCGGCGATCTCGGCGTCGTGGGCCTGACGGAGAAAGCGTGGAAAGAGGGCCGGCTCGAGCAGAGGGTCTTCCCGGCCGTGGAGCGCTGCCATGCGAGCCCGAGCCAGGTCGCCCGTCGCGGGAGACGGGAGCTCCGCAAGCGAGCGGGCCAGGAGCTGGAACGCTCCGGCCAAGGTGAGCTTGCCATCAGCAGCCGCCTGCGTCAAAGACTGTGCGCCGCGGCCTGCTTGGGCTCTTGTTCCGCGAGCCCTTGCTCCGGCCACCCGACGGGCAGACGGCGGTGCCATGGGTGGAGATGGGGTATCCTGGGGAACGGCTCTGCCGCGACCCCGGCCCCGGCCACCGGTTCCCCGACCGCCACGGGCAGGTTCGGAGGGTGCGCCGGCAGAGGGAGCCGCGGCCTTGCCCCCGCGCCGAGCCGGTGGCCCCACCTCGAACTGCCCATTGTCGAGCTTGGCAACCTTGATCAGTCCCCTGGATCCGGCCTCGGTGACGAACTTGCTGAAGCGGTTGTAGCCGGCATTCCGCTCATCGAAATGGGGATCAATCTGTTGCATGACCTGTTTCAGTCGGTCGGAGCGCATCACGTCGCGATTCCGGGCCATCTGCGACACTGCGTCTCCCACGAGATCCCAGGGATCCCGCTGGGTTGAGGCAGGGCCTTCTTCCTTTTTGAGTCCTGCCAACTCGTCGTAGGACCAGTACTGGTCGCAGTTCTGGATCAGGAGCTCGCTGGCCGATTCCCGGATCCCGACCCCGATGACGAATTTTCCGTACTCCTTGAGCTTGATCACGAGGGATGAGAAGTCGCTATCACCCGACAGCAGGATGAAGGTTCCGATTTCGGGCCGGGTGAACACCAACTCAATCGCATCCACGGCGAGCCGGATATCGGTGGCGTTCTTCTTGTTGGTTCCGAACGCCGGGGCAAAGATCAAGTCGATCGAGGATTCGGACAGCGGGACGATGTATTGGGGGTAGCGGCGCCAGTCGGCGTAGGCACGCTGGACCGCCACCTTCCCTTTGATGACATCGCTATTGAGCAGGGACCGGAACTCCTTGCTCAAGTCGCTCCGGATTCCCAGCGTCACATTGTCGAAATCGATGAGGAGCGCGGCGTGGGGGGGGTGCGCAGGGGGAACATGATGTACCGGCATGGCCGGTTGGGGTTGCGGCGAACTGGCGGCTTGACCAGGAGACCGGACGCCCCGACGAGCTGATTGACTCACGGTTAGGTCTTCTCTGCGGTCCGCTTGGCCTCTCTCCCCACCGCTTCCCGGGCCCCCCGGCGAGGGGTCAAGGAATTCGGCAGGGGAGCCGAGGAGGACGGACTCGCTCCAGGTTGCGACTCTCTTCCGCGAACCCCATCGGCTCGCGGCTGTCGGTCAGGAAAAGTAAGGGGAATTGGAACTAGGGACTAGGGACTAGGGACTAGGGACTAGGGA
>Ga0187892_10009375_pt1 | contig 12915 bp, 14 predicted proteins | sample MA1701073metaG_FD_139345 | JGI IMG/M metagenome (GOLD analysis project Ga0187892, IMG submission 139345) | Bio-ooze microbial communities from a basaltic lava cave in the Kipuka Kanohina Cave System on the Island of Hawaii, USA - MA170107-3 metaG ...
AATTTGAAAAGCTGAATCTCCTGTATTTATCATTGAGGCATATGCGAAATATATAAGCCCTACCATACCTGAACACACCCACAAAGCCCACCAACATCGGAATAAGGTTGGAATATATGAACGATGCCAGTATTCAGTCTCTTCATGCACTAACGGGTCGCTTTTTTCCCAAAGTTCTTTTACAACAAGATAAGGCATCCAGAGGCTTGCAATTGGAATGAACCACCAACCGACAGCCCAGCCCGGTGTGTATGATTGGTTTTGTACCTGAAGGGGCGTTAAGTTTGAATAGGCTCTATACAACCAGACTAAAAAGAAAATGGCTATCACATACGTCAATAATGACTCAATTGCTCTAACAATTCCTTGGAGTGTGGATATGATAAATATTGCTCCTGAGTTGGTTGCCGTAAAGGATTGAGAAGAAATTAAAACGCCGCCGAGCAAAATATCAATCGCGTCAACACCGATGCCTATGGTCAAAAGTAAAATTGCATACTTGGCACGATTGTTTGCCGAAATAAACTGTGGTGCAAAATTAGTGTTGTTTTGCATGAGTAGCCTTCCTCAGAAAATGTACGACGGGCTGCCAGCCTGTCGAAGTTTTCACCATGTCAGGTCGTGAGACAGGCAAACTGCCCGCTCGTACATGAACGCTCCTTTTCAATTCAACATTATGAGATAAAAGCTAAAATTTTGCGGTTATTGACTTGCTGTTCGTTCTCTCCAAGTTTGCGGGTTGCTTCCGTCGTCAATACGGACCATTGAAATACAACCGGGAACGGGGCAGACCAAGTTGCAAAGATTACAGCCGACGCATTCGTGTTCATCAACAACAGGGAGACGTTTACCATTGACTTGAAGAAGTGGTATGCACTGATGCGCTCCGTCTTCGCAGGCAATGTGGCAGAGATTGCATTGGATACATTTGTTGTAATCAATTTTTGCAACGACCTTGTAGTTCAAATCAAGATTGCCCCAATCCGTAACGCGCTGTGCGCTCAAGCCTATGATGTCGTTGACTGATTCAAAACCTTTTTCATCGAGATAGTTTGAAAGCCCGTCAATCATGTCTTCAACAATTCGATAACCGTAGTGCATTACGGCTGTACAGACCTGAACATTCGACGCGCCTAATAACAGAAACTCTGCCGCATCGCGCCAAGTCGAAATCCCGCCGATGCCGCTTATAGGTATTGTCACTTCGGGGTCGCGTGCCAATTCGCTGACCATGTTCAGGGCAATCGGTTTTACGGCAGGACCACAATAACCGCCGTGAGCCGCCATGCCGTTGACGTTCGGGTGCGGAATCATTGTGTCAAGGTCAACGCCTATGACTGAGTTGATTGTATTTATTAACGAAAGAGCATCTGCGCCACCACGAACAGCCGCGCGCGCCGGATAATTTATGCTTGTGATATTCGGCGTGAGTTTGACTATGACGGGAAGGGTAGAAACTTCTTTAACCCATTCCGTAACCATGCATGTATATTCGGGGACTTGCCCCATCGCTGCGCCCATGCCGCGTTCACTCATGCCGTGCGGACAACCGAAATTTAGTTCAAAACCGTCCGCGCCCGTGTCTTGTGATTTTTTCACAATCTCGTGCCAAGCTTCGCGTTTTGATTCGACCATGAGCGAAACAATTACGGCATGTTTCGGATATTTCTTTTTGCATTCGTAGATTTCTTTTAAGTTCACATCAAGCGGACGGTCTGTGATGAGTTCTATATTGTTCAAACCCATCATTCGTGTTTGACCTAAATCAACCGCCGCAAGCCGCGAACTGACATTTATAATCGGCTCGCCAAGCGTCTTCCACACAGCCCCGCCCCACCCTGCATCAAACGCACGCTCAACCATCGAACCCATATTCGTAGGCGGCGCAGAAGCAAGCCAGAAAGGATTCGGAGATTCAATTCCACAAAAATTACTTGTTAAGTCAGCCATAGTTTTTTCTCCAAAGAAAAGTTACAAAACTAATTCTGAAAATCCGGTAAGGGCGGTTCATGCAATTCAGCATCGGCTAATCTTCCCAGATATTTTCTAATCAACATCGAACTAAAATAGCCGCCACATAACGCGAGAGTATAAACAAACCAAGAAGCCCATATATCTTTGAGTTCGATTTTCGCGCGCAATAGCAACAAAAAAGTTTCTTTCGGTCTGCCCGTAAAAAATATGAGCATGATTAACGGACTCAAGTTTATTGCAATTACAAATAACTCAACCACCATCCAGACAAAATCGGTCAACAACATCCACCAAACGGGATTCCTACCTTTTGCTTTTGCAAGCGGATGGATTTTTTTGAAAAGAACAAAGCCCAATAGCCCCAAATCAATCATTATCATTATTCCTTGTTTGAAATTCGCCAGAAGGCTCAGACAAACTTCACGCTCTAAACAATGATGAGTTCAATTATTCTTTTCACTGGGTGAATCTGCAAACAGAATCTCGCTAAAATCTTTTGGTGGTAATGGTGGATTAGGGTGAGAAGTTTTATCCTTTTCTAAAAAGCTGCAAATATAGTTTGCACTCATTGCCCCACAAATAACAGCAGTAACATAAACCAAAAGGTAAAAGTAAAAACTTGCCAACAGGTCTTTTTCTAAAATTAAATCAACAAAAACAGCAAATACTACAAAAACAACATAGACTATGATCTCAACTGTCAACCAAACCAAGATAGTCAAGCCAACCCAACCAAAACCATTACGACCTTGCGCCTTTGCTAAAGGAAAAATTCTTTTATATGAAACGATGATGATAAGAAAAATTTCCAGCATTATTTTTAAGTGGTGTTTTAGATTTCACCGACTGCTCCAGCGAAATGAACTCTGTTGCCGCTCAGCGACTCGTGTATTCCTATAGCCGCGAGTTTGCCGTGTTGCGAAGCGTCAACCGCTTCCGCGCCACCGTTTACACAGTCGCCGCCCGCGAAGTATTTTGGATTTGTTGTTTGCATTGTCTCTTTATTAACCGTAACGCGCCCGGATGAATCGAGCTGCAAACCCTCTATTCCGCTTAACAGTTCTGTCATCTTTGATTGACCTAATGCTTTGATAATCATGTCGCATGGAATATCAAATGTTGAATTTTCGATTGGCGTCACGGAACGACGACCTTTTTCGTCCGGTTCGGTAAGTTGCATCTTCACGCAACGCAATGCGCGAACCTGATTATTTTCGTCTGCGATAATTTCGACGGGCGACGTAAGCCAATGAAATTCAATAGCGTCTTTTTTGGCAATCTCATATTCGTATTCGTAAGCGGGCATCTCTTTTTCGGTGCGGCGATAAATCATCATGACGCGCTCTGCGCCCAAGCGTTTTGCCTGTGTCACGGCATCAATCGCAGTGTTGCCCGCTCCGATAACCGCAACCGTTCGGCCAAGCGGAACACTTGCCCAATCGCGTGTTTTTAGCTTTTCAATAAAATCAAGAGCGTCCATTACACCCTCTGCATCTTCGCCGCCAATCTTTAATCGTTGTGTTGCGCCGAGACCAACCGCCAAGAAAATCGCATCGTGTTTTTGCTCTAATTCTTCAAATGTAATTTGAGTTGGGACTTGGGGTTTGGGACTTGGAACTATTTCTGTATTGAGTTCAAACTTTACGCCGAGCTTTTCTACAAATCTTGCTTCTTCGATTGAATCGGCTTGAGTCATTTTATATTCAGCCATTCCATAAGTATCCAAACCGCCCGCAAGCGGTTTCTTATCGTAAACCGTTACAGCGTAGCCAAGCCTTGCGAGATAAGTAGCGCATGATAACCCCGCGGGACCCGACCCGACTATGCCGACAGATTTTCCGTTTGATTCTCCGGCTTTGAAAATCATTCGTTCGCTTTTCAAAGCGTAGTCGGTTGCGTGTCTTTGTAATCTGCCAATCTCAATGGGCTTTTCCATCAACGTCCCTTCAACACAAGCCCCTTCGCAAAGAACATCAACAGGACAGACACGCGCGCAAGAAGCGCCAATCGGGTTTGCATCAAAAATTACACGTGCCGAACCGAGAAGATTTCCGCTGGCAATTTTTTTGATGAAAGCGGGAACGTCTATGTGCGTCGGACAAGCCCGTGTGCAAGGGGCGTCGTAACAGTACAAACAGCGGTTTGCTTCAAAACGCGCCTCCGCTTCATTCATCGCGGGATGGATTTCAGAAAAGTTTTTTTCTATTTGTTCAATGTTTATTGAAACTTGGTTACTCATAAATTTGTCGCAAAAAAATCAATGATAAAGAGCCATCGGCAGACGGTGCATAACCGATAACTGTGCAAGATTATAAAAAACAGAAAATCCCAATTTTGCCAGTGGTTCTAACATTGTGTTATCTGGATTTACGCTTTCCCGCCAACTTGTTATTTCACCCGGAGACGCTTTCCATGTTTTTTCATTTAACCTTTTAAGTTGTTCAAACAAAGCACCCGACGAGCCTACGGAAATCGGTTCTTGATAATGAAGAAAATCAGCTTCAAATACAACATCAATGTTAAGAGGTAGCCATAACACAACGCCGGAAATTATCTGCGAGTATTCGGATTTATTCTTTGCTTCGCTGTTGATTAAAACAGGGTCATCTTCAACTTTTGCGGGCAATTCCGTCGGTTTAGAAAGATTCGTTTGTTCCGTATAAGCCGCCCACAATTTCAAGGCGTCGTATCCGTTGCGGTCAATGCTGTTTGTGTAATAAAGCGATTCGGGTGTTTCAGACCAATTCAGTGTGCCGGGCTGTCTTTTCAGTGCCTGCGAAATTTGTTTTCGCCACTCAATTATGTAATTGCGAAGTTCAATCGGAGATACTTTTTCATCTCCGAAAGGCGGACGATGTTTTGCCTCATCGCTTTGCGCGTTTGCGCCTCTGATAAAAACAGGTTTCCAATCACCGGAATAAAATCGCACCAAAGGACCAACATAAACATTTACAGCCATTTTTGCTCCTCAGAAAATGTACGACAGGCTGCCAGCCTGTCGAAGTTTTCGTCGTTTAGGTCGCGCGACCGCACTAGCCTCTCTGTCGTACATGAATCACTCCTAAACACTACTTTGCGAGACATTTCAAATCTGCCTCTAGTTTCCTTGCCAAGTCATTGATGTTTTTGTAGATGATACATCGCTGGCTTTTGACATCGAATTTCAAATCTTCTTCACGTCTTGTCAAGAGAAGTGTCGGGACATTCTTGCCCCAAGCGTAGCCGATTTCAAGATATACATTCGCGTTTGCGCCCGATAAATCTCCGATTACCAATGAGGCAGTTGAAATACGATCAAGAATTCGTGAGACGATGTCGCCCGTAAAAATATCCATATCAACGCGCTCACACAGATAACCTGCCTTGTTTACAGGTCCTTGAATGCCAAAAATAAAAACGTCTTCCATCTCGTCGTTAAATGGCATGGCGACAAAGATGTGCGGTTTCTTTTCCGATGAAATACCCGCTTGGATTTCAGGTGTCTGTTTATTGATAACAACAGAATCCGGTTTTTGAAAAGTTGTGTTTTCCCAAACGAGATTTTGTAAACGATTGGCACGTTTTCTGTTTTTTTCAACAATCGTGATTTTATAAAAACCGTATTTTTCAGGTTCATGCTTCATCGCATAAATCAAACCGCCAATCTGTGCAAGAAAGGCTTCGCGCTCATCGAGACCATATCCGACGCCGTGCATTGTCATTGCTATATTTTTTTCGTCCGGCAAACGCAGAGAGAGAATTTGTAAAGCGAAACGTGTGAACTCGCGTATTTGTGCATAGCCAAATTTGATTAACCTTTCGACTCCAACAAACAAAACGTATTTTGCCGAAACTTTGCCGTTGCTTGGAACTAAAACGTATTCGCCGGGCAATGGAGCGATATTGTTTGCGCCAAATACAGAACCACTCAACAAACGCGCGACAGCAGAGTCCGCACCATGAAATCCTTGTGCATATTTCAAAACTAAAACATCACATGCAAAATCTTCTACACTTTTGTTTACTACTTTTATTGAGTCGTCCATAAGGGAACTGTAATCAACTCTAAAGTTCGGCATCCGCTTCAATTTCGACTAACATCGCGGGGTCAATCAGCTTTGAAACTTCAACCATTGTAGTCGCGGGCATTATCTCATGGAAAAACTCGCCGTGTGCTTTTCCGACTTCCTCCCAGCGCGAAATGTCCGTGACAAACATTCTTGTCCGCACAACATTTTCAAGCCCCGCGCCCAAAGCCTTCAAAGCCTTTTCGATATTCTTGATTGTTTGAATTGTTTGGGCATAAACATCACCGATGCCAACAACATTACCATTTTCATCTGTCGCTGTTGTGCCGGTGACACAGATGCGTGTTCCGACACGCACCGCGCGGGAGTAACCAACAATCGTCTCCCATTTTGTTCCCGAAGAATAACGCTCACGTTCTTGCATAAAAAATTACGAATCAATCAAAGTTGGGTCGGTTGTAGTTTTGCCATCCGCAAGGTCGTACCATCTCTGTAAATTAGGACGGAAACCAGCCCAAGCATCTTTGCCCGCAACTTTGATAATGTGTGTCTTGATTTTTTTTCTATCAACCAAACCCTTCTTGCGAAGCAGAAAAATTGCGTCTTCTTGGTCTTTGAAACGCCCTGCGATGTGTTTCAAGATAATCAACCATTCGGGCGTAATAATCGGAAGCCCGTCAATCAATGCTGCCTCTGCCAAAGCCGTTTCAAAAAATCGTTTGGCTTCATCCTTTCTAAGAATCCAATCAACATAAACATTCTTGTCTCCGATTTTGATTGAATATCGTTCGCCGCCTTGTACTAATCCGCCAACGACAGACGAAGGCGGCATTGATAAAAGACCAGAAGCGACTATATCAACATCTTTTGTATTGCGGTCGCTTCCGTAAAGAGCTACGGCAAGCCCGCCGATTAAAGCCCATTCAATACCATTTTTTGCGGCGATTTCTCCTAACATTTCAATCGCCGCCAACGCCGCCTGAGGGTCGAGTATCTCAATGTTTAGTTTTCTTTTTGTCATTAACGAAAATCACTCAGCTACAATCAATTCATAAGCGTCGGGTCTTCTGTCGCGGAAGAATTGCCAAGTGTTCCTGACCTCACGAATCATGTCGAAATTCAAATCTGCAACAACCAAAGCATCTTGGTCGCGCGGGGCTTCGGCTACGATTTGACCGCGAGGGTCACAGAAATAGCTTTGACCGTAAAATTCGCCGATGTTCCAAGGCTCTTCGTATCCGACACGATTGATTGCGCCGACAAAATATCCGTTTGCTACTGCGTGCGCGGGTTGTTCGAGTTTCCATAGATATTCTGAAAGCCCTGCGACGGTTGCAGACGGGTTGAAAATAATCTCTGCGCCGTTTAAGCCCAAACATCTTGCGCCTTCTGGAAAGTGGCGGTCATAACAAATATAAACGCCGATTCGCGCAAACGCCGTGTCAAAACACGGATAGCCAAGATTGCCGGGGCGAAAATAAAACTTCTCCCAAAAACCGGGCGCGACGTGCGGAATATGTGTCTTGCGATATTTGCCCAAGTATTTTCCGTCGGCATCAATCACAGCCGCAGTGTTGTAATAAACGCCCGTGATTTCTTCTTCGTAAATCGGAACGATTAAGACCATGCCGTGTTGTTTGGCCACTTCCCGCATTAACTTCACGGTTGGTCCATCGGGAACTTTTTCAACAGCCTCGTACCAGCGCGTTTGTTGTTCGGCACAGAAATATGGTGTTGTAAAAATCTCTTGAAAGCAAAGAATCTTCACGCCTTGCGCGGCGGCGTCTTCGACCATTTTCAACTGAACATCAATGTTGATGCGTTTTATCTCTTCAATTGGCGCATCCGTAGGCGCATGATTTTTTGCTTGTATCAATCCGCATTTAACCGTTCTTGGCATATAAACCTCCTGTTTTATCGAATTTCAATTTCCGATGATGTGCTGTTATTTACGATTGCTACTATTCATTAAAACAAAATAAAGAACAAATCCGATAGCAAACGTAACAAACCAAGCATATATGTAGAGATAATCTAAAAAGTTTTTTTCCGCTTCGGGGATTTGTCCGCCCGGTGTTGTTGCGGCTCGCAAAAAGCCCGGAACGACCGGGGCAATTGCAGCTACAAGCGCGATAATTGCGCGAACATTAAAGCCGTTTGTAAAAGAATAAATACCATTTGTGTTGAATAGTTCGGCGAGTTTCAGGTTTTGTTTTCTCAATACCCAGTAATCGCAAATCATTATTCCGGCGATTGCTCCCATCAAACCCGAATAACCGATTAGCCAAGTGAAAATGTATGCCCCCATTGATGACATCAATTTCCAAGGCATCATCAAAATTCCAATCACGGCAGTTATCAACCCGCCCGCGACATATGAAATCAGTTTCGGATTAAGGTTTGAAAAATCATTTGATGGCGATACGACATTTGCCGCCATGTTGGTTGTAAGTTGGGCGGCAAAAATAATCACGGTTGCAAACAAAACAATGGCGACGCTATCAAACCGTCTCATTAAATCAACGGGGTCTGGAATTGCAACGCCGTAAATCAAAAGAGTTGCGCTTGTGACGGCTACGCCGATGAAAGCAAACGCGGTCATAGTAAAAGGCAAGCCCATTGCCTGACCGAGCATCTGTGATTTTTGTGAACGTGCATATCGTGTGAAATCGGGAATATTCAAACTGAGCGTTGCCCAATATCCAACCGATGCAGTTAAAGCGCCCGGAAAGATTGTCCAAAAATTATTCTGTTCTTTTTGCAGCGCGCTTGATTCTGTTAAGACACGACCAAGTCCGCCCGCTTTCCAAGAAGCCCAAACCAAAAGCACAAGTCCGCCGAACAACAACAACGGCGCAGACCAAGTTTCTAAATGCTTAATACCTTCTATGCCTTTGACAATGATAAAGACCTGCACGCCCCAGAAGAAAAAGAATGCAATCCAAGTGTGAAGCGGTATGCCGATAATGTTCGCGTTGATGTTGTTCCAGCCACCCCACATTATTCCCATTAATGCATCAATTGCAGTCCCGCCAATCCACGTCTGAATACCAAACCAGCCGCACGCAACAATAGCGCGAAGAATAGCCGGAATGTTTGCGCCTTTTGTGCCAAAAGAAGCGCGACAGAGAACAGGAAACGAAACACCGTATTTTGTTCCCGCGTGTGCGTTCAGACACATCGGAATCAAAACAATCGTGTTGCCTAGCAGAATCGTTATCATAGCCTGCGACCACGACATCCCTTGCTCAATAAAGCCGCCAGCAAGCGTGTAAGTCGTGATGACAACACTCATGCCAATCCAGGGCGCGGCGATATTCCATGTTGACCAAGTGCGCTCCTTAATCGAAGTCGGTGCAAGGTCTTTATTCCAAAGCGGGCTTTGAGAAACGTCTTCTGTTAATTCAACAAAGTCGCGTTGTTCATTGATAGTGGCGATTTCAGTATTCACTTATTCAAAGCTCCTTGAATAAACTTTGATACATCTTTTTTCAGATTGGCTAATTCGCGTATGTCTATGTACATCATATGCCCCGCTTCGTAATAGCCGAAAGAGAAATTTTTTCTAATCGAAGCGTCAAGGTTCATTTTCTTAATCGTATATTCCGTAGCCCAGTACGGCGTTGCCATATCGTAATAACCCGAAGCGATGAAAACTTTCATATAAGGGTTTTTGCCCATTGCCGTTTTCAGCGATGTGCTTGTGTCTGCGTAATTGTTGTTCGTGTTCCAATTCCATTGTCCGATGCCGCCGCCCAAGATGAAATACTCAAGGTCTGATTTGAAACCGAGTTCGCTACGCACATATTGATTAAACGTAGCCGTATATGTCGGGCGAATAGCATTCATGCTCGGGTCGGATTCGGGGTTGTCGGAAATGTTGTCATTATCTATTCCTTTGAAACGTGAATCCAGACGTCCTGTTGTTCTTCGTTCATCGCGCAATAATTCTTTGTTGAAAAAGCCCAACGATACGCGCAAGTTTGCTTTGTCTATGAAATCTTGGCTCAAGCCTGTATAACGCGACATTTGTTCAATCAAAGTTTTACGTTCTTGTTGTGTTAAAGAATCACCTTTGCCAAGCCCTACGGTGTATTCATTTTCAACCCAGCGTTCTACTTCTGTTAAGACTTGTTTCAAGGGTTTCTGTTGTAAATCCGTCGGGAGTTTTTTGTGATACCAAGCCGTAGCCGTGTAAGAAGGCAGAATCAAGGCAAGCGGCAAATCATTTCCGTCAGCGAATCTCAAAGTCTGAAAATTCATTACAACAGAAACAAGAAGCACGCCATTAAAAGCGATGCCTTTATCAAAAAGATAACCCGAAAGCGCAGATGCCCGTGTTGTTCCGTAACTTTCGCCGACCAAGAAGAGAGGGGAAGTCCAGCGTTCGTTACGAACCAGATACATCCTGATAAATTCGCCCACGGATTCTATATCGCCTTGAAGCCCGAAAAACTTTTGAGCCAATTCGGGTTTTGCGGCGCGGCTGTAACCCGTACCGACGGGGTCAATAAAACAGAGGTCTGTGAATTCGAGCCAACTATGTTCATTGTCAACCAATTTATATGGCGGTGGAGGCAATGCACCATCGTCTAACATCTTTACCCTTCTTGGTCCAAGCGCGCCAAGATGAAGCCATACAGACGAAGAACCCGGACCTCCGTTAAACGAAAACATCAATGGTCGTTCGGTTTTGTTTGGGACATCGTCAAGCGTGTAAGCCATATAAAAGATTCGTGCTTCCGTTTCGCTGTTGCGGTCTTTTATAGGCATCATTCCGGTCGTGACTGTGTATTTCAAAACTCTACTGCCGATTTTAATTTCGCGTTTTGTGACGACGGGCGGTTCTTCCGGTTGAGGCTTTGGCGTTTCGGTCGGACGCGGTGATGGTGTAGCTGTCGGTTGTTGTGAATAGCTTAATGAAAAAGAAATTAAAACCAGAAAGAAAGCGAATAGATTTTTTCGCACCTTGTTTTGTCCTCAACTTTGATTTTGAAATTGAAAAACGTACTTAACGCCGGGAGCGCAAGGCTGTTGTCTGCCAACGAGCCAAAGGCGAGTAAAAACTCACCTTATATTTTAAGTTGGATATTAGCAAAGTTTTTAAGCTTGCTGTCGCAAGCTTTGGCAGACAACAGTCTTGCGCTCCCGGCATTTACATTCCCTACCTGTCTTCATCAAACTTTGGTTTCGCGCCGCTCTTTTTTTTGTAAGTCCCGCCTGCAAAGACATTGTGTCCGAAACCGCAATCGCCGTCAGAACCGTCTTGCGTGACAATCATCTTACCGCCTGTGAATTTCATTTTGATTGCGCAGCCTTGTGTATCGGGCGGATTGAAAGTTGCGATGATGCCTTCGATGTTCGCTTCACCTAAAGCAAAGCCTACATTTGCCATCGGACCATAATCGGTTTTGTATTCGTAGAAAACATCTATTTGAACTTTGAGCTTATTGTTACCAAGCGCGAGAACTTTTATCTCTCCGACTTTTGATGTCCAAGTTCCGTTGACCTGTTTTGCCGTTACAATTTTTTGTGCCTGCGCGAATCCGCAAAAGACAAGAATTAGAAAAAATACAAAGGTTATGTTTTTCATCATTGCTCCTAATTTTCAAAAGCTTATCTCAATTCAAAACTTACTGTTACTCTAGCAGTTATTTTTATCTGTCCGATTGCGATTGAGCCACCATCTGAATAGTCACCTGATTGAGAACCGATTTCGTTACTACTTATGTTGCTTGTGTAACTTCTTTGCTCCGATTCTTCTTCAATATTAAAAGCCTTGCCAATTTCTTGACCGATTTCGCCAGCCATCGCCGCTGCCTTTTCTTTTGCGGCACGCATAGCCATTGCCCGCGCTTGGTCTTTGTGTTTGCGAAGTTGCGAGGTTTCAAAACTTAAACCGTCAACACGATTAACGCCCGCTTTTATTATTTCCGAGAGCAAATCTTCAAGACGTTTCAAATCTGTCAAAGTAATAACGATTCGCTTTGTCACTTCGTAGCCCTGAAATACTGCGGGTCTTGTTGATGTTGATTCAGTATATTCTTCGTCAATGCTGATATAGCTTGTCTGTGCGTTTTCAGGTTTGATGTCAAACTTTTTTGCCAACGCGAGTGTCTTTTTCACGCGGTCATCGTTTAGGTCTTTTGCTTTGTTGATGTCTTTGTCTAACGTAACAACGCGAAGACTCAATACGGCTCGGTCAGGCGTTACATTCATTTCGGCTTGACCCGAAACAGTAATGAGCGGTCTTCGCTCTGTTTGTTGTGTAAAAGCCAAAGAACAAAACAAACAGATGAAAAGGAAAGCTAAAACAAATTTCATAGATAAATTCTCCACATTTGAAATTTACATGATTACGAAATTTTCGCGTATCAAAAATTGCCCTTTGAGCCGCGCCGCCCGCTAATCAAACAATAGCTAAACTTTGCGCGGTTCAAACCAAGCGTTATTGCCAACAAAGAAGCTTTCAGGTTGTTGATGCTCTGTTGTCTTAACGGCTCGCGGGCGAACAATTTTTTGAAGATAAAACTTAGGACGGCAAACGGCGCGTGAGCCAGCGACGGGACGACTCGCCAAGAGATGTCTTCGACAATAATGTCCCGAAAGCCTTGTCTTTCCATTGCCGCGACAAAAGAGTCGAGAGCAGGCATTTCGGATAACGCCCAACATCTGCAAACCGTCACATAACATCTCTTGATTAGAAAGTTAAACTTTTTCTCAGGCTGTTTGATAAAACAATCCACGACGACGAAACGCCCGCCCGTTTTCAAAACACGAGCCATTTCGCGTACTAAATTTTCTTTGCCTGCGCCTTCTGCGTAACAGGCGCTTTCAACCGCCCAAACGCCGTCCGCCGTGCGGTCTTCAAAAGGCACAGCCGTGTAATCGCATTTGAAAATTTCGATTTGCTTTTGCAAATTTTCCAGAGCGT
>Ga0187892_10009376_pt1 | contig 12915 bp, 15 predicted proteins | sample MA1701073metaG_FD_139345 | JGI IMG/M metagenome (GOLD analysis project Ga0187892, IMG submission 139345) | Bio-ooze microbial communities from a basaltic lava cave in the Kipuka Kanohina Cave System on the Island of Hawaii, USA - MA170107-3 metaG ...
CGAGGTCGGGACTCGCGCCGCGAGTCCGACCCCTGCGGGGTCCGCCGCGGCCCGGCCGACCGGTCTTGGAAAGCATCCGCTTTCCAGCCCGTTCGGCCCGGCCGCAGCTACGGCCCCGACCCTGCCGCGCCGAAGGGACGCTCTTCCTCCCCGCGCAGCGGAGTTACTCGGCCTCATTTTGAAAGAGCACGGACCGCTCGGTCGCCCCGCGCACGGGGCGGCCGGGCGGCCCGACCCTGGCCCCCCCATGGGGGCCAGGGTCGCGCCCGGGGTTACTTCCCGTTCTCCGGGGACCTCCAGACCCCGGCTTCCTTCTCGGCTTCGGCGACCATCTCCTGGAATCGGCGGCCGATCCGCCGGGCGTCTCCGACCTTCAGGAGCTCGAGGAGCTTCCGCTCCGTGAAGTACCGGACAACTTCCGGCTGGCGATGTTCGTCCAGGTACTGCTGGATGGGCTGAGGCAGGTCGAGGAGCTTGAGCGCCCGCCAGACCCGGAGGGTGGGCTCGCCCAGAAGCCGCTCCAGGGCGGCGGTGCTCCGGAGCTTTCGGGCCTCCATCTGGCGGGCATAGAACTGGGCCCGATCGAGGGGCGTGGTGGTGCGGTCGAGGTGGTTCTGGTACTGCTTCCAGACCTTATTATGCAGGCTGCCGACGCCCTTCAGGGCATCCGGCTTCTCGCCGAGGATGAACTCCCTCCGCCGGTCGGACCAGCGGGAGTAGCAGGGGGTGGGAGCCCGGAGGGGGCGCCGTTTCAGGCCGCCGAATTGTTTCGCAGGGAGTGCCCGAAGGGGCACCAATCATTCGCTCTCCACTGGGGAGGCACTATTCACGCGGCGGGAAAAGGCCGAAGATCTCCTCGGCACGTCGGATGAGGATGCGCCTGGGCCGGTTCAGGTCGAGAGCGACGATCGTCGCGCGGCCGACCGGCGTGAGAGCCGCCATTTCATGGCCTTTCCAGCGGAAATGGTCACCCCAGACGTCTTTCCTCGGATCGAAAAGCGCTGCCATGCGACCCGTCTCAGGATCCGGTGCCTCCATTCGATCGGCCTTTCCGAGGTTGCACCCGGGGCACGCCCACGCGAGGTTTTCGAGCGTCGTCCTCCCGTGCCGGGAACTCGGGATGACGTGTTCGACGTGAAAGGTTGCGCCTTGGAGGGACTCGTGCATCCGGCAGTATTCACATCGCCCCCGGGCACGCTCGCGAACCTCGTGAACAACCTCTATAGGAGGGCTCACTCGGGCCGACGACCGAGGAGGTGAAGGGCTTCAGCGCGGACCAGCGAGATCGTCTCGCTCATCTCGACGAGCGATTCCATCTCGGACCGTTCTTCCTTCGTGAGTCGCCCTTCGTTGTTGCGGTCCATGAGCTCCTGCAGGCGGCGATCCGCTTTGGCGGGTAGCCGAAGACGGCTGACGGACTCCACCCAGTCGACGGGCGCTGGAACAACAGTGCTCACGGATCAATCTCCATATCAGAAGTATAACAGAAGTCGGCGCGGGTACCAAGAAGGGCCCGCCGGACGGCTCGCGTTACGTAAAGTAACGCGACGTTACGCAAAGTAACATGACAGCGCCATCTGCTTTCGGTCTCCCTGGGAGGGCCTCTGGCATGCGGATTGCTAGAACTCTATCGTGCGAGTGGCGCACTTGTCCGATACTCACCTGGGATACGCGGAGTTTGACGCGAAGAACGCCGCGAGCGGCCTCAACGTTCGCGAACTGGATACCTACCGGGCTTTCGAAGAGGCCTGCTCCGCGATCCGAGCGGCAAAGCCGGATCTGGTCCTTCATTCGGGAGACCTCTTCGACCACCCCCGTCCCCCTAATCATGCCGTCGTTGTCGCCTTTCAGCAGTTCGGGAACTTCGCTCGGGACGGCATTCCGGTCGTTTTGATCGCGGGAAACCATTCCCTACCTGCAACCCGCGGCACGGTGTGTCTCCTGAAGGCGTTTAATGCCATCCCCGGGATCTCGGCGGTCGTCGAGGGTCCTCGACGAGTTACCGTGAGGTCCGTCTGCATCACCGCCATTCCCCATCTCCCTGTCGAGCGTGATCTCACCAATGCGGTTCAGGCCGCCAAGCCCGATCCGTCTGCGAGATACAACATCCTGCTCCTTCATGCGGGATTGCGTGGCGGTCCACCCAGGGCGTGGACGGAGGCCATGGTTCCGAGAGTGTTGATCAAGGAGAAGGCACAGCTCTTCGACTACATCGCCCTGGGCCACTATCACCGGCCCATGAAGGTGGCTCCGATGGCCTGGTACTCCGGCGCGACGGAGCGTTTTCAGGGAGACCGGTCCCGAGGAAAGAAAGGGTTCCTGATGGTCGATTTGGTCCGGCGACGAATCGAACACCATCCCGTACACAACCGTCCTAGAGTCGAGTTGGCGTCGATCGAATGCGCCGGACTCGACCCTGTCGGAGTTCTGAAGCGGGTTCGTGAAGCATCCACCGGTCTGGAGCCCGGCTCCGTCGTCGGGATGACGCTGAGCGGGTTGTCCCGTGAACTCTCTGAAAAGCTGGACCTGGCCGAGCTACGCCGAGCGGTCGGGCCGGCGCTGCATGTCGACCTTCACCTGCGTCGCCGCGCGGGTCGACATGCCCATGCGGAACCCTGGGACGCCTCGTCCCTTCCTGACCGGTTCAAGGCGTACGCGATGGGACGAGTCGAAGATCCCGAACTTCTCGAGAGCGTGCTGAAACTGGCGGGAACGTACTTTGACCGCTCCAAGGAAGAGAGCGAGACGTGATTCTCCGCAGGCTGCGGCTGAAGAACTTCCGAAGGTACCGCGACGCCTGTTTTTCCTTTCCGGAAGGGTTGGTCGGAGTCCTCGGCCCCAACGGTTCGGGGAAATCGACAATCTTCGAGGCGGTCGGCTGGAGCCTGTTTGGAAACCCCTTGTCTCGAACAGGAGGATTCGGACTGGTCTCCACCCAAGCCGGTCCCGGCGCGCCGTGCTCGGTCGAGTTGGACTTTGAAACGGGCGGGCGCCTCTATAGAGTCCAACGCCGTCTTGCCTACGGAGGGGAGTACACCTGGTCGCAGGTTTTCGAAGAGGGAACTCCCACGGCTATCGGGAATCCAGCGACCCGCAGCCTGATCAGCGGACTTCTCGGCCTTCACTCGGCGGCGTTCTTGAAGATGGTTCATGCCCGCCAGGGCGAACTGGGTGGACTTGCGCGAGACACTTTCGGGTACCGACGCAGGTTTTTCGAAGAACTCCTGGAACTGGACTGGCTCGATCGAGTCCGGTTTCGGATATCGGGCGACGCCGATGCTCTAAAGCGGGTCTTGCACCCGGCAACGCCTCCCTGTCCTGACGATGGAGAGACGCGCCTTGAGGCCATCTTGGAGCAATCGATCCTGGAGATCGACCGGTTGCGCGTCGAGGGCGACGCGCACTCCCTGGATCTGGAGGCGTGGGAGCGTCGGCGCGAGCGGTCGACGGGCTTGTTGACGGAGATCGACGTGGTGGAGAAAGCGCTCGGAAACGTTGACCGCGCCCTGTCGGAAGGCAAGAGGTCGATGGAGAAGTTGAGAGGCACCGCCGCCGATCCTCGGGCCGAATCATCCATCCTTGCCAGCCTGGCAGAAGCGAAGGGTCGTGAAAGTTCCGCGGCGTGCAGCCTCTCCCGTGTGTCACGTTGCCTGGACGCGCTGACCGGCTCCGCTCCGTCCCTGTGCCCTGTCTGCGGCGGGGCTATGTCGCCCGGCGCCAGGGGGCGGCTTCAGGACGAAAGAGAAAAGCTGATGCGCGAACTCGAGGCCGCCCGGTCCGGGAAAGGCATCCTGGTCCGTCGCCTGGAAGAGTTCAGCCGGCTCAAACGACGATCCGAGCAGGGCGCCGCGTTGGCCAGGGATGCCTTGAGATTGCAGGATGACCGATTGAAACTTCAGAAGCGTTTGGCGACCTTGCGGGCGGAGCTGGGGGCTCTGGCCTATGATCCCGCCGCTCACGAAGACGCGCGCAAGCGCGTCCCCGCAGCGCAGGAAGGAGTTCAACGCGCGGCGACCCGGAAGGCGGAGGTCGAGGCTCGTTTGACTCTGGCCAAGAAAGCTCGGCTGGAATCGATGAGGAGGGCGGAGAACCGGAAACGGCTCGAGGCCCTGGACTGTCTGGCGTCGCTTCTCCAGGAGTTCCGGTCGAATGTGGTCGACGGATTCCTTCCCGCCTTCGAGCATGCGTGCTCCGGCCTGTTGGCGGAAGCCACGGAAGGCAAGTATTCGAGGATTGTACTGGATCGGGAGTTCATTCCGAGGGTGCAGGATGGGCCCAGAACGTACGTCCTGTCGCGGTTCTCAGGCGGGGAGCAGGACGTTGCCTGTCTGGCAATTCGCCTTGGTCTCCTTCGGCTGGCAAGCAGTGCATCGCCCATCGAGTTCGCCGTGCTTGACGAGGTTTTCGGAAGCCAGGATCGCCGCCGCCGGAGATCATTGCTGCGGGGCTTGGGCCGGATGTGCCCTCCATTCCGCCAGATCTTCGTGCTGACCCATGCGGAGGATGTCCAAGAACTGCTTCCTCATATCCTACAGGTCTCAAGCTGCTCCGACCCGACGGCGCAAGGGGGGACCTCGAGCGCAACGTCGCGTTCCTGAGCTTGGAAGTTAGGACGGTCCGTAGAGATTCCATATACACCATGGACTCAATACCGCTATACTTCCTTCGATCGACAGAGCTCCCTGAATTCTTAATCAGCGGGTCGTGGGTTCGAGTCCCTCGCGGCGCACCATTTTTATTCGCGAGCCATCCCCCCGATGTCGAGAACAAAACAGCGGAATAAAGTGAAAGAGGCGGCGTTTTGATCGCCGCCTCTTTCTCAGTTTCGATCCGGTCCTAAGTCGTAAGGGGCGGCGCACGGCTCGCGTTACATTTCGAAACATCTGACGGAGGGACCTGCTGTTGCCACGGCAAGAGCAGTTTCTCCGGGAGTTGTACTCCGAAGAGCATTTGTTGCGTCAAGAGGCGCGGGCACTTGGCATCCGAGCGCTGTTACTGCGCTTCGCCAGACTGTGGCGGGCACTTTGGCCAAAAAGAACCGGCTATGGATTGAGTTGATTGAGTTCTGCATCTTCGAGCTGGGCGCTTTTCCATTGACGGAATTAGCCTAGGACGTCCTTTGCAAAGAGGAGTGTCGCCTCCGCCAATCCAAGGATGTCCTTCTCGGTCGACAGGGAATTGTCGACTGTGAGTCGCAGCCGTTCCGTGCTGAGGTGGATCGAAACGACGGAGGCCTCCCGGATGGCCCGGATGATCTCCTTCCTCCGGTCAGGATTGAAGATCTGGAGTGCGAGCGATTGCGGATCGGACATCACAACAAATCGTGAGTCGAATTCCGGATCCCCGACGTCGATGTGCCGGGCTCCAAAAAACCGTGCGACCGCCGAAGCGAAACCCGCTCGTGCGATCGTCAGAATGCCGAAGGAGTAGCCCCTCACATCTACGTCGACAACCGTCACCACTCCCTCTCCCTCCGCTTCCTCCCCCAACTTTGCGGGCTGATCCGGGATGGTGAACTGGACTTCTTCCATCGTGCAATCATAAATGCCTCACAGTGACAAGGCGGCCGAGCGCCAGATGAGGTCCTTCTCGGCCTTTCTTTCACGTCCGGAGAAGTAGCCAATGAGTGCAAGCATCATGAGGACGAGGACACCGCCGAACCATGCCGCCAACGTCATTGTGATCGCCTCCCGTTCACCCCACAATGTGGCGCGCGTAGAAGAACACGTACGCGGTGATCAGCACCACAGCCGCCACGTCGAGCACCAATCCGACCCGCATCATGACCGGCAGCCTGATGTAACCGCTGCCGAAGACGATCGCGTTGGGAGGTGTGCCGGCCGGGAGCATGAAGTCGCACGACGCTCCGATCGCCGAGGCGGAGAAGACCGCCGCGGATCGGGGAAGGACGCCCAGGAGCACGCTTACCGCACCGGTGTTCGAGGCCACCGCCGAAAGCCCGATGGTCGCCAGGGTTGCGAGCCCGATCTGTCCGAGGAGAGGCAGGTTCGAGAGTGTGGCGAGCCGCATCCCGAGCCACGTGGAGAGGCCACTCCCCTCGATTCCGGCGGCCATTGCGAAACTTCCGCCGAGCAGGACCAGCGTGCTCCACGGGATTCTCTTCAGCGATGCAGGTGAAAGGGCCTGGAGGGCCAGGAGCGAAATCCCCGCGGTCATCGCCACTAGGGCCTCGTAGTGCTTTCCCGAGAAGCGGAGACCCGGGAGGACGCCCTGGAGCGGAGTCGATAGAAAAGCCATGACCGGGGCAGAGATCACGTCGCCGGCGACCCAAAGGGCGGCGGCAGCCAGGAATACGCCAGCCACGAGCTTTTCATGGCGTCCCCTAGGGCCCAGCGAGGACAGTTCACGCACGAGGACCTCACCTCCCTGGGATTCCGCCACGGCATCTCTCCGAGCCACCCTCCAAAGGACGGCCCACACGATCGGGATGAAGAGAATCACGAAGGGGAGGCCGAAGGCCAGGTATCGGAGGAATCCGATCTCAAGCCCAAGGACCTTCTGCGCGTACCCGCAGAAGATCGAGTTCGTGCTCGTCCCGATCTTGGTGCCGATCCCTCCCACGTTCGAGCCGTAGGCCACGGCCAGCATGATGGCCGTCCCGAAGTGCCAGAGTTTCCGACCCCCGCTCGCACCTTCGAGCTGCGCGACGAGCGCCAGCCCGATGGGCATCATCATGACGGCGGTAGCCGTATTTGAAATCCAGAGAGAAACGGCCGCCGTCGCAAGAAGCATCCCGAGGAGGAGACGCTTTGGCCCGGCTCCCACGACCCTCATGATGTGGAGGGCAACGCGTTTGTGGAGCCTGGACTCCTCCATCGCCGCCCCGACCATCATCCCGCCCAGGAAGAGGAAGATGTAGGCGTCCAAAAACGGACCCACCGATGAGCGGAGGTCGGTCGCAAATCCGCGCCCGAAGACGCCGAAGAGCGGATAGAACACGATAGGAACGCACGCCGTCCAATGGATCGGGACGGCCTCGCTGAGCCACCAGATCGCCATGAGGGCGACCGTCGCCGCCGCATAGGCCGGCCGGGAGCCCACCCCGCCGAGCGTGTGGAGGCCGGACGGAACCAAGGCGATCCCGGCGAACGCCAGAATGCCCGCGATGAAACCGATCCGCTTGCCCCAGCCGGGGCCAGTGATCCGAGGGTCTGAGGGTGGCCGGGCGGATGTCGAGGCGGGTATTTCAAGGGTTGCGGTCGTCATGAGCCTGTTCTCCCTTCCTGGGAGCAGGCGCTGACCGCGGACGGATTGTGCGCGGAAAAGAAGCGCTATTCGTCCCGCTGCTGAACGATGACGATGAAGCCCGTGTTCCCGACTGGGGCGAAGCCGGCCAACCAGCGGCCTTGGTAGGCCCCGTTCTTTTTTCCGAAAGGGTCCGAGTAATCGGCCCGTTCGTGGGGAACCCGACCGACCTCCTCCTCCGAGAGCTCCTTCTCGCAGCGACGGGGCCAGGATACCGGGAGCTTTGCACGGTTGAACTCCACCGCGTCCTGCCCGCGCGTATAGGCGGGGTGAAGAAGGATCAAGTATTCAGGCGGCGCGCCGCCGCGGGCCGGATCGTTGGGGCGCCGGTTGGCATCCCAGGGGGCTACGAGAACCGCCTTTCGCCGCTCGTCATGCAAATGGGGCATCCCCATGGTGGAGTCTGTAGTCACAGAGGCGCCGATCACTCCCAGGACTCGAGCGTCCGCGTCAAGGACAGGCACGCAAATGTCGAACTTGTACCGGTTATCTGCGACGGAGCGGAAGACGCTCGATACGTGGACAAGACCCGCTTGGCCGGCATGTCGCAGGGTTCCCTGGAAATAGTCGCGCTCCCTGAAATTGGAGCCGATGATCGGCCCCCGCGGCGTACGGGCCACCATCATTCCGCTCGCATCCAGGATGTGCCAGTTCTCAAGCACCGGATCCTTCAGCCGATGAAGCTCTTCGCAGAGAGTCTGCAATTCCTGTGCCTCCTTGCAGCCCATGAGCTTAGCCGGGTTTGATTCCTGGGACGCCAGTCGATTCCAGTCCCGGAGCAACTCCTTGAGACGGTCGCGGTGGGCGGCATCGTGTACCGCGGATCCCCAGTCGCGGATGCGGTTGAGGACTACGCTCGCGACGTTGCGCGCCATGTGGACGTTGGTCCTGAGAATCTCCCGCCGTTGACCGGCTTGCTCCGCCGCGCGCCGGAGCACGGTTGCCGCGACGAAGATGAGAAAGAGCGCCGCCGTGGCGGAAACAAGCACCGGTGCGGTGTGCCGGCGGCCCCAACGCCATAGGCGGCCGAGTGTTCCTTGGGGCCGTGCCTGGATCGGCCTTCCGCCGAGCCAGTTCTCCAGGTCCTCGATCAGGCCTTGGCAGTTCTCGTAGCGTTTCAGAGGGTCCTTGTGGAGGCACTTCGTGCAGATCGTCGCGAGGTCGATGTCGACCCTGGGATTCAGACGTTGGGGATGCGGAGGATCTTCGTCCTCAAGCTTTCGGAGCATTTCGAGAGGAGGTTCATTCTGGAGGGGCGGCCGACCCGTCAGAATCTCGTAAAGGATGGCCCCCAGGCTGTAGACGTCGGCTCGGACGGTGAGCAGCTTCTCACCGCGGGCGTGTTCAGGGGACATATAGTTGAGCGTTCCCAGGATGGAGCCGGCGGTGGTGAGCCGGCTCTCCCGGTCTACGCGGATCGCAAGTCCGAAGTCGGTCACAAGCGGCTGCATATCCCCGTCCAGGAGGATGTTGGCGGGTTTGAGGTCGCGGTGGAGGATCGCCCGTTGGTGAGCGTGGCGGAGGGCGAGCCCGATGGTGGCAACCAGGCGTGCGGCCTCACGGGGACGCTCCCGGAAGAAGTCGATGTGGTCCGCCAGGCTTCCTCCCTCCACCAGTCTCATCGTGAAGTACGGCTGTCCCTCGTGTTCTCCGACCTCGTGGATCGGAACGATGTTCGGGTGGTCCAACCCCGCCGCGGACTCGGCTTCTCTCTTGAATCGTTGGAGATCCTCTTCCGTTGCAAGTTGTCCCGCTTTGATCATCTTGAGGGCGAGAACGCGGTCCGGCTTTGTCTGCCGGGCCTTGTAGACGACGCCCATGCCTCCTTGATCGATCACTCCGAGAAGTTCATAGGTTCCGAACGGCCGCGGAAACTTTCCGTGGGAGGCATTTCGGACCGGTTCCACGCGCCGGTTCATCGTGCGGTAATTCGCAAGGAACTCTGCAAGAGGCTCCCGGTGTTCGGGGTACTTCGCCAGGAACTCCTTCTCGTCCGGTAGCGCCCCCGCCTCGACCAAGCGTACGTATTCCGCAAGAATGGCCTCGAACCGGGGATCCGTATCGTTGGAGTCGTCCGGCCGCGATCCGCTCATGCCTCCAGCAGCTCCTTCAGCGCCTTGAGCCCCCGATGGAGCAGTCCCGCAACGGCTTCGGGACTCCTTCGGACTTGGTCTGCCACCTCCTTGAGGGACAGGCCCTTGAGGTGATGCAGTTCGATGACATCCCGTTGTGCCTCGGGGAGCTCGGAGAGCGCGGCGGCAAGCCTCAGGGCCTCTTCTGCACGGACCGCCCCGCGGCTCGGGGAAGTCTGGCGCGCCGCGATGAATCCTCCGAGGTTGCTGGACGACTGGCCGAGCGACTGCTCAAGGGAGCGCTCATGGTCCACGCGGCGTTTGGCCCGGCCATGCGCCCGGAAGGCGTCGGCCAAATTGTGCGCCAGGATCTGTCTAAGCCAAGCCCCGAGTTCCCCGTTCGAAGTGCCTCGGAATGAGCCGCGTTTCTCAAAGGCTTCGAGCAGGGTCTGCTGGACGATGTCGGAAGAGGCGACCTTCGCTCTCAGGCGATCGTCGAGCTGCAGCCGAGCCATTACCGCCAGATACGCTCGGAAGGCCTCAAGCCGCCGGCCCCAGTCTTTCTCCGCCCTCGTCCCTCTAAACAATTGCTCTCTTGTGGGTGCCATGAACCCTCCTCTTGGTTAGAGGATAGGCGACGCGATCGTAGAAGAAATCCTAGGAGACCTTTAGTTTTTTCAGGGCCTCAAGGGTCTTCTTTTCGATGAGTTCATCGTTCAGATACTGATGCAGGATGCTTCCCAGGAGCGTCTGATAGGGGATTCCGCGCCGCTCGGCTTCGGACTTGAGCAGGGCGAGGTCCGAGCCGTCGATCCGAAGGCCGACCGGGATTTTCGCGGCGGATTTGTCGACCCGCACTTTTCCCGGCCGCTTCTTGAGATGCTTCAGGTCATACTCCTTTTTCATACTGCCGTTCCTCCTTCTTGGTGGCCTTCCTGGCAGAGATAATCCGGATCACCTCTCCGCGACCACGCTCACAAAACACGACGAGCAGCAATCGAGCTCTCGTCGAATGTCCGATTCGGATGAATCGGTCCTCTGATTCGCTATGCACCGGATCAAAGAATTCGACCGAGTTCTCGTCGGCCCACACCGTCTGCGCTTCATCGAACCGAATCCCATGCTTTCGATGGTTGTTTCGGCTCTTGCGTTCATCCCACTCGAAGCGCATAAGAGAGGATATGACATCGTCTCGACAATGTCAAACACGGATAGAGGGGCCAACCTCGACTGTAGCGGTCAACGGGCTGCGGAGAGCGGGCAAGCATCGGTTCGGACCCGCGCGAAATCGGGTCATCGTGCCCACTTTCCTCACGCTGGGAGGCACGAGTGAACCCGAGCCCGATAGCCAGAGTCCTTTCAATCCTCGGCCGGAGGAAGGTCCGGGAACTTCTGATGGGGGGCCAGGCCTGCATCCTCTACGGCGCCGCCGAGTTCACCCGGGACATCGACATCGCCGTCGCGGTCGCCCCTGACAATCTCCGCCGCCTCCGGGCCGCTCTCCTCGATCTCGAGGCGCAGCAGGTCTACTTCCCAGCCCTCAGCGCGCCGGTTCTGCGTCGGGGTCATGCGTGTCACTTCCGATGCCTGGCCCCCGGCCTCCGCCGAGTTCGCCTGGACGTGATGACCCGGATGCGGGGCGTGGAGGCGTTCTCGGAGCTTTGGAAGAGGCGCGTCGGGATGACGCTCCCTGGAGTGGGGCGGGTTGATGCTCTTTCACTTCCCGATCTTGTCGGAGCGAAGAAGACGCAAAGGGACCCCGATCCTGAGTCGGAAGGTTAGGACGGTCCCGATGTAGAGGATCCGGGATCGTCGGAAAGGATAGGGGATCCAGCCGCCGGCAAGCTGTATGACGTAGACCCCGGAAGGGCGCCCGTACCGAGCCCGGAAAAGCCTGATCCCTCCTTCGTGGTAGGCAAAGCAGCGAGAAGCCGGCAAAGCTCCCGGCATGCGAAGCGGTTCATGTCCTTCTCAAAACGGGCCTTCAACGCCGCGAGGAGCTCTTCTCGCCGTTCTGGAGACAACGCGGCGTTCCGTTCGGCGGCGGCCTTCGCCGACTTCCTGGACGCCTTGTTGGCCATGCCTTCACCCGAGGTGAGTGACTTGTTCCCGTGCATCCAACGTGGCGATGGAATGTGAGCTGCCGATTCAGGAGGCGCTCAGCATCTCCTTGAGCACCTTCGTGCCGATGCCGATCGGACGGTCGAGCGGAATCTCCGCCGCCGTCAGCAGCGTGCCCAGCAAATCGCCCTGGTTGCCCTTCACGTCCGGCAAGTAGCGGCCCGTCCGGAGCGAGCCGCCGCCGCGGCCGGCAATCACGAAGGGCAGGTTCGCCCGCGTGTGCTTGTTGCCGTCCTCCAGGCCCGTCCCCCACATCATCATGCAGCTGTCCAGCAGCGTCCCGTCCCCCTCCTTCAGCGCCGCCATCCTCTTCACCATGTACGCGAACTGCGCCACGTTGAACGCGTTGATCTTCGCCACCTTCTCCACCATCTCCGGCTTGTTGTTGTGGTGCGTCTGCGAGTGGTGCTGGTCCGAGAAGCCGAGCTCCGGATACGACGCGCCGTTCGGCGTCGACCCGATATAGGTGCTCACCCGGGTCAGGTCCGTCTGGAACGCCAGCACCGTCAAATCGCACATCACCTGCATGTACTCGCTGCGCTTGGCGCCCTCGGGGATCGTGATCGGGATCGGCGCCGAGTCCGTCGACGGGCGCTTCGAGGCCTCCTTGCCGGCCTCCGCGCGGCGCTGCTCCATCGCGAGGATCCGACGCTCCAGCGCCCGTACGCCGTCCAGGTACTCGTCCAGCTTCTGACGGTCCTTCTGGCTCAGCTTGCCGCGCAACTCCTTCGCGCCGCTCAACACGATATCCAGCATGCTCCGGTCCAGCGGATCCGCGCCGCCCTTGGAGGCGGCGTCCGCCCCCGGGTCCGGCACCTGGAACAGCCGCTTGAAGACCGCGCGCGGGTTGATCTCGGCCTTCACCGGCTGCGTCGGCCCCCGGAAACTGCAGTGCGAATAATAGGCCTCGTTCAGGCCCTCCTGGTTCTCCTTCCAGGTCTGCGGCATCGTCGCCAGCTCCAGCGACGGCAGCGCCGTGAAGGCCCCGACGTAATTCGCCGCGACCTGGTCCGCCGAAATCGCGATGTTCACCACGTCCCGCTTGTTCGCGTCGGGAAGGATCGCCGTCAGCCACGTCGAGAGCTCCAGCGCGTGCGGCGCTCCGTTGAACGGCGCGATCGGCACCCCGCTCACGCCCTTCACGACCAGGCACCGGTCCAGCACCCCGCGCAGCGGCTCCAGGATCGGCGGCGGCGAGGTCAGGAAGTCCTCGGGCTTCGCCGGCCAGAACTGCTCCATGATCACCCCGTGCGGCATGTACATGAACGCGAGGCGCACCGGCGGCTTCCCCGTCCGGCCCTCCGCCCAGCCCATCGTCTCCAGGAGCGGGAGGGCGAGCGCCGCGCCGGCGCCGCGGAGCAGGGTCCGGCGGTCGATCAGGAGCTCATTTCGCATTCGACGACCCTTTCAGTTCGCGGATCCGGCGGTGGGTGAAAGGATAGCTCGTCACGACCTC
>Ga0187892_10009377_pt1 | contig 12914 bp, 9 predicted proteins | sample MA1701073metaG_FD_139345 | JGI IMG/M metagenome (GOLD analysis project Ga0187892, IMG submission 139345) | Bio-ooze microbial communities from a basaltic lava cave in the Kipuka Kanohina Cave System on the Island of Hawaii, USA - MA170107-3 metaG ...
AACCAGATTCGACGCGCGCCGGCGAAAACCGGTTCAAGCAACGTCGGCGCGTTCTCGGCTTCCCGGAACACGATGCCCAACTCGGGGCCGTTCCACGTGAACGTGTCCACAATCGGCTCGTCGTGGTTGGCCCAGCCGAGCCAGGTCTTATCGAACCGAAACCCGTTCGCCCGATCACCGCTGGTGGCCAGCCCCACCGGCGCTTCGTTGCCGTCAGCGCCGGTCGCCTCGGCGAACACGAACCGGCGATGGGCCATCGGGAACCGCTTGCCCTTCATCTCGATGGCGAGGAACGGCGCGCCGAGCGATAGGCCGGATAACTCGATCCGCCAGTTCCGCATCGTCGAATGCTCTGCCACCTTGCCGGCAGGCGTCCAGCGGTAGTGCGGACGGCGAAAGGGACCGCTTGTGATTCGGAACGGCTTTCGGTGGCGTTCATAGCGGCGATTGTCCGTGCTCACCCAAAGTGTCACGTCCTTCGAGGAAATGCCGGCGATGTGCTGTTCGGAAAACAGGCAGAGGCGCGTAACCGGGTAGGCGGCCCGCCGCACCCACGCGGGGTTCGCCTGCATCGTCCATTCGGAATGAGCTGCGACGTCGGGATGGACGACGACGTGGCGCGCCTCGATTTCCTCCACCGTCGAGACGCCGTCCGGCTTCGCCCACTCGGTGTTGAACCCGAGGTCGAACGGCTTATAGACGGCGTAGCACTCCATCCCGAGCCGCTTGCAGAACTTCGCCGCCAGCGGGAGCATGTCGTCGCAATGGCGTTCCGTGAGAGCGACGTTGTGGGCGAAGCGGGGCCGGGAACCGATCATGGCCCTCCAGAAACTCGGCCAACCGCTGATCGGCCCGTACTCGATCCAGTAAATGCGGTCGATGCCCCAGGATTTCCACGTGGCGAGTTCGCGTTCGAGCCGCTGCGGCGTGTAATGGTTCGTGTAGGCGACGTTGTCGGGAATGTCGTACGTCAACGAGAAGCGGAACGCGCGCGCCTGCCGGGCGGTGGGCGGACGCAGGACAAATTGCTTCCGCTCGTTCCGCTTCGGTTCGCGCAAGGAGAGCCGGCCGAACGTCGTCGCGTCCTGCACGCCCACCGCCGCGGAGTGGTTCCACGAACTCGATTCCTCGATCGGCGCGGAATGGCGGACGACGTTGAAACCGCAGACGGAACCATTGCGAAAAACGTCGCCCCTGCGAAACCACGCGAAGAACCAGTACAACCGATGCGAGGCGCTCTCGACGTCCTGCTTCCAGAGAAATCGCCTCGGGGCCGGTCGCCGGAACGCCGTCGAGTGCGCCTCGGGGTACGGCAGATGGTTGAACGTCTGCATCGTCCCACCGGGCAGGAAACAAAATTGCACCCAGCCGAGGTCGTCGTTCCAGGGCGCGACGAACAGTTCGATGGTGTTGCGGTTGGGGAGCGGCTCGGCCGTGTACGAAAAGTGACGCAAGCTTGGCGCCACCGACTCGAAGACGGCGACCGCGATGAGCAGGTCTTGCCCGTCGCTGAAGGCCTTGAACAACGTCTGGTCGCGCGCGGGCGCAGGCGTGCCGGTCAGCGTGAACTCGCCGCAGACGCGTTCGTGGCGCAGGATTTCCGCACGCACCGCTTCGAGGGAAAATGACCGGCGCTTTTCCACGACGCACCAGCGATGGATGGGCTGGACGATTCGTTCCATAGACTTGGTTTGGTGGGGGGGACGCTACGGCAAACGGATGGTGTTCGCAATGGAAAGGCGAGCTGTAAAACGGCGAGCGCAAGCGAGCGCTACGAAGTCTTGTCGTGGACGGCTTGAGGCAAAGTCAGAAACCGCTAGCCAAGCTGGAGGCTTGTGGGATAAGAAGTTCGCTTCCTTCGGTAACTCGCGTGAAAAGATTCCCGGAATTGTCGAACTCCGTGAGTCCCCCGGCAGAGTTGGGGTTTCCAACAGAGTGACCGTGCCCCGCGCTACGGGGTGGCGGGTGGTGGCGTGGATGGCAGCGCCTTCAGGATCGGCTCGATATCGTTCGCGCGTCTCGCGAGGTAGAGCGCCTCGGCGTCGCCGGTCCAGGACAGCCCGGGGCCGATCCACGACACGGCGTAGTACGGATACGTCGCCGGCTTCGGGCCGCTTTTCAATTCGATGCTCGCTTCCTTGCGTTGGCCGATCGCCAGCAGGCTCGTCTCCAACAATGTCTTGCCGGTCGCATCCGCCACGCGTGCGTAGTTCGGACACGGTATTTGCCCGTAACTCCAGGCGTTGAACTTGAGCGTCGCGCTGGTGTTTGGCGGCAGGATCAGGTAGCCCATCTGCCGGTTCGGCGCGCGAATTTCGCCGTCTTTGGGGATGCGCGCGATCTCGCTCGGCAGATCCGTCAGCGGCGCGTGGAACATCGGTAGATGCCCGAACAACTCGATCGTGTACACGCCCTTCTCGCCGTCTTTCGGGATCGTGACCACCTCGAACGGCTTGCCGAGCTCGCGCAACTTCTCGCCCACATGCATGATTTTGCCCGAAGGCGACACCACGATGAAATCGGCCGGATGCATCCCCGGTTCCAGCGGGCCGACCGTGACCTTGAACTCACGATCGTCGGGATCGAGGGCGAGGATCGTTAGAGAAATCTCCTTGCGCCCCGTCTGCGAGTAGAGATGCGAGGCGCCGACCGGATAGTACGATTTGTCTTCAGGCGAAGTGGTCAACGAATCGATCCCGGCCATCTGCATCGCACCCAACACATAGGGGAGTTCACGTACAGAGATCACACCGGTCGCCATCGCGTAAGGAGCGAACCCATGCAACGGATCGTCGGGATTCTCGTACACCAGCCGCGCCGTGTCGTAAGCGCCGGGAAGAACCCGTTCGAGATATTTCTTATTGCCGGTCGTCCGATACGCGAATGCGTTCGGGGAGGAATGATCGAACCCCGCCGCGATGTAGCTCTGGATCGCCGCCACCACGCGTTCGTCGCGCGTCAGGTCGTAGTAACGATCCATCCATTGCTTGTGCCACATCGGGAAACTCGGCGCGTGCGGAAACTTTTCGAATGGCACTTCCAGCATCCCGTTCGCCATGTAACGCAGATACGGAATCGCGTTCGGGTCCCACGTCGCCGTGTAGTAACTCAGCATCATGCCGATCGTGTTCGACAACTCGCGCCCCGCGCCGAACGGCAACGAATCCGTGAACACCGCCGCGCTCCATGCTTTGTATAGATCGAGCGCGCGCGGGTTGCCTTCGAGGTAGTAACGGAACAGGAACGCGTCGGGATCGACCCAGTGGCCCGAGACGCCAACGTCAGCGTCGAACTGGAACATGCCGTAATGCCGGGTACCCCACGGAACGAACCCTTTTGCGTGGCACATCGCGCCGGTGGTCCGACCCTTCAGCGGCCGGTCGGGGTTGTGGTAGTTCACGGTGCCAACGTCCATGTACTCGTCCGAGTTCGCGCGCGCCCATCGCAGCAACTCCGGCGCGCCGCTGCGGAAATAGAGCAGCCACGTTCCGCCGACGTGCTGGTAATGCGAGTTCTGCCAGATCCGATGCAGGCGCGGCTGGGTGCCGTCCCAGGGATTGTGCGTGTTGCCGTAAATCCACATGCCGTAATCGCCGAGGTACGCGGCGATGTTGAACATCCCGGTCGGGTACAGATCGTTGATCAGGCGCTCGACCTCGGGCCAGCGCTTGTCGTCGCGTGCCGCGAGATGCCCCATCGCGAGCGTCGCCGCGTTCCATGATGGCGCAGCGCTGGCGTACGCATCTTGTTGGAACAAGCGTGCGTGCTTCATCAGTTCGTCGGCCTTCGCGGGGCCGGGCTGCAACAGGATGCGAAACTCGTTGCCGATCGCGACACCTTCGCCGCTCGTCATGTAGCCGATGTCGCTCGTGCGTTCGGGGTCCCAGCCGTCCTGGTCCTTCCATTCTTGCAGCCGGTCGTAGTAGGTGGCCGGCATCTGGAGATCGAGCATGCGTCCCTGATGCGCGAACCATGCCTTGTAAATGTTCCGCTTGTCAAATTCCTCCGCTTCGGTGAACACGCGTCGCCCGTGCTGCGGCCAGAAGTGGAAAATCAATCCATCGCGGTCGCCTTCAAGTTCTTTGGGGAACCGTTGCCAGATGTCGCGCAGGAAACCGGTCACAGTCGTCTTGGGGCTCGACACACTGAGCCAACCATCGGCTCGCCTGCCCTTCTCCTCGCCGGTCAGTCGCAGGCGATCGGCGCGTTCCTGATGCAACCAGACGGACTTGCCCGGCTCGGGCAAAGTCCCCTCTGCCGTTTTGCCATCGATCGAAGCTGCCCAGTTCGTCGCACCGACGACCGGCACGGCGAACGACACGTTGCGGAGTTTGTTCAGCCGTGTGTCGAAGGCGATCACCGTGCGATGGTTCACGTCGATGAACGGCTGCCCGGCGCAGGCCGTCAGCCGCGTGACGAACTGGCAAAGCCGTTGTCCCGCCTGTTCGGAGACCTGCTTGTTCGTGTACCAACCGCGCGCGACAATCGTTACGCGGACCGGGCCCGATTCCTCGATTCGGACCTCAGCCATGTCATCATTCGCTGCTTGGTATAAAATCTCCCGGCCGTCGCGCAGATACGGACCGAATGGCGGCGGTGTGAGCGCATTCTTGTCGTCCTTCGACGGCGGCTGGGGTGCGTCGATGACCTTTTCCTCACCGAGCCACGCCGCCTCGATCCCGTTGAAACGCTTTCGATTGACCTGGAATCGTATTACGCCGGTATCCACCGTGATCTCGTCTTCGGTTTCTTTCGCAGTGATCGTCGGAGGTTGCGCCGGCGATGATTTTGAAGAAACGATTCGATACTCCTTCGGCTTCCCGTTTTCGTATCGCGCCAAAAAATCCAGCCCGAGCCACTGGATCGACGTGCGTTCGCCCGGCGTCCAGGTCGCGCGCGCGGACCATTGTGCAGGAACCGGCTTGCCGTCTTCCAGCAATGTCAACGCGGACGCGTCGGTCAGCGTGCCGAACGGCATCGGCACGCCAGTCGTGATCGGCCAGGTGACGTTTGACACTTCGCTCTGCGCGTGTACGTGCAGCGGGATACCGTCTTTTGGAATCGGCACCTTGGGATGCGATTTGTTGACCCGCTTGAACTCGCACGGCTTGGCCGCGGCGATTTCCTTTCCGTCACCGGCCACGAGCGTCGCCCGCATGACGTAGTCGCCGGGTTTGAGTGCGTCGGTGTTCAGCAGAAAGGCAGCCTTGGGTGGGCGGTTCGTTTCCACGACGGCGATCTCGGCCGATGCAAGCGTTGTGGAAGCGTTCGCCAGCGCGAGATTGATCTTCGCACCCGGCGGCGAAACGTCGCAGAAGAAAAACGTCGCCACAAACTGTCCCGCGTCATCGTCGTTCCAATACACGAGCCGGTCCGAGAACACCTCCGGCGTGAACTGCACGGTCGATTTCGGGTGCGGACAGTCGAGCCGCGCTTCCTTCTCGGTGAGGGGAATGAGGCGCGGATTGACGATCAGGTTCGCCGCTTCGAGTTGTGATGCCGCAATGGCAAACAGGGCAATCCAAACTTTCATCGTGGCACGATGTCAGAACCTCCCCGCGAAATCCACTGCGGAAAACCATGTTTCTTTATCTGACAAGCCCTTTCCGGCCCCTCCGCTCGGCCCGGCGGGTTCCTTGACAATGCCCGCAATTTCCCAAACCATGCGCGCCAACGATGGCTTCGACACGACTCGAAAACCTCAAGGTCAGCCACGCCGGCGTCGCCGTGTATCCGCCGGGCGCGACGTTTGGTCCGCGGAAGTTGAAGGACTTCGAGTTCGTCTGGATCATCGAAGGCAGCGCCGTCGCGCAGTACGACGACCAGCGCATCGACGCGCCCGCGGGGACGATGTTGCTCTGCCGTCCCGGGATGACGGACACGTATGAGTGGTCCAAGAAACGGAGAAGCATCCACGCATTCTTCCACTTCGAGTTCGGTCGTGCCCCCGCCGGCTGGCCTTCACTCGATGCATGGCCGCTTTCGCATCGGCTCGCCGAGGACGACATCTTGCGGCCGTTGTTCCGCTACATGCTTCGACTCCATCCGCAACCCGAACCGCTCCGTTCGGCGCAGATGCTCCCGACGGTCGAGGTGATGCTGCAAAGTTTCATCTCCGGGAAATTCGCCATCGGCGCGGAACCTTACGCGGAGTTGCCGGTTGCCGTCGAACGGGCGCTGGCGCTGGTCCGTGACATCGTTTCCCGGGAACCATCACCGCGCGTGACGTTGGGCGAGTTGGCCCGGGCGGCCCACATCACGCCCGAGCACCTCTGCCGGCTGTTTCGGCAGAGCCTGGACCTGGGTCCGCTCGAATGCGTTCGCCTCGCCCGCTTGGAACGCGCCGCCACGCTGCTGGCTCGCAGCAACCTCGCCATCAAGCAGATCACCGAGTCCACCGGCTGGGCCAACCCCTATCACTTCTCGCGGCGCTTTCGGGAAGTGTACGGCATATCGCCGCGCGGCTATCGCAAGGCGGTCCGCGAAGGCGCCAGCGTGCGACCGAACCCGATCTCCCAGGCGCTGTTGTTGAACCTGTTCTCGGAGGTCTGAAGTTCACGCCATGCCGGCTTGTGAAAAATTTCACAAAAAAACTGTTGCATTGGCCGGACTCGTTTCCTAGATTGCTCGCGTTTTTCCCCGGAATCGGAAAGGCCGGAACTATTTTTCATTATGGCTGCGGAAGCAGGCGCCGCCCACGCGGTGGCACATGGAATACCTTTGTACGCTCAGGAGATCGGGCATCTCGGTCAGTTCCCGATCACCAATGCCATGTTCGTGTCCTGGATCGTCACCGGACTGATTGTCCTGGGCGCTTGGGCGGCCACGCGTCGGATGCAACTCGTGCCGGTGGGCTGGCAGAACTTCGTCGAGTTCGTCATCGAGTCGCTCTACGACACGCTCGAAGGAATCCTCGGGCATCATCTCGTCAAGAAGACCTTCTGGTTCTTTGCCACGATTTTCATTTTCATCCTCACGGCGAACTGGCTGGGGTTGTTCCCAATCTTCGGTAACGTCACCTATAACGGTGTGCCGATCTTTCGCGCGGCGAACTCGGACCTGAACATGCCGTTCGCGATGGCCACGGTCTATTTCTTCCTGTGGCTGTTCTGGTCGTTGCGTGAGGTCGGGCCGCTCGGGATGTTGAACCACATTTTTGGCGTGAAGGGCGGTTTGGAAGGTGGGCTGAAATGGGGCCTGATGCCGCTGTTTTTCGTCGTTGGCATCATCGAGTTGATCTCGATCCTGTTCCGGCAAGTCTCGCTGCCGCTGCGTCTCTATGGCAACATCTTTGCCGGCGAAAACCTGCTGGAGAAGATGACGCACATGGTAAAGCTCTTTTTGCCGTTGCCATTCTACGCACTGGAAATTTTGGTTGGCTTCGTGCAAGCACTCGTATTCATGCTGTTGACTGCGGTGTTCACCGCCATGATGTGCCAGCACGAAGAGGAACACTGAGTTCGGTGATCAGTGGTCAGTGACCAGTGATCAGCGGTTAAATCGGAACAACTGAAGGAGAAACACATGCTAGCTGAAATCGCATTTACGAGTAACTTCGCCGTCGCGTTCGCGGGCGCGGGCGCGGCCATCGGCGTCGGTTTGACGGGTCTTGGCGCGACGCAGGCCGTGGGCCGCAACCCCGGCGCATTCGGCAAGATCCTCACCATCGGCATCATCGGCATGGCGCTCGCCGAGGCCATCGCGTTCTACGCGTTGTTCCTGGGCAACTGATGCCGGTCCACGGTGCGCGATGCCCTGATCGCGCCTAACTCAGAGAGGAAATCATGGACGCATTTATTGCGTTGTCGCAACCATTCGGCATCGACTGTCTGGTCTTGGCGGCGGCCGGTGAGTCCAATCCCTTTGTCGAGTTCTTTCGCCGGTTCGGCATCACGGGCTGGACGTTCGCCGCCACGGCGATCAACTTCATCATCGTCCTCGCTGTCCTCTACAAATTCGCCTACAAACCGGTCCTGGCGATGCTCGACGAGCGCAAACAGCGCATCGCCGAGGGGATGGCCAACGCCGACAAGATCAAAGCGGAGTTGGCCGCCACGCAGGAACAGCGGGCCAAGGCGCTCGGCGAAGCGAACACGCAGGCCGAGCGATTGATCGCCGAGGCGCGCGCGTCCGCCGAGCAGATCAAGGAACGCACCGTCGCCGAGGCGCGGCAGCAGGCCGAGGGCGAGTTGCGCCGGGCGCAGCAGCAGATTGCCGTCGAGCGCGATCGGATGATCGCCGAGGCGCGGCGCGACATGGTGGCGTTGGTCATCGGCACAACGGCCAAGGTTACCGGCAAGGTGCTGACGCCGGACGATCAGCGGCGGTTGACTGAAGAGACCACGCGGGAATTGTCGGCGCGGTAGTTCGCAGCGATGAAAATTCCCAAAGACGCCAAACGAATCGCGCGGCGGTTCTTTCGCGGATGCTTCACCGACGAAGTATTCGACGAAGGCAAGGCGCGTCAGGTGGTCGAGACGGTTGTGCGCGAGAAACCGCGGCATTACATCCCGATCATCGCGGTGTTCCAGCGTCTGGTGCGGCTCGAAATCGCGCGCAACACGGCGAACATCGAGAGCGCGGTCGAGTTGCCGGAGACCCAGCGCACGGGGATTCAGCAGCAGCTCCAGCAAGTCTATCGCCGGCCGTTGGCGGCGAATTTTCGCGTCAACCCCGCGCTCATCGGCGGCGTGCGGATCACCGTCGGCAGCGACGTGTGGGACGGCAGCGTGGCGAATCGGCTGGAGACGTTGAGGCAAGCAGCTTGAGGTTATCGGTGATTGGTTACCGGTTATTGGTGAGCAGCCGAGTCATGCAACTGATAACCAATAACCAATAACCGATAACCAATCACGGAGTGAATTATGGCAACCTTAGTTCAAGACATCGAAAAACAACTCGCCGAACTGAAGACCGGCGTCGCCAGGAAAAACGTCGGCGTCGTCCGCGAAATCGGCGACGGCGTGGCCAAGGTTGAAGGGCTGACCGACTGCATGGCCAACGAGATGATCAAGTTCCCCGGCGAACTGTACGGCCTCGCCCTCAACCTCGAAGAGACCGAGATTGGCTGCATCCTGCTTGGGGAGTACCGCCACGTCAAAGAGGGAGACGAGGTCCAGACCACGGGCCGCCTGCTGTCCGTGCCGGTCGGGAAAGGCCTGCTCGGTCGCGTCGTGACACCATTGGGCGTTCCGCTCGATGGCAAAGGCCCGGTCAAGAGCGACACGACGTATCCCGTCGAAAAGATCGCGCCCGGCATCATCAAGCGTCGTTCCGTGAGCCAGCCGGTGCAGACGGGCATCCTGGCCATCGACACGATGATCCCGATCGGACGCGGCCAGCGCGAGTTGATCATCGGCGACCGTTCGACGGGCAAGACCACGATCTGCATCGACACGATCATCAACCAGGCGCGAATGAACCGCGCCGCCGAGAAGGCGGGCGACAAGGAATACCGGCCGCTCTATTGCATCTACGTCGCCGTGGGCCAGAAGCAGTCCAACGTCGCGCGGACCATCTCCGTCCTCGAAGAACAGGGCGCGATGGATTACACGATCATCATCTCCGCGCCGGCTTCCGACAGCGCGACGAACCAATACCTCGCGCCGTTCTGCGGCGCCGCCATGGGCGAATGGTTCATGGACAAGGGCATGGACGCGTTGATCGTGTTCGACGATTTGTCCAAGCACGCCGTGGCGTACCGGCAGGTGTCGCTGGTGCTGCGCCGTCCCTCGGGCCGCGAGGCCTATCCCGGCGACGTGTTTTACCTGCACAGCCGCCTGCTCGAACGCTCCGCGCGTCTCAACGAAAAGAGCGGCAACGGTTCGCTCACCGCGTTGCCGATCATCGAGACACAGGCCGGCGACGTATCGGCGTATATCCCGACCAACGTCATCTCGATCACCGACGGCCAGATTTATCTGGAGACCGACTTGTTCTATCAGGGCATCCGGCCCGCGATCTCGGTCGGCCTTTCCGTCAGCCGCGTCGGTTCCGCCGCGCAGGTCAAGGCGATGAAACAGGTCGGCGGTCGCATCAAGCTCGACCTCGCGCAGTTCCGTGAACTGGCGGCGTTCGCGCAGTTCGGCAGCGATCTCGATGCAAAGACCAAAGCGCAACTCGATCGCGGCCAGCGCATCGTCGAAGTGTTCAAGCAGCAGCAATACAATCCGATCCCGGTCGAGATCGAGATCGCGGTGTTGTGGACGGTGATGAATGGTTTCCTCGACGACATCCCGGTTGACAAGGTGAAGGATTTCCAGGCGAAGTTCACCGAGTACCTGACGACACGAAAGACCGACTTGCTCGAGGTCATCCTGAAGAAGAACGCGCTCGACGACGAACTGGCGAACTCGCTGAAGGCCGCCGTGACGGAGTTTAAGGAAACCTACAAGCTGACGCTGAAATCGTAACTCGTGACTCGTAATCCGTAATTCGTCGAGTCACGAATCACAAGTAGCAACGATGTCCTCCTCACTCAAAATCGGCACCGTCAACCTCGGTCGCATCCCGCGGCTCGTTGCGGTATGGGCGCGGGCGGACCATGGCACACAGGCGTTGCCGGTGCAGGGCGTGGATTTATGGGAAGCGCGCGTGGACCTGTGGGCCACGAACGATCTGCCGCGCATCCGTCGCCAGATCGGACTGTTGCGCGCGACCTTGCCGGTCATTGTCACGATCCGGGGCAAGGCCGAGGGCGGCCAGGCGACGGATGCGGGAACGGAACGCGCCAAACGCTACGAGGCGTTGCTCGATCTCGCCGATGCCGTGGACATCGAGATGGCGGAGAAGCAGATCGTCCGCGCGCTCAAGAAACAGTGCGAAGCGCAGCGGAAGACGTTGATCCTGTCGTTCCACGATTTCCAGCGGACGCCACCGGCAAAGACGTTGCAGGCCAAAATCCGCGCTGCCGAAGATTTGGGCGCCGACGTGGTGAAGCTGGCGGCGATGCTGCAATCGAACGCCGACGTGGTTCGGTTGGCGGAAGTGCAGTCGAACCACCCGCGCCATAATCTGGCGACGATGGGCATGGGCCGGATCGCTACATTGTCGCGTCTGCTTCTCGCGAGCCTCGGTTCGGTGCTGGTCTATGGCGCATTGGAGAAAGCCGTCGCGCCCGGCCAGGCGAACGTGAGTGAATTGACGAGCCTGCTCAAACTCGTGCCGCTGGAGCCAGGCCCGGCATCTCACAGCGCGTCGAATCTGCGCAAGGCCGCGTAGCCGATTCCCGAATCTCGAATCACGATTAACGATTAGCGAATAGCGACTCAATGGCCAACACGCGCGACATTCGACGCCGGATCAAGTCGATCAAAAACACGGCCCAGATCACCAAGGCCATGCAGATGGTTGCCGCGTCGAAGATGCGCAAGGCGCAGCAAGCGGCGTTGACCGGGCGACCGTACGCGGAGTTGCTCAACAAGATGATGCGCTCGACGGCGGCCCGCGCGAACATCAATGCGCACCCGTTGATCGAGCCGCGCGAAGTGAAGAAGGTCGGCGTGCTTGTCATCAGCACCAACCGCGGCCTGTGCGGTGCCTTGAACACGAACCTCCTGCGCACGATTGCGAATTACGAGACGGCGAAGACGGCGTTCGTCAGCGCGGGCACCAAGGGCCGGTCGTTCCTGGCGCGCACGAAGCGGGAACTGCTGGCCGATTTCGAAGTGACGGACGCATTCAGCTTCTCCGACGCGCGCGCGATCGGGAGATTTCTCGTCGAAACCTTCATCGAGAAGAAGGTGGATCGCGTGGACGTGCTGTACACAAATTTCGTCAATACGCTGACGCAAAAACCCGAGCAGGTGCAGTTATTGCCGATCTCGCCCAACGTGGCGCTGCAGGTCTCGTTGGACGACGTTGACCAGCAAGCCGCCGCCGAAACGAAAGAGGGCGAAGCCGCCGACTACGAGTACGAGCCCGATGCCGGCGAGGTGCTCGGCGCGATCCTGCCACACTACGTCAATTTCGCCGTGTGGCACTACCTGCTCGAATCGAAAGCCAGCGAGCACAGCGCGCGGATGGTGGCGATGAAGAACGCGACGGACAACGCGTTGCAGTTGGTCAAGGACCTGACGCTCGAATACAACAAGATCCGTCAGGCGAGCATCACAAAGGAACTTTTGGAGATCGCGACGGCGCAGATGGCGCTGGGATAGAGGACATGGAAGAATGGATGGCTGGAAGAATGGAAGCATTGGATTCAGTCTTCCATTCTTCCATCCTTCCAACAGGAGATTGACATGGCAAACACAGGCACAATTGTTCAGGTAATCGGACCCGTGGTGGACGTCGAGTTCCCCAACTCGCTCCCGCCGATTTACCAGGCGCTCAAGGTCAACTACGAGGTCAGTGGCAAACCCACGTCACTCGTGCTCGAAGTCGAGCAGCAGCTCGGCGACAACTGGGTACGCTCGGTGGCGATGAGTTCGACCGAGGGCCTCAAGCGCGGCATGAACGTCGAGGACACCGGCGCACCCATCTCGGTGCCCGTCGGCGATCGGGTGATGGGCCGCGTCATGAACGTCACCGGCGACCCCGTGGACGAACGCGGGCCGATCGAACATGAGAAGCGCTACCCGATTCATCGTCCCGCGCCGAAGCTCGTCGATCAGGACGTGAAGGCACAGATACTGGAGACCGGCATCAAGGTCATCGACCTGATTTGCCCGTTCACCAAAGGCGGCAAGGTCGGCGCGTTCGGCGGCGCGGGCGTCGGCAAGACCGTCGTCATCATGGAACTGATCAACAACATCGCCAAGACGCACGGCGGGTACTCGGTGTTCGCCGGCGTCGGCGAACGCACCCGCGAAGGCAACGATCTCTATCACGAAATGTCCGAAGCCAAAGTCATCGTCCAGGAAGACCTGGGCAAGTCCAAGGTGGCGCTTGTCTATGGCCAGATGAACGAGCCA
>Ga0187892_10009378_pt1 | contig 12913 bp, 7 predicted proteins | sample MA1701073metaG_FD_139345 | JGI IMG/M metagenome (GOLD analysis project Ga0187892, IMG submission 139345) | Bio-ooze microbial communities from a basaltic lava cave in the Kipuka Kanohina Cave System on the Island of Hawaii, USA - MA170107-3 metaG ...
GCGTCGTCCGCCCCGGAGAGAGACTCCCTCCCTCGGAGGTCCGTTCGCTTTCGCCGCAGGAGCGGGTCGACATGATGTGGCCCCTCGCCCGCGAGGCGTGGGCGTTCCGAGGCGATCCGATCGATGAATCCCGACTTCCGCGACATGTTGTCAGCGTTCAACGCCGAGGGCGTTGAGTTCCTGCTCGTCGGCGCCTACGCCCTCGCCGTTCACGGGATTCCACGGGCCACCGGAGACATGGATCTCTGGGTACGCCCCTCGGCGGAGAACGCGACCCGCGCGATCTCGGCGCTCCGCCGCTTCGGCGCTCCGCTCGCCGATCTCACCGTCGAGGACCTGACGCGACCGGGCACCGTGTTCCAGGTCGGCGTCGCTCCACGGCGCATCGACATCCTCACGGCGATCGACGGGGTCGAGTTCGGCCCCGCCTGGGGGAATCGTCAGGTCGTCTCCCTGGCGGGAATCGAGGTTCCCGTCCTCTCCCGCGAGGACCTCGTGAGGAACAAGAAGACGACGGGCCGGCTCAGGGATCTCGCCGATCTCGCGTCGCTCGAGGGAGAGGAGTAGGCGCCGATACCGGAGTCCGGCGGCCATCTCGCCGCGGCGAAGATCCTCCGCGGCGGGAGCCGCCCCCCGGGGTAGGATCGGCCCGCCGATGACCGGAGGGAATCCATGGCGACCTTCGTGCGACTCGTGAAGATGACGGACCAGGGGCTGCGCAACGCGAAGAACATGGGCGAGCTGCTTGCCGAGGCGGGAAAGGCGCTCGGCGCCTGCAACGCGAAGCTCGTCTCCGCCTACGCGACGCTCGGTCACTACGACCTCGTCGCGATCGTCGAGGCCCCCGACGCCGCGGCGATGGGGAAGGCCTCCGCGCTCGTCGCCGCGCAGGGGAACTTCCGCGCGGAGACGCTCGCGGCCGTCCCGATCCAGGAGTTCGCGTCGGCCGTGAAGGGGTAGCGCGAGGCGATGCGCGGAAGATCGGTCGCCTTCCTCCTCTCGCTCGCGCTCCTTCTCGCGGCCGCGCCCCAGCGAGGGCAAGAAGCGTGCGTGAAGGACGTCGAGCACGCGATCGCCGAGGCGGGGAAGCAGTGTCGCGCGCTGCTCGACGTGAAGGGGATCGAGTGGCCCGAGAGCGTCCAGGATCTGCTCCGGGACGCGAGGGAGGCGAAGAGCCTCCAGGACCACTACGAGATCCTCGTCCGGCTCACGGCGAGGCTACGCGACGGGCACGCGCGGGTCGTCGTCCACGACGAGGCGAAGGGAGTTCGGTGGCCCGGCCCCGCGATGGAGGGCGCTTCCGGCCCCGGCCTCTTCCTATGCCGCAGCGACGGGAAGATCCTCGTGAAGCAGGCCTGGGACGCGGCGGCGCGCGCGGGAGTGAGCCCCGGGATGGAGGTGCTCGTGATCGAGGGGAAGCCGGCGGCGGAGTGGATCGAGGAGACGATGCGCGAGCACCGAGAGTGGAGCGGCTTCTCGACCGAGCAGCAGGCGTTCTACTTCGCCTGCCACTGGGGCCTCGGGGGAAAGTCCGGGTCCAAGCTCGCGCTGCGAGTGCGCTCGCTCGACGGGAAGGAGCGGCGGGTGGAAGTGCGCCGCGCGGGGGCGTCGTTCGTCCCGGACGGTCCCGTCTTCCCGCCGGAGAACCTGAAGTCGCTGGGCCGCCAGCGCTATGGCCGGACGGCCGCGGGAAACGGCTACATCCATCTCCGGGACTGTCCCGGCGATCTCCCCGAGCAGATGGATCGGATGCTCGAGGAGATCGGCGACGTCCCGGGGCTCGTCCTCGACTTCCGCGCGAACGGCGGGGGCGGGTTCGACCACGACGGGCTCCTGGCCCGCTTCGTCGAGAGCGGGCCGATCGCCGTCATCGTCGACGCGGGCGTGCGGAGCGCGGGCGAGACGGCGAGCGGGATGTTCAAGGAGGACCGCGGCGCTCCGATGATCGGGGAGTCTCCCACGGCGGGGATGTCCTCCTCGAAGACGACGATCGACCTCCCCTCGGGCCTCTTCTCCCTCTACGTCTCCGTCCGCTCGAACAAGGGGCGATTCAATCGGGGGCGCGGGATCGAGGGGATCGGCGTCCTCCCGGACGAAATCGTCGAGTACGACCCTGCGGACCTCGCGAACGGCGTCGACACGCTGCTGGGTCGCGCCGAGGAGCGCCTGCGGTAATACGGCACCGGTAATACGGCACCCGCTACCTTTTTCCCACGAAGCGTCGACAATGAGTTTCTGGTGAAGAGGGCTCCGGACAGAGTCGAGGGTCCCGACGGAGGATCGCCCGTGTTTCCCATCTCCGCGCTCGCGTCCCTTCCGCTCGTCGCATCGGCCCCCGCCCAGGACGCCCCGGAGACGATGCGGCCGGTCGTCCGCGGAACGCGCGCCGTCATCGCGGCGGGAACTCCGGCGACCGTCGAGGCGGGGATGCGGATCCTGCGCGCGGGGGGGAACGCCGTCGACGGAGGCGTCGCCGCGCTCTTCGCGGCCGCGGCGTCGGAGCTGTCGCACTTCGGATTCGGGGGCGAGGTCCCGATCCTGATCCGCACCCCCGCCGGCGCCGTCTCGGCGATCAACGGCCAGGGCCCCGCCCCGGGACTCGCCACGCGCGAGGCCTTCCTCGAGCGGGGGGAGATCCCGGCGGAGGGGGTCGAGGTCGCGTGCGTGCCGGGCGTCCTCGACGCGGGGATCGTCGCGCTCCTGCGGTTCGGGACGCGCTCCTTCGAGGAGGTCGTCGCGCCTGCGATCGAGCTCGCGGAGGGATTCCCGTTCACCGAGCTGCTCGAGGAGCGCCTGCGCCGCAACGAGGCGAGCGTGCGCAAGTGGCCGACGTCGGCGGCGATCCTGCTCCCCGGCGGGAAAGCGCCGCGGCCGGGAGATCTCCTCGTCCAGCGAGACCTCGCGGCGACGCTCCGCGACCTCGTCGCGGCGGAGCGGGCGAAGCGCGGAGAGGGGAGGGAGGCGGGCCTCGAGGCGGTGCGAGACCGCTTCTACCGCGGTCCGATCGCGCGGCGCATCGCGGAATTCGTCGAGAAGGAAGGGGGCTTCCTCCGCGCCGAGGACTTCGCCGCGTTCCGCGCCGAGGTCGAGGAGCCGGTGAAGACCTCGTTCCGCGGCTACGAAGTCTACAAGTGCGGCTTCTGGTGCCAGGGCCCGGCACTCCTCGAGACGCTCAACATCCTCGAGGGCTTCGACCTCCGGGCGATGGGCCAGAACTCGCCTCGATACGTCCACTCCCTCACCGAGGCGATGAAGCTCGCCTTCGCCGACCGCGACGCCGCGTTCGGAGACCCGGCTTTCGTCCCTCCTCCGACGGAAGTGCTGACGAAGGAGTACGCGGCGCGGCGGCGCGCGCTCCTCGATCCCGAGCGGGCTTCGCGAGAGCGCCGGCCCGGCGTGGGGAACGGCGCGATCGAGGCCTCGGTCCGCCGGCGGGAGGGCGGATCGGGAGACACGACCTGCATCAACGCGATCGACGCCGAGGGGACGATGTTCAGCGCGACGCCGAGCGGGGCCTGGTTCCCCTCGGTGATCGCAGGGGACACGGGGATCCCCCTCTCGCAGCGCCTCCAGGCCTTCGTCCTCGACGAGGGGCACCCGAACGTCCTCGCTCCGGGCAAGCGCCCGCGCATGACCCTCACCCCCACCCTCGTCACCCGCGACGGCAAGCCGAGCCTCGCGATCAGCACGCCCGGCGGCGACGTCCAGGACCAGGCGATCCTGCAGGCGTTCCTCAACGTCGTCGAGTTCGGGATGAATCCCCAGCAGGCGGTCGAGGCGCCCCGCTTCGACACCGCGCACCTCCAGAAGAGCTTCGCCGGACACGCGTTCCGCCCCGCGCACCTCGCCCTCGAGATGCGGTTCCCGGAGGCGACGATCCGGGACCTCGCCGAGCGGGGCCACGACATCGAGATCCGCCTCCCCTGGGGATCCCCCTCCGCCGTGACGATCGTCACCTTCGACCCCGACCGGGGCGTGATCTCCGCAGGCGCGGACCCCCGCCGCTACCGCTACGCCGCGGGGTGGTAGGCCTCGTTCCGCCAGGGGCGGCGGGCCGAAAACCCTGTCAAGGGATGAGGTTGCAATCTCTTTTCTGCCAACGTTCCGGCGTCGGCGAAGCTCGTCGAGAGGGCGGGGAGTTCGGTCGGATTTCCCACGTGGGAAACGCGGTCGAGTCCCCTTTCGCGTAGCCCCAGGGTTCCACCCGGGGCGCGACGGCCGGGGGGCCCCCCGGCGACCGGCCCGATTACGGAGATTAGAATCGAACCCGGCCCTCGGGTCGCCGCCGGGAACGGCGGCGCGTCTGGAGAATGCTCGGGAGGATCGTCATGAAGCGAATCGCGTGGATCGCGTCGGCGTCACTCGTCCTCTTCGCGGTGGCGCCCTATGCACGAACGCAGGAGGGAGAGAGAGCCCCGGAACGGACGAAGGAGCAGACGGTCCAGGAGCTCCTCAAGAAGATCGAGGACCTCCGCCAGGCCGTCGAGACGATTCGGCGCGAGGCCTCGCGTCCCGACGACGTCGCGGTCGCCGAAGCCGCGGCGGCGGCGGAAGCGGGCCTTCCCGAGGATTGGGTGAAGTCGCTCGACTGGCGCTCCCTCGGACCGGCCGGCATGGGAGGCCGGATCACCGAGATCTCCGTCTTCGAGAAGGACCCCTCGATCTACTGGGTCGCGACGGCCTCGGGAGGTCTCCTCAAGACGAAAAACAACGGCGTCACCTTCGAGCACCAGTTCGACCACGAGGCGACGGTCTCGCTCGGCGCCGTCTGCGTCGCTCCTTCCGACGAGAGCGTCGTCTGGGTCGGCACGGGCGAGAACAACCCCCGCAACTCCGTCTCCTACGGCGACGGCGTCTACAAGTCGACGGACGGCGGGAAGACCTGGAAGAACATGGGGCTCGAGAAGTCCTTCCAGATCGGGCGCATCGTCGTCCACCCGAAGGACCCCGACGTCGTCTACGTCGGAGCGCTTGGCCGCCTCTACGGCCCGAACGAGGAGCGCGGCCTCTTCAAGACCACGGACGGCGGGGAGACCTGGGAGAAGATCCTCTACATCGACGAAACGACCGGCGTCATCGACGTCGAGATGCACCCGAAGGACCCGGACACGCTCATCGTCTCGACCTGGGAGCGCCAGCGCGACGAGTTCGACAGCCATCGCGGGGAGCCCTCCCTCGAGGACGGGTACAACCTCTACGACCCGATCAGGAAGTGGGGGCCGGGAAGCGGCCTCTACAAGACGACGGACGGGGGGAAGACCTTCCGAAAGCTGACGCAGGGGCTCCCGACGAGCAACCTCGGGCGGGTGGACGTCGACTTCTTTCGGAAGGACCCCGACGTCGTCTACGCGATCGTCGACAGCGAGAAGATCGGCATGGGGACGCCCCCGAACCGGACCTTCCTCGGGGTGCGCGGGGAAGACGGCGAGGGGGGGGCGAAGCTCCTCGCCGTCACGCCGAACAGCCCCGCGGCCAAGGCCGGGCTCAAGGAGGGGGACGTCGTCACTTCGATCGACGGCAAGCCGATCGAGACCTACGCGTCGCTGACGGAGACCCTCCGGGAGAAGAAGGCGGGTGACGTCCTCGCGATCGAGGCGTCGCGGGGAGGGTGGACGAACCAGGTCGAGGTGACGCTCCGCAACCGCCCCCTCGGGGCGGCGATGCAGCCGACCTCGGTGTACCTCGGCGCGCAGGGCGAGGACGCGGAGGAGGGCGCGCTCCTCACGGACGTCGTCGACGACAGCCCCGCCGCCAAGGCGGATCTCCGCGTCGGCGACCTGGTGAAGTCGATCGACGATCAGCCGCTGGCCGGCTACGAGGACCTCACGGAGCTGATCCGCGCCAAGAACGTCGGGGACAAGCTCGTGTTCGAGCTGTCCCGCGAGGGAAAGGTCCTCGAGATTCCCGTCACCCTCGGAGAGCGCCCGACGCCCGCCTTCGGCGGCGGTCGGGGCGGCGGCCGCTTCGGATCCGGGCTCGGCGCGCTCCTCGGCGCGACGACGGAGGCCGCGGACGAGGGCCTGCGCCTCGATCGTCTCTTCGACGACCGGGTGGCGCAGAAGGCCGGTCTCGAGGAAGGGGACGTGCTCCTCGAGATGGACGGGAAGGCGATCGCGGACGAGGAGGGGCTCGTCGAGATCCTCCGGGACAAGAGCGACGGGGACAAGGTCACCTTCAAGGTGGCCCGCGAGGAGGAAACGAGGGAGGTCGTCGTCACCCTCGAGGCGCCGGGCGGCGGCAACCGCACGCGCCCCTACGAGTTCATGTACGCGGGGCAGCAACCGAACCTGGGCGACCGCCAGGGGCCGGACTCCCACGAGTACGGCGGCGTCTACAAGTCGACGGACGGGGGCGAGTCCTGGACGCGGATCAACAGCCTCAACTCGCGCCCGATGTACTTCAGCCAGATCCGGGTCGACCCGAACGACGACCGCTACCTCTGGGTGCTCGGCGTCGCCCTCCACCGCTCCCGCGACGGGGGCAAGACGTTCACCGCGGACGGCGCGCGGCGCGTCCACGCGGACCATCACGCGATGTGGATCGATCCGCGCGACGGCCGTCACATCCTCCTCGGGACGGACGGCGGGTACTACTCGACGTACGACCGGGGGACGACCTGGGAGCACCTGAACCACGTCAGCATCGCGCAGTTCTATCACGTGGCCGTCGACACGCGGGAGCCCTACCACGTCTACGGCGGCCTCCAGGACAACGGGAGCTGGGGCGGGCCGAGCCGCGCGCTCTCGGGAGGCGGCCCGATCAACGCGGACTGGATCTCGATCGGTGGAGGCGACGGCTTCGTCTGCCGGATCGATCCCTTCGACCCCGACATCGTCTACTCCGAGAGCCAGAACGGCGCGATGGGGCGCCGAAACCTGCGGACGGGGGAGCGCGCCTCGATCCGCCCGCGCCCGCAGCGCGGCGTGCGCTACCGCTTCAACTGGAATACCCCCTTCATCCTCTCGAACCACAACCCCGGGATCTTCTACGCCGGGGGGAACTTCGTCTTCCGCTCGGTGAACCGCGGGGAAGACCTGCGCGTGATCTCGCCCGAGATCGCGCGCACGGGCCGCGGGACGGCGAGCGCGCTCGCGGAGTCGCCGCTCAATCCGGACCTGCTCTGGGTCGGGACGGACGACGGCAACCTCTGGATCACGCGGGACGGAGGCAAGGTCTGGACGAACCTCGCCGACAAGGTGGGGCTCCCCGGTCCGCGCTGGGTCGCGACGCTCGAGCCGTCGCGCTTCGTCGAGGGGCGCTGCTACGCCGCCTTCGACGGGCACCGCTCCGACGACGACGATCCCCACGTCTACGCGACGGAGGACTTCGGCGAGACTTGGACTTCGATCCGGGCGGACCTCCCGTGGGGCTCGACGCGCTGCCTGCGCGAGGACGTCGCGAACCCCGACCTCCTCTATGTGGGGACGGAGTTCGCGCTTTTCGTATCGCTCGACCGCGGCGAGAAGTGGACGAAGCTCAACAACAATCTCCCCACCGTCGCGGTCCACGAGATCGCCGTCCATCCGACGGCGGGGGAGATCGTCGCCGCGACCCACGGGCGCGGTCTCTGGATCCTCGACGTCACGCCGCTTCGGCAGATGACGATGGACGCGCTCGGCGCGCTGACCCACCTCTACGAGCCGAACACCGTCGTGCGGTGGCGCTCGGAGCCCTCGCGGGGGATCGGAGGCGGGCACCAGCAGTTCACCGGCACGAACCCGTCGCGGGGCGCGCAGCTCGTCTACTCGCTGCGGCGCGAGGCGAAGGAGATCGGCATCAAGATCCTCGACCACAAGGGAGACACCGTGCGCGAGCTTCGCGCGGAGCCGAAGCCGGGCCTCCACGTCGTGGCCTGGGATCTCGCCGGGACGACGACGCGGGCGCCGGGCGCGGCCGCGCGCGAGGCGGCCGGCCGCCGTGGAGCCCGCGCCGAGGGCGCGGCCTTCCGGCGCGGCGGCGCGCAGGCGGGCGCCCCGGCTCGTACCGCCGGACCGCCGGCAGGGGCACGAGGGGCCCAGGGTCCGGGAGGTGGGGGGCGGGCCGTTCCGCCCGGGCTCTACCGGGTGATCCTCACCGTCGACGGGCGCGAGTACGCCCAGACGCTCCGCATCGAGCGCGACCCGACCCTCCCGCCGAACCTCGAGACCGAGGACGACGAGGATCGGTAGGCGAAGGAAAAAGGGGTCAGGCTCCGTTTCCGCTCGGGGAAACGGTGCCTGACCCCTTTTTTCCCGCTCGGGGAAACGGTGCCTGACCCCTTTTTCGCAACCCTTTCTCAGAGATTCACGATCGTCGTGACCTCCAGGTTTGTCAGGACGGGCGGGCCGGCAACTGCCCCCTGCCAATAGATGGAGAGGCCGAGCGCCGAGGGGGGCACGGAGTACGAGAGGGTCGCGCGGCCCTGCGGATCGAGGGTGCCGCCGCCGACCAGGATCAGGGTCGTCGGGTCGAGTCGAAGCGTGCCGAATGGCGGCAAGGGGATGTTCGCGCTCCCGAGCGCCGCCGCGAGCACCCACACTCCGTTTCCCGGGCCCCGCAGGTCGAGATCGAGGGGCTTTCCGGCCCTCGGGATGCCCCGCCAGGCCAACTGCCTCGTCAAGTTGGTGTAGAGGCGAACCTCCCCGCCGCTCGCGAAGAGAGGGAGCCCGCTCCGTCCGGCGATCCCGTCGAGATCTCCGTCCCCGTCGACGTCTCCGAGGGCGAGTGCCACGGTTCGAAGGATTCCGTCCGGAAGGTCCGTCGCGGTGGCGTCCGTGAAGACTCCCGCCCCGTCGTTGAGGTAGAGGCGGTTTCCCGGGAGGTGATTTCCGATCAGTGCGTCGAGATCACCGTCCCCGTCGACGTCTCCGAGCGCGACCGCCCTCGTGTCGTCGAGGAGAGCCGGGAGGTTCGTCGCCGTGGCGTCCGCGAAGATTCCGTTCCCGCCGTTGAGGTAGAGCCGATTCTGCTGGCCGAGGTTTCCGACGAGCGCGTCGAGGTCGCCGTCCCCGTCCACGTCCCCGAGGGCGACCGACGTAGTGATGTCGAGCAGGGCCGGGAGGTGCGAAGCGGTGACGTCCGTGAAGACCCCCGTCCCTCCGTTCAGGTAGAGGCGGTTCGGATGCCCCAGGGGCGGGAAGGGATAGCTCCCGTTCCCGACGAGCGCGTCGAGGTCGCCGTCCCCGTCGACGTCCCCGAGGGCGACCGCATTCGTCGGGTCCGCCAGGGCCGGGAGGTGCGTGGCCGTGAAGTCCCTGAAGGCTCCCGCCCCTCCGTTGAGGTAGAGCCGATTCTGCTGGCCGAGGTTCCCGACGAGCGCGTCGAGGTCGCCGTCCCCGTCGACGTCCCCGAGCGCGAGCGCGGTCGTGTTCTCGACGAGGGTCGGAAGGCTCGAAGCGGTGGCGTCCGTGAACGTCCCCGTCCCGCCGTTGAGCAGGAGGCGGCTCTGGCCGAGATTGCCGATGTAGGCGTCGAGGTCGCCGTCCCCGTCGACGTCCCCGAGCGCCACCGCCCTCGTGTCGTCGGTCAGAAGGGGAAGGTTTGTCGTGCCGACGTCCGTGAAGAACCCGGCCCCGCCGTTCCGATAGAGGCGATTCTGCCCGACAGGTAGGCCGGGATGGGCGGCGTTTCCCACGAAGGCGTCGAGATCCTCGTCCCCATCCATGTCCCCGACCGCCACGGCGGTCGTGATGTCGAGCAGCGCGGGGAGGTTCCAGCTCGTCGCGTCCGTGTAGATTCCGGTCCCGGGATTGAGATAGAGTCGGTTCTGTCCTTCGACGCTGGCCGGGAAGCCGTTGTTCGAGAGGAGGGCGTCGAGGTCGCCGTCCCCGTCGACGTCCGCGAGCGCGACGGCGGTCGAGTCGTCGAGGAGCGCCGGAAGGTGCGTCGCGGTGGCGTCCGTGAAGTCTCCGGTGCCGCCGTTGAGGTGGAGCCGGTTCTGTCCTCCGAAGGCGGAACCCGTGTTTGCCACGAGCGCGTCGAGGTCTCCGTCTCCGTCGACGTCTCCGAGCGTGACGCCGTTCGTCTTGTCCGTCATCGCCGGGAGGTTCGTCCCGGTGACGTCCGTGAAGAGGCCCGTCCCGCTGTTGAGGTAGAGGCGGTTCTGCCAGCCCGGGTTGCCTCCGTTCCCCAGGTACGAGTCGAGGTCCCCGTCTCCGTCCACGTCACCGAGCGCCACCGCGGTGGTGTTGTTGGACAGGACCGGAAGATTGGAAGAGGTGACGTCCGTGAAGGTCCCCAGGCCGTCGTTGAAATGGAGACGGCTCTGCCCGAAGTTCCCGACGAAGACGTCGAGGTCGCCGTCGCCGTCCACGTCGCCGAGGGCGATAGCCCGGGTGTCGTCGAGGACGGCCGGGAAGTTCGAGCCGGTGACGTCCGTGAAGACTCCCGTCCCGCTGTTGAGGTAGAGGCGATTCTGCGCGGGCGTGCAAACCGTCCCCGACGCGGCGATTCCCACGAACGCGTCGAGGTCGCCGTCCCCGTCGAGGTCCCCGAGCGCGACCGCGTGCGTGGTGTCGAGGAGCGGGGGGAGGTTCGTCGAGGTGACGTCTGTGAAGATCCCTCCCCCTGCGTTGAGATAGAGGCGGTCTTGCGCGATGCTGCAGTTCCCCGCCATCGGGAGGTTTCCCACGAAGGCGTCGAGATCCCCGTCTCCGTCGACGTCCCCGAGCGCGACGGCCTTCGAGTTGTCGAGGAGGGGCGGGAGGTTCGAGGCGGTGACGTCCGCGAAGACCCCCGCCCCGTCGTTGAAGTAGAGGCGGTTCTGCTCCCCGGAGTAGGGGAACGCGGAGTTCGCGACGAACGCGTCGAAGTCGCCGTCCCCGTCCAGGTCGCCGAGGGCGATGGCCTGGCTCGCGTCGTCGTGCGCGGGAAACATCTGGTGGGTGAACCCGAACCGCTGCGCCGGCGCCCAAGCGGCCAGCCCCGAGAGCGCACACCCCAGCGCACTCCAGACGTTCATGCTCGACTCGGCCCATTAGACATCCGCCTCCCTCCTTCGGCGAACGAAAAAGGGGTCAGGCACCGATGAGGTGCCTGACCCCTTTTCTTCTCCGAAGACGACTACGCGGTGAGCTTCTCGAGGAGCTTCTGCTCCTGCTCGGCGATCTTCGTCGTCGCCGCCTCGAGCTCGCGCTCCTTCGCGGGAATGGAGCGGTCGCGCTCGGCGCGATCCCCGAGTCTCTCCTTCTTGAGCTTCAGGACCTCCTTCGCGTTCTCGACCTTGTCGATCGCGAGGAGGACCTTCTGGTACTCCTTGACGAAGCGCGCGAGCTTCGCGCCCGCGGCGCGCCCCATCAGGTCGAAGAGCCTGCTCGGGGTGATGTTCCCCTCGAGGGCGCCGACCACCTTCCCGTCGGCGTCGAAGACGACGACGCGCGGAAACGCTTCCCCGCCGAGGTCCTCGGCCGCGCCGGCCCCCGCGGGGATCCGGTCCGCGGCGATCTTGACGGCGTGGAAGGCCTTCGCCCCGATGGCGACCCGCTCGTCCTTCGTCACGAACCCGTCGAACGTCTCGAGATCGCTCTCCGTGTCGTAGACGACGACGAGGAGCGGCTTCCGGCCCTGGTCGGAGGGGAGGCCGAGGAACTCGAAGGGCGCGGTCGCATCCCCGTCGAGGGAGCCGCTCCCCTTCCAATCGATCGTGAGCTTCGCCGAACTGGCGCCGCAGCGACCGCTGCCTCAGCCTGCCGCCGCGTTCGCGGGGAGTAGGGCGAGGGCGAGCGGAGCGGCGAGACCGAAGAAGGCCAATCGTCGCGCATTCATGGTCGTTCCTCCTGGGAGGTCCTCTGCCGGAGGCCCTCCGGGGCGCTCGTAGGCTAGACCCGATCCGCCGTGGGCGCAACCTCGGGGCGGTTGTCCCCCCACCGGAGCACCGCGAATGCGAGGAAATAGAACCCCGCCGCGAGCGCGAAGAGCGCCGTGAAGCCGATCTCGAGAGCGAGCCCCACGGCGAGGGAAGCGGCGACGACCGTCGCGAAGGCGTTCGCGCTGAACGCCCAGGGGACGAGGCCGGGGAGAGCGGCGCGGAGCCGCTCGAGCCCGCGCGGGAACGGCATCCCCATGAAGAAGCCCGCGGGGGCGATCACGGCGAGGGAGACGGCGACCCGGGCCGCGAACGGGAGCCCGAGGAGATGGGGAAGCGCGAACCGGAGGATCGCCGCCCCGCCCAGGATCGTGACGACGAGGCCCGCCGCCACGAGCCGGTCGGCCCGCACGGGCCACCGCCCGGAGACGGCCGCGCCGACGCCGGATGCGGCGAGCAACCCCGCGAGGACGACGGAGAGCGCGTAGGTCGGGTGCCCGAGGAAGAGCGTGAGCTGCTGGAGGAGCGCGATCTCGACGAAGAGGAAGGCGAGGCCCAGCGCGACGAAGTAGACGAGATAGACGCGCCTCGTGCGAGGGTCGCCGGCGAGGGGGAAGGATCGGAGCGGCCGGAGGATGCCGATCGCGCCGAGCACGATCGAGACGAGGAAGGCGAACGCGAGCACGCCGTGCGCGATCGGGAAGGGGGTCGTGTAGATGGCGTCCGTCTCGAGCCCGCGGAGCGAGGGGAGCGACTTCCAGCGGAAGTGATTGAAAAAGAAGGGGCGATCGTCGGTGACGGGGTCGACGGCGTACTCGTAGTCCCGCACGAAGGCGCGGCGCTCCGCCTCCGTTCCGCGCAGCATCCGATCGAAGGGCCCGTCGCCGGGCACGCCCGGATCGAAGGCGAGGCGGAAGCCGTTCTCTTCCGCGAAGGCGCGCAGCGCCGCGAGCTCCTCGGTCGGGAACGGTCCGTTGCGCACGAGGGTCGTCGCCCAGATGTTCCCTCTCAGCACGGCGATGGATCGCCACGGCTCGTCGACCTCGCGGCGCGCCAGCGCCTCCGAGGCGACGCCGGCGAGCCGCAAGGTCTCCCGCGGCGGGTCGAGGATCCAGCGCGATACGGAGACGA
>Ga0187892_10009379_pt1 | contig 12912 bp, 18 predicted proteins | sample MA1701073metaG_FD_139345 | JGI IMG/M metagenome (GOLD analysis project Ga0187892, IMG submission 139345) | Bio-ooze microbial communities from a basaltic lava cave in the Kipuka Kanohina Cave System on the Island of Hawaii, USA - MA170107-3 metaG ...
ATTTTCCTTCACTTTACAGTGGGCTGCAGATTACCTTGCGTTTTCTCCCCTTTGCAACAGTATTGAAGATAGACCATATTAGACTATGGCAGCAAAAATGCACACCATTTGGTAAAGTGGATTTGGTTAACCAGGCTAATTGCGCTCAGGCATGGCCGTCCGTATTTTCCTGAGGCATGAGGTATATTTCAGAATCGTAGCGTCCCAATATCTCTGCCAATCCCCTTTGGTTGCAGGAGGATAGTCAAATCCTATTTGTCTCATTATCGCCGGTACCTCACTCGAGCTGAATTTGTGAGCGGGTGGTGTCTTGTTCCTCAGCGCGATGATGCACTCTAGGAATTGGAAGGGTTGATCATCAAGGTGGCCTTTCTCCTGGAAGTACTGCTTTAGCAGGCTCAGGCCCTTCCAGTTGTCCTCGTATTCCCTCAGCAGCTTCCTTATCGCCGAGATGTCCATGTCCAAGCTTGCCGCCAGATGGTCGTTCTTTTCAAAGAAATCGTTCTGCGATATGCATGGAGAGGCAATGGCAGTAGCAAAGTGCATGTCGATCTTCACGAGGATGATGGGACCGCCGCCTGCTACTCGCTTAAAGACATCGTTCAGATTCTGAATTTCTGAAATGAGCTCGTCGGCGTTTTTGTGCCCTGTTCTTTCTATCCTTACGGTGCAGTTCGCATAGTAATCTACTAGCTCGCCGTTGCGGAATGCTATCTTGAAGACATCCGCCTTGCATCTGTAGTACTTGCGGACTATGGCAGGATTGGAAGGGTCCGGGAGCACTTCATCGACGAACTGGAAATTCTCGCAGTAAGTGCAGTCCAGCTCTTCTGACATCCTACTTCTTTCTGTCCTTTATTGCTCTGTCAACGAATTCGTCTGGCGTAATACCTTCATCATTGAGAATCGCTGCTATCTTTGCATATGTCTCCCTGGAGACCGGCAACCAGGTCAGATCTCTGTAGTACGCAGAAATCAGCTTCTTCCACTTGTCCACCGAAAGCGCTGCCTCCCTGCTGGTTTCGCCGGTTCCAAAGGGCTCGTTTGTGCTATAGACGACCTGTGTGTTGTCAGTCTTGTACCACAGAGCGAACCCGCTAAAGGTCAGCAGGAATACGATGTCATCTCCGTTCAGCGTCTTGATGAAATCAAACATCGAATTGTTAATATCGATAGAGAGAGCAAAGATTTGTTCCGTGGTATACTGGTTTAGTGGCCTTTCGCTAGAAGCCGCTATCGGAAGCGTGAATCGTCCCAGCCAGACCGTGTCCCAGGACCCTTTGTCTTTCAGTATGGACACATCCACGTTGAGGAAGCCGCCAATGATACGCTCGGCTGACTTGGCGGAAGATCTTGCCTCGCCGAGTTGAATCCTGAACTTGATAGCTGGCATAAAGGCCTTGTAATAAGGCTCGACCGTAACTATGGGAATTTCGATAACCGGCACGGACTAACATCTCCGATTTTTGTATAAAAACATTGCATGCGACATGCATGTCATTCGGCGTCTGGGGCCTCTGTCGGTCCTTCTCAGCGTTTCGCCGGGACTTTTCCGCAATTAAATACTCCGTGGATGCTTTCGCCGTCTGATCGTACCGGGCTTTTTCCTCGTGCGCAGTGCGGGAAGTCTCTTTTTCGCGATTTTCTGCCGCCGATGCGGGGGTTTGGAAGCTGAAACCTTTCGATTCGCGGATTTCAATCGTGATTTGGGCCTGGAACTGGAACGCTTTCGGCTGCCTCGCAATATAAAAGGGGGCCGATCCGGAAGATGGAAAAGCGCGTCTGGATGGCTGTGCTTGCCCATCTTTCTCCAGGGCCCACGCTTGCCACAAACGACGCATCGCCAGCTGCTGGCCTTCTTGTTCCAGACGAGAAGGGGATTCACTTTGCTGGTTTCCTTCCGGGACGGCAGGGGCCCGCTAAACTTTTCTGCAAACTCTTTCGGCGGCTCGCCGGCAAAGGCGATCTCTGGCTCTACCCTGGAGCCCAGCTCTGTCAGGGCCATGAAAAAAAGACACCGGCAATTTGATTCTGTCACGTGCCCGCTGGCCTGGCGATGGTAGACCGTAGCTTCGCAGCCTTTGTCGCCATGCAGCGTGAACTTGTGATGGCAGCCTTCCCTTGCGCACTTTTTGATCCGGAACTTCAAGGCTGAAGGATCCTTGTCTGTTCAGTCAGTCGGCAGCATGAGTGTAGTCTTGAATTTCTGCCGCAGTCGTTGCGAGATTGTTCCACCGATTCCTTCAGGATGCTCGAGCTCGTTTCGTATCCGATCTCGAGTCCACATGGCAATGAGATTTGACTCTGCAATACCGTGAATGTCCGCAAGTTGTTTGACGAGCTGGGCCCAATCTGGCGCGAACGTGATCGTGATGTCTCTGAAGCCTTCCTCTTCCATCTTGCGGGCCATAAACTCTGACCGCGTCGGTCTCTGTTTGGCGCCCGTCATTCGCTCTTCACCCCTTTTTCGACAGGCGCGACGGCAAGGCCCCGCTCTTCCAGCCGCTTGCCGACTTCGTCGTAGGCCTTCACGGATTCGTTCATCGCTGATTCGAGATCGGCGACGTGGCAGTGGACCGTCCACCTGGCGCCCTTGGCTGTTCTTTCGATCTTGACGGAGTATGGGAGCTCCGGCGTGCCTTCGCTCAATGGCTGTCATCCCTGAGAATGTGGCCGCATTCTCCCCATATTTCGTCGACAAAGATCGGCTCTTCCGTGTAGACGCCAGCCATCCTGCCGGTGACCCGTTCCTTCACGGCCCGGAACTGGCGGCAGTCTTTGCAGTAGATGCTTCGCTCGCCGTGGTAGCTTCGGATCGGATGCACGTGTTTGTCGGTGATTTCTTCTTCCATGCTTGATTGCATAGGTAACCGATAGGTAACCGCACTTATTAAGTGTATAGGTAACTCATAGGTAACTCTTATATGTAACTGGTAGGTAACTAGATAAGATGCCTGATATTGCAGTTACCTACGTGGGGGAGCGAACCAAGCTAAACCGTGCTAACACAAAGTCCCCGTCGCTGAGGACAACAGTGCCGGAGAGTGTCGTTAATGAATTAAAAGTCAAGGAAGGAGACTCTCTTGAATGGGAGCGGATCATCCATGATGGCAAGATCGCCATTAGGGTCAGGAAGGCCTCGAAAAATGATTAGAGATTAGATGCAGAATCGAGGTGGGCATCTGGCGCTCGTCTTTGCGGAACTTTGGCACGCTCCTCACTGCGCTCAACGGTATGATGAGGATGTATCCGTTGATGTCCAGGTAGGCACTTACCGCCACAAGGGCGGTCCTCTTGTTCCCGTCGACAAAAGGGTGCCACCTTATGATGCCTTCCATGATGCTTGCCGCCTTTGTATAGACATCCGGAAACGGCTCTTCACCGTAGGCCCTCTGGCCGGGCCTGTTCGCTACAGCGTCCAGGATGCCCCTCTCTTTTGTGCCTAGAGTCAGATGGAAATGCTCTTCGACTATCTTGTGGAGGTTCTCGAGGTCAGCTGCCGTCAGCTCGGCCATGCGGCTAGATCTCTGAAAGTCTCTGGAAAACTTGGGGGTTCAGGCTTACCGTCTTGCTCACTATCTTCTTGAGAGTAGCGATGGGAATGTTACCTCCGGTTGCGAATTTCTTGGTGTTAGACTCCATTTCTATCCCCTGATAGCATTAGGTAAGAAAAGCTATTTCTGCTTTATGTTATAAGTCTTATGTCGTGCCCGGTTGTTTCTCGCGATTCTATATATGCGGTCTCTGTTCCTCTGGCACATCGGCGGGATCATCTGGGAGGGCTCTTATCATACGAATATGTCGACGCCGCGTCGGCAGCCTTTTCGCGCTTCATCTCCTGCTCTACCATCCAGGGCCCAAAGTCAGCAAAGTCTTCCGGCAGGTAGGGGGCTCTCCGTCAAGCAGCTGCATGACGTCCAGGCACGCTATGGCCCGGAATTGCGACTCGACAATTTTCTCGGCCGCCATGTCCGCGGGATTCTCGTAGAGCTTCAGTCTGGAGTTCAGGCGCGTCTTTAGCTCGTCCGGGGTCGGAGATCCCACTTCGATGAAGTCCGCTATCGCGCAGTACTCGTCGGCCATCGCGTGCATCCGCTCGGGCCTGCCGCCGATGTACTGTGAAGTGGCAGCGCACTTTTCCCGGTAGTTCATCTTGGCCCTGATCTTGCGGCAGAATTCCGAGTCCGCAGTGATTCGGAGCGCGCTCATGGGAGGCTCTTGCCCTGGACCTTGCTGACGCTCCGGGCGACTTCCCTTCCGTCAAGGTTGGTGACGACAGTGATAATGAAATTCCCTCTGACACCTCCTTGCACAGGGGAAATGTTCACTGCTTCAGGCCCACGCTCGCCTGCCAGGAACATTGTTGGCTCAGCCACAATGCCGCTGAATCCGTCGGCTGCTTTCTTGACCGAGATGTTCGCCACCGACTTTCCCGATGACGGCCCCGCCAGGCTTAGAGACCGGAGTGCAGCTGATGCCTTGTTCACGGCCTTGGCCACCTTGTCGGCCATCCGCTCTGCGCGCAATCCCATCTCGTCCAGACTGACGGCCATGGTAGCGGAGGCGCCTTTCGCAGCCGACTCTAGCATTTGAAACGACGCTGCCTGCTTGTCCGCGCTTTCCGCGCCGATGTTGACCATTCCAAGCGAGCTCGCCGAGAAATCCGACTCGAGCTGTTTGAACTGTGCCATCAGATCTTGCTGGCCTGCCGTCGACGACTGCAGCCAGGCCGTCTCTTCTTCGTGCAGTTTCGCGTACTCGAGGCCCATGTCAGCCAGCGTGCCTGCGGTGGTGTCGCCAAGGCTCTTTGTCGCTTCCTCCTGTGGAAATATCGTCTCCGCTATTCCGGCCAGGGTGTCGAGCAGCGGCTTTAAGATCGGGATTGCATTTCCAATGGCTTCGCCCATCTTGTTCACCGAGTCCCTTAGGCCGAACGCGTTTGTCGCAAAGAGCCCTATCGCGGTGCTGACTCCAAGGATGATAAGGCCGACAGGGCCCATCGCAAGGTGGAAGAGCTTTGTAGCCAGCGTAAGGCCCTTTGTGGCGATAGTCGCCTTGAACGTGCCAGCCGCCTGGGCCAGAGCTCCGGCGCCTGCGCCCGCGTGGATCTTTCCAGAAAGAGCAGTCGCGAAATTCGCAAGCACCTGGGACTTGCCGAACATCTGGACCACGCTTGTGAGCCCGGAGACGGCGCTAAGCGATGCCGGCGCGACAGAAAGCGCAAAGCTCGTGTGCGCTTCGGAAAGGTCCTCCTGCGTTTCCTGGACCCTCTCCTGCGCAAGCGACAGCTCCTTTTCTGCCGCCGACATGCGCAGCGCGGCCTTCTCGTACTCTGTACCTGAAGTCGTCCCGGAGACGACAAGTTTTGTAAGCTTCTCTTGCGCGCCGAGGAGACCGGCCCGGGCCGTGTCTACCCTCTTTTCGGCTTCGGCGATGCGCGTTTCCACTTTTTCCAGGTCGTCAAAATTCTGCCACAGCTGGAACGCGCTCGCGGAGACATCCGCTATTCCTCGGGCAGCGTCCAGATAGTTCGTCCTGGCCTTACTCGCTGCGCTCCCAGCAGTATCGGTCTTTTTGCCAAGGTCTTCGGCGGCCTTTCCGACGGAGCCAAACTTGCTCTTGACTTCTTCGTCGCCTTCGACCTGCATTTCAAAGTCGATAGGGATTCCTGCCATTTCAAAGCACCTGCCAGGTGGCCGGTTCTATCAAGAGTTGAGCCCTTTCCGGGCCCTCCTTTCCCTGCACATCGCAACCACTTGCCTGTAAGCGCGGTCGTCGTTGGTCTCCCGGATCCGCGGCCTGCTCCCTTCGTCGAGGTCGGCGCGCCTGGCGTACTCGAGGAGCTTCGCCCTCGCGCTTTCAACGTCTGTCCTGTCCGCTGGCTGCGACCAGTCCTTTGCCATTTCCCTATCCAGGAGCATCCTGGACACGACCTCTCTTTCAGACATATCTACTCCTCGCCCATCTGGTTGGGCTTGATCCGCGACGGAGAGTGGTTGGGCTTGATCCGCGACGGGAGATCCGAGTCGATACTGATGCTATAGGGCTTGTGACTCTTCATCCTTGCCAGGCTGGAATCCAGGTCGTTTGGAACTGCCGCGTTTGCGAACATTTTCCTCGCCGCGTCGGCAGGGGTCGTGCTCGTGCCGCGGCTCTTTATGGGGCCGTTCACTGGCTTTCAACCTCCAGCTTCTTGAGCAGGATCCCGTCCCGGGTTTCCCTGATAAGGACCGTCGAGCCGGACTCGTAAAGGCCCTTTCGCTGCGCTATCGCCTTGGGGATGACGACGCAGCAGGATCCGCTGTGGCCGCTGTGCCACGTCCTCCCTATTTCCAAAGGGTAGTTTGTTTCGAGGTGGTGCATTCTTTCCATGGTCTCGGATATCGATTCGATCGTTTCCATACAGGCTGTCTATGTGGCCCTGATAATAAAGCCGGAACCAAGCGGGATCTCCATTACTGACATGAAGCCCCGCACAAATTGACGGCTAGCCGTCGGCTGACATAGGTCATCTATGTCGTCTAAGCAGGCATTTTTGATTATTCCGTGCAAGAGCTAGCACGACCCTATGGGGGCCAATCCTTTTTTGGCTGGCGCGCCCTTGACGAGCCTGTGGCCTGTCAGTTCTTCGTGGTCGCGGCCCCTGGACCTTGCTTCATGGCCGCTGAACACGGCCCTGCAGCAGGTGCAGTGCCAGGCCCTTTCGAGCCGGCGCCTGGCGTTATATTCGGTGCGTTGTCTTGTCTGGCTCAATTCTGGGCCTCCTTTAGTACAGTATCCAGGTTTACCCCCGTGTGTTCACCCCTATTACTTTCAGAGATAATAGGGGGAGGCACAGTGGAGTAAATCAGCAGCCGCCGTTTGTCGTCCGGATCAGGCTCTTGGACGATAAATCCTACAGTTTCGAGCTGTGGCAGTATCTCCCGCTTCAGGGCTTCGGCAGACAGCATTTCGTGGTAGACTTCATAGTACTTGCGCTGAACCTCCTCCCTCTTGACACCCTGCCCCAGCGGCTTTATCACAGTTTCAAAGATGCCATAGACGTACGGAGACAGGCCCCGCTCGTTAGAGTCTGCAATCTTCTCATAAAGTGCAAAACCTGCGTCAATGTCATCCTGCCTGGCCAGGATGGATATTGGCTCGCCGCCATGTCCATTCATTACCTTCTCGCGGTGAAAGACGTTAAGCAACGCGTGGGCCTTGATCAGGCTCATGATTCTTGGAAAGTCCCTCTGGTGGCGCGGCATTAGAAATTGATGTTTCTTTAGAAATCGCTGGCAGACGGTCTCTTCATGGTTCGGGATGATGACCTCCCTGATACCCGTCTGTCTGATCCCCTTTATTCGTGATACCAGCCATGCCCGGCCGGGATGCTCGCTGACTTGCTTCGCGAACTCGTGGCTGTTTCCCTTCCGGAGTGAAAGGAGTTTGATCGATTCTTGCAGTTTGTCCTGGTCGATGCTGGCAGACAAAAGAATCAGCCTGGTCTTTTCTTGTTCGTCCGGCGACTGCGACGTCGTGCAGTAAAAGACGGATGGGAAACCCCTCACCAGAACGGTCTTGGTTTTCAGGCCCATCTTTGCAGACTTGTCCGTAATCTTGAAAGTGAGCTCCTTTTCATCGTGGCTGAGAATCCCGCGCATCTTCTCCAGCAGTTGAAAGTGCTGCTGGTCAAGGAAGATCAGGATCTTGCCTTCCAGGTCGACAAGGAAGTGCTTTAGTTTCTTCGGCTCCCCTTCCCCTTCAAAGATCGGCTGGCCCCTTTCGTGGAAGAATGCAGTCGGGCTTGCCGACGCGATCTTGATGACTTCATCCGGAGAAAAGTACGCCGACAGCTCAATAGGGATGTAACTCTTCCCCGTCGAAGACTTTGACTGGAAGCCTACGTTTACCTGGTCGTTCTCGGTCTGGGCCAGCAGCATCCCGCAGAAAGTGATCAGCTTGGCCGCGTCGTCCTTTTTGATTGACGACTCCAGTATGGACCCCACATCGATGAAGGTTATTTCCCTGGTCACGTCCTCGCTGAGCTCTACTGGCTGCGGCGCAGTTTCCTCCTTGGACGGCTGATCTTCCAGGTCTCTCCTTTGTCTCTGCCTGGATGACTTGTAGATCTCGGCAAGCTGCAAGCTCACGCTCTGCTCGAGGTACTGCAGGGCCTCGCTTCCAGTGACAAAGCTTTTGTCCAGCGCTGCGCACTTGTCTACCACTGCCTGATGCGTCCTGCTGGGATCTCGAGGATAGAATGTAACCGACGCCATGTTGTCGTTAATGTAGATCGTGTAGCCATCTCTTCTGAGCTTGACATCGAAATCGGAAATCATTCCTGCAGTGGCTCCGCCTTTATTAGAAAGCGGGGAGCGTTACGACTCGGGGCGCCGCCTGCTGCAGGTGGAGCTCGGGAATAAGCCACGCCTGTCATCGACGCAGCGCTCCCTTTCGCGTTTCTCGATGAAAGGAGGGGCCTCCCCGGAGCTTCCGGGGTCTGGCCCCCCTGGCAACAGCTTGTCATGTGTGCGAGTGAAATCCCGCTCGGCGCGAAGTTGATTAAGGCGCTGGCTGCAATCATGCTGGCTCACAACCAATCTTTTTTCTTTTTTTACCCGGCCCCCCTGAGCCTGTCTACCAGGTCGGCGATCCCGAGCCGCTCGAGAGTCGATCTCCTCTCTGCTTCGCGCCTGGCCGCCAGTTCGATCGCCTCCGCCTTTTCCCTTGCCTCGACTTCAGCAGCTTGTTTCGAAAAGAAAATAGCGCTTCTGCGTTTGCGCTCGGAGGCGATGCTTTCAGCGATTTCGTGCAAGGAAGCGAAAAGTGGCTGGCCCGACTCGGCAAGCTGCAGGACATCGGCGAACAGCTGGCCAGCAACGCTGGTGATGCTTGTCTCTTCGAGCTTTTTGCGAAGCAAGTCTTTGACCGCGGCATCAGAGTGCTTTTCGTAAAAGTCTCGAAGCTCCTGCATTTGCTCAATCTGGGCCCCGACCCTCATGCCGAAGCCCCAGGCGCCGTAAGAGTCGAAAAGCCTCCGGAGCTTGTGCAGGTCCCCTATATGATGATCTATCCTTGTGCTGATTCTGGCGTTGGGAAAAATACGCGGCATGTAAAGGCTCATTTTGTGCCGTCCTCAGACCTTTTGAGCAGGTCTGTGATCACATCGTTGAAGGAATCGCCAGCGCGGCCCATGTTCTTCAGTGTGTTGTAGTTTCGGCTCGACACAACGATGTGCTTCAAATCATCAGTCTTTGACATTGAAAGGTTAATCTTATTACTTACTTTAAAGAACTATTTCCCGTAAAAGTCGCATCTGACGGCTATATCTACAAGAAAGCCTATAGCAAACGCGTGCCTTGTATCAGCCGGTCATGAAGATCTCGATCCTTGAGCCCAGCACCATACGACAGCTGTTCTGCGTCCACTGTGGAGGCCCCGCAACAAAAGAAGTCCGCTTTGCAGAGAGAGGCGGCACCGTGGTTGAAAAATACTGCAGTACCTGCATTGAACCAAAAGCCTTCGCGAGAATCAAACAGGTCCGAAGGAAGGTTCCAGAGATTCACATCTTCAGGAAATACTAGCTGTCTCTGCTGCCAGCAGACGCCTCTTCCTAGCCCGCCTTGTGCATGTCCTTGAACGTCTTTAGCATCAGCCCAGGATGCCTGGCAAGAAAGTCCAAGATGACCTTGTTCTGCTGCTCCAGCTCCCCCATCCTGACGTAGAGCTCGCTTTCGACGCTTTTTAGCTTGCGGTCCTTCTCCTTCAGCTCCGCCTTTAGCCGGTGCTCGTCATAGATCGTCAACGAGTCGACTGCCTTGCAGTATTCGGCAAAGACTTCGGGCTCGTCCTCCGGATCGTAGGTCATCATCAATTTCGTGACGCCAGCTCTTGGATCGCCCGAGTCGTGGCCCAGCAGGTATTCGATGATGATTGCATCAACCTTGGCCCTGCGCATCTGCTGCCTGCAGAACTTGCGAAGCCCGTGGGTCAGCATTACTTCCTTGCGATTGTATTTCCCACCTTTCTCCCTGCTCCGCACCCCGGCCTCGATGAACGTCTCGTCGATCAGACCCATGATCGTCCGCTTTGAAAGATGTTTTGGCCTCTTGATGGCAAACTGGTCGCGCTTGTCAAACTGCTCCCTTATCACCGGCGCCCTTGGGTCCAGGTGCTGGTGGTCGGCAGGAAAGAAGAGCTGGCCATGATGGTGGTCCTTGCGATACTGGCTGCAGGCCTCGCCCATGCGGAGGCGATAGCTGAACAAGTCGTCGATGGCGCCTGCCGTCTCGGGAGTACAGAAGGTGAAATACTCGTCAGGAGTATTGCGGTAGACGGTAATCTTGTACATCTTTTGGCCGGTGCCAGGATGCTTTCTCTCTTCCAGGTTCTCGACTACCAGGCCCGGCAGGCCTCCGACCCGCACCGCTGCGGTTGACTCGAGCAAGATTGCCACTTTCTCCCTGACGTCGGCCTTGTCCAGCGCGCGACGGACCTCTTCTCTGCTATAGGGCCGGTCCTTGATCGCCTTGATGTGTTCGCCCTTGAAGGACCGCACAACATCCCAGTCAATCTTTTTGTCATGCCTATTGTTGATCCAGTAGAAATGCACCAACGCATTGATGTAATTGCTCGCGCTGCCAGCCCTCACCGGCTGGTAGTGGCGATTCCTGATATGCTGGACATAGTGTTCCAGCCTGGCCTGATCCTCTGCAGGAGTTGAAAACAGCCGGTCAAAGGAATCCATCAGGAAATGGTCCATGAATTTATGAAGATAGATATCGGAGGCCTTGCGGGTCATCGGCGACCGTATGCTACTCAGAAATCGCTGGTAGCGACTGTCTTTTAGGTCCCGAAGGGAATGAGCTTCGGTAATCCGGGCCTTCTGCTTTGATATCTTGGCCCTGCTCGGAAAATCCTGTCTAGGCTCGTTCGACCTCAGCATAAATCGCTCGAATTATGTGGCGGGAGCTAATTAAGTTGCTTATACCGCACCATTTGGTAAATTTATTCGACAGAGATCCGGAATTCCCTCCCATCTATCTCGATTGGCTTGTAGGCGATGTTTGACAGAGGTTCCTTCGAAAGCACGGCGCTCTTTACGCGCACAAGAAAAGTCAGCATATCCTTCATGCCAGAGAGTGCAGAGACCTCCTCATTCTCCAAGCCCGCGACATACGCTGCGGCGAGAATGTGCGTCGGATTGTACTGCCGTTCCTTTCGAAGCTGCTGAAGCTGCCTTGCCAGGTCGCGCAAAAGGCCCTTTGATATCAGAGCCTTGTCGCGACCAGTGGATATCAGCACTACAAGGTCACCCCGTTCAGAAGAAGAATATCCCTCCGCCGCCCTGTACGAAATCTCCACGTCAGAGGGCACGAGTTCCAGTGTCTTGCCGCCCTCGTCATAGGAAAGGTTGAAGCGCCCTGACTTTAGCGAGTTCAGCAGTGAAAGCTTGTCCACGCTTTCAAACGCTCTGAGCACCTTGGCAATGTCTGCCTTGACTCGTGGCGCGACGTTCTTTCTGGCAAGAGATATACTGACTTCGATTGGGATCTTGTTTTCAACAAGGCTGGTCACTCTTTCAAGCTGCGACCTTCCTGCTATCGGTATTGTCCTGTGGCGTTCTACGTTGAGCTGGCTTTCCAGGGCGGCAGAGACGCCTGCAGTACTGAGCGATTCAGCATCGGCACTGCAAATCAGTGCCTCGCGGATGGGCCATCTCCTTTTTAGGCCCGCTGCATTCCTTGCAGCATTGGCAAGCGAAACTATTTCTTTGACCATGTCAAAAGCCGACTCGAGCTTGGTGTCCACGAATCTCTCATTGCGCTCGGGCCAGGCTTCAAGTAGAACACTTTTCTTTTCGGCTCCAAAGCAGGTCAGGTAGAGATAATCGGAGATGAATGGGGCAAGGGGATGCAGCATTATGTCGATTTGCCGGAGAGCCTGCGCCAATAAGGCGTAGACGGCAAGCCGCCTGTCCAGATTCTCGGCGCTATCGTCCCAGATGACATTCCTCGTCAGCGGCACGTACGTCTGACTGAGCTGATTGATGACGAACTCTTCGATCGCCTTTGCACCCTCGTGGAAGCGGCACCTTGCAAAAGACTCGGTGACTTCTCCGGCCAGCCGCTGCAGCTTTGATAGGAGCCAGAGCTCGGTCGGGCTTAGCAGGTTTTTTTCCACTGCCCAGGCCAGTGAATGTCTGAGCCGATCAAACTTGTCAAATTCGCTGTTCTGCCTAAAGTAGACGTGGAGGTTATGGAGGGTACTCAAGATCTGGTATGGTCTCGTCTTCATTTCGTCCAGGCTGAAATTTAGGGACTCGATGGGAGAAGACTTCCACATGAAGTAAAGTCTGATTAGATCCACAGGGTTTTCGCTCAAAAGTGCCCGGGCATCCATGACGTTTCCAAGGCTTTTGCTCATCTTGTTCCCTTTTTCATCAAGCACATGCCCCTGGAACAGAAAGGAAAGGAATGGAGCAACGCCGGATTGCTTCATGATGACATTTTCCATGAGAAGAGTGTATGCCCAGCCCCTTGTCTGGTCGATTCCCTCGGTCAGAAAGCTCGCGGGTATCAGATGGTCATATTCCCGGTCTGTCAGGGACGCATACGGAGCTGCACCGCTGTTGTGCCAGGTGTCCAACACGAATTGCTCACGGTGCATCACCGCGCCGCATTTTTCACACGGAATCTTTAGTCTGTCTATCCAGGGCCTGTGCAGTTCAAAGTCAGGCCCGTCAGGAAGCTCGGCGGCTTTCTTTACGATTTCATCTCTTGAAAAAAGCGCATCTTTGTGGCCGCACTTGGCGCAGGACCATATAGGCAGAGGCGTTCCCCACACGCGCTCCCGTGAAACGCACCACGGTACTTGCTCTTTGATAATTTCGGCAAACCTGTTCTTTGGAGGTTCGAAAAAGTAGTCGAC
>Ga0187892_10009381_pt1 | contig 12909 bp, 9 predicted proteins | sample MA1701073metaG_FD_139345 | JGI IMG/M metagenome (GOLD analysis project Ga0187892, IMG submission 139345) | Bio-ooze microbial communities from a basaltic lava cave in the Kipuka Kanohina Cave System on the Island of Hawaii, USA - MA170107-3 metaG ...
CTCGGGCACTCCGGTCAGGCCCGCCACACTGGCCACTGCCACCAGGCGGCCGCGTGACTGCTTCAACCAGGGCAGTGCAGCCGCGGTGAGATAGACGGCGCTCATGTAGTTCAGCCGCATGAGGTCTTCGAACAGGCGCACGTCGTCGAGCGCGTCGAATCGCGACCACATCGTCCCGCCGGCGTTGTTGACGAGCACGTCGATGCGGCCGAAGTGTGCAATCGCGGCATCGATGAGACTGCGGCACTGCGCCGGGTTCGTGACATCGGTGGGCACGACGAGGCACTCGCTGCCGAGTTCGCGGCAGCGCGTCGCAGCTTCGTCGAGGCGACCCTGGTTGCGGGCCGCCAGCACGAGACGCACTTTGCGCGCCGCGAGCTCAACCGCGAGCGCGCGGCCGATTCCCTCGGAGGCGCCCGTCACGATAACGACCTGGCCTGTCATGGTTGCTGGGGATGACACTCGGTTAAACTTCGCCTCGCCCGCGCCATTGTAAGCCCCCGTCGTAAGCAATAGCGGGCGAGGAGGATCGCATGAACCTGCGTACCGCGCGGGCCCGGCTGGTCACAACGTTCCGGGTGGCAGCCCTGATTGCTGCAAGCGCCGGGCTCCTGGCGGCTTGCGGGGAGAGCAAGGAGCCGGAGCCGATACCGGTCGAGGAGAGTGTCTTCGGCGACCAGGTCGAGGCCATTCAGCGCACCGAGGAGCAGGTGAAGGAAATGGAAGCCCGCAAGCAGGATCTCGATGCGCAGCTCCAGGAGGCCGAGGGCGACTTGCGCAATGATCCGGCGCAATGACCCGGCGGACTGACGCGGACGCGCCTCCGCTCTGGCACGTCTACATCGTATCGACGGCGCGCGGCTCTCTTTATACGGGTATCACGACCGACGTGGAGCGCAGGTTCGGGGAGCACCGGGGCGGACAGCGCGGTGCGCGCTATTTCCGCCTGGCCGCGGCCGCACGCGTCCTCTACATCGAGGTCCATGAATCGCGCTCGAGCGCCTCGAAGCGTGAAGCAGCCATCAAGAAAATGACTCGCAACGACAAGCTCGCCCTGATTGCCGCGTCGAAAACGGCGCGGACTGCGAGTCCGGTAGCCCACAGCGCATGAGCCTGCGCACGGTACTCCTGCGACCCGCCACCTGGCTGCTGCGCAGGATCATCGCTCTGTGGGTGCGCACGACGGCGTTGCCGTCGGACGTATCGCGCACACTGGTCGGTCGCGGGCCGCCGGTGTGCTACGTCATGGAGCGACAGAGTCTCTCCGACATGCTGGTGCTCCAGGACGTCTGCGAGCGACTCGGATTGCCGCGCCCGGACAAGCGACTGTTCGTCGGGCGGCTGAGCGAACCACTCTCGTACTGTCATCTCGAGAGTGGCATCGGCTGGGTGCGCCAGCGCGTCGACCGCCGCACGCCGAAACTGCTGCGCGACCTCGTGTCTGCAGCCAGTGAGAATCCCGACGCGGAAGTCGACATCGTTCCGGTCGGCATTTTCTGGGGCCGTGCGCCGCAGAAAGAAGGCTCGTGGCTGCGCCTGCTGCTCTCCGAGAACTGGGCGCTGGCCGGCCGGTTCCGCAAATTCCTCACCGTGCTCTTCAACGGCCGCAATACGCTGGTGCAGTTCGGCGAGCCGGTTTCGCTGCGCAGCTTTCTCCAGGAAGGAGTGGACCAGGCGCGTGCGACGCGACGGCTGCTGCGCGCGGTTCGCGCGCAATTGCGCAACCAGCGGGCGGCGACCATCGGTCCGGACCTCTCGCATCGCCGCACGGTGGTCTCGCAGGTGCTCGCCACGCGCGCCGTGCGAGCCGCGGTGGCGCAGGAGATGCGCGAGAAGAACCTGTCGCGACGCGAGGCGCTGCTGGTCGCGAAAAAGTTTGCCGACGAGATCGCCGCGAACTACTCGCACACGTTCGTGACGATCCTGGCGCGCATCCTGAGCAAGTTCTGGAATCGCCTGTACGACGGCGTCGAGTGGCATCACGAGGAAGTGCTGCGCAAGGTGGTGGAAGGCAACGAAGTCGTCTATGTGCCGTGCCACCGCAGTCACATGGACTACCTGCTGCTCTCGTACATCATCTACGAGAAAGGCTTCGCGGTCCCGCACATCGCCGCCGGCGTCAACCTCAACATGCCGGTGATCGGCCGCTTCCTGCGCAAGGGCGGAGCTTTTTTCCTGCGCAGGACATTTCGCGGCTCCTCGCTCTATCCCGCCGTCTTCCTGAAATACCTGGGCGTGATGATGGCGCGCGGCCATTCGCTCGAGTACTTCATCGAGGGCGGACGCAGCCGCACCGGGCGCCTGTTGCAACCGAAGACGGGCATGCTCGCGATGACGGTGCGCAGCTTCCTGCGCGATCCCAAGCGGCCGGTCGTGTTCGTGCCGGTGTACTTCGGCTACGAGCGGCTCGTGGAAGGCGATACGTACATCGGCGAGTTGTCCGGGCGCCCAAAAGAAAAGGAAACGGTCTGGACGCTCATCCGCACCCTGCCGCAAGTACTCAAGCGCAAGTTCGGCAAAGTGCACGTCAGCCTCGCCGACACGATCGCCCTCGAGGAGGTGCTGAACCGGCACGCGCCCGGATGGGCGACGCAGCCCTACGACGATGATGCAAGGCCTCCGTGGGTGAGCGGCGCGATCGACGATCTCGCGCGGCGCATCATGGTGAACATCAACGGTGCGGCCGCCGTCACCCCGGTGAACCTGCTGGCGATGGTCCTCCTGGCGATGCCACGCCAGGCGATGCTGGAAACCGACCTCGTGCGCCAGCTGGATCTCTATCGCTCGCTGCTGGAGCTGTCGCCTTATTCACCTCGCGTGGTGGTCACAAAGATGGAAGGGCGGGCCATCGTTCGCTACGGCGAGGCGATGCAGCTCATCGATCGGCAAAAGCACGCCCTCGGCGACGTCATCCACATGAGCGAGAAAAACGCCGTGCTGATGACGTACTACCGCAACAACGTGCTGCACCTGTTCGCGATGCCGTCCCTCATCGCCTGCTGCTTCCTGAACAACGCGGCGATGCGCACGGAGGACATCCTGCGACTGGCCTGGCGCATCTACCCGTACATCGCGGACGAGCTGTTCCTGCGATGGCGCGAAGACGAAGCGGCGCCCATGGTTCACCAGGTCCTGCGCATGTTCGCGAGCGTCGGCCTGCTCGAAGGTGACGACGGGAGAGGGGAGTGGCGGCGTCCGCCTCCTACTGCCGTCGAGGCGATGCAACTCTCGGTTCTTTCCCAGGGCACGATCCAGATCATCGAACGGTACTACCTCGCCGTCGCCCTTCTCGTGCGTGCGGGCAGCGGTGCGATCACCCAGGAAGCGCTGGAGAAACGCTGCCACCTCATCGCCCAGCGGATCTCCATGCTGTACGAGCTCAACTCCCCGGAGTTCTTCGATGCTGCGCTGTTCGCCAACTTCATCGACCTGTTGCGGCAACGGGGCGTGATCCAGTCAGGCCCCGACAACACGCTGCTTTTCAACGATGTGCTGCTCGGAGTTGCCAACGATGCGACGCTGGTCCTGAGCGAGCAGATCCGCCACAGCATCCTCCAGGTGGCCCATGCCTGAGGGCGCTTTTGCAGTGCAATGAGGAACTGCGCCGGCCTCGCGTTTCTTCCCGAGTGAACGATCGCCCCTGTGGCCATGCACATCTGGATTTCAGCCCGAGGGTCACTGCTATACTGCACCGCCAACGGCCGTTGTATTCAGTCCACTAAAGCAACAACTTAAGGGCGCAGGAAGAAGCCGAAGCAGCCGCCTCGCGGACGGCAGCTCAGACGGGTATGCAGGCTCGCAGCTTGAACCCGCTCTCGGCATGCAGACCAGCCATGCTTGTCTATTTTGGGGAAACACATGAAGTACACCTCGGTGAGCAGTGATCTTCGCGTGCTGCGCGCGCGCGTCGCGGCCGTGCTGGCCGCTGCAGCGGGTCTCGCGGTTCTGCCCGCGCAGGCCCTCGAATTCTCGACGGACTCGGGCGACACGACCCTCAACTGGGACACGACGGTCACTCTCGGCACGGCGTTCCGCATCCAGGATCGCGACTGCAATCTCATCGCGGTGGCCGACGGCGGCTGTGGCCGTTCGCCGAACATCGACGACGGTAATCTCAACTACGACACCGGTTCCTACAGCCGCGCGATCAAGGTCATCAGCGAGCTGCAGCTCAACGTCAAGGACAGCTTCGGCGTCTTTGTCCGCGGCTCCGCGCTCTATGACGACGTCGTCGAGAGTGACGAGGCGGAGCGCACCCGCATCAGCGATACGGGCAAGGATCTGGTGGGCTCCTACGTGCGTTTGCTGGACGCATACGTTTATGGACGCTTCGACCTTGGCAGCATGCCGGCTGAGCTGCGACTCGGCAGCCAGGTGGTGAGCTGGGGCGAAAGTACGTTCATCCAGGGCGGCATCAACGCGGTCAATCACTTCGATGTCTCGGCACTGCGCGTGCCCGGTTCGGAGCTCCGGGAAGCTTTCCAGCCGCAGGAGATGGTGTTCACTTCACTCGGGCTCACGCAGAACATCTCCCTGGAAGCGCTGTACCTGTTCAGCTGGGATGACACCGAGCCGGAGCCGGTGGGTTCCTACTTCAGCACCAACGACTTCGTACCCGACGGTGGCAACCGCGTGTTCCTCGGCTTCGGCGGTTTCTCCGACCAGGGCGTGGACTTCCGGCCGCTCGGTGGACCCTTCGTCACGAACTTCCAGGCCGTGAATCGCGGCCCGACGCTCGAGCCCGACGACAACAGCCAGTTCGGCGTGGCGCTGCGCATGTATGCGCCCGAGTTCATGAACGGCACTGAGTTCGGTCTGTACTACCTGCAGTACGCGAGCCGCCTGCCGTTGATTTCGGGACGCACTGGCACGCAGCGGGGCATTGGCAACGCAGCGGGGGCAGCGACTGCAGTGGGTGGCGCGGCACAGGCACTGGCCGCCGGCCTGCCGCCGGCTGCTGCGATTGCGACAGCCGCGAATGCCGCGGTGGGTCGCTCAGCCCAGGCGGGCGGCAATCTTTCGCTCGCAACGGCGACGGGCTACGCAACCGTCGGAGCAAATCTTGCACTGGGCGGCTCACCGGCTTCCGACATCTCGCGCATTGCCAGCAACATCGCCACGCACGAGTACGCGCAGACGGCGTCGTACTTCACGGAGTTTCCCGAGCACATCAAGCTCATCGGTTTGAGCTTCAACACGCAGTTCCAGGCGTCGGGCATCGCGCTGCAGGGCGAAGTCTCGTATCGGCAGGACGTGCCGCTGCAGTTCGACGACGTCGAAGTGCTGTTCGCGGCGTTGAGCCCGCTCGAGCAGGCATTGTTCCCGGCGAGCGCGCCCGGCGTACCCTTCCCGACAACCTGCAACACGACCATTCCGACGGTCTCGCGTTGCGGACAGCTCGGATCGTTCGGGCTCAACCAGGTCGTGCAGGGCTGGACCACGCACGACACGTACCAGTTGCAGATGACCGCGACCAAGGCGTTCGCGAACGTGCTCGGCGGCTCGCAGATGGTGATGGTGCTGGAAGCCGGTGCGACCCAGATCGAGGACATGCCCGACAAGCTGACCGGCGGTCCAATCGGTCGTGGGCTGCGCTACAACGGCCCAGGCACTTCGGTCAGTGGTAACGCCGAGCTCATCGGCCGTCACTGCCCACACCTGCCCGCCGCGCAATGCGTCGCTCTCGGCCTCGTCGAGCCGCAGGATCGTTTCGCGGACGACTTCTCGTGGGGCTATCGCTTCGCGACCCGCGTCGACTACCCGAACCTGATCGGACCGTGGAACGTGAGTCCGCGCGTGTCGTATCAGCACGACGTCGACGGCACCACGCCGGGGCCCGGCGGCAACTTCGTGGAAGGCCGTTACGCGGTGACCGTCGGTCTCGGCGGGAACCTCCGCAACCGCTATGAAGTCGACGTGAACTGGACGCGCTTCGGTGGCGCGAGCCGGTTCAATGACATCAACGATCGGGACTTCGTGGCGGCCGCCGTGAAGGTTTCGTTCTGACGAACGAGGTTCAGCCCATGATGCTCAACAGACTCTCTTCCTTCGCGGCGTCGGCCGCTGGCACGTTGATCCTGTGCGGATTGGCGTCCCCGACCTTCGCGGCGATCAGCGCGGAAGAAGCAGCCAAGCTCGGCAACGAGCTCACGCCGCTCGGCGGTGAGAAGGCCGGCAACGCCGCCGGCACGATCCCGGCCTGGGATGGCGGCATCCGCTCCGCCGCGCAGGCGGGCTTCCCGAACTTCAAGCCCGGCACGTCGCACCCGGATCCGTTCGCGAAGGAGCAGGCCTCGTTCACGATCACTGCGCAGAACGCTTCGCAGTACGCCGCGAACCTGACCGAGGGCCACAAGGCCCTGCTGCGCGCATACCCGACGTACAAGATGAATGTGTATCCCACGCATCGAACCGCGGCGCACCCGGAGCGGATTTATGCCGCGACCAGGCGCATCGCGACGACCGCGAACCTGGCGGCGGGCGGCAACGGCGTGACGGGCGCGATCGAAGGCATCCCGTTCCCGGTTCCGAAGAACGGACTCGAGGTTTTCTGGAACCACATCCTGCGTTATCGCGCGGATGCCGCCCAGCGCACCATCGGCCAGGCGGCGGTGACCGCGTCCGGCGCTTTCACCCCGGTGAAGTTCCGCGACGAGTTCCTGTTTGCGTACGCGCAGCCGGGCGCGAAAGAGGAAAACCTCGACAACGTCATCATCTACTTCATCCAGGAAACGATTGCGCCGGCGCGCCTCGCGGGTGAAATCCTGCTGGTGCACGAGACGCTGGACCAGTCGAAGGAAAACCGCCGCGCGTGGCTGTACAACCCGGGACAGCGCCGCGTGCGTCGCGCGCCGAACGTCGCCTTTGACAACCCCGGCACGGCCTCGGACAACCAGCGTACGTCCGATCAGCTCGACATCTACAACGGCAGCCCGCAACGCTACGACTGGAAGCTCGTCGGCAAGAAGGAAATCTACGTTCCGTACAACGCGTACAAGCTCAACAGCAACCAGCTCAAGTACTCGGACATCCTGAAGCCGCAGCACATCAACCAGGACCTCGCGCGCTACGAGCTGCACCGCGTGTGGGTGGTCGATTCGACGCTGAAGGCCGGTACCGATCACGTCTACAAGCGCCGCACCCTGTACGTGGACGAGGACTCCTGGCAGATCCTCGCGGTCGACTGCTACGACAAGCGCGACCAGCTCTGGCGCGTGCAGGAAGGGCACGTGATCAACTACTACGAGATGCCCACGATCTGGACGACGCTCGAGCTCGTGATGGATCTGCAGAACCGCCGCTACCTGGCGCTCGGCCTGCAGAACGAGGAAGCTCGCAGCATCGACTTCTCGGTTCAGCGGACGGTTTCGGACTACCAGCCGAACGCACTGCGCACGCGGGGTACGCGCTGACCGAAGCGTCGCCCCGCATGCAGCGCTACGGCCTGGTCGGCGCGCTGCGCACCGCAGCGCGACTTGTCCTTACATGGGTCCTTGCATGGGCCCTTGCATCGGCCAATGCGTGGGCGCAGGACGCGCCCACTGCTGGCGACGACACGCAATCCACCACTCAGAACGCTGAGATCGCTCCGCTCGCGAGTCAGTCGCTGCTGCTCGATCTCGTGTGGGCCGGACCGCGCATCGTCGTGGTTGGTGAGCGCGGGCACATCCTGCATAGCGACGATCGCGGTGCGACCTGGCGGCAGGCAAAGGTCCCCACCCAGGCCAATCTCACGGGCGTGTTCTTCATCGATGCGCGCAACGGCTGGGCGGCCGGGCACGACGAAGTCATCCTGCGCACGACCGACGGTGGAGATAACTGGACGCTGACGCACTCGGCGCCGGAGAAACAGCAACCGCTGCTGTCAGTCTGGTTCAAGGATGCGAACCTCGGTTTCGCAATCGGTGCCTACGGGACCCTGCTCGCCACGATCGACGGCGGTTACACGTGGGTGACGCAGACGTTCGATCCACAGCCCATCGCTCCCAGGGCGAAGCCCGCAACGCAGGCAGACGACGACGAGTTCTCCGACGAGTCTTCGCCGAGCGACATGCATCTCAACGCGATCGTCGCGTCTTCGACGGGCAAGCTCTACATAGCGGCCGAGGCGGGCCACCTCTTCCGGTCGGACGACGAGGGTGCGAGCTGGAAGGTCCTGCCGGCGCCGTACGAAGGTTCTTTTTTCGGCATCCTGCCGCTGGAAGGCGAGGCCTTGCTGGCGTTTGGCCTGCGCGGGCACCTGTTTGAATCCGAAGACGCGGGCATGACGTGGCGGGAAATCCCGACACAGACGGTTGCCATGCTCACCGATGGCGTGCGAGTGGCACAAGCGATCGCCGTCAGCGGGCTCGCGGGCACGCTGCTGATCGGTCAGGACAGCGAGCGCGCGTTTTCGCTCAAGCAGTTTCCCGACCGGCGCGGCATCAACGCCATCCTGGCGCTGGATGAGAAGACGTTCGTGGTGGCGGGCGAGGGCGGCGTGCGGACGGTGACACCATGACAGCGCCCACACCCGCTCCGCGCGAGTCGAAGTTCACCGCCGCCCTGGGGCGTTTCACGTTCGGACATCGCGGGCTCGTCGTCGGGTTCTTCCTCGTCGTCACGCTGATCATGGGCTGGCTCGCGGCGACCGGCCTGCGCATCGATGCTTCGTTCACGAAGCAGCTGCCCGTCACGCACGAGTACATGCAGACCTACCTCGACCCCAAGGCCGAGGAGTTCCGCGGCGCCAATCGCATCCTCGTCGCGCTGGTCGCGCGCGACGGCAACATGTTCACGCCGGAGTTCTTCCAGGCGCTGCGCAAGGCGACCGACGAAGTGTTCTTCATCCGTGGTGTCGATCGCTCGCGGATGCAGTCTCTCTACACGCCGAACGTGCGCTACACGGAAGTGGTCGAGGACGGCATCCAGGCAGGCAACGTCATTCCCGCCGACTTCCAGCCAACGCCTGAAGGTCTCGCGCGCGTGCGCGAGAACATTCTGAAGGCCGGCATCGTCGGGCGTCTCGTCGCGAACGATTTCTCCGGGGCGATCATCAGCGCGACGCTGCAGGACGCCGATCCCGAAACCGGCGAGCCGCTCGACTACATCCGCGTCGCTCGCGATCTCGAGACCAAGATACGCGATCAGCTGGGTGGCTCGGGCGTGGATGTGCAGGTGGGCGCCGCGGCTTCGCCGGTCGAAATTCACATGATCGGCTTCGCGAAGGTGGTGGGCGACATCGCCGAAGGCTCGATGTCGGTGGCGATCTTCGCCGGCATCACGGTCCTGCTGACCCTCTTTTTCGTCTGGCTTTACATCCAGTCGTTCCGCGTGGCGCTCGTGCCGGTGGTGTGTTCGCTGGTGGCGGTGATCTGGCAGCTGGGACTGCTGGTGCTGCTCGGCTACGGAGTGGATCCACTCGGCATCCTCGTGCCGTTCATCATTTTTGCGATAGGCGTGAGCCACGGCGTGCAGAAGATAAGTGCCGTGAGCGATGCCGTGCTCGTTGGCGCGAACAGCATGGAGGCCGCAAAGCGCACGTTCCAGGCACTGTTCGTGCCGGCCATCGTCGCGCTGCTGGCGGACCTGGTGGGCTTCGTCACCATCCTGTTCATCCCGGTGCAGGTGATCCGGGAGATGGCGATCACCGCCAGTCTCGGCGTCGGCGTGGTCATCCTGACGGATCTCATCCTGCTGCCGGTGCTCGTTTCGTTCGTGCACTTCGATGACGGTTTTCGCGCGCGCATCGAGCGGCGCATGCGTCAGCTGCAGAAGCTCTGGGACAAGGTTACGGCCGTTGCGGACCGCAAGGTGGCCGCCGTGATCATCGTGCTCTCGGTCGTCGTCGGCGTGCTCGGATACATCAAGGGCAAGGAAACGCCCATCGGTGACACGCAGGCCGGCGTGCCGGAGCTGCGGCCGGACTCGCGTTACAACCGCGATACCGACGTGATCACGAACAAGTTCTCGATCGGCGTCGACATCATCAACGTCATCGTCGAAACCAAAGCGGACGGCTGCATCGACTACGACGTAATGACCGCCATCGACCGATTTGCCTGGCACATGCGCAACGTCGAAGGCGTGCAGGACGTGATCGCGCTGCCCATGGTCATGAAGATGGTGAGCGCGGGCTGGAGCGAAGGCAGCCTCGAATGGCGCAATATTCCGCGTAACCGCGATCAGATGGTGCAGGCGCAGGCTTATCTCGAGACCAGCACCGGCCTGTTCAATCGCGATTGCAGCGTGATGCCCGTGATGATGTTCACGACCGACCATCGCGCAGAAACCATCGAGCGCGTGGTCGCGGCCGTGAAGAAGTGGAAGGCCGAGAATCCGCCGCCGCCGGACACGACGTTCCGCCTCGCCACCGGCAACGTCGGCGTGATGGCGGCCACCAACGAAGAAGTGAAGGCGAAGGAATTTCCGATCCTTGCCGGCGTGTTCGCCGCGGTCATCGTGATGTGCCTGGTGACGTTCCGGTCAGTCACCGGGACGTTGTGTGTGATTCTGCCCCTGGCACTGGTGTCAATCCTTGCCTACACCGTGATGGCGATCGTTGGTATTGGACTGAAAGTATCGACGCTGCCGATGGTCGCACTCGGTGTCGGTATCGGTGTTGACTACGGCATCTACCTGTTCAGCCGGATGCAGGACTACCTGCGGCAGGGCATGAGCGTGAAAGACGCGTATCACGAGACTTTGCGCGTAACCGGCGCAAGCGTCGTGTTCACCGGCATCACGCTGGCGATCGGTGTCGTGACGTGGGTATTTTCACCGCTGAAGTTCCAGGCCGACGTCGGCATCCTGCTCACGTTCCTGTTCCTCGTGAACATGCTCGGCGCGATTTTCATGTTGCCGGCGCTCGCGGCGTGGCTGGTGAAGCCGCCGAGGGAACCAACTCACACCTAGCACGGTGATCCGGCGAGTATCTCGACCAGAACGACAAGAACAACGACAAGACTGATAAGAACGACCAAAAGGATCCGCGCCGAACTGCCCGGCCGCCCGCCGCCAGCGACACTGAAGACGGCGCCTGCGCCGCGACGCATGACGTGCGTGTAGATCTGCGTGGTCGCCACGTCCTCGTGGCCCATCAGTTCCTGAACAGTGCGAATGCCGTACCCACGCTCCATGAGGTGAGTGGCAAAGCAATGTCGAAAGGTGTGGCATGACGCCGGCTTTGCTATTCCTGCGATGCGCACCGCTGCGCTCACACGTCGCTGCACAGTGTTCTACTGGATGGCGTTTGTCATGGAACAGAATGAAGCGTCGGATCCAGTGGACATCCTGCTGTTCCTTCCGATAGCTGTAGTGCCTGGTCCGCAGCTTCTCGCGGACAGTATCCAGCCGGCGGGGTCTCGCTTCCATGCGATATATCGCTCCCTGTATAAACGCCGTATATCAAGGTGGCGGTGATGGCGGATCAGAAACTTGGCACTCGGTCCGCCTTGTTATACGTCGAAACTGGCGTATTCTCACGTCGCATTTATGACGTATAAATTTAGTTAGAGAGCGCATGCAATCAACCGCAGTAGCCGTAGACGAGTTAGCGGAGGTTGTAACGGATGTCTCACGTCATCTCGCAATCTGGAGGTGCCTGGTCGATCCGGAAAACCACAATCGTTTCGGCTCCTTGTTCAAAAAGCACGTCGACTACTTTGCGGCAACCGCTGAGGCTCACTTCCAAGCCGTGATTGTCGGGACGTTTCAGTTGATGGACTCTCGAGCCGATGTGGTTTCGCTTCGCACAGTCCTAAACGCAGTGCGTTCTTCGCATGGGCCGTTGGTTGCGGACATCGAGCACCGAATCGCTGGCCATCAAGAAATTTTCGACCGCCTTTCGATCATTCGACACAAGGTCTACGCTCATCGTGATGCGCGGGCGTGCCCGGGGCTTGTGGTTGCCGTTGTAGACGTCAGTCCAAACGCCATCGACGCGTGTGTTGATACGCTACGTGCCGCAGTCAATGATCTTTACAATGCGTTCTGCCCAGGAGATTCACCGAGTGAATGCTATGACGAGGCTGATCATCGTGCTCGGTGCGCCACCAACGATCTGTTGAGAATGCTTAGTGCGCTCTCTAACAACGCGTTGGAGCGAACGCGAGGAGGATAAAGTGGTGTTCTTCTTCACTACTCAGCAGCGCGTCGCTCAACGCGGGCGTTAGGCGGCTCAGTGACGCACTACGGAGTAACGTCGATCACCTGCGCTGCGTACGTAGCGGGAGCACTGGCGGTCGGTGTCGCAGCATGGGTCGGCGTTCACGCAGTGAATGGGTCAAACATCCTGTCACCTGGCCCGCTTTTGACTATCTTGCCGGCCTGGATTATCGGTGAGAACCTTTTCGGTAGTATCGATGCCGGACCAAAAGTTATTCCAATTCTGGGTGCGCTGCTGTTCCTCGTGGTCGGCATTCCCCTCTTCACAACGAGATCAAGAGCGGTGTGGCCGGCCAATGTGTTTACCGCCCTATTAGTGGCAGCATCCATCGCATTTTTTATCGTCTCCTGGTCGTATGGCGCCAGGTACCAAGGCACGACCTTTACAGCAATACTGATGGCTATCAACCTTGCGTTTGCAGCGGCATCAGCTTTCCTGGGCTTGCGGGCTTCACGTTTGCGAACTTACAGGTCGCGTTATATAGCGACCCTCGTACCTTGCGTATGGTCGGTGTGGTACGCGTTTCCTTGGCTTGGCGAGATGCCATAGGGCAAGCCGCCTACCTACGCGTTGGAGCGAACGCGGGATGGATAAAGTGCTGTTCTTCTTCACTACTCAGCAGCGCGTCGCTCAACGCGGGCGTTAGACGTCAGGCTTGACACGCCCTACGTTGTAATTACACTGTCGGCATGCCAGTGCTGACGTTTGACTGGGACCCAAGGAAGGATCGAGCCAATCAGCTCAAGCACGGCGTTTCATTCGAC
>Ga0187892_10009382_pt1 | contig 12909 bp, 12 predicted proteins | sample MA1701073metaG_FD_139345 | JGI IMG/M metagenome (GOLD analysis project Ga0187892, IMG submission 139345) | Bio-ooze microbial communities from a basaltic lava cave in the Kipuka Kanohina Cave System on the Island of Hawaii, USA - MA170107-3 metaG ...
AACTTCCCTCGTTCGTCCGCAATTAGAAGCGAACTGTCGATGATCAATCCCATGCGGGTTTGAGCGATGGCAGACTGGCGCGGGCGCGCTCAATGTCGTCAGCGAATGCGTCCGCTTCCTCCGTCGGCAACTTCTCCCATCCGGCCCAACGCTCGGCTAACTCGCCGCAAGTCAACGCCGTGGCAGCGGCGCTCGAGTCCAGCACCGTCAACAGCGCGCGTGCCTTGGCCGGCAACGCTTCCGGCTCGCGCGCGCGGACCCGCCCGTTATCCAGTTCCACTTCCACTGTCCTGTAACTCATGGCAACAGTGTACCAGTTTGTCGCGTCCCGGCAAGGGCGGGTACGCGGTAACTCGGTAGGCACTGCCGGACGGCGCAAAGCGCTTACGTTTTTGCGGCCATCCTCAACCCTCCACCCTCAATCCTCGTCCCTTCTCGCTTCGCCGTCTCGCCCTCTCCCCGATTCTCCGTTTCCTACTTCACCGGCTCCGCGCGTTCCACTTCCCCGTCCGCCGCCGGGCTGCGACGATTCTGTCACGAGTCAGGAGTTGACCCCAATTTTCGTTGACCCAATTTTCGTCCGTCACAGATCCTCGGGACGGAGTTCTGTTCTTCGACCGATTCGCGCGAGCATACGCGGCCCGATTTCCTCGTTGTCGTGGAATGCAAACACGTAATCAGGCCATCCAGAGCGAGCCAGTATGCGGTGGGAGCTTCCGGTTTCTCGTTTGATTTGCCAGCCGATCCGCAGCAGAGCGGCCAGCACGCGCCTGGCCTTGGATGACGGCCAGTGGCTCATGCAGCCACGGAGAACACTTCCAGCAGTTGGGGGACTTCTTCGCCATGCTCCAGCCGGTCAGCCAACACGCGCAGCGCGAGCGCTTTCACCCGCGCCACCGCATCGTCCCGGCTCTGACCATACACCATGACGCCCGGCAACTCGGTCACTTCCGCGATCCAGCGACCGTTTGCTTCCTGTTCTGTTTCGATCCTCAGGTTCACGAGCCGACTATACCCATCGCAGACGCTCCTGTCCAACCACAAAGAGACAACGCCTTCTCAATAAGTCTCAAAACGGCGCAGATCAGCGGGAATATATAAATCGAAAGAGGTTGCCCGCGAAAGGCGCGAAATGACACGAAACAGTTCGGCGTGATTTGGCGTGTTTGGCGGGGCCGGTTACGCGTTGGCTGTCTCAGCCGATCCGTTCAGCGTTCGATGTTCGACGTTTGATGTTCAACATTCACGCTGTTCACACATCCTCAGTCCTCAGTCCTCAGCACTCAGTCCTGCTCTTCGCCCCACGGATTCAGGACAACCACGGTCGATATCCATTCCGTGTTGCCGTGCTTCGATCAGGAGTGCGGCATTGCCCCGGAGCCGGGAGAAGTTCAAATCGAGAATGGAGAGACGCGACCCCGTCAACGCCCCCCTTCCGGTTCCCTTTCTCCAATTGCTGGCTGAGTGTCGGCGAGGAAATAGTTCCTTCAAACTGGCCGATCTGGCCAAGGCAAGTGGCGGCGGTATGTCCCAGCACAAAAAATAGGATCGCAGCCTGATACCATCGTCGGGCGCGTGATTCCATCCGTCGGGCGATCACCCTTGGATTGCCGTTTTCATTAGTCTTCATTTCGTCTCTCCGGTGCCGCTTTCCCCAGTTGGTCCCTTTCATCTGTGAGGCTTCAGAGGAAACTGGAAAACTGGCGCCCGTACGATCTCCTTCCTTCCATCTATGCCTGTATCGACCTTCATGGCTTACAGGTCCCGATGAACCCCGGTGGCTGAACGAGGCGAACTCGCGCACGCGGGCACTTTACGATGCTGCTCTAAATTTTGAGAACCACCATAACTCCACGATCTCGCTCACTGCGATTTTTTGTCCATCGATCTCTAAAGTCGTACTAGATGGTACGCCGACTACACCGCTGCTCCGTTCGGGAGTCCCTTCGATGGTACTGCCATCTCGAAGTCCGATGCGGAGTGGCCGCCCCATCTTGATGATCCAATTTCCCTCGCAGTCTCGGCGGCCGGGTATCCAAAAGGAAAGCCCCCTGAACTTTCGCCCCTCAGGTGAATCGAGGCCTATCAGATTCGTCTCGTGGATGGAAATGTCGTACTCTCCAATGCTTTCGCCAAAATTGCAGTTCACCATTTCTGGATCATCACTCGGGCGACTTTTTATAAATCCTCGGGTTCCGACAGGCAGAACTCTGTCTCCGAGGCTCACGTTGTCTGTAAGGATGATTGTTTCGGCTGGCTTGTACTCCCATCCCCGTCGAGCCTTGACCGCGGGCGGGGGACCGGGAGGACTTGCTGAAGGCCGCGCGACCGCACAGGACCCGACACTGGGTCTTGGTTGAGACTCTTTTGAACCGGGAACGACTAGGCTTATTCCGCACCCAGGACACTGAACGGTGGAGCCGGCGCCCGATTCGTCGATGACCATGTGCTGACTGCAATTGCTGCAGTTGAAGTAAACGTCCCTAGGTGAGCTAGGCGGGCTTGCGCGTCTGCTATTACGCGAACGAGCGCTGAATTGCTCTTTCACTGAGCCAATTCTCAGCTCGGCGAAAAGACCCCGGATTTTGTTGGTCATTTCCTCGGTCATTCTTCTTCTTCGGCAATATTTCTCATAACGCTCAGTGTTAACGTCGTACATGCGGATCTTACGGTTGCAATTCCAGCATCGAACCTTTTCTCCCTCTCGTTGAGGATCCAATCCTCGCGTCGCACCGCAGCGAGGACAACCGACGATTATAAAGTCTTGACGCACCCGAAATCACCTCTGGATTGTTCCATAGATAACGGAGCAACGCGGGCATCTAATGACACACGCGCGCGCGTCGAGAAAACCTGGCCCGCTGTCGATAGTTTTGCAGTTTTCGCAGAAGACTTGCAACTGCATGGCGGATGATCTAATCACAGCCGTTCCGTGCTGCAAGTCCGACATGACTCGGCGGTACAGTTCTGCTCCGCTGATGGCGTCACTAGGCTTCTTGCAGGTTTGTCCTGTTAAATAATCCCAATATTCCTCCGAAGGAGACCGCCTGCCGAATAGTTTGCTCCATAGTGACATGACTTAGGCCTTTTGATTTTATTCCTCTCAGCCGGACCCTTTTTGGATTGCTCGATCATGAATGTCGCTTGCTTGCCCAGCGTTGCCAAGGGTAACGGCGTTGCTCGGGTTCATTCGGTTTCACCTTACGACGCGATGGCCGTTGCCGGGTCGCTCCACGGACCTTGACCTGCGCTGCCGACGGCAGCCACGCGAAACCAGTTGCGCGAGCCGCTGGTGAACCCGCCAATCGTCGTCTTGCTCTTGGTGCTGGTGGCGGCCTGCGTCCAGTCGCTCGGGTTGCCGACGTTGCCGGTGGTGTTCTTTGTGTCCGAGAAGAGTTGAAACCGCGGATTGTGCGGATGCCGCGGATGCGAATCTGGTCCGAACTCATTCGCGTAATTCGCGTAATTCGCGGTGCGAGAATCAGTAGTTCCGGGGAAACGATTGCTTGCGAGCGTGCGGCGCGCTACGAAATCATGAGAAACGGTCCGTCCGTCCGTCCGTCGCCGGAGATGCAGTGCGATGAGAGGTTCGCTTTCACTTCATCCGCTCCTGAACCAAGTGTCGCGAGCGTAACGAATCAGCCGTCCAACGCAAGCAGAAAAATGCGTCGTGGGTGCATCTCAGGTTTTTGGGTGGGTAAGTCCCGAAGGGACAATAGAGGATAGCCCAGCGATTCATCGCTGGGGCGGCAAGATTACACCAAGATTGTCCCATCGTTTTCTTAAAAGACCCGCCTTGTAACTCCGTGCCGCCGTGGCGAAACTGAACGCACCAGAAAATAGTAACAGGGAAGGAGCAAGTCATGTACAAGAAACTATGGATCGCAATGATCGGATTCGGTTTGGTGGGGGGAAGTTCGCACACGTTCGGGTCGTTCGACACATCGTTGTTCCCCGAGACGTTTAGCACTGCTTCGGCGAGCATTTTCTCGATGAACAACACGGATTACACGAACTACCAGACGCGGGCCGTGGGAACGCCCCCGAGTACCGGCACAGCGAACGTGTCGGGCGGCGAGCTGCACTTCAACAACGGCTTTTTCGAATCGGACTCGCTGTCGTTGATCACCAAAAGCCTGAACAGCTCCACATTGGAGAAATTCAGTGTATCGGCCGATGCGCAAGGAGCGTTATCGGCGGGCGTCCAATTGATCGGTCTGGTGGCCGGCAACCGCGCCATCGGCTTCTGGCCCGGCTATTCCGACGCCAACAGCAACCATGCGATGTATGCATACGACCCGCTCACCGGGGTGGTGGGTCCCGGAATAGGCTCAGGCTTCGGCCCCGGTTCGGGCGGGGCCATCACGGGCACCAATCACGTAGAGATCTCCTGGGACCCGGGCACTACCACGTGGACCTACAGGTTCACGAAGGTCAACGGCGCCGGCGCCGCGCACACGCAAACCATCTTCGATCCCTCCTTTGTGATGGGCGACGTGGGTGTGTTCTCGCGCAATTTTGGTTCCTCGGTGTTCGCCAACTTCGACAATCTCAACTTCATTCCCGAGCCGTCTGCAGCCGTGTTGTTGTGGCTGGGAAGTGCGCTGTTATGGTGGCGGCGGCGGTCGGGCTAAATCCGAAATCCGAAGCAAATCCGAATGCTCCAATGCAGCAAATCCAAAACAGACAAGCGCAGCACGCGCGCACGTGATTCCACCGTTTCGGATTTTGGAGTTCGTGCTTCCTTCGGATTTCGGACTTCGAGATTTGGATTTACACTTATAGAGCTTCTCGTCGTCGTCGCAATCATCGCGGTTCTCGCCGCCATGCTGTTGCCTGCCTTGCAGGGCGCGAAGGAGAAGGGCAAATCCGCTGTCTGCGTCAGTAACCTGCGGCAGACTTACACAGCATTTGCGGTGTACGCGAGCGACAACGACGGAGGGGTCCCTCCAAGCTACTATTACTGGCAGGTCATGGGCAGCCAATACCTCGGGCCGAGCCAGACCTACCAGACCACGGGAGACTACCCGGCTGCGGCCAATGGCCCGCGTCATCCGATCCTCCAATGTCCGGCAGAAAAGCGAGATGTCCTTTATGGCGGTCCGGCCACATCCAAAACAAGAATGTATGATAGCCCATGGGCGCCTTCGAGCTACATGATGAACAGAGCGATACACGATTCGCCTTCGATTCCTCCTCCGAGGGCGATCTTTGGGGAGAGGACGACCGATGCAAATGTCTGGGGTTGGGCCCAGGTTTACAGTGTCTCTGAGGTGAGCTTTATCATGGACTGCAAAGGCTGGGGCTGGGGCTGGCAGGATCCCAAACTGGATGGAGGTGTTGACTTGGTCAGCTCGTTACCACCGGGGCCTGGCGCAGGATATTATTACGCGTTTCGTCATCCCGGCCAGCGTGCGAACATGCTTTTTTACGATGGCCATGTTGCCTCGGTTCAGCATTGGGCGGCGACCGGACAACGGCTTCTCAACTGCAAATATCCCTGAGAGCATCCCAACTTCTACAAGGGAAGCTGGCGGGCAGTCCAGTCGAATGGGTTCCCTACACGGGCCCTCTCGCGTCGCGATGGTGGAAGCTGCATCCGGCGCCAGATATGAGTTGGGACTTCTTCTCGTACCAGTTTTGGGGACCGTAGCCGGCGTCTGGTTGTTGGCGAACCACATCTCCACACTTTGATTCGTTGACTGCCAGCGCTGTTCCCCTCACTCTAGGCTCCAACACCATGACGAAGTTCGACAAACGCAACCACCGCATCCTTTTCAACATTGATGCCAATGTATGGATGTACAAGTACCGGCGGCAAAGCGCGTTGTACCGGCCTTCCGGCAAACGGCTGACCGCGAAGGACATTCACCGGTACGTGAACATCATCGCCGACGGTATTGAGGGGCGACAATATTGGCAAGCAGGCGGCGATATGATACATAGTTGGTCATGAAGACGGTTCATGCAGTGTACGAAAACGGAGTGTTTCGTCCGACCGAGCGTGTGGACTTACCGGAGCATTCGGAAGTGGAGTTCGAGCCGCGTCGAGTGAATGGCGTTACCGATGAGGCGAAGGCCAAGGCGATGGAAGAGATCCATCGCATCCTGTCGGAGAGCGCCGAAACGGGGATTCCCGATCTGGCGGCACGGCACAACGAGCACCAGCCATGAGTGGCTTCTCTGTAGTTGTAGCCGCGCTTCTGTGAAGCGCGATTGCGTTTGAGAATTCGGAAGCCTCGCGCTTCACAGAAGCGCGGCTACAACGATACGCGATCGATCACGACGATCTCCCCCTGATACGGCCAATCCTCCGCCCGGCTCACAAGACCCGCCCGCACCGGGTTGTCCCGTACGTACTGCCACTTCCCCGAATAACTCTCCGAGTGCCGAATCACATGATCAAAGAAACCGCGTTGCCAGAATTCCGGTTCGTGACCCAGTTCCTGGAGAGTGCGACCCAGAACAAGTTTCAGCATTCGTTCCCATTGCTGGAGCCGGACATGAGAGGGCAACCGCAGGAACAGGTGAATGTGATCGGGCATGAGGACATAGCGTCCGACAGCGATGCCTTTCTCGACGTGGCCCCGCAGACAAAAGTCGCGAAAGGCCTGATGGAACGGTTCGCTGTCGAAGAGGCGCTTGCGCTTGAACGCGCAAATCGTGACGAAGTACAGCGGCGGATCGTATTCTTGAAAGATCGCGCTCAAGCGCGGCGGACGATCGCGACCCTCTCGATGCATGTCAGAAGAGTAAGGTGTAGCCGCGCTTCTGTGAAGCGCGATCGGCTGTGTATCTGAATATTTCGCGCTTCACAGAAGCGCGGCTACATCAGATCACTTTCTGCCCGTTCGGATTTTCATGCGTTGACTGTCGGCGCCATTCCCCGCACTCTAGCCGGCAAACACCATGACGAAGTTCGATAGACGCAGGCACCGCATCCTTTTCAACATTGATGCCAATGCGTGGATGTACAAATACCGGCCGCAAAGCGCGTTTTACCGGCCTTACGGCAAACGGCTGACCGCGAAGGACATTCACCGGTACGTGAACATCATCGCCGACGGCGGCGTGGACACGCTCACCGTCAATGCCCACTGCACCCAGTTCGCCTATTACCCGAGCAAGACGGTGCCGACGAATCTCGACGGGTACAAACGCGGCGACCGCTCGTTTTTTTACGGCCACGTGATGGGCTGCCAGATGACGCAGGAGCAGATCGAGACGTACCTGACCGAATCGGTGCATCTGCAGGACGGTTACCTCGATCTGGTCGAGGCGGGGATTGATTGGCTGGCGGAGACGGCGAGGGCCTGCCGGCGACGGAAGATTTGCCCTTGGGCTTCGATTCGCATGAACGACATCCACGGCGCCACCAAGTATCCCGAGGCGAGTTTCATGAATTGCGAACTCTACAAGGACCCAACGATGCGGTTGCAGCCGCGCACCCCTTTCAACACGGCGGGATTCAACTACGAGAAACGACAAGTGCGCGATTACGTGATGGCCGCGATCCGCGACATGGTGGAGGACTACGACTACGACGGACTGCAACTGGAATGGAATCGCCAGCCGCTGTGCTGCGAGCCGGGCGCGTCCCGAGCCATGACCGACACGATCACGGAGTGGCATGCGGAGATTCGCCGCCTGACCGAGCGGCGCGCGCGGAAGACCGGCAAGCCGTACGCGCTGGGGATCAGATATTTTGGGGGCCTGGACCAGTTGCGCCATGTCGGACTCGATCTGCGGGAGATGGCGAAACGGGGCATCATCGATTTCGTTTGTCCGTCGAACGGCTGGCAGTCGAGCTGGGACATCCCATGCGATGAGTTGCGACGGGAATTCGGTGACAACGTCGCGATCTACGGCTCGATCGAATTCTCGCCGAACTATCTGCACGGCCACATCCCACGCCAGAAGAAAGGCAATCCCAACATCGGCGAGACGCGGGCGATCAACTATCGCCTGACCCCGTACTGTCCGCCGCTGTTGCGAGGCAACGCCGCAGCCAAGCTCGTGCTCGGCGTGGACGGTGTTGAGGTGTACAACTTCCCCTGTGCCGACCAGACGAGCCATTGGCCGTGGGAAGACGAGCCCGGCAATGCGCAATACCCGGCCCTCAAGAATCTCGACGACCTCAAATTCCTCCGCGGCAAACCGAAGTGCTACACGTTGCCGTCCCAGAATGGCTACTACACGTTCCCGCCTTTCGAGAACGTGGGGCCATTCCCCACGGTGCTCGGCCCCGGCGAACGTCGCGCGTGCCGGTTGCCCATGTGTGCGGAACCGGCCAGAAGCAAACTGGAGTTCGTCATCCAGATCGTCGTTGAGAAGAAAGAGAAACTACCGCTCGTCGGCGTGTACTGGAACGGATCATGGCCGAGGTTCGACGGAGAGCAGGATGGTCGCCTTCTCTTCCCGGTCGCCACGATGACCCATCATCACCCGAACCACGTCGGACTGAATTTCACCTTCCCGCTCGCGAGCATCCGCGAAGGCTGGAACGAGATCGTGGTGATGAACGGCATACCGAAGGACTATTTCGCAGATCAATCCAGGGACACCGTGACTGTCCAGAGCCTCGAAGTTGCGGTACGCTGACGCCGGCGGCTGGACATAGGGGATTCGACCTCAGGCGAGTTTCGCCGCATCTTGTGCGATCGACACGTCTCCCGTCGCATACGTAAACGGTTTCGGGTCGAGCCAGCCGAGCAGCGCGTGCTTGATGACGGATGCGAAGAACTGGTTGCCGGCAGGGTTGTAGTGACCGATGTAGTATCGTTGGATGTATTCCTCCGGCGTGAGACGGAAGGCCCGGTAGTCCTCGACGTGCGAGCCGAGCGTGTCCACTATCGCCAGTCTTGTGGCGTTGAGATACTCAATCAACTCCTGGTCGAATCGCGGCTTGCCTCGCAACGCTTCGAGGACGTGATGTGACACGTAGCTCAACAGGATCATCAGTTTCTTCCCGTGTGCAGCGCAAAACTGTCGTGCCAGCTCCACCACGAAGATCGTGGAGCGCAGAGCGTAGAGAGCGTAGAGTTTCGCAGCCGTTTGTTGACGCATCTCGGCGGTGGATAGATCCAGGTCCACACCGAACGCGCTTCCCAGTTCCCGCAAATCGGCCACGTCGTCCACCTCCCCGCCCTCCCGGAGGATGTCCAGCTTGATCCAAGGATCGTCGCGAAACGTCTCGTACATGAACGCGGGATCGCAGAGCGAGAACAATGACTCGCTCGCAGGGAACGGATTGTCGCGTTCCACCCATTTGCCGGTCGCAACATCAAATCGCACGTGCACCCACGGCAGGCCGGTAAACATGACGCCATCGCGCGCGGCGTCATGAAACCAGCGCACGTGCATCCACGGACACGCCCTGGGATTGCGCACGTGATCGACGCTGCAGATGTTGAGAATGACGTACGGCACGCCGTCAACGGTGGCCTCGACTTGCTTCATGCGACGGTACGCCTGATAGACGCCGTAGCCGCCGACGCCGAAGTTGCGGATCGGCTCGCCGAAATGCGCCGCCAATATTTCCTGCCACGTCTCGCCGTCGCTGACTTGATGGCACATGGTAAAACTGTCGCCGTAGGTATTGAGACGACCGGGCAAGTCGCGATAGTGGATCAACCTGCGGGCGCCGTTCGGTTCGTACGAGTAGATGCAGCGCGCGTCATCCACTCCGTCTTTCACCACGACCGGGCTGAGCCGGTAGCCCAGCACAGGATCGTGCTTCGCCCAACTCGGAAACCGGGGATCGAGAAATCGTTCCAGCGCCTGTCGCGGGAAGGCAGATTGTTCGAGGGCTTTTCGAAGAGTCAGAGGCTCCATGGATGATTCAGTATTTGAGGAGAATCACGTCAACCTCGGCCAATGGCACCCGGAGTTTGGCCTTGCCACCGTCCATCTGAAATTTGAGCGGACCTTTCAACACCGACTCGACCTTCCGCACACGCTTGTCCACCGCCACCGAGAGCTCGATCTCCTGTGGGGTATCGCTCCAGTTGAGCAGCGTGACAGCGGCCCCGGCAGTTGAGTAAAGAACCGGTGCTTCGATCTTCGCCGCGCTGACCGTTGCCGGCAGCGAGACGGCGGCATCGTGCACGGGACGGACGATCTTCTGGCGCCACGCGTCGTCCCCAATCTTCCAATAGAAGTATCCCGGGAAAACAGCGAAGTGAATGATGCGTCCTTTCCCTACCACCCGTTCCGTGATGTCGGGACCACTGGTGGCGAAACGCGCTGGCGGATCGGTGTCCGCCAGTGACACCTGTTCCCGTGCGTTACCCTCCTCGCAAAGGGGACGCAACGGAGTCTTGACCTGGATGCCGCTGGCCACTGTGAGCGCGGGCAGCGGCTGGTGGTAACGGTCGAACAAACCTGCTCCCGCGACCGTGACGAGCGTTCCACCGTCGGACACCCAACGCAGGACACCTGCGACGGATTCGGCCGGCAGATCCGGCGCGGTGATGTAGAGCACCCGGCAATCATTCAGTGATTCCGGTTCACTCAGAGCCTCCTCGTCCACGAACCGCGCCGGGATGGCGGAATGTTGGAGCGCCCTGTGAAGCCCGAACATCTCCGACGAGTACCGCATTCGTCCGGCACACACGCGCACGTTGGTCACGTCAATCAGTCCGCGGACGATCTCCTGGTCTTCCATGTCCCAAAGTTGCGCACTCTGCGGGGTGAGAATCGCCACTTGTGGCCGCCGCGCCTTACCGGGATGAAGCAGGTCCTCGCCTCGCGCAACCATTCGCATCGCGGTGGACAGCGGTTCGAAGACGGCCGGGTTTTCCGAATAACAGTTGCCGGGGAAATTGTATTCCGGACCAAAGGTGAAAAACTTGATCGTCTTCGCGCCGTGGCCGACGAGGCTGAGGATTTTCTGCGGCATGCCCATCGGCTTCTGTCCGCCGACGCGCGGAATGACGAGCGCGCCGAACTCGACGCCGCTCAACTCCGCCGCCGACCGCAGTCGCTCGGCGTAGAACGACCATTGGCCCGCCGCATCGTCGCCGAACCAGTCCTCAGTCGAGATGCACGTCGTGCCGCGCACGCGGCCGAACTCCATCCAGTCGTGCTGTCCCATCGCGGCGTTGGGATCGGTCTTGGCGCTGTTGTTGCCGACCGGGCCCGGCTGATAGAACGTGCCGAAGAAATTGTTGAAGTTCACCACGACGGGGATGCCGGGACGAATGACCTGCTCATAGGCCCTGGCGACCTCGGCGAAGAACGTGGACGAGGCCCACGGCACGAAGCGGTTCGACCAGTAGAACTGTCGTCGCGATGGGAGATCGGTGTACTGTTTGCGTCCGATCAGTTTCACGTCGTCCCACGACGCCTTGCCGAAGTCCTTTGGCGAGAAACCGCGATCTTTGAGGTACGTGTGAAACGCCGTCATCGCGAGCGTGTTGGTGTTGAAGAGTTGGTACAACTCGGGGTAGTACCAACCCGGCTCGTCGCTGGTAAACCACATGCCGATCTGTTCCTTCTTCCATCCCGCCGCCAGCGACGGAGCGATCTGGTCCTCGACGAACTTCACGAATTGCTCCTGGCGGTTGGTCTCGAAGTTGAACGCGTAGCCCGGCGGGTTATAGACCGCGCCCCAGACACGCGTGAACCCCAGTCGTTGCGCTTCCGCAACCAGCGGCTTCGGGACGTGATGGATCGCGTTGAATCCCATCGCCGCCAATCGTTCGAGTCCTTCCCGCCAGTCCACGAAATCATCGTCGCCGCCGATAAAGCGTTCCCCGAGAATGATCCTCTTGGGGCGATCCTCGGCCGGGATCGCCGCCGCATTCATCGCCGGGCCGTACACGCGCCGATCGTGGCCGGCAAAGGTGTCCACGTGAAAGCCAGCGGAAACCTTCCACACAATAAATCCGAGGTTTGGTCCGAACAGTTTCGCTTCGGTTCGGTTCGTCTCGCTGCTGCCCTCGATAGCGGACTCGACCTCGAGTTTCAGGCGCGGGAACCCGTGCGCCGGCATTTTCTGCGGCTGGACGGAACACCGCGCGAGAGCCTTGTTGCCTTCGCCGATCGGCAGTGGCAGCCACGCACTCCAATCCGATCCCTTGAACTGGAAGGACTGAGGTTTGTCTGCCGGTCCGAAGACAAACACGTCTTCGCTCTGCGGCTGCCTGCCGTCGAGCAAACCCACTTTCACGCGCACCTTGGCCGCCGGCACACTTTCCGCGCGCGGGGCGCTGAAGATCGCCAACCCCGCCACAGTGATCAGGCTGCTCATCCAGGGAGCGTACCAGCGCGGGGTTTTCATTTATGATCGGATGGCACCGAGTTTCACTTGGCTTGCTCAGGCGCGTTTCACAGAGTCCTGGGCGATCAAGCTGTCCAACGTCGCACAGGTGACGTTACGGCGAACACGGTCGCGCGACGACTTTCTGACCGCAGCGACGCTGGGCTTCTTGAACGATCCGTTGTCCTTCCTACTTAGCATCCATCCTATGCCGAAGCAAGGTTAGGTTCGGCGCAACCGGAGTCATTCATCAAGATGGCGGATCCAGGAAGATCGCCACTCGATTCAGTTTCCCCCGTGCAGATGAAGTGCCGGGCGGCGCCGACGTGGCCATCGAGGTAGAGGATGTTGGCGTTTCCGCCCGGATGCGAGATGCATGGGTGCCGGGCGTGCTCGTGCCTGGAGCGCGCTCTAGGACGGCGGATTCGCGAACGAAATCGGCGTTCATAGACCGCCGCTACAGCGAATCGCCAAGTCGCTGCTGCCTCGCAGAGCTCGATCAGCACGGCGTCCGTTGACGCTGACGGGGGCGCATCCCGAAGTTGTTGGTGGTGTCGGCAATCCCCCACGCTTGCCGTGGGGATGCGTTAGGCGGGCTCGCTACCAAATGCGCGGCCACTCTTCACGCCAATCACCGGCGACCTTCG
>Ga0187892_10009383_pt1 | contig 12909 bp, 13 predicted proteins | sample MA1701073metaG_FD_139345 | JGI IMG/M metagenome (GOLD analysis project Ga0187892, IMG submission 139345) | Bio-ooze microbial communities from a basaltic lava cave in the Kipuka Kanohina Cave System on the Island of Hawaii, USA - MA170107-3 metaG ...
CCGTCTCGCGTCGCTCATAACGCAATTCCGCTCTACTCATAATGGGGCCGCTACCTTGAAATCATCGTACTGGACAGCTTGTCAGTATGCCATTATGCTGAGACTTGCGCAACGATTAATATCAGCGCAAGCCGTAGGTGACTGATGGTCCGCATGTCGCCGCAGGGCGACATGCGCTGACTTCGTCGGCTCTCCGTACAGCTGCGCACGATAGGCCCCAAACTTAGCACACCCTACCGCGGCCTCGACAAACCACGCTTCCAGACACACCCCTATAGCGATCCTGAACGGCCGGCATAGCCGTGGCACTGCTCTTGCTGTTACCCCTTCGAGCGCCTGGCGTGGGACACGGGTTTACCGTTCCTAAAGAAGAGTTTTGGCCAGACACGTAAGCATCGGGGGGAAGGATTAGCTGTTTCTTTCAACCACGAAACCAAGGAGGAAAGACCGATGGACGGTCGTCAACGAATGAGACGGTTGCAAACCCCCATTATCATACGCAGATTTGCCGTAGCACTCTTGACCGCAGCCACGCCATTTGGCGCCATGGCAGATCCGGGACAGATAGGCGAATGGTCAGCGGTATTGGATTGGCCGCTGATGGCCATACACGCCCACGTATTACCGAATGGAAAAGTCTTGGCCTGGGATGCCGCGCCTGATGATGCAGATTCGGTCAGCGAGACGCAGGCAGGATCCAGCGGTACGCGCGTCACGCTGTGGGACCCAGTAACCAACGAACACCAAAGCGTCAACGAGGCCAGTACGATCCTCTTCTGTGCAGGCCATGCCCACCTTAGTGATGGCAATCTGTTTACCGCGGGGGGCACGATCGGCCCCGGGAACAACCCGGTCCACGACACCATGATCTTCGACGTAGCCCAAAACACCTGGCTGAGAGGACCTGATTTGACCTATCCTCGTTGGTACCCGACGGTAACACCACTGGCCAACGGTGATATGCTAATCACGGATGGATTCATTACGTCGGTCCCTGAGCGAGTGCCGGAAATTTTTCGTCTAGACGGACAGATACATACTTTACCCGGCGCCAACCTTGATCTTCCCCTTTATCCCTGGATGCAGGTGGGCCCCTTAGGGAAAGTGTTATACGCGGGTCCTGAGTCGTCCTTACGCTACCTCGATACCTCGGGGCAAGGATCGTGGCAATATCTTACTGAGCGCGATGGCCGGAATCGCAGCTACGGCACGCACGCGATGTATGATATTGGCAAGGTCCTGATCGCAGGCGGTGGCGCGTCCCTCAAGACAGCCACAATGATTGACCTGAATAACGGCATAACCGTATCCCCGACTGGCTCAATGAAATACGGCCGCCGCCAGCATAATGCTACCATCCTGCTCGATGGCTCAGTGCTTGTGACCGGCGGTATCGCAAACGGCGCTAACCTCGTCGACGTGAATGCACCCGTTTACGCGCCGGAGCTATGGAATCCCACGACAGGACAATGGACAGAGATGGCCAGCGAGGCCATCATTCGTCAATATCACTCAACGGCCTTATTGTTGCTCGATGGCACCGTCCTTTCCGCAGGTGGCGGCTTCTGCGGGTCCTGTGAATCCCAGGGATATCACAACAAAGACGCACAAGTATTCTCGCCGCGCTATCTGTTCAAGAAGGATGGTTCGGGAGATCTGGCGCCGCGTCCGGAAATCACCGGCGCTCCGAATCAGATTATCTATAGCCAATCGTTTCTGGTCGACACGAGTGACCCAGCCAACATAGACCGCGTGGCGCTGGTGCGGCTGGGCTCGGTGACGCACTCCAACAACATGGAGCAGCGCTATGTGCCGCTTAGCTTTGTATCCGAAAGCGGGGCATTGAACGTGACTGCGCCCGCCAATGGGAATATCGCCCCACCCGGGCATTACATGCTGACCATTATCGATGCGAGCGGTACACCATCGGTTGCCAAGATAATCGAGGTGCAAAGCGCAAACACCCCGCCCTCGGCTCGGCCAAGTGCCGTGCCGCTCGCGGGTCCCGCGCCTTTGGCCGTTGCATTCGATGGGAGTGGATCGTCGGATGCCGAGGGTGATCACTTGACCTATCGGTGGAATTTTGGTGACGGGACCACGGCCACGGGTGTACTGGTGAATCATACCTACCCAGTCCCTGGCAGCTTCCAGTCGATCCTTACTGTGACCGATCCGTTCGGTGCCGCCGATGACAGCGATCCGGTAACGATAACGGTCTCGGAGCCCGGGCGAGGCAGTGGATTACGTGGGCACTACTACAATAATAGTGATTTCACGGCCATAAAGGTCAATCGCGTCGATGCGAGCGTGAACTTTAACTGGGGCACCGGCCGACCAGCAAGTAACGTGAGTCCTAATACCTTCTCTATCAGATGGAGCGGTTGGGTTAGGCCCGCGTTTAGCGAAACCTATAAGTTTTACACGCGAACGGATGATGGCATTCGCCTTTGGGTAAACGGCCAGCAGCTGATCGATAAATGGGTCAATCAATCGGCTAGGGAGTGGTCAGGCGAGGTCGTCCTTAAAGGCGGTAAGCTCTATTCGATTCGCATGGACTACTACGAAAATACAGGCTCGGCTTCGGCAAAGCTCTCTTGGTCGAGCCCACGCCAGCCCAAGGAGGTGATTCCTGTCCGTGGGCTTTACCCTGCGAGCCCTTAAGATTGAGGAGAGTGTTAAGCGGCACAAGGACGTGCCGCCTGATTGTCGCAGGTACGACCTTATTCCCAGCAACAGGTTTCGGCATTTGGATCGCAGGCCAAAAAGCGCAGGCTCCGAATGGTCGGTAAAAGCCCTCAGCGCCCGTCAGCAAAGTGCGCGGTGTCGATCCGCCCGATGATATCCGCCGTCGGATGCTACGCTGAGACGCTGAGACGCTGAGCGCGAGATGTGGGTCGAGCGAGAAATCGAGCCCCCGATCCGCAATTCGAGCGCAACCTGAACCCCGGAAAAGCCGCGAACAAGAATTTTCGTTCGAGTACCGGCCAGGACCGGTCTTGTTTACGGCGCGTTCACTTACTGTCTCGCCAAAACACTACGCTGCGACCGCCGCCTAAAAAAACCACGGCTTACGTTTGATTCGCTGATCAGAGAAGTTCGCAAAGAGTTGGCCGAGCTAGGCTATGCGCAAAAACCGGTGCTGATTGCGCCGAGCGAAATCAAAAAACAGAAAATTCCTTTAAGCGTCGGCTAAGCGCATGATCGGTGCCGTTGCTATAAGCGTGATCGGCGAACCCGGTGTGGTCCATGGAGCTTTTAATATTAAAAAGTTTATCGCGCGAGGAGTTGCACCGCAGGATGTGGATCCTCCGGGAAGAGTTTCGAATGCGGGTCGCCGATGATGTTTTTAGAGCCTACAAGGCTAGTCTTCCTGACGTGATTAGTGACGAAAAGCTAAAACAAGGGCTCATAGATGACACTAATTAATTTAACCATTCTGCTTCGACCCGGCCCCTTTGCCCCAGCTGTCGGGCCGACAGCATCAAGAATGCGCTACGCTGACGGACACCTCGGCGCCGGGCGCGGGAGCGTATCCATGCGCCTAGGTCATTCTCATCCCGCAAGCCCCTGGATCCGGTCCGACTTGTACACGTGGACCCCGCGCGCGGCGTCCTTGGCGATGCGGACCATGGCCGCCGCGACTGCCCGCGCCGCGATCGGCCGGTACCTGCCGAGCGGGCCGACGAGCACGAACCCGAATGCCCGTCCCGCGAGGATCGTGAGCCGCTCTCCGGGACGGCTCTCCCGGCGCTCGCCGAGAAGCAGCGAGGGCCGGAAAATGTGCACGCCATCGAAGGGGAGCTTCCGAACCGCGTCCTCCACCTCGCCCTTCACCCGGTTGTAGAATACCCTCGATTGGCGATCCGCGCCCAGTGCGCTCACCAGGAGGAACTGGCCGGCGCGCTGCCGGGAGGCGAGCCGCGCGAGCTCATGGACATAGGTGAAGTCCACCCTGCGGAACGCCTCCTTTGAGCCCGCGTGCTTCATGGTGGTGCCGAGACAGCAGAAGACGTCGTCGACCCTCGGGACCTCCCCGAGCTCCGCCAACCGGTCGAAGTCGACCACCCGCTGCACCAACTTGCGGTGAATGGTTCCGATCGCCCGCCGGCCAAACACGGCCACTTGCTCCCAGGCGTCGTCTTGGAGCAGCAACTCCAGGCAGTGGCCGCCCACGAGCCCGGTCGCACCGGCGAGGAGCGCGGTGCGTCTGCTCGCGACGCCAAAGGTCATCGGTGTGACCCTGCTTACGCTTCGAGCTTAGCGTCCATCGTGATCCGCGCATTCAGCACCTTCGAGACCGGACACCCCGTCTTGGCATCATTCGCCGCCGTCTCAAATGCCTGCCGATCTGCTCCCGGTATTTTTGCCGTCACCTCCAGATGGACGGCCGTAATGGCGAATCCCGCCTCCGTCTTATCCAGAGTCATACTGGCTGTGGTGCGAATGCTCTCGGCTGTCATGCCGGCGTCTCCCAACTGCGCCGCGAGGGCCATCGAGAAACAGCCCGCATGGGCGGCGGCAATCAACTCTTCCGGATTGGTGCCCACTCCCTGCTCGAAGCGGGTGCTGAAGGAGTACTGAGTGTCTGATAAAACACCACTATCGGTCGAAATAGTGCCTTTCCCGTCCTTGAGACCGCCTTTCCATACTGCTAGAGCTTTACGTTTCATGATTCCTCCTGCTATCAATCGTTATTTCGTGAAAAAACCATAGCCATTTTGGGGGGAGGCTAGGAGCCCGTTACGTTCTCAGTTTTGAAGGTCGAATGCTCCTGAACCACAGTCTCCGCTACTAACCCGCGGAGCTAGAGAACTCGGCAATTGTACCCCCGAAAGTAAAGCGCATGCCCAAGACAAAGGGAATGCCTTCCCGAGCGCAGAGATCGGCGAGCCAGTACCAAGTGAAGATACATTCCACCGCTATGACAACGTCCTCCCGGTATGGTGCGATCACCTTAAGCAACAGCGCGGGGTCGGTCTTCTTGTTCCGGTGCAGCACCGTGTATCCTTCCTCATTTAGACTGCACTGCACAGATACATCCTCCGCGCATGTAAGTCGATACCGGAATAAAACTTGTGTTGTTGGATGTAGAATCGCATATGGCTTCCTCCCCTGTTTTCACACCGAACCCGTTGGGATGGTCAATATACCAAGCCCGTGGCTCAGGGGAGGAGGCATCGATAAGTATCAAGGCGTTCCAGCCGGACGTCCCGTCTTCGCTTCGTTACTGCGGGCCGGCGGCTGAGCTTGGCGTTCTACGGCATAAGCAGTTGACTTGGGATGGGCGAGACATTTAAACGGATCGTGCAGCTGGTCGAACGGGGAGAGGTTAGAATATCCAATCATGGCTATGATGAATTGGCGGCAGATGGGATCTTTGTCAGAGACGTCATTGCGGGCATTGCCAGCGCCGTCGTCGTGGAAGATTATCCTGAGTATCCGAAGGGGCCGTGCGTATTGATGCTGCAAAAGGATCGGGACGGTAGACCTATCCATATGGTATGTGGAATTCCAAAGGGCGCATCTTCGCCGGCCGTTCTTGTTACTGCGTACAGGCCCGATCCTGAGCGATGGACAGATGATTTTCGGAGGAGAAGGTAATGAGAACAAGGCACCATACAAAGCTAGTGCAGGAAGGCACTTATGTCGCCGAGGTCGATGTCGAACTTATCGAGACGGACGAAGGTTGGTCTCCGTATTTGTCGCTGGAAGATGCTTACAAACTGGACGATGTTCGGGAAGCCCTGCATCGTGGAGACGTTAAAAGTGCAGCCAGACTCGCTCGCGTATTCACGTTGACGCCAGTCGCAATGTAGCCACCTGCCGGCTCCGCCTCGATGAGCTGCTTGAAGGCGGGTAAAGCTTCCGCGAGCTAGGCGGCGACGCCGGTCGCAAACAATGCGGGATTAAGCGTGTCGTGCGTATCGTACTGGCAACAGTGGTGGGCGATGATTCTGCGCCCAGGATTGCGATGAACGAGCTCGGCGATGAAGGCCGACTTGCCGACGCCATAATCAGCCTGGATCAAGAGCGCCTGTGAACCGTCGTGGGTAACGCAATCCGCAACCTGCTGGAATAGCCACTCACGGCCTACGAAGTCTCGGCATTTGCTGACAAAGCAGGGGCCGAAGTCCCACGGCTTCGGCCAGTTCCAGCTGCGCGACTCGGCGCTAGCGGTCTGTTTCCGATCAGGTGGCTGTCGGTAGCGCTCGCTAAGCGTCGCTGTTATCGCCCAAACCACTTGGGCGGCAAGATCGTCAGGCGACTTGAAGAAGGCGCGCCCGTGCCGAGTTTGCACTTCATCGCGAAAACGCTGGATCAACGCTCCTTTTTTACCTTCCTTTGCCACCACATCCATTCGATCTCGCTTCCAATCGGCTTCCGGGTCAAGGAGAAACATAAGGCGAGGAAGTTTGGAGTCGCCCGCCCGCTCGTATTCGCGATGGGTGATGGATTTTTTATCGGGATTGTCCTTTTCCGGAATGTAACCGTAGCGCCAGGCAAGGATGCCGACATAAATGTCGCACGATGCGACGTCATCCAGACACTTGTAGAGCGGGCGCTCGTCGAACGCGGGGTAGTCCTCCATCGCGACGAGCTCGTAGCCCGCTTTGCGCAGCGCTTTGTTTACCTTGGCGCGATAGCCTTCGAGATCAGAGAAAGTCGAAGAAACGTAGCCCCGCGTTTTGTCGGCCATGATTGACGGTTCTAATCAGCGGCGTAACACGCTATCAGGTTACCGACTTCCAATCGCGACCCGAGGAACGGTCAACGATTTCAACTTCCCCGCTCTTCACAACGAAGAATTTGAAATCACGTTCGCCTTCGGCAAAGAGTTTCTCCCCGACATGAAACGATCTAAGGATCGCGAACTTGCCCAATGCCGCGATCTATGCATCGTCGAGTTTGGGAAACGCGATTGGGTGATGTCCTAGAGCCATGGCTGAAGCTTTTTTACTGCGCCTTTAAGGCGATCTTGCCGAAGTGGGCGCCGCGTTCCATGTGGCGCAGGGCGTCCGGGAGCTCGCCGAACGGGAACACGCGGTCCACGATGGGCCGCATCCGGTGGTGTGCGATGGAGTCGTTCATGGCCTCGAACATCGAGCGGCTGCCGACGAAGATCCCTTGAACGCACACGTTCTTCATCAGGATCGGCGTCGGATCGACTTGGCCAGCGCCGGACAGGACGCCGATCAGGCTGATGCGGCCGCCCATGCGCACGGCGCGCAGCGATTCCGCTAGCGTTCCGGCACCGCCCACCTCCACGACGTGATCGACACCGACACCGCCGGTGATTTCGCGTGCGCGCTTGCCCCACTCGGGCGTGGTCTTGTAGTTGATGCCGTCCGAGGCGCCCAGCGCCAGCACCCGCTTAAGCTTCGTGTCGCTGCTGGAGGTGGCGATGACGCGGGCACCCAGCGCCTTCGCGAACTGCAGGGCGAACAGCGACACCCCACCCGTACCCTGGACGAGCACGGTGTCGCCGGCCTTGAGTTTGCCCGTGGTCACCAGTGCGTTCCACGCGGTCACGGCGGCGCACGGCAGGCTCGCCGCCTCTTCGTCCGTGAGATGTTCCGCGACGGGGACGACTCCGTCCGCGTCGAGCGCTACGTACTCCGCCGCCAATCCCTCCATCATTCCGCCCAACGCGCTCTTGGCCTTCGCCTCTGTCGCCTTGCCGTCGAGCCACTTCTGCATGAAGACCGCGGCCACGCGCTCGCCCATTTTCACTCGCGACACACTTTCGTCGACGGCGATAACCTCGCCCACGCCATCCGAGAGCGGCGTCATCGGCAAGCGAAGATTCGGATGGTACGTTCCCTTCACAACCATCAGATCGCGGTAGTTGAGCGACCACGCCCGCATCTTCAAGATCACCTGCCCGGCGCTTGGGCGCGGCTGCGGCCGCTCGGTGAGGGTCAATGAATCGATGCCAAAGCTGTTTTGTAGTTCGTAGACTTTCATGAATCGTGTCCTTGCTTTGAATAGTCGGGTGCTCACATTATTGCATCTAAGGCCTGCGTGCAGCCTCCTTGCGAGCGCCATCGTTACCGGTATAAGCGACGCGCCAGATCGTCCCGCCGGTGTCGTCGGCTGGATGATCGCTAACGCGGCGGGTAATCCCTAGGTTCTGTATCTTGTAGCGCAGCGAGGTGCGCTTCATGCCGAGGTTCGTCGCCGCACCGCTGGACCGGCCGTGGCAGGCCCCGGAGAGATAGTATTCGATCTTCACAACAGCACCGCAGATCGAGGGCGCGTAAATGGTGTCGTGACGGGGAGGCTATGATCCACAGGCCTACGGTGCCGGTAACCCTGCCGACGACAGAGCCTTGCTCAGCGCCTCCTCTTGGTCTTTCGTCAGGGATGTCTGGAGCACTCTTCCTTTGAACTGTTTCAGCCCTTCGAGCACCTTGTCGGCCGTAATCTTGCGAAATAGCACAAATAGGGCGGATGTCCCGGGTCTCAGTGTTGATCCGAGATCTTTCATGAAATTATCGGAAACGCCTATATCGGAGAGAAGCCCAGCGAGAGCGCCGCTTCCAGCCCCAACCGCTGCGCCCAGCAGCGGGCTTAGGAAAAACATCCCGATCAACATTCCCCAGAAGGTGCCTCCCACCGCACCGGCAGCGGTGAGACTTGCCGCTTGGTGCAATGTTACCTTGCCGTTGTCGTCTCGCGTTACAACGACGATGTCTTCCATATCGATGAGATATTCCTTCTGCATTTTCGCCAACGCAGCGCGCATCTCAAAAGCCGTATGCTCATCGTTAAATCCAATGACGACTAAATCACTCATGATTCCCTCCTTTGCCCAGCGGTCGATCAGAACTGATGCTATCGGTTAATAATTACGGTGGAAAGATGCAGGTTGTAGCGCGGCCGAAGCAAGGATAGCACATCTCCTATTCCTGTCGGTCAGGATCCGTTCCACAACGAGTCGCGAGCGAGCGCCCCGCGTCTTCGACCGCGCGCGACACGGCTTCTAGTCCGTCGTCTGGCATAACAATCAGTTCTCGATTCTTGTCGCCCATCGTTAGCGGTTCCCCCGGTTTCTATTTCCTGATGAGACCCGTAGCTCGCCGCCCCCAGCGCGCAGCGCCTCGACATCGAGCTCGTGCTCAAGACGATGGAGCACCTCAATGGGTGTGTTCGGGTCCACGCGGTGCCGGTAGTAAAGATCAAGGGTGTCCACGCCCAGCCGGCGAAGGCTCGCTTCGCAGGCCGAACGCACGTACTCGGGCCGCCCGTTGACGCCGAGGAAACTGCCATCCTCGCCGCGCACGTTGCCGAATTTGGTCGCGATGATCACCTCGTCGCGCCGCCCGCGAATTGCCCTGCCCACTAGTTCCTCATTCTTAAACGGCCCATACATGTCGGCCGTGTCCAGGAAGTTGATGCCCAGTTCGATGGCGCGGTGAATCGTGGCGAGCGACTCCTGCTCATCACCCCCGACATAGAATTCCGACATTCCCATGCAACCCAGACCCATCGTGGAGACGGTCAGGCCCTGGTTTCCAAGCTTACGTTTCTTCATAGGGTTACTCCTGTTTGTGAAGGCTCGACACGATGCAGGTCTCCGTACGGACTCCCCGAACGGCGAGGTTACCGCAGCAGGACCGGCTGGGCATCGATGCGGATGCGAAAGAGCGCGTAGGGCTTTCGCCGCGAATCCTCGCTTCCGTGGAACTGCGCTTGGCGGTGCAGTTGGTTCGCGATGATGTAGAGGTATTCATCTGCCGCGACCGAGAGCGTGTCCGGCCACAAGAGGCGAGGGTCGTGCGCCAGCGTGTCGTAGCCGCCGTCTGCGTTCCGCCGCAGGATAGCATTGTCCTCGTAGTCGGTGAGGTAGAGCCGGCGGCTTGAAAGTGGGCAGTAATAGAGGTGCTTGCCGTCATGGGCGATCGCGATCCCGTCGGACCCGAACGTCATATGCGCCGGCTTCCCGCCCGGCGGCCGGTTCATCAGCGGCCGGCCTTCGACGATCGGCAGGAATTGCGGATCTGGCTTCGTGAATGGGTGGCCGTTCAGCCGGCGGCGGCTCTGGCCGGTCGCCAGGTCCACGATGATCAGGCCATTGGGCCCCTTCAGCGACGAGTCGGTGATATATGCCACGCCGCCCTTGCCGCGGCGCAGGTCGAAGCGGATGTCATTGAGGTAAGTCGTCTCCAGCGCCACCTCCCGCGGGAAACGGATCGTCTTGAAGACTTTGTTCGTCTTGAGATCAACGCCGACCAATTTGGGGCCGCCGGGGAGGGTCGGGCCGAACTCGGTGCTGCCGGTGTCCAAGAGCCACAGCCGGTTGTCAGGATCTACGACCACGCTCTGCACCGACACCAGGGAGTCCGTCGGCCGATCCTTGTTGAGACGGTTGAAAACGGCGTCCGGGTAGGGGACGGGCTTAGCGCCTTTCAACTCGGCGACGGTGAATTCGACCGCATCGCCCCAGCGGGGAAAGTTGACGAAGATCCGGCCCTCGCGCGAGACGGTCACGCCAGTCGGCATCGGCCCATCGAAAGTCGCCATGGTCTCGACCTGCCCGGCGGGCTCCTTACTGGGGAGCTGTGGCTCGTCGGCGTGAGCGGCCACGGTCACGGCCAATAGACTAAAACCGAGAAGTCGGATCATTGCACATCGCCGCCATTCCCTGACGGTCAGACCCTGGTTGCCTGGGTTACGTGTCTTCATGTAGTCACTCCTGCTTATGCCTCGTATTTTTTATGAACCGCCCCTGTACTGGGGTATCGTGACGACGATTTTGCCGATCTGCTGGTTCGATTGCAGATAGCGGTACGCTTCGACATATGAGTTACTCCTGCAGTTAGTGAACGTTCGTATCGGAAATGACTTCCGACCCGACCTAAGCTCTGTCGATAGCTTCTGTCAATTCGGGGCGCCTCTTCGCCTCACCATCGATCATGATCCACGCGATCAGTGCGCTTGCCAGCGCCATCCCGGCGGCCATCGCCATCACTCGGCGAAAACCGGCGACGAACGACTCATTGATCGCCTGCCTGAGCGCCGTCCCTGTTTCGTCGTTGACGCTCGAAGGCAGTTCCGCCCCGGCCAGTTGTGCGCGCTGCCCATCGAGGGCGCGCCGCGCTTCGGGTGCGAGGTTCAACTGCTCTATGTGCCGCTCCAACCCGTGATTGAAAGCGGATAAGATCACGACGCCCAGCGCCGCAATTCCAAGCAGTCCGGCAGTGCGGGACACAGCATTGTTAACGCCCGATGCGACTCCCGCACGGTTTTCCGCCACCGCGTTCATCACCGTGGTCGTGAGCGGCGCAACGCTCACGGCCATCCCCAAACCCAGCACCACGATCGCCGGGAAGAAGGTCGTCCAATAAGAGCCGCCGACATTCGGAATCATGAGCAGGCCGTACCCTACAGCCGCGACGACGGCGCCGACCATCAGCGGCCATCTCGCGCCATAGCTTTCGACCAGCCCCCCTGACCAACGCGACAGCAGGAAAATGATTAGGATGAACGGCAGCAACGCGGCCCCGGCTGCCATTGCCGAGTACCCGTGCACTTGAATCAGGTTGAGCGGGAGAAAAAACATCGCGCCGCCGAGCGCTGTGTAGAGAAAGAACGTCAGCAGATTGACCCCGCTGAAGTTCCGCGAGCGAAAGAGCGCGAGCGGCACCATCGGGTTGCGGGAACGCGCTTCGACCACGAGAAATGCTGCCAGCGAGAGCGTGCCACCGACGAGTGCGGCGAGTACGAACGGATGACCTAGCCCAAAACGCGGTGATTCGATCAGACCGTAAGCAACCATTCCCAAACCCAGAGTTGTCAGCCCCGCGCCCAACCAGTCCAGTTGTTTGTTCTCTTCTTCCTCATCCCGGCTCTCAGGCACGCGCCAGCAGGCGATCAGCAGCACCGCGAGCGCCAGCGGCACGTTGATGAAGAAGACCGCTCGCCAGGAGACGTGTTCAATCAGCCAACCGCCCAGTACAGGCCCGACGGCGGCGGTCATCGCCGTAAAACCCGACCACGTGCCAATGGCCCGCCCGCGCCTCTCCTCGTCAAACGAGGCGCTGATGATGGCTAAACTTCCCGGCACGAGCAGTGCGCCGCCCACGCCCTGTACCGCACGCGCGGCGATCAGTTGGCCGACGCTCGGCGCTAAAGCGCACCAGATGGAAGCAAGCGCGAAAAGGGCGACGCCCAAACAGAAGACGAGCCGCCTGCCGTAGCGGTCGCCCAACGAGCCCCCTACCAGGAGCAGCGCGGCGAGAAATAGCGCGTATGCTTCGACCACCCACTGTACGTCTTGCACCGTCGCACCGAGGTTCGCTTGCCGTGCGGGCAGTGCCACATTGACGACCGTGCCGTCGATGAAGACCATGCTCGATCCGAGAATCGTCGCGGCCAGAACCCACGGCGCGGCGGCACGCGCGCATGAAACAGCGGCGTGCTTCGATCTGATCACGCCCTCATCGCAAGGTTGTTTGAAGATATTCGCCATCTCCTGACTAAAGCCTTTTTACGAACGCGCACTCTTGCTTACGAATCATTTCCAGCCTCATATAGCCGGTAAGGAATGATGTACTTCATGAAGTGCGGCTACTGCCAACGCACGGCTACCCCATGGCTTCGCGCATCATCAAGGGTGACCATAACCTCCTTAGAACGAGTATTGACGAGGTGTCTGCTGGATCGTAATCCAGTGCTCGGTCGTAAACTCCCTCAATGCCCATTCACCTCCAAAGCGGCCGATGCCAGATTGCTTTTTCACCGTCGAATGGGCTGTTAGCCTCATCATTGACGGGGATGTCAGAGATATTAATCGTTGCGCAAGTCTCAGCATAATGGCATACTGACAAGATGTCCAGTAAGATGATTTCAAGGTAGCGGCCCCATTATGAGTAGAGCGGAACTGCGTTATGAGCGACGCGAGACGGC
>Ga0187892_10009384_pt1 | contig 12906 bp, 10 predicted proteins | sample MA1701073metaG_FD_139345 | JGI IMG/M metagenome (GOLD analysis project Ga0187892, IMG submission 139345) | Bio-ooze microbial communities from a basaltic lava cave in the Kipuka Kanohina Cave System on the Island of Hawaii, USA - MA170107-3 metaG ...
TCCACCACCAAACCAGCGGCGTCCTGCGACAACGATCCATTTTTCAAACTGTCCATGAGGTACCTGCCTTGCTCTTTAAATTCTTGAAGGGCGGTGTCTCAGGTCATATTGGCACGGGGGGGCCGGGTCTGAATCCGCCCCAAGCGCGGCGCATCGGTGCGCGAGGTTGGTGTTGGCTGCGCCAGATCGCGTACGCGCGCCGAAGGTTCGACGCCAAGTTCGGCCTTCAGTCGTTGCGCAAACTCTGACGCTAGCCGCTGTGCTTCGGCAACACGGCCGCTGGCGACCGTTGCTTCAGCGAGCGCGATCAGCGCGTCTTCATCGAGCGGCTCCAGCGCGAGCCAGCGCCGCGCGAGCTGCGCGCGCTCGTTCGCATCGTCCAGTTGCGCAAGCCGCTCGGCAGCGACAGCGCGAAACAGCGCCGCGAGACGATCGCGCTCGAAGCGCAGCCATGCCTCGTACGGCGCCGGCGCCTTGAATTCGAGTCCATCGGCAAACGGGCCGCGATACAGCTCCACCGCGCGCGCCCAGTCGCGTTGTTCGATGGCCGCTTCGAACGCGCGCACATCGGTATCGATGCGCAGCCGCACCGCGTCGGCGCGCGCTTCGATTGACGGCAGCTGCGGCGTCGCGCGGAACAAGAGCTTGCGCAGGTTGCGGCGCGCCGCCGCGTTGTCGCAATCCGGATACAGCAACGCCGCAAGGCGATCGCGCGGCAGCCAGTCGCCGCTAGCGGCGAGGTAGGCGACAAGATGGAACAGCCGCTCCGCCGGCAGCGGGACGTGGCCCGCCGGACCCACGCGTGCCGGCGGACCAAACAACTGAAACGCGTCTTGTTGCATGCGAGGCCGCGACCGTGGTTGCCGAAAGCCGCGCGAGTGTTTGCGCGTGTGCGGCGCGCGTCAAGTTAGCGCATGTGCTGGGGGTGTCTCTCTTTGAGGTTCTGCTGTTGGCCAAGAGCGGACTTGCCGCACAAGCTCGGAAGCGGTCACTGAGCCCGTGCATCCGGCGAACAGCTCGAGCAGCTCCCGATCTGCACCTTCGGGCTGACCAGGGCGGCAGCGCGTTGCCGGGTTGAGAGCGTTACGTCGCGGGTGGGATGGAGTCGGTGTGAATCTGGGCTTGACACGTCGCTTGTTTTAGGAAATATTAGGACCTACATTGTCCCAACGGAGTAGTCCGATGAGCCTTTCCGCGCAGCAGTTCGAGGTCTTTCAGCCCGTGCTCCATGACCACCACGGTGAGGTCTGCCCGATCTGTGAGCAGGCGATCCCCAATGACCGTCTGGAGCAGGTCAAGGTGCGCCAGGCTCAACATCGGCGGGAAGTCGAGAGCCAGTTTGCTTTGAGGTTGAAGGCGGACCGCGAGCAGCTCACGGCTCAGCTCCAGCAGCAAAGCGAGGAAGCGCTCGCCAAGGCGCGTCAGGAGGCCGAAACGAAAGAGGCGGCAGCCCGGGGCGAGGAGCGTCGCGCGGCAACCGCCGAGGCGGACGCAAAGGTCGCCGCGGCCAAAGCCGACACGGAAACCGTGCGTGCCGAAGCTGCAGCGCTGAAGACGCGGCTTGAGGCTATCGCTACCGAGACGAACGAGAAGCTGGCCGCGGCTCGCGCCGAAGAGCGAAAGGCTGCTACTGCCGAGGCCGACGCGCGGCTCACGGCGGCAAAAGCGGACACGGACACCGCGCGGGCCCAAGCTGACGAATTTGAAGAAGCAGCTCGAAGCCAGTGCTGCCGCAACGACCGAGAAAGTAAACGAAGCGCGCGATGCAGCGCGCAAAGAGGCGGAGGCCGTTTTGCAGCCGCAGCTCGCCGCGGCCCAGTCAGCTACGCAGCAAGCCCAGGAGCAAGCGCGACTCATGGCCGCGCGCGAAGAGACGGCACGCGCGCAGATCACGCAGCTCACCCAAGATGTTTCGGCAGCGCGCGAGGAGGGGAAGAAGTCGGCCGACAGTGAACTACGCGGGCAGTTAACCGTGCTGAGCCAAGAGAAGGAGGCGGCGCTCACCGCCAAGACCGCCGCAGAGCAGCAGGTCGAGGCATTGCAAGCGACGCACGAGAAAGCCCTTCGCGAGGGCATCCAGGAGACCCGGGAAGCCATGGAGAAGAACGGCCGCGACGCGCTCAACGCTGAACAGGCCAAGCATTTCGAAGCGAAGCAGAAGCTGCAGAACATGGTCGATGACCTCAAGCGACAGCTTGAGAACAAGACCGCGCTGGAGCTCGGGGAGGGTGCCGAGATCGATCTATTTGACGCGCTTCAAGAGACGTTCAGAGGCGACGAGATTACCCGCATCAAGCGCGGCGCTTCCGGGGCGGACATCCGCCATGTCGTCCGGCACAACGGCAAAGACTGTGGCCTGATCTTGTATGACTCGAAGAACCACAAGGCATGGCGCAACGAGTTCGTCGTCAAGCTCCGCGACGATCAGATCGCGGACGAGGCGGACCATGCCATCCTCGCGACTTTCGCGTTTCCCCAGGGAACGGGGCAGGTTCATATCGTGGATGGGATCGTTTTGGTCAACCCCGCTCGGGCCCTGGCCATCGCGGAACTGGTTCGGCGTCAGGTCGTTCAAGCTCACTGTCTGAAACTGAGCAACGAAGATCGCGAGCAGAAGTCGCTAGAGCTCTACAGCTTCATCACCTCCGAACGGTTCGGGGTCCTGATGACCAAGATTGAAGCCACGACTGACAGCCTGCATCAGTTGGATATCGCCGAACAGGCCGCACACAACAAGACATGGACAAAGCGCGGGCAGTTGCTCGGCAACGTGGCGAAGGCTCAGGCGGACTTCAGGTGCGAGATCGAACGGATCGTCGGAACGGCTGACGACGAGGTCGTCGAAGACTTTGTGCCTATCGCCGACACCACCGGGACCGGTGAATAGCGATGAGTAACGCAATCCCGGTTGCGGAAGCCGCCACCGTTATCGACCTACAGGAACGGCGGATTGGCCGCCTCGTCCTGCGCACCTACAGGACGCAAGTCGACATCGACAGTGTCGTGCCGAACGAACGTCGGCCGCGCGACCTGCGCGATGGCGAGGCCGATCTGCAGCTCGACATTGAGGCCAATCAAGGCCTGGCCGAGCCGCTTCTCGTTGAGCCTCATCCGGATTTTCCGCGCAAGTTCCGCATCATCGACGGCGGCCGCCGATGGGCAAGCGCGCGCGAGCTGGTCCGCAAAGGGCGAGAGCAGTATCGCCAGGTTCCCGTCGAGGTCACCGACCGCGCTCTTTCCGATGATGAGCGCCTGCGAGTCTGGGTGCACATTCAACGCCGTCAGCGTGAGTGGGACGCCAAAGAGAAGGAAATGGTCGCGTATCAGCTCGTCAAGCAGATCGGTCCTGCTGGCGCAGCCAGCATCCTTGAACTCAGCGCGAAGGAAATCGAAAAGCTAGTGGCAATCTATGAGCTTGCCCAGAAGTTCACGGCGTTTCCTGACCCCAGCGCTGCTTTCGTGTGGGCGCGCGAGTTGATGGGCGTGAGCAAAAAGCTGCTGACGCCGAGCGTCATCGATGCCGTTGTCAGCAAGGTCAACAAGCGCCGGATCACCAACTCGAAGGATCTTCGTAAGCTCCGGCAAATCCTGCCGGATCCGGTCGCGCGAAAGCACTTCTTGTCTGAAGGGGGCGACCTTGCTTCGGCTCTGCTGCGGCTGCCCTACGTCGAGAAATCTGCCGCACCGGCGACTTTTACAGACAAGCTCGACCTTGCGGTTGAAGCTATGAAGACGCTGCCCTGGGCGACGCTATCGAGCCTGAAGGGCGACAAGGTCGTGCTGCGGAAGTTGGAGGAGGCAGAGGCGCTAGTCAGCTCTCTGCGAAGGACGCTTAAGGCCTAGAAGCTGGCGCACATTGCCCTTGCTGGTGAGGACCAACAACGATGCCTGAGTCCGACGATGACGACAGGCCCGCAGGCAAGCGCATCTGCCATACCTGTGTCAAAGAGGCCTTTATCTCCAACGTAATCAAGTCTGCTGGCAAAACCAGCGGCTGCGACTACTGCGGCGTGACTGCGCCATCGGTGACCATTGAAGAGCTTGCCGATCGCATCGAACAGGCATTTGACGAGCACTACACGCGTACACCCAGCCAGCCTGACTCTTGGCAAGAGCGGATGATGGCCGACCGGGAGTCGAGGTATGTGTGGGAACGCGAGGGCGCGCGCGCAGCCGACGCGATACAAGACGCGGCCGGCATCGAAGAGGCACCAGCTGCGGATGTCCTCGAAATTCTTCAAGTTCGCCACGGTGACTTTGATGCGGCGGCAATGGGTGAGGAGTGCGAATTCGATGACGATGCGCACTACGAAGAAATAGGTCCCGACAATCAAGCGTGGCATGAAGAGTGGAACGACTTCGAACACTCCATCAAGACGAACGCGCGGTTCTTCAGTCCAACGGCGGTTGAACATCTCGCTGCCGTCTTCGGTGGCATCGACAAATTAAGAACGCACGACAAACGTCCGCTCGTGGTTGAGGCAGGACCAGGTACGGCGCTCGAGCATCTCTATCGCGCGCGTGTCTTTCAGAATGACGACAAGCTTCAGGAGGCGCTCTGTCGGCCGGACCTGCATCTCGGATCGCCGCCTCGAAATGCCGCGCGCGCCGGGCGAATGAACGCGCAAGGCATATCTGTGTTCTACGGCGCGACCAATGAAAGTGTCGCGGTCGCGGAGGTCCGTCCACCGGTCGGTAGCAAAGTCGCCGTCGCAAAGTTCGCCATCACCCGCAAACTGCGGCTCCTGGACTTGACTGCGCTTGAGGATGCGCACGACACGGGAAGCATCTTCGATCCGTCGCTCAAGCATCGTCTTGAGCGGGTCGGCTTCCTGCGGACTTTGGGTGGCCGGATGGCGAGCCCGGTGATGCCGGATGACGAGGCAGTCGAGTACCTTCCAACGCAGGCCGTCGCCGACTTTTTGGCAACGATGAATGAGCCGCGGCTCGATGGCATCATCTTTCCGTCAGCGCAGACCAAGGATGGCCGCAATGTCGTGCTCCTCCATCGTGCTGCGCGCGTCGAGCCGCTCACGCTACCCGAAGGTACCAAGATCGAGGCCAGCACCGGCTACGGGACGGACGAAGGCTGGGAAGTGGACTACTCGGTGCACGAGACCGTGCCCGCCGTCAAACCATCCGTGCTGACCGACCCGCACGACGGATTTCCTGGCATTGTGGCCAGGCATCTCGCCACGCCCCCGCGCCACGACGACGACGTCCGTGAACCGGCGCTCCGGGTCGACGCGACCTCCGTCATGGTGCATCAAGTCGCCCGGGTTGAAGTCAATACGACGCCGTTCTCAGTCCACCGACACCGAAGCGCGGAGCGCAAGCCAAAGTTCTGAGATGACTGCGCCCGTAGCTCCGAGCGGGCAGCGATCGCGATCGCCCCCAATGACCGGCGTCGTCGTATGGGCCACGCTCGTCCCGTCATCGCGAGCGTGAGTGCCGCTCCGAATGACTGAATTCTTGCTGGTCATGGACTGCCTCGGGTCGGTTGCGGTCGCCCGGTGCCACCGCACTCGGTATGAAGACAAGATGCCACCACCGATCGGGGCGCATTGCGCAGTAAAGCGAGAGGGTGGTTGCGCGACGCTGATCGGCTGGTTAGCTGCCCCCGCTTGCTTCCCAATTGGGTTCGATTGAGTAACGTTCCGCTGATAGTCGCGGCGCACGTGGCTGGCCGGGAGTGCAGACCTTCCTTCCGCCGCGATATCCCCCGATGAACGACGCGGGACAGCAAAGACGTCGGGTCCCGCCGATTGACGTCCCAATACGACGTTCCGCCAGCGCACCAGATCTACGATCTCTTGACGGAGCCTTGGTAGTGCGGCTATTGGCCAGGAAGCGTCATTCACGCGCGCTGAAGAGCTCGACCGCGATGACCGGTCTCAACGTGCAGCAGACGTAGTTCAACGCCGCGCACGCGGCGAGGAAATCTCGTAACCCGTCGTTCGCTGCACTCGCCGCGAAAATAAGATTTCCGTGACAACGGTCATTCACGGTGCATATCGGCGACGCGGACGGAGTCTAAGGGCGTCTGCGACGAGCGCTCGCTGAATGGTGTCATTCGAAGGTATATGACGCGCCCGTTGCATTCGGTCGCCGATAGGTGGACCATCGCCGAGCCGCGCAGGAGCCCGAATGCCTCAACCTCGATGCCAACGTGCCGGTGAATCGGCAGCTTCTGCTGCCGAAGTGGAACACGACGCCGGTCTCGCGCACGCAGTCGGATGCGGATGCATCACGGGCACCGGCCTCATCGCTGCGCCGGTGTGATTGGAGGACGCCATGAACCTCATTGCTCGACTCGCGCTTCCCGCCGCCAGCCTTCTCGTCGCCGGGGCCGCGCAGGCCAACTGCAAGCCGCTGCTCGACGCGTTGAACAAGGCGGTGCAACAGTCGCGCTTCGGGGTATACGAGGTCCAAAGCTCCGAACAGGCGCTGAGCGGGGAGCCCCACGTCGTGATCGTCGGCACCGTCAGCTACGTCCGCTCGGGCAAGGAATGGGAGCGCATCGAGATCGGGGATCTCGGGGGCCACTGGGCCCATTTGCGCAAGGAACTCGCCGGCGGCGAGTTGAACTGCAAGACGGCCGGCACCGGCCGGTATGGCGGGGCTCCCGTCACCAAACTCACGGTGACGCGTCCCAAGGCGTCGGAGGAGTCGAGCCAGATTTTCATCGATCAGCGCAGCGGACTGCCCGTGTACGAAGGGACGACCGACGGCGGCTTCGCCGTCGTGTACGGCGATGCGGTCAAAGAGCCGACGGTGAAGAAGTAGAACCTATCTCAGAATCCGCGCTGACCGCGGCGGGGTCGCATTGGGTGCAGGGCGAGGCGCGGTGAGGGGACCATGACGATGCCGGTGCTGTGTACAGCGGCGATCGCGGGCGCCTGTCAGTCCGCCAGGCAGTGTTCGACGCGCCATCCATAGAGCCACTCGAGCGCGTCGTGAGAGCGCTCCGCGGAGCGGCCCTTCCATAGATCGTTGCGAACGAGGCGCTCGACGCCTTTTGCGTGGTAGATGCGACCCATCTCGCGCGCCGACAGCACGACGCGGGCGGTGCGGGCCACGCGCGAACGCTGGTAGTGCTCGAATGCGCGTGTGAAGTCGCCGTCGTGCACGCGCAGCGATTCGCCCAGCGTGACGGCGTCTTCGAGCGCCATGCACGCGCCTTGTGCGAGATACTGCAGCATCGGATGCGCAGCATCGCCGAGCAAGGTGACGCGTCCGAAAGTCCATTGGCCGATCGGCTCGCGGTCGGCGGTGGCCCAGCGCTTCCAGCTCTTGGGCAGATGCAGCAGTTGCCGCGGGCGATCACTGATGCCGGTGAAGTACGACAGCACTTCTTCGCGACTGCCCTCAGTGACGCTCCAACTCTCCGGCTTGGCGCTGTGGAAAGTGACGACGAGGTTGTATTGATCGCCGCCGCGCAGCGGGTAGTGGACGAGATGGCAGTCCGGGCCAACCCATATCGCCGGCGCGTTCCACCGCAGATCGGATGGAAAATCCCGAGCATCGACGACGGCGCGGTACACGACGTGACCGGACACGCGCACCGGATCGTTGACGAACTGCTGGCGCACCGCCGACTTCACGCCGTCGCAACCGATCAGCGCAATTGCCTCGTGGCAACGCCCCTCGCTGTCGACGACGGCCACGCCATCGCCCGTTTGCTCGACGCGCTCGACGCGAGTCGAGGAGTAGAGCTCGATGCGATCGGTCGCCTCCACGCCTTCGAGCAGGGATGCGTGCACGTCGGCGCGGTGAATCACGGCGTAAGGGTTGCCGAAACGCTTGCGGAAGGCCTCGCCGAGCGGGACCGAGGCGACTTCGCTTTCGTCGACGGCATCCATCATCACCATGCGCTCGGTGTAGACGGCGCGGCTGCGAGCGCGTTCGCCCACACCGAGCGCGTCGAAGGCCGCGAAGGCATTGGGCCCCAGCTGAATGCCAGCGCCGATCTCGCCGATCTGTGGCGCCTGCTCCAGCACCTTGACGCGAAACCCCTGCCGCGCGAGCGCAAGCGCCGCCGCCAGGCCACCGATGCCGCCGCCCGCGACGAGAACAGCCGCATCGGATGTGATCATGAATCAAAGTGTCAGTCGCGACGACTATTGCGTCAACGGAGCAACGCGAATTCGCGCAATTGCGTTTTGCAATACTCCTGGCGCGCACTGTTGGTTCGTCCTGCCCTAACCGAAGGTTGCCCCGATGGCAAAGTTCGACCTCGAATGGCTTCCGATATTTGTCGAGGTCTACAAGACCAGAAGCGTGTCGCGTGCAGCCGAACGGCTCGGCATCGCCCAGGCGACAGCGAGCATCGCGTTGAACAAGCTGCGCAGCCACTTCAGCGACCGCTTGTTCAGCCGCACGTCGCGCGGGATGGAGCCGACCACCAAGGCTCAAAACATCTATCCGGAGCTGCAGGAGGTACTGGCGCGTCTGGAGAAGGCACGTGGCGCCAGCCGCACGTTCGTTGCGGCCGAAACCGAGCGGTGGTTCCGCATCTGCATGACCGACATCAGCGAGATCGTGCTGCTACCGAAACTGGTCAATCACCTGCGACAGACAGCGCCGCGAGTTCATATCGAGGCGGAGAAAATCTCGAACGCCACCCCGCGGCGACTCGAGTCGGGCGACGTGGATCTCGCGATCGGATTCATGCCCGACCTCGAGACGGGCTTTTATCAGCAGACTTTGTTCCAGCAGAACTTCGTCTGCCTCGCGGCTGCCGCGCATCCACGCATTCGCTCGAAAATCACGAGGCGGGCTTTCCTCGAGGAAGGCCATATCGTCGTCACGACGTCCGGAACGGGCCATTCGATCGTCGACAAGGTGCTGGCGAAGAACGGCATCGACCGCCATGTCGTACTGCGTCTACCGAGTTTCCTGGGGATCGCGCGCATCGTTGCGCAGACCGAGTTGCTGGCGATCGTTCCGCGATTGCTCGGCGAAACGCTGGTTTCGCAGGAGCGCATCCGGTTGCTCGGGCCACCGGTGGCGCTGCCGTCCTATGGCGTCAAGCAGCACTGGCACGAGCGTTTTCACGCGGATCCGGGCAATGTCTGGCTGCGCCGGACAATGGCGGCGCTGTTTGCGTCGCCCGCAACGCGGCGGAAGTGAGCCGCGAAGTGTCGAGCTGCCAGAGTCGAACATCCGGGCACCCAATGCGCGCCGCCTTCGTTTGCGCGGTACCGCGCGGCCTTCATCGAGTCTTGCCCGGAAGTTCAAACGTAGACACCACCCGCGCCGAGACTCGCCGCAGGCAGCACCGCCCGCCCCGCGAATCTCGTGTCGGCTGCTCGTTTTCTCGAACCTTACGACTCGTCTGGTGGTCGTCCGCTCTTGAGCTCTTGCAGTGCGCGTTCCAACAGCATCCGATCAAGCCGGTCCTTCTCGCGCTGCGACTGTTTGGTCTTCAACAGCCCCTCAAGGTCGAGCGTGCGCACCGGAACCCCGTCGAAGTCGATCGTCACGGTGTGGGACTCGAGCGTCTCCAGCGTCTCGCCGCATGCGTTGAACATCAAGTCGACAACGAACGAGTCGGCCACGCGGATCGTCTCGCCCTCGAGAAACCACGCGGGATCCAGTTCGCTCGCGACGCGATCGGGGAGCACAAGCAGGGCACGTCGTACGCGTTCGCCCTGCTCGAGGGTTGGCCGCAGCAGGATGTCGATGTCGATCGTGCCGCGTTGATACCCAAGCGCAGACAGCGCATAGCCGCCGATCAACACGTATTCGACATTCTCGGCGGCGAGCGCCCGGAGCACGGTCTTGAGATCTTCGATACTGGCCGGGCGCGCGATGCGAGAGTTTCGATCGCCACCCGCTTCATCACCGCCTTCAGGCCGATCGGTCATCGCCCGGCTCGTCTAGCGGCCGCGTTCGCGGCGATCGTTCGTGCCAGCGCTTCCTGCGCGTGCTGGTCGGCTTCCTCGTGCGTGCGGAAACGGTACACGCCCTTGACGATGCCGGTGCTGTTGACAGCGGCGAGCCCGCCGCCCGCCGCCCGATGCCGCGCAGCCTGCCGCAGGGCTCGCGCGCTTGGCACTGCCGTGATGCGCGGCAAACGGTTGCCGATGACTCGCATGGTGCGCCGACTTTACTTCAACGCAAGGCGCAGTCATAGCGCCATTTCCATCACGCGTGCCACATGCAGCGCGTCGCGCCCCGCGCCGTTGCGTATCTGGTGCCGGCAACTCGTGCCGTCGGCGATCACGAGCGTTGTTGCGTCAGCTGCGCGCACCGCGGGCAGTAAAGACAGCTCGGCCATCGCGAGCGAAACGGCGTGATGCTCGGCCTCGTAGCCGAAGCTGCCGGCCATGCCGCAGCAGCTCGATTCGATCGTCTGCACTTTCAGGTCCGGTATCAGTTCGAGCGCGGCGTTGATCGCGGGCATCACGCCGAACGCTTTCTGGTGGCAATGGCCGTGCAGCAGCGCTGCGCCAGGGAGCCGATTGAATGCGAGCGTGAAGCGTCCGGCGTTTCGCTCGCGCACGATGAATTCCTCGAACAGGAAACTCCCGCCTGAGAGTCGATCCGCGTCATCGCCAAGATGCAAGACGAGGTACTCATCGCGAAACGACAGCAGGCACGACGGTTCCAATCCCACTACCGGCACGCCCGCTCGAACATAAGGCAGCAGTGCCTCCAGCGTGCGGCGCGCCTCGGCGCGCGCGCGTTCGACCATGCCGGTGCTCAGGTAGGTACGCCCGCAGCACAGCGGCTTGCCGTCGCCGCCTTTGACGACGATGACCTCGTAACCCGCAGCGGCAAGTACTCGGTGCGCCGCGTGCAGATTCTCCGGTTCGAAGTAGTTGTTGAACGTGTCGGCGAACAAAACGACTCGATCGCCTTTCCCGGGCGGAGAAGAAACACGCGTAAAGACCTCGCGCCGGAACTGCGGCAAGGTTCGACCTGCGGCAAAGCCGAGCGCGCGTTCGGCGGGTTTCGCCAGCCGGTTGAAAAGTGACGGCATCCGCGCCCTCCATCGCGCGTATCGCGGCAGATGCGCGATTACCCGATCTCTCATCGAGTAGCCGTTCCGCCGCTTGTCGTGATGCAGAAACTCGATCTTCATGCGTGCCATGTCGACGCCGGTCGGGCATTCGCGCCGGCAGCCCTTGCAACTCACGCAAAGGTCAAGCGCGTCGCGCACCGCATCGGACGTGAACGCCTCCGGCCCGAGCTGACCCGACAGCGCCAACCGCAACGTGTTCGCGCGGCCGCGGGTCGTGTGCTGCTCGTCGCGCGTCACACGAAAACTCGGGCACATCGTGCCGGCGTCGAACTTGCGGCAATGGCCGTTGTTGTTGCACATCTCGACCGCCTTGCCGAAGCCGCGCGCGGGATCGCCACCGCTGCCGGGGCGCGTCAGGCGCTCGGTGGTCGGGTCGTTCTGCACGTCCCACCGCGACCAGTCGAGCACCGGTGAGAGAGGACGTATCGCGTAGCCGGGCGCATAGCGAAACAGACTCGTGTCGTCCATCTTCGGCGGCCGCGCGATCTTGCCGGGGTTCAGCAATCCGTGCGGATCGAAGAGCTGCTTGATCTCCTCGAACGCGCGCGTGATGCGTGGACCGAACTGCCACGCAATCCATTCGCTGCGCACGAGTCCATCGCCGTGTTCGCCCGAGTAGGCGCCCTTGTAGCGTCGCACCAGTTCGGACGCTTCCTCGGCGATCGCGCGCATCTGTGCGGCACCGTCTTTGCGCATATCGAGGATCGGCCGTACATGCAGCGTTCCGACCGACGCGTGCGCGTACCACGTGCCGCGTGTGCCGTGCTTGCGAAACACCTCGGTCAGTTGCGCCGTGTAGTCGGCAAGGTGCTCAAGCGGAACCGCGCAGTCCTCGATGAAGCTCACGGGTTTGCCGTCGCCGCGCAGCGACATCATGATGTTGAGTCCCGCCTTGCGCACCTCCCACAGGTCTTTCTGCGACTGCGCGTCGGTCACTTCGACGACCGTGCCTTCCATCAATTCGCCCAGCCGCTTCAACTGCGCGAGCAGTGCCGGGCGGTCGTCGCCGGCGAATTCGACGAGCAGGATCGCTTCGGGCGCGCCTATCAATGCGGCTTCGATCACCGGCTTGAATGCCGCATTCGCACAGGCAAGTTCGATCATCGTGCGGTCGATCAACTCGACCGTGGTTGGCGCCAGTCTCACGATGTGCTGCGCCGACTCCATCGCGCGATGGAACGCCGGAAAGTTAACGACCCCGAGCACGCGTTGCTCAGGCAGCGGCGCGAGTTTCAGCCGCAGCCGCTTGAAGAGCGCCAGCGTTCCTTCCGAGCCGACCAGCAAGTGCGCGAGATTCCCGCGGCCGTCATCCGTGTACGGCCGCTCCGACTGCGGATGGAAGAGATCGAGGTTGTAGCCACCGACGCGCCGCATGACTTTCGGCCACACGCGTTCGATCTCGTCGCGCTCCCGCTCCGCGATCGTGCGTATCGCCCGGCCGATGTCGTTCAACGGTTCGCCGGAATCGAAGCGCGATTCGCTGCCATCGGCAAGCCATGCATCGATCGCGACCACGTTGTGCACCATGTTGCCGTACGCGATCGAGCGGCTGCCGCACGAGTTGTTGCCCGCCATGCCGCCGAGCGTGGCTTGCGCGGAGGTGGACACATCGACCGGAAACCACAGGCCGTGCGGTTTCAAATGAGCGTTCAACGCATCGAGCACGATGCCGGGCTGGACCTCGATTTCTCCGCGGTTCGGATCGAATGCCGTGACCGCTCGCAAATGTTTGCTGCAATCGATCACCAGCGCGCGGCCGACTGCCTGTCCGCATTGCGAGGAGCCGCCCCCGCGCGCAAGGATCGGCACCTTGCGTTGCGAACAGACTTCGATGGCAGCGCGCACGTCCGCTTCTTCGCGCGGGATAAAGACGCCAA
>Ga0187892_10009386_pt1 | contig 12906 bp, 16 predicted proteins | sample MA1701073metaG_FD_139345 | JGI IMG/M metagenome (GOLD analysis project Ga0187892, IMG submission 139345) | Bio-ooze microbial communities from a basaltic lava cave in the Kipuka Kanohina Cave System on the Island of Hawaii, USA - MA170107-3 metaG ...
AGGGGCGTGTGGGGCAACCCGTGGGGGTTCGAGTCCCCCCTTCGGCACCACTGATCTGTAAAGCATCGACCAGCCGAGTCTAACCGGAAGCAATCCTCGTCAGCGGGAGTATTTCGGGAGTACAGCAGCGCCCGCAGGCTCGGCCGTCTCCGCGTTCACCCGCTCGGTCATCCGACTCAGCAGCGCACTGCCGTCGCGGCGGGTGCGGTTCGGGATGAAGCGGGCATAGACGCTGAAAAGCATCTCAGGCGACGTGTGCCCCAGCATCGCCGCGACCCAAGAGGGCGCCTCGCCCGCGGCGAGGGCGTTCGAGGCGAAGGTGTGTCGGGTCTGGTACATGATGCGGCGGCGGAGACCCGCCTTCGTGAGCGCCGGATACCAGACCCTGTCCCGGAGCGCGTTCACGTTCAGCAGGCCCCCTGCCGGCCCCGTGAAGACGTACTCCTGGCCTGGCGCGGGCGCACCCCGGCCGGCCTTGAGGCGCTCGGCCGCCTGCTGGGCCTTCTGGACCTTGAGCGCCTCGATCACCGGGGGCAACAGATCGATGTCGCGCACGCTGCTGGCCGTCTTGGGCGGGCCTTCCTTGCCGCGGTAGCGGCCCGCCCGGATGCGGACGATTCCCCGGCCACTGTCCACGTCGCCCCAGCGCACCGCCGCGAGCTCGTTGGGTCGGGCGCCCGTCCAGCAGGCGACGGTGAAATAGGGCCGCCACCAGAGTGGGCACGCCGCCAGAAACACCGTGACCTCGTCCGGGTCGAGCGGATCAACCTCCGCCTGGGGCTCTCGCAGCGAGCGGATTGTCTCGGTCGGGTCGTCGCGGAGATACCGCCGCCGCAGCGCCGTGCGCAGGATCATCTTGAGCACGAGCAGGGTCAGGTTGATGCGCCGGGCGGAGAGGCCGGCATCGTGCAGCGCCGTGATCACCTGCCGGATCCGGGACTCCGTGATCGCGCTCACGCGGTGCTCGCCCAGCGCCGGCACGAGCTGCGATTTCAGGATCTGTTGATACTGGGCCAGGGTCGACGCCTTCCAACCCGACCGCCCCTCCTCGATCCAGACCTGGGCGAACGCCTCGAACAACGGCGCTCGGCGCTCGTCGATAGGGGCCTCGCCCCGGTCACGCGCGGCCAGCAGTTCCCGCTCGAGGCGCACCGCCTCGTCGCGCCCGATCCCCCGGATCGTGCGCTTCCGGAAGCGCCCGTCCGCGTCATACCACCACAGCTGATACCCCGTGCGTGTCCGCTTGACCGCCATTAGCGCCCCTCCTGGTGGTGACGTCGCCGGCCTCGCTGTTGCCGCGCGCGTTGCTTCCAGCGCTTCACGTGCCACAGCCGGGCACACCGGCCCGTGCAGAAGATCTGATCCTCCCGGCCGCGGATGAAGAAGTGCTGGCAGCGGGGACACTGCCGGAGCCGCTTGGCCTCCGTGGCGAGCCCCCAGAGCTCGAGATAGAGCGCATCCAGCAGGCAGTGGAGCGGGAATACGGGACGGAGCCCGGCCCGCGTGGGCCGGGCGCCCAGGTGCACACCGCCGAGGCGCGCCTGAAACATGGCGGCGAGGTCCGCCCACGTGGCCGTCGTGGACCGGCCCTGCTGCAGCGCGTACACGATCCCGACCCACCGGGTCAACTCACGGAGGGCCTCGCCGGTCTGCTGGACCCCGTCGGCGCCGAAATCCTCGGCGCCGGGAAGGCCGACCCCGAGCCGCCCCCAGCGATTGACGAAGCCGAGGAGGGCCGCGGGGTCCTCGGCGGCAACTCCTTGGGCCTCGAGCAGGATCGCGCCGGCCACTTTCACAGGGTCATAGGGCCGGGCGGGTGACTCCTCAGCCGGGACGAAGATCCCGCCTGGGGGCCAGCCCAGCTTGTAGACGACCACCGTCTCGCCCGCGGAGAGCCGAGAGTGCCACGAGAGCGACCCGTAGAGTGGCGACTCCTCCGCCGGGCCCTCGTGCCGCACGCGGTACCACGGGGCCGGCGGGGGTGGCTCAAGAAACGGGACTCGACGCTCCGGAATCGCGGCCCACGCCTGGCCCCACGCCCCTGCGGGCGAGGGCAGGATGGTGGAGACCGGTCGCGTCCAGCGGAGCTCGAACGCGTTCCACCAATCCTGCCCAGTGAGTCCCGGGCCAGCACGTCGGGTCTTGATCGACTCGCCCACGATCCTTCCGTCAGGGTATACGTTAAGTGCAATTTACGTATATCCGAGATTGTGCTCCCATGCAACTCGGGGCCGATCTCACACGCGACGGGGTGGAGGCAGGAGCGACGGGATGTCGGCGGGACCGATGGACGGACGGCGGTGCTCGGTCACCGAGGCCGCGCCGGTGCTCGGCGTGTCCGTGTACATGGTGCGCGCCCTGATCCGCCAGCGCCGCCTAGCCTACCATCGCATCGGCCGCCGGATCGTCCTCGACCGCCAGGACCTCGAGCAGTTCCTTCGGGCCCATCGGGTCGAGGCGCGTGAGCCCCGGAACCAGCCGCCCCGCGGTCGGGACCGGGCTCCCAAGCCTCGCAGGGGCCTCCCCGCCTTGCGCGCAGGCGGACGCGATCCCGATCCCGATGGCCGCGGCGGCATGGCAAATGCGTGAGCATCTGGTCGTGCAGCTGCCGGCGGGACCGCTCGCCGTGCCCCGCCCGCCCGGCCTGCACCGCGCCACCTACCGCCGGCTCATCCGCGACTACAACCGCGTTCTCGGCAAGCTCGCGGAACTCCCACGACGGCGACTCTGGCCGCACCTCCGGAAGGCCTATCAGCGGCAGCTCGACAATCGCATTATTCGCATTCGCCGAGTTCTGTGCCTGTCGACGCCGCACCCGCGGGCGAAGCCGTGGTACCGGACCACGGAGGCGGCCCTGTATCTCGGGATCTCCGCCAAGACCCTCGTCCGCTGGACCGATCAGGGCCTCGTCCGCTGTCACCGCGCCGGATTCGGCGCGCACCGGCACGACGCGGTGGCCGAACTCGCCCGCGTACGGCAGTGTCTGGATTGAGGGGTCCCGTAGGGGATACGCAAGGGAGTTCGCCTCGGGCGGTTCCGGGCCCAACATGCTGCCGGTGCGCATTTTGTCAGCGTGCGCCTTCGGCCGTCGACGTCCGCGTCATCTCCTTCCGTCGTTCGTGCCCGATCAGGGCGACGGCTCGTCTCGTCGCCTGATCCTCACTCGAAGGGACCAATGCTTGCAGGGGGCCCGCAATCATCGATATCGACTCGCGTCGCCTTCCATGTCGTCTGATTGCCGATCCTCATCTTGACCACCCGCCGCGGAACCGCTGAATTGAGCCGGCAAGGCACTCGGAGGGCGGAGATCGCCGGGCAGGTGCCGGGTAGGTCCCGGATAAGTCCCGGCGAGATCCGGGGTATGTGCCGCAACGGTGCAGCAACCGTGCAGCGACGGTGCAGCACCCGGGCCGCGGGGATGCCGAGACGGCCAAGGGAGGGGCCAATTCGCCAGGCCAGGACGGCTGATAGCCCTTCAGCACCGCCGTCAGAGGGCTGCGATTTCGCGCCGGGTTGAGGGGATCAGTGATCGTTCGAGATGTTCTCGGCCACCGGCTTCATGAGGTCAAGGATACCGGGGGTCGCAACGACCTTGGGTGCTCCACCCGCAGGTTGTCCTCCGGGCCAATGCCATCCCAGTCCGAGGAACGTTGGGCCCGCGGCCCAACGCGCCGGCGGGCTAGAGTCCGCGGAACGCCACGATCACCTGCCCGGCCGTCATGCTGTTGTCGCGGTCGGCGCGCCTGAGCATCTCGGCGCCACACGCGCAGGCCAGCCGCAGCCAGCCGCCCTCGACTACTCTTACTCGTGCTCCGTTAGCCGCGAGGCCCGCCGGGCTGCTTTCGTCTGGCTCCGCTGCGGCGGTCGCAGCCCCTGGCAGCTCGTGCTCATGCAGCCCTACCGGTTCGTCGACCCAGACCACTCGGCCCCTGGCGACCCGCGTTCTGACGATGCGGAACTTCGAGGTGTCCTCCATGCAGGGCAGCCTTCTACTTCAACTGCATTGGACTAAGTCTCACCTGGCCTCGCGGGCGGGATCGCGCTCATAACCCAACGTTTCTCACGAGGGGTAGAGGTTCGAAGCTGCTCTCCCAGCGCCTGCCGCTCCGCTCATCGCTGAGCCTTGACCTTCGATGCAGTGATCCAAAGGAATTCCGCTTGACCTTCCCCTAAGGGGAGAGGTTTAGGCTAAGGGGGCAGGAGAGACACCATGCCCAGCAGCCTGAAGATTGGCGAGGCGGCCCGGCGCGCCGGCGTGACGGCAAAGGCCATCCGGTTCTACGAACGAGTCGGGGTACTGCCACCTCCCGCGCGAGGTGGCAATGGCTACCGCCTCTATGGGAAGGACGCCGTCGAGATGCTCGCGTTCGTCAAGCGGGCCACGGGTCTTGGGCTCACCCTGGCCGAGATCAAGGACGTTGTCACCATCCGGCGAGGTGGGCGGCCACCCTGTGCGCACGTGCATCGGCTCCTGACCGAGAAGGCGCTCGAGCTCGACCGGAAACTGAAAGATCTCCTCGAGGTGCGCCGTCGGGTACGCCAGAGCTTATCGGCCTGGAGGCGCGCGCCCGTGAAGCGGGCTGCCGTCTGCTCGCACATCGAGGGCCCGACTCACCCGGGAGCCAGCGGGAGATAGCGATGGCGGTCGAGAAGCTGCAGGTAAAGGTCGGCGGGATGGCCTGCTCGTTCTGCGTGGAAACCATCAAGAAGGGACTCGGGCGCACGGACGGCGTGGCCGAGGTCAACGTGAGCCTCGCCCACGAGGAGGCGCTGGTCAGCTACGACCCGAGTCGGGTGGGGCCGGCCGCCCTGACCGGCACGCTGCGGAGCCTAGGCTACACGGTGAGGGACCCGAGCAAGGTCCGCACCTTCGAGGAGGAAGAGGCCGAGCTTCAGCGCGAGTGGGACCGTCTGATCCTGGCCGGCGCCGCGGCGTGGACCGGCTTCATGGTGATGTTGCTCATGTGGGTCGGCCGCGCCCACCCGCTCGCCTCGTGGTTCATGGCCGCCCTGGCGCTCGGCCTGATGTTCGGGCCCGGCCTCTACATCCTGAAGATGGCCTGGGCCTCCGCGCGCCGCCGGATCCTCAACCAGCACGTCTTGATGGAGATCTCCGCGGTCGGCGGTCTGGTCGGGGGCGTGATCGGGCTCTCCAACCCGATCTTCAGGAGCTACGAGTTCTTCGGGGTCACGGTGTTCGTGACCGCCTACCACATCCTCGGAGGCTACACCTCGCTCCTCGTCCGCACGCGCGCGTCGCAGTCGGTGAAGAAGCTGCTGTCCCTGCGGCCGCCGGCCGCCCGCGTGGTGCGGGACGGCGTCGAGGTGGAGATCCCGATCGCGGACGTCGCCCGGCGTGACCTCGTGCGGGTGCGGCCCGGCGAGCAGGTGCCAGTCGATGGGGTGGTCGTCGAGGGGGCGTCGGCGGTGAACGAGAGCCTGGTGACGGGCGAGCCGCTGCCGCGGGAGAAGCTCCCGGGGCACGAGGTCATCGGGGGGTCGGTGAACCAGTCGGGGACGCTGCTCGTCCGCGTCACGCGGATCGGCGACGAGAGCTTCCTCGAGCAGGTGGCGCGGCACATCCAGGAGGCGCGAGCGCTGAAGCCCGGGATCCTGCTGCTGCTCGACCGCGTCTTGATGTACTTCGTGCCCGCCGTCCTCGCGGCGGCCGTGGCCGCGCTCGTCTTCTGGACGCTGGGCGCCTGGCTGCTCTGGGGTGTGCCGGACTGGGAGCGCGGGGTCCTGGCCGCCCTGGCTGTCCTCGTGATGGGGTACCCGTGCGCGCTGGGAATGGCGACGCCGCTGGCTATGATCCGGGGCGGCGGCGAAGCGGCGCGTCAGGGCATCCTCATGCGGAGCGCCGCGTCGTTTCAGAGCTACAAGGATGTGTCGGTCGTGGTCATGGACAAGACCGGGACGATCACCCACGGGGAACCGCGGGTCGTGGAAGTGGTGCCGGCGCACGGCTTCAGCGCGGACAGCCTCCTCGCCCTCGCGGCGTCGGCCGAGCAGGTATCGGAGCATCCGCTCGGCCAGGCCGTGGTGAAGGCCGCGCAGGCGAAGGGACTGCCCCTCGCGCCGGTAGAGGCGTTCGAGGCGGTCCCCGGCAAGGGCGTGCGCGGCCGGGTGGCAGCCGAGCCGGTGCTCGTCGGGACGCTCTCCTTCCTGGAGGAGGCCGGCCTCCAGACCGGGCTCACCCAGCCCGTGGCCATACGCGAGGCGCAGGCGCAGACGGTGATGGTGATCGCGGCCGGAGGCCGGACGGCCGGCTTCATCGCGCTGGCGGACACGATCAAGCCCGATGCGGCAGAGGCAATCGCGCGGTTCCGGGCGGCGGGCATCGAGCCGGTCATGATCACGGGAGACAACGCGCGGACCGCGCACGCGGTCGCCGAGCAGGTCGGGATCCACGAGGTCATGGCCCAGGTGCTGCCCGCCGACAAGGCGGCGCGCGTGCGCGAGCTGCAGCGCCAGGGCAAGAGCGTGGCCATGGTGGGCGACGGCATCAACGACGCTCCCGCGCTCATGCAGGCCGACGTCGGGCTCGCCATCGGCGCGGGCACCGATATCGCCATCGAGTCGGCGGACGTGGTGCTCGTCGGCGAGCGCTTGACGGCGGCGGTCGACGCCCACCACATCGCGCGCCGGACGTACAGGAAGACGGTGCAGAACCTGGTGTTGGCGTTTTCGTTCAACGGCATCGGCGTGCCGCTCGCCAGCACGGGGCTGGTGATGCCGGTGTGGGCGATGGTTGCCATGGCCGCGAGCGTCACGACGGTGCTGGTCAACTCGTTCTTCGGCCGGCTCGTCCCGACGCGCCGCCGACGGGCGGCGCTGGTGGAGCAGGTGACCTTCAAGGTCCCGAGCATCCACTGCACGGGCTGCGTGACCAAGATCCGGGAGGAGCTGGCGAAGCTGCCGATCGTCGTGACCGTCGAGGGGGATCCCCAGCGCAAGGAGGTCGTCGTCACCATGCGGGATGGGCACGAGGGGCGGGCCTCTCTCGAGGCGGCGATTACGCGGGCCGGCCATATCGTGGGCGGGCCAGGAGGCGGGCAACGCCCGGTCACCGACTTCACGCCGCGCGGGCAGGAAGCCCGCGGGAAGTCCGGGAAGGAGGCATGAGATGAGGAAGGGGGTCTGGCTAGCGCTGATCGTGGCCTCGCTCTTCACCGGCTACGCGGTGGCGTACGCGCTCCGGCCGGCGGTGCCGAGCATCACGGGCTATCTCGAGGGCACGGAGATCCTCTTTCAGCACACGGAGGCCTCCGACCCCGGGGTCGCGAAGCTCCTGAGCGAGATGATGACCTCGCCCGTGCTCGTCGTGCCGGCGCTCGCCGATGCGCCGCCCGCGCTCCTCGCCAACGTCTACGTGTTCAAGAACGGCGTCCGTGGCGAGGGCCCGTTCAAGTTCCAGCCGGACGTCTTCGACAGCCCGCCCGGCACCGAAGCGTATCGGCCGCTCCGGGCGGTGCACCTCGTGACCTGGAAGAACGAACGATCGGCCCGCGTCCTCAAGGCGGCGAGCGCGGTCCTGGCGGCCGAGCGGGCTGAGGAGATCACCATCGAGCGCCCGGGGGTCGTGGTCAACATGCCGCTCGTCACGTGGCCGGGAGGTGGCCGATGATCCGGGTGGAGCTGCTGACGGCGCCCGGGTGAAGCAAGTGTGAGACGACCAGGGCATTGGTCGCCACGCTGATCGACAAGGCCAGGAGTCAGGTGCCCGACGTCCACGTGGAGGAGATCGATGTCGCGGCGAACCCCGCCATCGCGGTGAAATACGGGGTGATGGCGACACCGGCCATCGCGATCAACGGCAAGGTCGAGTTCACGGGGGTGCCCCGGGAAGAGGCGTTGCGGGCCCGGCTTGAGGCCGCCGCGGCCGCCGGCGGGCATCGCGTGCCATGACCGGAGCGGCGGCCCGAGGAGTGCGGAACCCGTTCCGAAGCCGAGCGCGCGGGGCCGTCGTCGTGGCCCTCCTGGCCCTGGTCACGGGCATCTTGAGCCTCATGGTGCAGGCCACGCTGGCCAGCCGGCAGCAGATCGCCCGCCTGGACGCCCGGGTCCGCACCCTCGTAGAGCTGCGAGAGGCCGGGGCCTTCGGGACCGGCGGCTTCGGCGGCGACAAGCCGGTCGGCGAGGAGGACTTCTCCGTCGACACCCTCGAGCGTCTCCGCGAGATCCCGAACGCCGCCCACCTCGCTCGCGTGGACGAATACGTCTACACGCCGCAGATCGACCCTTCGCGGCCCAACGCGTATGCCATGGTCATCGGGCTGCGTCCGGGTGCGGCGATGCGAGCGGTCGGCGAGGTGGACTACGAGAGTGCGCGGATCATCGCGGGCCGCGGGCTCGGCCCGGCCGACGCGGAGTCGAGGGTGGCGGTGGTCGGGCGCCTCTACGCGCGTCAGCGGCTGGGGATCGGGGCGGCGTCGCACCCGGCGCCGAGCGTGGCGCCGATCACCCTGAACGGCCAGCCCTTTGCCGTGGTCGGCATCTACACGACCGAGAACGACTTCGGAGACAACCACGTCTTCATCCCGATCGACGCCTTCCGCGCGACGTTCGCCCCGGGCCGGAAGCTCACCAAGATCTTTGCCACGGTCGATTCCGTGGCCAACGTCGAGGCCGTGGTCGGCGACCTCAAGGACCGCACGAGGTTCCCGGAGGTGGACGTCGTGACCGCGCCCGAGGCCGTGTCCACCGCCCGCACGACCCTGGGGAGCCTCGTGGTGGCCACCGCGTACGGCGCGGTGCTGCTGTTCGCCATCGGGGCGGTGCTGGTGGTGTTCGTCATGGTCCTGAGCACCCGGGAACGCGTCCGGGAGATCGGCACCCTGAAGGCGATCGGCGCCTCGAATCGTGAAGTGGTGGTGCAGTTCCTCGCCGAAGCGGCCGCCTTGAGCGGCCTCGGCGGTCTCGGCGCCATGGCGGTGGCCGCGCTCGCCGCGCCGCTCGTCGGGCCCGTGCTCGGCCTGCCCGTGGGCTTCGACGGACGCGGACTGCTGGTCATCCTGCTCGGATCGATCGTCTTCGCGGGGCTCGGCAGCCTCTACCCGATCGTCCGGGGCGTGCGGATGAGCCCGGTCGAGGCGATGCGGAGCGCGTGATGGGCATGGCCCGGTTCGGCCTGCGGAATGCCGGGCGGAGCACGGTGCGCCTGGCGGTCGTGGCGCTGCTGATCGGCGCGCCCCTGTTCCTGCTGCTGGTCATGCACCAGATCGGTGAGGCGGTCCAGCGGCAGACCGAGCTGCTGAAGCGCACGGTGAACAACACCCTCCAGCTCCGCGCCCGGGGCTCGATGGGACACGTCAATATGGTCGGCAGCTCGGATCTGCTGCCGGGTCGCGTGATCGACCAGATCCGGGGCGTCGGGCACACCGCCCGGGTGGAGCCGTACCTGCTCGCCATGAGTCCGACCGAGGGGCATAACTTCGCCATGGTGGTCGGCGTCACGCCGGGCGACACCCTGCGGCTCGAATCCCACGGGGAGGCCGGCAACCCACGCATCATCGCTGGCCGCGGCCTGACCTCCGAGGATCGCGGCCAGGACGTGGGCGTGATCGGCCAGGGCTATGCCCGGTTCGCCCGCATCGCCCCGGAGGCCCTCGACCGAGCCGTCCTGGCCATCGACACCACCCGGACGCACCCGGCGATCTTCGCCCTGAATCGGCCGAAACGGACGCTCCGGATCGTCGGGATCTACGCGAGCGGCTACGTCTTTGGCGACATGCAAGTGTTCCTGCCGCTCGATACCGCCCGGGACATCTACGGCGTGCCGTCAGCGGCCTCGTGGCTCTTCGTGACGGTCGATTCCGCCGAGCACCTGGCGGCGGTCGAGCGGGAGCTCAGGGCGCTGGTGGGGGACGTCGCGGACATCATCGCGCCGGTCAATGCCGCCGAGTTCGAGCAGACGACCGCCCGCGTGGTCGTGCGGCTCAGCCGGTGGGGCGGTGTGCTGGCGCTGAGTCTCATGGTGATCGTCGTCTTCTTCGTCACGCTCCTGGTGGTCCGCGAGCGGGCGTGGGAGATCGGGACGCTGAAAGCGATCGGGGCGGCCAATCGCGGCATCATCGTCGGCGTGCTCGCCGAGGTCCTAGCGCTCAGCACGCTCGGTGCACTGGTGGGCGCCGCCCTCTTCGCGGCCGGCGGTGGGCCGCTGGCGAGCCGGGTCTTCGCGCTGGGGGTGGCGCCGTTCCTGCCTCCGCACTACCGAGACTCGCTCGGCGGGGCGCTGAGCCTCACGAGCGGGCCGGGCCCGGCGGCCCTTGGGGTGCTCGTCGCGGCCGTGCTCGTGGTGGCGGTGGCCGGCAGCGCGTACGCGCTTCGCCAGGTCGTGCGACTCTCCCCGCTGGAGGCGATTCGCCATGAATGAGGCACTGATCCGGTTGCGGGGGGTGACCAAGCACTACCGCAAGGGCGACGAACTGATCCGCGCCCTGGACGGGATCGACTTGGATCTCGAGGGGAAGGCGATGGTGGCCGTCGTGGGCCCGAGCGGCAGTGGCAAGTCGTCCCTCCTCCACGTCATCGGCGGGATGGACCGCCCCACCTCGGGGGAGGTCCTGGTCATGGGGGAATCCCTGACCGCGTTGTCGGAGGACGCCCTCACACGGTTCCGGCGCCGGACCGTCGGCTTCGTCTTCCAGAGCTTCAACCTGATTCCGAACCTGACCGCCCTCGAGAACGTGATGCTCCCCATGGAGTTCAACGGGGTTCCCACCGGGCCGCGTCGCGAGCGAGCGCGCCGGCTCCTCGAGCGCGTGGAGCTTGGCCCTCGGCTCTCCCACCAGCCGCGCGAACTGTCGGGCGGGGAGCAGCAGCGGGTGGCGATCGCCCGGGCGCTGGCCAACGATCCTCCGCTGATTCTGGCCGACGAGCCCACCGGCAATCTCGACTCGAAGACGGGCCAGCTGATCTACGAGCTGCTCGACGCCATCGCCCAGGAACGCAGCGTCCTCGTGGTGACCCATGCCGAGCTGCTGTCACAGATGGCTGACCGGGTGATCCACATCAAGGACGGCCAAGTGGGGAAGACCGCAGCCAGCGACGGATGAGACGGCCGCCAGGAAGGAGGCGGCGGGGCATGCATACGCGTGAACTCGCCTGGGCCATTACGGCGTCGGTTGTCCTGGGGTTGCCCGCAGTCGGAGCCGCTCAGGGATGGATCGAGGGCACGGTGGTCGGCACCAAGCTGACGGCGGGCGACTTCAAGCCGGGCAGCTGCGAGGGGACCCTCGTGCTCGATACCGGGGGTACACGGGGGCGGGTGACGATCACAGTTCCCAGGGGGACCCAGATCACACGGGGCAGCGACCACCTGTTCCTGCCGGGCCTGAAGGGGCGCCGGGTGCGAATCGCGTACCAAAGGGATCGGGGGAATTGGATCGCCGGTTCGATCGAGGTGTCAGCGGCGACACCGTGAGAGGCCCGGGGCTGTTCGCGCTAATCATGGCGGGGCTCGCGATGTCTGCGGCCCCCCCGCTGGGCGCCGGCGCGCTGACCGACGAGGTGGCCGGCCTTCGCGTCGAGCTGACCAGCCGCCCGACCCGGCCGGTGGCCAATGCGGACACCGAGTACGCCGTCCGACTCGTGGACCTCACCGGCCGGGGCGCCACTGGCGCGCGCCTGACGCTTCACGGCGTCATGGCGGACGGCATGAGCGTCGTAGCGCCGCTTCGGGCCGCCGAGGAGGCAGGCGTCTACCGCGGTCGCATACTCTTCACGATGGAGGGAAGATGGGAGCTGACGCTTCGCATCGCTCGGGAGGGCAAGCGGTTCGAGCTGTCGCTCACAGAGCACGTCGGGCGCTGATCCCCGGGGCGACCGTCGCCACATCGCTCGGGGCGGTGCTCCTGCTGGGGCTCGTGGGATGGCTGGTGTGGACGAAGGGCGCGGTCGTGGGGCTGCGCCTGGTCGAGTTCGACTCGCCGCTGTCGCTGGCCGGGCTGGGGGTTCTGGCGGGTATCGGCGGGTTCTTCGCCCCCTGCGCGTTCGCCCTGTTTCCCGGGTACGTGTCCTACTATCTCAGCGCCTCCGGGGACAGCAGCTCGGTGCGCCGGTCGATCCAGCTGGGGCTCGCGTGCGCGGCCGGCAGTGCCCTGTTCTTTGCGCTCGTCGGCATCGCCATCACCCTCGTCGGCGGCGCCATCGCGCCGTACCTCATCGCCGCGAAACCCGCGGTCGCCCTCGCGGTGGTCGCGCTCGGCGTGGGCCAGCTGCTGGACGTCCGGATGCCGTCGCTCGCGCTGCCCCTCGGCATGACGGCCGAGCGCGGCGTTCCGGTCGCCCTGGCCGTCTTTCTCTACGGCTTCGGGTACGGGCTGGCCTCGACCGGCTGCACGCTGCCGCTGTACGTCTCGATCACCGTGCTGCCGCTGACGAGCGGGTTCTCGGGAGCGGCGCTCCTGACCTTCCTCGCCTTCGCGGCGGCGATGGCCATCCTGATGCTCGTCACGACCGTGCTGGTCGGGCTTGCCAAGCACGAGCTCCTCGCGGGTTTCCAGCAGTGGGCGGGCTGGATCAAACGTGCCAGCGGTGCCGTCCTGATCCTCGCCGGCCTGTACCTCGGCTACTACTACGTGGCGACCGGAATGTGACGCAAAAGGGAGGATGCCATGCGCTCTCGCCAGCTTGGGCTCGTTGTGGCACTCACCGCCGGCCTTTGGCTCGCCGGGCCTGGGGCGGCCGACGCCGCCTTGAAGGTGGCCACGCTCAGCGTCAAGGGGATGGCGTGTCAGGCCTGACCGCTGAACATCGCCACAGCCTTGGAGAGGCTGCCGGGAGTGAAGCGCGCGGAGGTGAAGCTCGAGACCGGACAGGCCATCGTGATCTACGACGACGCCACGCAGACGCCGGAGAAGCTGGCGGCGGCCATCGGTCGGCTCGGCTTCAGGGCGTCGGTCG
>Ga0187892_10009387_pt1 | contig 12905 bp, 13 predicted proteins | sample MA1701073metaG_FD_139345 | JGI IMG/M metagenome (GOLD analysis project Ga0187892, IMG submission 139345) | Bio-ooze microbial communities from a basaltic lava cave in the Kipuka Kanohina Cave System on the Island of Hawaii, USA - MA170107-3 metaG ...
CACGAGCTGGATGCGGGGAAAGACCTTCAGACGAGCCTGCCCGACCTCTATCTTTCGGCCCAGGTTCCGTTCTATCTGTTGGAGGAAAAAGCCCTGGATGTAGTCGGGACCTAGGAAATAGGGGAGAGTGAAGGCTGTGACCACTCCGAGCAGAAGAATGGCAGCAAAACCAAGAATCAGAGCCCTGGGACGAACGGTCGCTCCTCCTCCCGGAATCGCGGTGGCGATCCTTTCCTCCTCTCGTGCCAAATAGGCGATCCTGGCCTTCCTCTTTATCATCAGTCTCGTGACCTATATGGACCGTGTGAACATCTCAGTGACTGCTCGCCAGATGATGCCGGCCCTGGGTCTAGCAAATGGGCCAGGTGTTTTCCGCTTTTGTTGTTGGCTACGCGCTCTGCTCAGGTTCCCGGCGGCCAATAGGGAGCAGGCGGATAGGTGTATTTCATATATTACAGAATCAGCAGGTGAAAATCTAGAAAGTGAGCCTTCTGTCAACCTGTTACGCTCCCAGCATCTAGAGCTATGGTCCGGGAATGGTCAAGCTCCAATCAACTGGCTATTATTAATGGGGGCTGACTCCCCTTGTGCTCGTTGCCTCTTGCCACCGGCCTTTGGTAGAGTCACTTTCATGGCCATCAAGTTTGAGAAGAAAGACCCGCGGGCTGTCATCTCGACGAAATTCGGCCAGATGACGATCAAGTTCTATCCCGATGATGCTCCTCGGCACGTGGACAACTTCATCCAGCTTGTCAAAATGGGATTCTACAATGGCACGATGTTTCACCGCGTCGTACCCGGATTCATTATTCAAGGCGGCGATCCCTTGAGCAAGGACCCCGACCGGAACCTGCATGGAACGGGCGGGCCGGGTTATTGGCTGAACCCTGAGCCGAGCGACCGTCCTCACAAACGAGGGGCTCTCTCCATGGCCAAACTACCGCGGGAAAGCAACAGCACGCGTGACTTCAACGACAACGGCTCTCAGTTCTTCATCTGCGTGGCGGATTCGAGTGGACTGGACCGGCGCTACACAGTGTTCGGGGAAGTTGTACGAGGAATTGAAGTGATCGACAAGATCGTCGCCGTGCCTCGGGATGAACAGGATAACCCCCTCGAGCCTGTCGAAATGACGATCACGGTGAAAGAATGATAAGCGTTGGATCTCAAGAACAGGACACTCAAAAAGCCCAGCTAGCCAGGCCGCAGGGAGCGAGGACTGACGTTTCTACCCCTCGAAATCCACGAGGGTGCGGTGGGCGCGCTTGATTGCGCGTGTCCAACGAGGGCCTTCTGAGGCCGCGCGTTGCACGAGCACGAAGCGCGCCGACCCCACCCTCGCCCTAAAAAAACGCCATGCTGGCATAGGTCACGGTCGAGTTGAACTGATCCGTCACGCTGCGGTCATAGCGAAGCACCCGCCCCTTCTCTGCTTGGATCAACTGTAACAGGCTGTAAATCGCCGAAAAGCCGGAAATCCGACGGCGATCCTCTTCCTTGTAAATGAACTGCGCGAAGGCGTCCCCGTTCAACTCCTCGACGGTTTTCAGCATTTCCAAATCAGTCTGCATGCACCGGTGGAAGGAAAAATCGGTGGGCGGCGTCGGGTCCCCGTACCGCATGCCGATGTGAGCCAGTTCAGCGCTGGCTATGACACAGACCTCTTTACCAGTCTCCGCAATCGCGTGTGTGAGCAGGCTGAGAAAGGTGCCAACCCTCTCTCCTGTGGGGCGGAGTCCTGGGGCGATCAAACAGGCCGGAGGGAAGGAGCACAGGACCGGAAGAATCGTGATCGGTTTGTTACTCCCAACGGTGTGCTGGAGGAACGGGAGCTGAAACTCGATGGAATGCTCATTTCGGTGGCTGATGTCTTCTTCAAAGAAGGACTCGCCACCCTCCTGCCTGAAACGATCCAGCACCTCTTTGTTGGTCGGCAGGGTCCCCAACGGCGTCTCGAAATCCTTGTCCGTGACGGCGAAGCAGTTCTTGAGGCCAGCGTGGCAGGTGCCCAGGATCACAAATAGGTCCGGCGTCTCTGTCTCCCACAGTTCCTTATAGGCCCAGGCATAAATCGGCCCGCCCACCCGCAACTCATAGTGCGGCGCGACGATGCCCTTGATCCTTTTCCCTTTGTTCGCGGATGGCTTGAAGTCCGGCCCTTCACGGGATGAGAAAAATCCTTCAAGCTGTACCTTCAGTTTCTCTCCATCCCCCTCGTAACTCTTGCCTGCAAAGGCGGCTGGCCGTAAGGGAGCACGGCGGTAGGCGGCCTGCGCCTCTCGCTTGGCAGCTTCAACCCGTCCTCCTTCTAAGAATAGTTTTTCATCCAGATCGGCCACCAGCTTTTCCAGACGATCCGGCATGAAGAACTCTCCGAACTTCTTTAGATACTGGGCGCCGATCTGATCGAGGGAGTGCTCGCCGTCAAAGTGTTGCAAAAGGTAAAAATAGTTGAGGGGGACGAGGAGCTTTTCCGTGGACAGTCCGGTGGGGTCCCAGAACAGGACGTATTGTTCGTCCTTGTCCTTGATCGGGGAGAACTGCAGATTCCGCAAGAGCGGAAACTGCCTTGGGTCTTTCACCGATTCTGTCATGTCGAGTCGGTATTCCTTCGCTTGAAAGGCATTGTAGCGGAGCCTGAATCCTGGCCGCAACCCAAAGCCTGCGCGCTTTGCCAGCTCATCCTTTATCCGGAGGCTGTTCGCGCTGCCGGACGTTCCACAGCAGTAAGATCGCAACAGTAGCCAGCCCCAACCACAGCGAGGCCCTCCCGTACTGGGGATCAGCGTACTCGATCAGATCGGAGAGGCGGCCGATCAAAAGCGACATGCGGGCCATGACTGTGTAGCCAAAAGCGGCCCCGAACGCGACCATGAGAAACAGGATACCGGTCCGCGCCGCCACTCTGACGGGCCCTGTATGCTCGATCGAGAAGAAAAAGTAGAACAGCACTGAGACGACGCCGATGAGCAGTACGATGGTGTTCAGATTGCTGGTGGGATCCAATAGATTGTAAGTAAAGGTCGGTCCTCCCTGGACGATGGAAACCAGCGGACGGACCGTGTCCTCCACCTGCTTGAGGATGAACGACGAGATGATCCGCGGAATGGCGAGCCCCGACCCGACACCCACGATGAACGCAAAGGCAATGCGCGACAGCCAGGTGGCTTTGGGGATGTACCGCGCCAGCATCAACGTGCCAATGCCGAGCGGAATGAGCAACGACCAATCGCCCTGCTTCACCATCGGTTCGTAGATGAGACGGACAAGCAAGTCGTAATCCTTGACGATCGTGTACCCGACCGAGACGCCGACGTAGAGATGCTCGGCCAGTTTGAAAAGCGGGTTGTCCTGATAGAGGAACGTGAAGATGAACAGGGTCAGTCCCGTTGCGACCCACGCTCCCAGCAGCAGTTCAAAGGACATGACTGCTCCCTCGTTCCTCTGGCACTCTCACCGTGCCTCGCCCTGCTTGCGCGATGTCCTGATCAGCAAATAGAACACATTGCAGAGAATCACCAGCACGATGATCGCGAAATGCGTAGCCGATTGCGCATCCATGCCGGCCACGGCGCGTTCCTTCTGGCCGATGAGCACCTCATATTCGGCGGCACCTCGCAGTCCACCGATCAGGCCGTTGATTTGGCCGCTCCGCAAGAGGGGGTAGAGGCCCGGCGCGATCACGCCGGTGCATCCGCCGCCCAGCTCGAATTTGTATTTGTCTTTCCCGTACACGTACCAGGTTTCGATCCCCGATGTTCCAGCAGCCAGACTCACCACGTAATTGACGTCGCGAAGCGTCTGGGTGCCTTTCAGGACTGCCAACTCACGTGTGGGCTGACCGTAATAATCGGTCGGAAAGGCCTTGTACAGGTCCTGCCCCATGTTAATGATCAGGGACCCGGATCCCGGACTCCAGCCAAGGAAGACGTAATCCTTCCCGCTCACTTTGCCCATCTCGCGCGCGACTTGCGTCATGACCTGATCGGCGAGCCCGGTCCCGGGCAGCCAGAGGGTCATTCCGATCACCCGGAGGTTCTTTCTGAACGCCTGCCGCAGGAGGGCCACCGCTTGAGGATACAGCTCCGGCTTCGAGGCAGGATCATAATCCATGGAGAGCAAGAAGACGGATCCTTCCGGAAGGGCTTCGATGTAATCATGGACGCCACGGACTTCTGGGGACACCTTGATCGCCAGACCGACCGGATAGAGAAGCGGCAACAACGTACAGACCCCGATCACGAGAAAGATGATCCGGCGATCAATGTGCAACATGCGCTCCGCGAAGTTCATAGCAAAACCCTGAGGCGTAAGGCGTAAGGTGGTTCTATCTGTTCGCCTAACGCCTTATGCTATTCCTTGCCTCCTCCGAGGTAGGCGCGCTCGATGCCGAAGATAATCTTCAAGGACAGCGCGACTGCGCCTAGGCTGATGCCGATCAAAATGGCTCGCCGCACCGAAGCGTTCAGGACGTTCAGGATCCACTGCGTGACATCCCCGCTGGCTGGTAGCAGCATCTCGCCCAGCGGAACCCGCCCCATCATCACGATGACGGCGGCGATCAGCAAGAGGGCCGCTTCGCGGCTACGGGCCCGGAACGAACGATAGGCCGCCGAGGCGATGAAAAACGCCAGGAGGGCGAACATGCTCCCCTGGAGCGGTACCATCATATTCAAGTAGATCCAGCCGAAGGCGGTCATGATCCCGTTGATAGTCTCCTTCCCGTTTACCCACTGGCTGGCCGTGGAGCTGTAGCTGAACCCCGCGGCGATGGTCCCGAAAATCCCGGCGTAGAGGACCAGACTGTAGCCCCAGCCTGGTTCCTTCCGACGGATTTTCACCGCATGGATGTGAAAGAGACTCGTCACCCCGAGCACCAGCGCAAAAATGCCGATGATCTGGAGCCACTTGGTGACCTCCGTGAGCATGAGTTCCGAGCGCGGATGTGGGACATAGTATTGCGCGGCGAAGACCACACCCATGACGAATGTGATCACCAGTGGCAACTGTCGTCTCAGGAAGATCATTTCAGGTCCTTGAACAGGTCCAGCATGATGCGGGGCCAGTCCGTGCGGAACAGTACACCCACGGTCGCCAGTATCGTGCCCAGCGCGAGCACGCCGAGAATGAATCCCTTCCCGACATCCTGGCCTCGCAGCGTGCCGACCTGAATAGGCTCTCGCGACAGATAGGCGCTCGCGGCATAGAGCTCCTCACCGATCAGGGTATAGTCGCAGGTCGTCACGAAAAAGGGCAGCTGGTGGTCTGAGTCGGTGCCGGCGATCTGGATCGCGCCGGTGCTCGCGCCGGTCTCGGTCAGCAACAGGGCCTCGGCAAAGTAAGACCCCATGAAGAAATTCGCGGCCGGCTTCCGCCGCAACATAATGCCATCCACTGCCGCGGTGTAGCTGAACTGATCGGTGGTAATGAAAAAGTTCGAGTCTTCCTTGAACACGTCCGGCTTGCCCGCTTCGAGGTAGGACTGTTTAGTGATCTCCTGGCAAACCGCCATCACGATCGGGTCCCGGTGCGGTACCAGCAGGTCGGTTTCATAAGCCGCGACCCGTTTCGCCACGCGCCCGAGGATTACGGCGGCGGCAATCGTCGAGGGCTCGCTCATGTCGCCTGCGCCGGTCAAATAAAGAATCGGCTTGCCCAGTTCGGTAGCCCGGCCGATCGCTTCATCCACCGCATCCAGACCAGGAATGCGTCGCAGAAAGATGTCGCGTTGCTTTGCCGTCTGGATCGAGCCGAGCACCACGGCTCCGAACAGGAGGACTAGCAGGAGATTGTTCATCTGATTCCAGTTCACCCAATTCGGCTCAGGAATGGCCTGGGCCGGAAGAGCCTCCACTCGCTCGGCGCCTTTCACGACTGCAACCGTCACGGCATAGGGTGTGCCGTTCTTGAATTCGAGGCCTTTACCGGATTTCAGGTTGAACTGATGAGCTTCCGGTCTGTCAGGACGAGTCCACCATGGCCATTTGACGTCGCGGACATAGTGAGAATTGGCAGGAAACTCAGCCACCATCTTTTTCTCGGTCCCTTCGCCAATCAGAATCTGATAGCGGACGTCTTGAGCATCGTAATCGGCCTTGGCCCACAGGATGGTCAACCCCCCTCCAGCATCGCTGGGCGTATCAATGACTCGGAGGTTCTGAGGCGGCGCGAAGGCTTGTGGGGCTTGAGCCTCGGAAGTCGTGGGGAGGAGCAGGCATAGGCAGAAAATGGCCGCGAGGATTCGCACTATTCCACATTCAGCAGTCATCATTCAGCACTACCCTTCGATGATCTCCACATTGGCCCGGGGAATGACCGCTGAGGTGCCATCGGCAAATTTCACTTCCAGGACTCGAACCACGCTCTCGGTCTCGATCTGCCTCAGGTCTGTTGGCAGCGCCGCTACCTGTCCGATCCGGCCGAACAAAGGGTCTCGAATAACGCGAACATGATCTCCGATCCTGATGCCGCTGCGTTCTGCTGCTGGGGCTGTGGGGCCGGTGCCTCCCGCACTCTGCTGGTCGCTCTTCCAAGGAATCAAAATCTCCGGGCGAATCACCCCTGCCCGGATCTGGGTCGTGCCTGAGATAGAGGCCTTCTGACTGACATGTTTGGTCAGCAGCTCGAAGGTCTTGGTCGCCATCGGAATCGTGCCGAACCCCTCCGTGATGACCAGCGTGAACCCGACCTGCTCAGTCCCGGTGATCGCGACGCCCAGGTCATAGCCGAGCAGTTCCCGAAGGTCCTTGTCGTGAATGCCGCCGACGACCAGGCCGGCGACGCCGATCTCGCGCGCGCGTCTCATGGTCTCGATTCCCAGAAAGGCGCCGCTGACCACGATTTTGCTCTTCATGGTGGGGAGCAGCTGAGCCGCAGGCAAAGTCTTATCCGGTGAATCCACGGCCATCACGAGTTCTCCCCAGGTCTCCCCGCCTATACCGAAAATGCCCTGGACCATGCTGCAGCGGGTCTCAACCGTCACACCTTGTCCTGGATGGAGGTCTACTACCGTCCCATCCACATAAGCTAACCGCTCCAGCAAACGCGGCGGTTCTCGCAGCAGCACCTGTCCTGTGATGGTGGAGACTGACTCCAACTTTCCTTGAATGGGCGAGCGCACCTCTGTTTTGAACCATTTGATGAAGGGCTTGTTCTCCGCGAAGACTTCGTCTCGGCCAAGGGACTCCCCCTCTTTCTTGACCAGGTAGTCGCGGATCTCATCTGGCGCGATACCAAGCAGGTTCGCCACGTTCACCACATGGACTTTTCCCGGTAGCTCCGCCCGGGCTACCACCGTCTCCGCCTGGACGCGATCACCAGTTTTGGCCAGCACCGTGCCAGGAATTGGCAAGAACCGGCGCTTTCTGATGACCGTCTGTTCTGTGACGGTCAGGCCTGGTGTGTAAGCATGCGCCATTTATTTTGGATACAGCCCCACCGTCCGGTGCCAGCGGGTCAAGGCTGCCAGGCGAGCCTCTGGTTTGGCCGGAAGCTGCAGGGGCCGTCCGCGGCCATCCAGTAGGAGGCCGACCTCGCCGCCATGCACATCGCGTGTCACCGACCGGCCTTTGCCTTCGCTGAGATCCACCTGCTTGGCCGGTCGCAGCTCGATCTGCGCGCGCTCGTCGCGACCCAGCGGGAACAGCCGTAATTCGCCAAAGGTGAGCGTTCCGCTCTCCGGGCTGCGGCCTTCTCCGAAGCTGATGGTATAGTCTGTGCACCGCTCCCCGTCCTTGCCTTGTCCGATCGGAGCCACGCAGGTGCCGAGGTAGATCATGCAGTCTCGCACGAACACGTCCGTCGCTGCCTGCTCGTTCACTGTGGAAAGGACGCCCAGGTGCGGCATCATGAAGATGCTGTCCACGGACAGCTGGGTGAAGCCGAGCGGTTCATAGGCGTCCACCATCATCAGCATGGACTGGACGCGTCGGGGCGCGTGCGACAGGATGCCTCCGCTGCCCACGATCAGGTCCAGTTTGAGCATGTCAATGAGCGTCTGGCCGGAGGCCCGCTGTTCAAAAATATCCGAAATGGAGCGTTCCTGCTGCACGCCCTTGAGGCCGGTGGCCAGCGATTTATGATGGATCAGCGCCAGCCGCAAAGCTTCCCGTGCAATGGCCTGCTCGATCTGCAACTCGTCGAGCGTCTGCGGAATCGTGGTCGGACGGATCATCTTGTTCTTGATCCGGTTGCGCAGAATCTGTTCCTCGATCGTGAAGGGCACCCAGCGCATGATGTTGGCCAGACCGGCCTCTGCCAGAACATTGGAGACGCTGTAGGACAGTCCGAGATTCGCGCTCACGGTTCGGTTGAAGACGCCTCCGAAGACCGAGAAGACATCCGTCGTGGCCCCTCCGATGTCCACGCCGATCAGATTCAAGTGCTCCCGTTTCGCAATGGTCTCCATGATCAGCCCGACCGCGGCAGGCGTCGGCATGATCGGTGCGCCGGTCCACTCGATCAGCTTTTTATAGCCGGGCGCCTGGGCCATGACATGTTCCAGGAACAGGTCGTGGATCTTGGTGCGAGCCGGTGCTAGGTTCTCGCGTTCCAACACGGGGCGGATGTTATCGGTAATCACGAGCGACGTTTTCTCGCCCAATATCTCCTTGATCCGGTCCCGAGCGTTCTTGTTGCCGGCGTAGATCAACGGAAGCTGATAACTCATGCCCAGCCGCGGGCGGGGCTCAGCTGCCGCGATATATTCAGCCATCTCCACCACATGGGTCACGGTCCCCCCATCTGTGCCTCCAGACAGGAGGATCATGTCGGGACGGAGTGATCGAATGCGCTCGATCTTCTCATGTGGGAGCCGGCCGTCGTTCGACGCCAGCACATCCATCACAATCGCCCCCGCACCCAGGGCACAGCGTTGCGCGCTCTCGCCGGTCATGCTCTGGACCGCACCGGCCACCATCATCTGCAGCCCTCCACCGGCGCTGCTAGTCGAAATGTAGATGTCCACGCCGACCTTCGGCTCGCCCTGAGCGGCGTGGTTCGGGGTGATAATGCGTTCACCGTCCAGAATCTTGCGGCCGGACAGATCCTCTAGCTCCGCGAGCGAATTCAGCACTCCGCGCGTGACGTCTTCAAACGGAGCCTCAACGGTGGTCGGAGCTTCACCTCGATAGGTCTGCCGGTATTCGTTGCCCAGTTTTTCGATCAGGATAGCTTTCGTGGTCGTGCTGCCACAGTCGGTGGCGATGATGACCGAGAGAGGCTGTGCTGAGGCTGTCATCGAGCAGACGATCCTTGAGGAACGGATTTCGCCTCGATGAGGGCAATCAGGCGGGGGATGGTGTCACGACGTTCAAGCAGGTGGGCGACGTGCTCAATCTCACTGTTTTTGCAAGCCAGATCAAGAATGGGGGTCAAGAAATGCAACGCCTGACTACCGAGGAAGTTCATAGGGCCGATGGATTCCAGAAAGACTGTGGCAGGCGCGGCCATGCCTCGTTTCACAACCGCGTCGGCGACTCGGTCCAGGAGGGCGAGATCATCAAGAGAAAGAGCTTGTCGCTCCGGTGCGATCGCAAAGGCCTGCTTCAGGCGGGCTTTGAACCCGCAGACCACTTGCGTCAAATTGTCCTTAGAAAACGATGCCATCGTCAACGCGGGCAGGTCATGAACAACAGCCGGAGGCCATTATAGGGAGGGGTCAGAGGAGAGTCAATTAAGCCAGCTAAGATAGCAAGATGAGCTGTTAGCTCGTGGGGTGTGGCCCCCGTCGCATGCATCGTGTAGTGAGCAAGTGCCACTTCATGCACAGGTGTCTCAAGGAACGAGGGACAATTTTCGGTCAATCTGAGCGAGATTGAACGTGAGAAAACTCCGATCTCAAAGCTCAATGCGCGTAATCGTCTGGCCCTACAGAGGAATCTCTTGACGGAGCCAAGCTCACCGAGGTGGCATGTTCTATGCTCCTCTTACACGAAAGTAAGTTTGAGCACTGCTCCCGCACGTCCGATGTAGACTCCAGCAGTCGGACGGTTTGGTTCTCACGGCCCTCGGGGTGACGGCGCTCCGATCCGTGGCTCGCCAGCATGCGTGGGCTCCAACAGTGAGGTTCGCGCATGAGCACATTCCCACGTTCCCTCGCTCGCGGCTTGATCCTAAGTCTCGGGCTCACCATCATGACCCCTGCTCCCAGTTGGGCAGAACCCATGGCCATGATCGGGGCAGGTCCCCGAGTCGGGGTTGCCGGCGAGTCTCCATTCGGGGAGGAGCCGGCAAAACGCATGACGTTGCTTCGGGTAGGCCCCCGATTCGGCATCGGAGGCAATTCTCCATTAGGCGAGGAGCAAAAGGAAAACTTTCAGATGTACGATGTGGCTGCGCTCGTGAGGCTCCCGTGGGGATGGCAGCACAGGTCCTCTGGCTGGGGTCTCGAGACGAGGCTGATTGCCAGCGCGGGGGAGCTCGTGGCGGCAGAAAAAACCAGTTTCATGGGGACCCTGGTTCCAGCTCTCGCTGTGACTAGCCCAAATGACACAATGTCCTTCGATGTCGGACTCGGCGCCGGATTCTTCAGCAACTCCAAATTTGGCGTGCAGGACTTCGGCGGCCCGGCGCAGATCGTCGGCACGGCCGGCATCGGCTTCAACCTGTTTACCGGCTTTCATGCCGGGTACCGGTTCCAGCATTTCTCCGACGCCGGCATCTACGGTGCGACCAGCCTTGGGGTAGACATGCATATCCTTGAGATCGCCTACCGATTCTGAGCCCACCCTGTTTCCTCACGTTCCGCGGCTCTGGGCGGCAGACCCGGCCGTGCCATGCGTGCTATGATGACGCCATGGCCACACGGAGAACGCTCGAGACCCTCCACTTCGACAACACCTTTGCACGCCTGCCAGACGTCTTCTACGCGAAGGTGGCGCCGACGCCGCTCAAGAATCCGTTCCTGGTGAGCGTCAACCCGGACGCCGCGGCCTTGATTGATCTGGACCCGGAAGAGGCCAAGCGGCCGGAGTTCGCAGGCTGCTTCGGTGGCCAGTACCTGCTGCCGGGCAGCGAGTCGCTCGCGATGGTCTATGCCGGCCATCAGTTCGGCGCTTATGTCTCCCGCCTCGGTGACGGCCGCGCGATCCTGCTGGGTGAGGTCCGCAACAGCCGGGGTGAGAAGTGGGACCTGCATCTCAAAGGTGCGGGCCTGACGCCCTTCTCGCGTGACGATGACGGCCGCGCGGTGCTGCGCTCCTGCATCCGGGAGTACCTCTGCAGCGAGGCCATGCACGGGTTGGGCATTCCCACGACGCGCGCCTTGTGTGTGGTGGGGAGCGAAGAACAGGTGCTCCGCGAGCAAGTCGAACCAGGCGCCATGCTGTTGCGGCTCGCGCCGTCTCATGTCCGGTTCGGCCACTTCGAGTACTTTTACTGGCGGCGGCAATTCGACCACATCAAGACCCTGGCGGACTATGTGATCGCGCAGTATTTCCCGGATCTGGGGCGTGGTCCTGACGCGTACGCCCGGTTCTACCACGAAGTGGCGGTCCGCACGGCGCGCCTGATCGCCAAGTGGCAGGCGGTGGGCTTCGCGCACGGCGTCATGAACAGCGACAACATGTCCGTCCTGGGGATGACCCTCGACTACGGCCCGTTCGGCTTCCTGGATAACTACGATCCTTCCTTCATCTGCAACCATTCCGACCGGCACGGACGCTATGCCTTCCGGAACCAGCCGGACATCGGCTATTTCAACCTGCGGTGCCTGGCCCAGGCGTTGACGCCGCTGGTGCCTGACGAAGCGATCAAGGGCGGGCTCGATACCTACGAGACCCTGTATGCGGAGCACTATGCCGAGCTGATGCAGGCGAAGCTGGGGCTCAGCGGGTCGCGGCCTGGGGACGAGAGATTGATCCGCGACCTGCTCGAGCTGATGCGCGGGAGCGCCGCCGACTACACGAACGTCTTTCGTTCCCTCTGCGACTTTCAGCAGGCGCCCGAGGTCAAGAACGAACAGCTCCGGGACTTGTTCGTGGATCGGGATGCGTTCGAGAGCTGGGCCGCCCGGTACAAGGAGCGCCTCCACGCGGAGGGAAGCAGCTCCGAAGGAAGTCGTGATACCGAGCGGGCGGTGCGGATGCGGCAGGTCAATCCCAAGTACGTGCTCCGGAACTACCTCGCCCACGAGGCTATTCGGATGGCCACTGAGCAGAAAGACTTCTCCGAGATCGAGCGTCTCCGCTTGCTGCTCCGTGACCCCTTCGCCGAGCAACCGGAGATGGACCGCTACGCGGTTCCACCCCCGGACTGGGGGAAGCACCTGATCGTGAGCTGCTCATCGTAGCCTATCCCCTTTTCGATCCTTCCCTGCTATAGTAGAAAGCCTGACAGGTGCGTCAAGACCGGGCGCGAGGCGTTCCATGGACAAGCGTATATACGCGCGCTTTGCCGTCGAGCTCCCCGTCTCGCTTTCGGGACAGGGAGTGGCCGGGGGCGGCCTGGTCTCGGGTCTCTCGGCTCGAGGCTGCACAGTGGTCAGCGACGAGCTGATCTTAGCAGGGACCTCCCTCGCGCTACACATCCAATTGCCTGAGCAGTATGCGCCCCTCAAGGTGGATCTGGCTGAGGTGCGTTGGGCGCAGGGACGGGAGTTCGGCTTGGAATTCGTGCGCCTGCGGCTGGAGGAGAAGGCGCGTCTCCAGCGGTTCATCAGCGCGCTGCTGCGGCAGTCCAAAAGCGGCGGGTTCCGGCACACCGGCTGACCGGACGAGGAAAAGTGATCGGGCCTTTTCTTGGTAGACGCACCACCCTTCCCACCCCTTACTACGATGCCTCGAGTAATTTCCCTTAGCGGAGGAGCCTGGTCTAGAGCAAACTTCACCAAAGGAGCGGGGCACCCACCGATTCCTTTTCTCACTTTCCTCACTCATCATTCTGGGTGGCGGCCTGGTTAGTCCCCA
>Ga0187892_10009388_pt1 | contig 12905 bp, 13 predicted proteins | sample MA1701073metaG_FD_139345 | JGI IMG/M metagenome (GOLD analysis project Ga0187892, IMG submission 139345) | Bio-ooze microbial communities from a basaltic lava cave in the Kipuka Kanohina Cave System on the Island of Hawaii, USA - MA170107-3 metaG ...
CCTCCCCGTTCACGCGGGGTGCCACAACGGTGCCCCCTCCAAACCTCCCCGTTCACGCGGGGTGCCACAACGGTGCCCCCTCCCAAACCTCCCCGTTCACGCGGGGTGCCACCAACGGTGCCCCCTCACAAACCTCCCCATTCACGCGGGGTGCCACAACGGTGCCCCCCTCCAACCCCCAATTTGCGCGAGATGCGACAACCGTTGTGCAGTCCCGACGCGAGGTGGCTACTTATCGAGCCAGGACACCATCAAGCGGCCGCCCACGTCATGGCCGATGTTCGGGCCGAAGTTCTTGACGAAGGGCCTCCACGCTCCCACCGCGCTCACCGACGGGCCGAAGAGGTAGTACGCCTGCTGGGAGACGTAACGCTGGATGTCGTAGACGATTTCGCGCCGCTTGGTGACGTCGGACGTCCGCCGCTGCAGCTTGATCATCTCGGTGAGCTTCGGGTCGTTCACGCCCCCGGCGTTGAGCGGTGCACCGGGCAGGTAAATTTGAAAATAGCTGTCCACGTCCGTCGTGGCACCTCGCAGCCCGACGGCCAGCTTGTCGAACTTGCCGAAGATGGTACTGGCGATAAAGGCGCCGTACTCCTTGAGCTTCAGCTCGCCCTCCACGCCCACTGACTTCCAGTTCCTCAGCGCGACCTCGACCGCGTCCATGTAATCGGGTCCGTAGCCCGCGGTCGTCTCCACCGGGACCTTGAACCCGCGCGGATGCCCGGCCTCGGCCAGGAGGCGCCGGGCCGTGTCGGGATCCGGCTCGTAGAGCTTGCGCCCCTCGGGAGGCAACTGATCGATGGGGATCGACCATTCCTTGAGCGCGGCCGGGACGGCCGGGTTCGGGCTGCCCTGGCCTTGGGACCACGCGTTGGTCTCGAGCACCTCGCGCCAGTTGCTGGCCGTGCCCAGGGCCCGCCGGACCCGGACGTCTTTGAAAAGCTCCTGGTCCAGCTTCATCCAGGTGATGCCGCCGAACACCACGATGAAGTCCCGCGTCTGCAGACCAGGGATCCGTTGCCGGGCCAGGTCGAGGTCGATGCGGCGAACGACCATGCCGTACTCGGGCCCCAGGTCGTACTTGCCGGCCACGAAGCCGGCGAAGGCCGAGGCCGGATCGACCTCGAGGGTGACCTCGACGGCGTCGGCGTAGGGCAGCCCGGGCAGGACGTAGTGCGGGTTGCGCGCGTACATCAGGCGCACGCCGGGCTCGTAACGCTCGAGCATCCAGGGCCCGGTGCCCACCACGGCCTCCGGTTTCTTGAGGTCGCCGAACTTCTCGACCGCCTCCCGGGCCACGATCCACGTCGACGTCGAGGCCAGCGCGTCGATGAACCAGGCGTTCGGCTCGCTCAGGGTGAACTTCACCGTGTGCTTGTCGAGAGCCTCAATCTTTTCCACGGCATCCAGCAGCGCCCGGTTCCCGTTTCCCTTGATGGTCAGGAACCGCTCGTAGGTGTACTTGACGTCCTCCGCCGTCAGTTCCCGGCCGTTGACCGGCGGCTTGGGGTGCCAGCGCACGCCTCTGCGCAGCTTGAAGACATAGGTCGTATCGTTCGGCTGGCTCCACGACTCGGCGAGGTCGGGCTCTATCGGCTGGGTTCCGGGGACCACATCGGCGCCGGCCTTCACCTTGACCAGTCGGCTCATGCAGTAGGAGAGCGCCATCATCGTCGGGAACGCGGTAGTCTGGTGCGGGTCGAAGTGGACGGGCGGCACGTGCTGGCGGACCTGGAACACACCACCCCGCCTGGGCGTCTGGGCGGCCGCCGCCCCGGGAAGGCCGGCCGCGGCGACGGTGGCGGCGCCGAGCTTGAGCAGGTCACGTCGGGTCAGGGTGGTCGCGGGTGGGTGGTGGTCCATGGACACTCTCCTGAGCGCTCGAGTGGGGCAGCGGGATCGTAGACCCCCGTCCCGACGCCGTCAAGGCGACCGGCGATTGCATGGTCGCGAGGGCCCGTGTTACAACTGGCGTGCCCCCGCGTTGCCAAGGGGGCGCTCGTCTTTCAAGGAGCCGCATGCCGACGATCGCCGAGACCACCGTCGAGAAGGTCCAGTGGGTGTTTCCCGAGCACGCCGGCGCGCCTGGGCAGATCCACGGCGGCCGGATGATGGAGTGGATCACCCACGCCGGCACACTGGCGGCGGCCCGGGTGGCGCGGGGCCAGGTCGTCCTGGGCGCCATGGACGACATCGACTTCCTGCATCCGGTCCGGGTAGGGGAGATCGCGATCCTACGCGCGCAGGTGGAGTACGTGGGACGCAGCTCGCTCGAGGTCGGCGTCCGGGTCTGGGCCGAGAACGTGGCGACCGGCCGGCGCAGTATCACGCTCAACTCGCACCTCGTCTTCGTCAGCGTGGACGAGGACGCCAGGCCCCGCCGGATGGCCGAGTCGATCACCCCGGCCGACGCTGCGGAGGCCGCGCTGGTCGCGGCGGCCCGGCACCGGCGCGAGCAGCGACTAGCCCGCTTCGCCCGGCGCGAGCCGGTCGCGCGCGGGAGGTCGGGCGAGACGGAGCTACCCCGCACGTCGAACAGCCCACCCACGGCCCAAGCCGAGCACGCGGCCCCCGCTACAACAGCCCCCGCTACAACAGCCCCCGCTCCAACGACCATCCGCTGGCGGTCGGAGTCGGTCCGGCCGGTCCTCCCCGAGGACGCGCTCTTTGGCAACATGATGTTCGCCGGCAAGCTGCTGATGGCCCTGGACGAGGCGGGCGGCATCCTCTGCATGCGGTACTGTCGGGGGCTGGTGATGACCGCGTGCCTGGACGCGATGGACTTCCACTCGCCGATCTACACCCACGAGGTGGTGACCTTCAGGGCGGGGCTGAACCACGTGGGCACGTCCTCTTTGGAGGTCGGCGTGGAGGTCCTGGCCGAGAAGCCGTGGGCAGGTGAAGTCCGCCACGCCTGCACGGCCTTCCTCACGTTCGTGCACCTCGGTCCCGATCTTCGTCCACGTCCGTGCCCCCCCTTCACGCCGGAAACTCCGGAAGAACGGCGGCGGTGGGACGCGGCCCTGGTCCGGCGGGAGCAGCGCCTGGAGCGGGTGAAGCGGCTCAAGGCCGCCATTGCCAACGAACGCCTGGCGGAGAGAGAGTAGGACCATGTCAGGACACTCTCGGTGGGCGCAGATCAAGCGGAAGAAAGGCAAGACGGACGTTCAGCGCGGGAAGCTGTTCTCCAAGATCCTGCGCGAGATCACGGTGGCCGCCCGGAGCGGCGGCGGCGACCCCAAAGGCAACATGCGCCTCAAGGCCGCCATGGAAACGGCCAAAGAGGCCAACATGCCCCAGGACAACATCAAGCGGGCCGTCCAGAAGGGCACGGGGGAGCTGCCGGGCGAGTCGTACGAGGAGATGACCTACGAGGGGTACGCGCCGGGCGGCGTGGCGGTGATGGTTCGCGTCCTCACCGACAACCGCAACCGGACGGCGCCGGAGATCCGACACGTCTTCGACAAGTATGGCGGGAACCTGGGCTCGGCCGGCGCCGTGGCCTGGATGTTCGAGCGCAAGGGCGTGATCCAGGTCGACGCCGAGCGGATCTCCGAGGACGACCTGCTGGGCTTGGCCCTGGACGCCGGCGCCACCGACATGAAGCGGGTCGAAAAAGTTTTCGAGATCACCACCACCCCTGGTGAAATGGACGCCGTCCGCGCCGCGCTGGAAAGCCATCGCGTGCCGGTGCTCCAGGCGGAGGTGACGTTCGTGCCGCAGTCGACCGTGCGGGTCGAGGGCAAGGATGCTCCCGCGGTCCTGCGCCTCATCGAGGCGCTCGAGGAGCTGGACGACGTCCAGGCGGTCTACGCGAACTACGACATTCCGGACGAGGTCATCGAGGCCATCTCGGCCGCCTGAGCCGGCGGTCGCCGGGCTGGCCGGCGCTCGCGTGCTTGGCATCGATCCCGGGCTGGTGGCCACCGGATACGCAGTGATCGAGGTCACGCCGGCAGGCTTCGCCGCGCTCGACACCGGTGTCGTGGAGACGCGGTCCGGTCTGCTCCTCGCGGAGCGCCTCCGCCAGATCTACGAGGGCATCGAGACACTGATCGACAAGCACGCGCCGGCGGCGCTGGTCCTCGAAGACCTCTACGCGGAGTACCGCTTCCCGCGCACGGCGCTCCTCATGGCCCACGCCCGGGGCGTGGTGTGCCTGGCCGCCGGCCAGCGCGACGTGGCCGTGCTCACCCTGGCGCCGGCGGAGATCAAGCGCGCCGTCACCGGCTACGGTGCGGCGGCCAAGGAACAGATCCAGCGGGCGGTGCAGCGGCTGCTGAGTCTCGAGGCGCTGCCGTCCTCCTCGCACGTCGCCGACGCGCTGGCCCTGGCCTTCACCGGCGCGAGCCGGCTCAAGCTCGGCGCGGGCCTGCGCCGATGATTGCGTCGCTGACCGGCCGCCTCCGGCGCCGGATGGACGACCGCATCGTGCTGGAGACGGGAGGCATCGGCTACGAGGTATTGCTGCCGCCCATCGTGCTCCAGGAGGTGCAGGACCTCACGGCCGACGACGGCGACAAGGCCGGCGAGCTCAAGCTCGTGACCCACTACCACGCCACCCGTGACCAGCCCCGGCCCGTCCTCATTGGCTTCACGTCGGAGCTGGACAAGGAGTTCTTCGAGAAGCTCATCACCGTCAAGGACATGGGCCCGATGGTGGCGGCCCGCGCGCTGGCGGCCCCAGTCGGCCAGATCGCCGCCGCCATCGCACGTCAAGACGAGAAGTACCTGCGTTCGTTGCCCGGCATCGGCCCCCAGAAGGCCAAGAACATCGTCGCTCAGCTCCACGGCAAGGTGGCCAAGTTCGCTCTCCTCCAGGAGGCGGCGGCCGAACCGGTCCCGTCGCGGGCGGTGCCGCCACCCGACGGTGACGGCCTGCGCGAGCTCGTGTGGGAGGTGCTGGTCAAACAGCTGGGCCACCGGCCGAGCGAGGCCTCCCATCTCATCAGCGAAGCGCTCAAGCGCCGGCCCGAGATCGCGACGGCCGAGGAGCTGTTCGACGAGATCTATCGGGGGGCCAAGACCCCGTGAGCGAACCGATGCTCTCCCGGACGGCGACGGCCGAGGACGCCCAGTTCGAGCGCCAGCTCCGCCCGCGCTCCTTCGACGAGTACGTGGGTCAGGAGCAGGCGCTGGCCAGCCTCCGGGTATCGGTGGAGGCGGCCCGGCAGCGGCGCGAGTGCATGGACCACGTGCTGCTCTACGGCCCCCCCGGGCTGGGCAAGACGACGCTGGCCGGCGTCATCGCCAACGAGATGGGCACCAATCTGGTCACGACCTCGGGGCCGGCCATCGAGCGGGGCGCCGACCTCATGGGCATCCTCACCAACCTCGCCGAGTACGACGTGCTCTTCATCGACGAGGTCCATCGGTTGCCGCGCGTGGTGGAGGAGCTGCTCTACCCGGCGATGGAGGACTTCGTCGTCAACTTCGTCATCGATCGCGGGATGCACGCGCGCACCCTCAAGTACTCCTTACGACCGTTCACCCTGGTGGCGGCGACGACGCGGCCGGGGATGCTCTCGGCGCCGCTCCGCGAGCGCTTCGGGATCTTTCACCACCTGGACTTCTACTCGGAGCCGGAGCTGACCCGCATCGTGACGCGCTCGGCCTCCATCCTGGGGGCCCGGATGGATCCCGGCGGCGCCGGCGAGATCGCCCGCCGGGCCCGGGGCACGCCCCGGATCGTGAACCGCCTGCTCCGCCGGGTGCGCGACTACGCGCAGGTGGCCGGCGACGGGCTGATCACTGACGCCATCGCCCGTGACGCGCTCGACAAGGAAGGTGTCGACGTCCGGGGGCTCGACCGCCTCGACCGCCGCTTCCTGGCTGCGATCGTCGAGCACTACGGCGGTGGTCCCGTGGGAATCGACGCTCTGGCCGCGACGATCAACGACGAAGCCGAGTCGCTCACTGAGCTCGTGGAGCCGTATCTGCTCAAGATCGGCTTCGTGGTGCGCACCCCGACAGGCCGCCGGGTGAGCCGCGAGGCCTACCTGCATCTGGGCAAGCAGCCCCCCGCGGCGCCCTCCGGGCAGGGCGGACTTTTCGAGTGACAGATATCGGCAAGCTCCTCTTGGTCTTCGGGCTAGTGATCGCCGCCGCGGGCGCCGTCCTCGTGTTCGCCGGGCGCGTGCCCTGGATCGGCCGCCTGCCCGGCGACATCTATATCGAGCGCGGGAACTGGACGTTCTACTTCCCACTGGCGACCAGCCTCCTGCTGAGCGTCGTCCTCACCGTCGTATTCTGGCTGCTCGGGCGCCGGTGAGCGCCCTCCTCGGCGCGCTCGCGCTGCTGGCGATCTGGGCGACGCCCGTCTCGGCGTCCGGCACGATCCGGGTGGCGCTGGCCGAGTCCCTGCGCGCGGCCGAGGTCCAGGGCACGGACATCGAGGTGCGGCCCCTGCCGGAGGCCGCGGCGTCCATCTGGCGCGCCGACATCGTCCGCGCGGCGTGGACGGGTCCGGGCATCGAGGTCGAAGGGCGGCGGGCGTCGGTGTTCCAGCTCCGCAGCCTGCATCCCATGCGGGTCAATGGACGCGAGTACGCGCCGGTCCTGGACCTGGTGGGAAGCGGCGGTGGCATCGCGATCGTCAACGAGCTGCCGCTCGAGGAGTACGTCGTCGGCGTGGTCCGCGCCGAGGCCGGTGAGCGCTGGCCGGCCGAGGCCCTCAGGGCCCAGGCGATCGTCGCCCGCACCTACGGGGCCTACCACCGAATCATCGGCGCCGGCCGCCCCTATCACGTCGTGGCCTCGACCGCGCATCAGCAGTACGCCGGCCGCGTCCCGTCCACCTCGCCGGTGTGGGCCGCCGTCCAGGAGACGGCGGGCCAGGTGCTGCGCTGGCAGGGAGAGCTCTTTCCCGCGTTCTACCACACCGAGAGTGGCGGCCTGACGGAGGACCCACGTTTGGTGTTTTCCGCCCGCAACATGCCGGCGCTCAAGCCGATCGTGTGTCCGTTCTCGGTCGGCTCCCCTCACTTCTACTGGAGCCTCGAGCTCCGCCTCGACGATCTGAGCCAGCTGCTGCGCCGCCAGGGCGTCGACCTCGGCACCGTGACGTCGGTGGAGGTGACCGAGCGCACCGCGTCGATGCGGGCGGTCGCCATCACGGTGCGGGGCACCCGGGGAGCCGCCCGGGTCAGAGGCAACGACTTCCGTCGCATCGTCGGGTACGACTCTCTCAAGAGCACGTGGTTCGCGGTGGCTCAGGACAGCAAGGCCGTGCGCTTCTCCGGCCGCGGCTACGGCCACGGGGTGGGGCTCTGTCAGTGGGGGGCCAAGGGCATGGCCGAACAGGGCTACACGGCCCAGCAGATCCTGGACTTCTATTATCCGGGCGCCGTCCTCGGCGTCCTGGACGGACGCTAAGGCACGCTCGGTTTGTTGGCTTGAAGCAGGCCACCCACGCGATACGACGAGAGCGGGGAGGTCATCCTCCTCGAGCCCGACCGTCCGGTCGCGCCCGGCTCCAGGATCGGGTAAAGTCACGGCGCTCCCATGAAGCTCCAGGACCGCATCGCCCTGGTTACCGGCGCCGGCTCCGGGATCGGCCGAGCCATCGCGCTGCTCTTCGCCGAGGAGGGAGCGCGGGTCGTTGCCAACGACGTGGACCTGGCGGCCGCCGAGCAAACGGTGGGGGCGATGAAGCCAGGCCAGGGCCGCGCCGTCCGGGCCGACGTCGCCGACAGCGCCCAGGTCCGGGCGATGTTCGCCGAGATCGAGCGGGCTTGGGGCCGGCTCGACGTGCTCGTCAACAACGCCGGCATCGCCCGTGCGCCCGGCGAGGACGTCGAGGGACGCCTGCGGAAGTCAGAGGCCCGGCTAGGCGAGCTGCTGAGCCCCGAGGGCATCACCACCCACTGGGACGTCACCCAGGCGATGAGCGACGAAACCTGGCGCCGGATGCTGGCGGTCCACCTCGACGGCACCTTCTTCTGCTCGCGGGAGGCGCTCCGTCTCATGAGCCGCCAGAACGCCGGTGTCATCATCAACATGTCGAGCGTGGCCGGGCTCACCGGGCTCGAGGTGGCGCCGCACTACAGCGCGGCGAAAGGTGGGATCCTGGCGTTCACGCGGGCCGTCGCCCGCGAGGTCGGTTCGCGCAACATCAGGGTCAACGCCATCTGCCCCGGGTTCATCGATACGCCGATGACGGCACACGTCGGCGCGCCCCGCCGGACGCTCATTGCCCGGCAGGCGCCGCTGGGCCGGTGGGGCGAGCCGCGCGAGATCGCGGCCACCGCGCTGTTCCTCGCCTCCGACGATGCTGCCTTCTTCACCGGCCAGTGGCTCTCCCCCAACGGAGGCCTGTTCATCGGCTGAGGGAACCCAGGGCTCCTCTCTCAGGCCACCCACGTCGTTCGCGGGCAAGCGCTCCGATACAGCGTCCGGGCCGGCATCGGCCGCCCATGTAGACTGACGGGCTGTGGAGCTGTCGTCCTTCGACTACGAGCTACCCGCGGCGGCCGTCGCCCAGGCGCCCGCCGCGACGCGGGATGAATCCCGGCTGCTGCTGATCGACCGCGGCACCGGGCGGCTCGCCGACCATCACTTCACCGATCTCGTGGACCTGCTGCGCCCCGGCGATTGCGTCGTCCTCAACAACTCGCGGGTGATCCCGGCGCGCGTCCTGGCCCGGGCCGCGACCGATCGCATCGTGGAACTGCTCTTCCTCGAGCCCGTGGACGAGCGGCGCTGGCGCGCCCTCGTCCGTCCGGGCCGGCGGGGCCGCGTCGGCGCCCGGCTGCGGGTCGGGGGCGAGCCGGGGCTCGGCCTGGTCGTGGTCGGCGTGGACGAAGAGGGCGCGCGGGTGATCGAGCCCGAGGCTGGCACCATCTTCGAGCTGCTCGACCTCCATGGCCTTCCACCGCTGCCGCCCTACATCGCCCGGCACGCCAAGCCGACCGCTGAAGACTGGGATCGCTACCAGACGGTCTACGCGCGCCCGCCCGGCTCGGTCGCCGCGCCCACCGCCGGCCTTCACTTCACGCCCGCCCTGCTGGACGCGCTCAGGCGGCGCGGCATGGAGGTCTGGGAGCTGACGCTTCACGTGGGCCCAGCGACCTTCCGGCCCATCCGGACCCGGCACGTGGAGGACCACGTGCTGCCCCCCGAGCGGGTCACGATCGCCGGGGAAGTCGCCGAGGCCGTCAACCGCGCACGGGCCGCGGGCCGCCGCGTCGTGGCCGTGGGGACGACGACGACGCGCGCGCTCGAGAGCGTGGCCGACGCCGAGGGTCGCGTGCGTGCTCACGAGGGGGCGGTCGGCCTCTACGTCACGCCGGGCTACCGCTTCCGTGTCGTCGACGGGCTCCTCACCAACTTCCACCTGCCGCGCTCATCGCTGCTCGTGCTGGTCGCGGCGTTCGCCGGCCGGGAGCTCGTCCTCCGCGCGTATCGCCACGCCCTGGCCGCCGGCTACCGCTTCTATTCCTACGGCGACGCCACGCTGATCGTATGACCGACGCCGGAGCCTTCGAGCTGCTCGCCAACGACGGCGCCGCCCGCCGTGGTCGTATCACGACAGCCCACGGCGTCGTGGAGACTCCGGCGTTCATGCCGGTGGGCACCAGGGGCACGGTGAAGAGCCTCACCCCCGACGACCTGCGCGAAGCCGGAGCCCAGATCGTGCTGGCCAACACCTATCACCTGCTCGTCCGTCCCGGCCACGAGTTGATCCGCGCCCTCGGCGGCCTGCACCGGTTCATGGCCTGGGATGGCCCGATCCTCACGGACTCCGGCGGCTTTCAGGTCTTCAGCCTGGCCAGGCTCAGGAGGATCACGGAAGAGGGCGTGGAGTTCCGCTCCCCGCTGGACGGCGCCACCCACTTCCTCTCGCCCGAGCTCAGCATCGAGATTCAGCGGGCGCTGGGTGCCGACATCGTTCATCCCCTCGACGAATGCCTGGCCCATCCGGCCACCCGCGCCGACACCGAGCGTTCGCTGGCGCTGACCCTGCGGTGGGCGCGTCGGGCCCAGGCCGCCCACCGTCGCGACGCCACCGCCCAGGTCCTCTTCGGCATCGTGCAGGGCGGCGCCTACGACGATCTCCGCCGCCGCGCCGTCGAAGAGACGGTGGCGCTCGGGTTCGACGGGTATGCGATCGGCGGCATGGCGGTCGGAGAGCCCAAGGCCCTCATGTACGATCTCACCGCGCTGATCGCCGAGCGTCTGCCCGCGGATCGCCCGCGCTACCTGATGGGCGTCGGCAAGCCCGAGGACCTGGTGGAAGCGGTGGCCCGCGGCGTGGACCTCTTCGATTGCGTGCTGCCCACGCGCAACGCCCGCAACGGCCAGTGCTTCACCGCCGAGGGGCCGGTGGCCATCAAGCGGGCCCAGCACGCGCGCGATCCGCGCCCGCTCGAGGAGACCTGTACCTGCTACACCTGCCGTCGGTTCTCCCGGGCCTACCTCCGGCACCTGTTCGTCTCCGATGAGCTGCTGGCCTACCGCCTGCTCACGCTCCACAACCTGCACTTCTTCCTGCGGCTCATGGCCGCGATGCGCGCGGCCATCGCCGACGGCGCCTTCGCGGCGTTCCCGGCTCGGTTTTTCCAGCGATATCCTGTATCATCCGGGTCGCTCGACTCGGAACGGAGGCCGGACCTTCCATGACCTCGATCCCAGCCGCTGAGATCGCGTTCGCCTCGTTCGCTCCGCCGGGTGGCGGAGGCGGATCGGGGACCGGCGCCGTCGTCACCCAGCTCGTTTTCTTCGCGGCGATCTTCGCCATCTTCTACTTTCTGCTCATCCGTCCCCAACAGAAGCAGCGCCGGCAGCGCGAGAGCCTGCTGGCCGCCGTCAAGCGGGGCGACCGCGTGGTCACCACCAGCGGCATGCACGGCACCGTCACCGGGCTGGGCGAGCACACCGTCACCCTGCGGGTCGCCGATCAGGTGAAGCTGGAGTTCGATCGCTCGGCGATTGGGCGCGTGCTGGAGGCGCAGGTCGACCGCGATGCCTAGGCGGCTTGGGCTGCGCACCGGCATCGTCGTCGCCGTCGTGCTCTTGTCGGTTTGGTACCTCTACCCGCCCCGGCGGACGATCAACCTCGGCCTGGACCTTCAGGGCGGAATCCATCTCGTGCTTGGGGTGGAGACCGACAAGGCCATCGCCACCCAGACGGAACGGGTGGCTGACGATCTCAAGAGCGCCCTCGAGCGCCGGGGCATCGGCGTCACCCGCGTGGCTCGCCAGGGCGACGCCGCCCTCGTCGTGCAGTTGGCCAACCCCCAGCACTGGAACGACGCGCTCACCGTGGCCAACGAGTTCACCATCTTCGAGCGGCGCGACGAGGACCCGGCCGCTGGCCGCTTCCGGCTGGTCCTGAGCCCCGGGGAGGTGAGCCGGCTCCGCGACCTTGCCGTGCGTCAGGGCGTGGAGACGATCCGCAACCGGGTGGACCAGTTCGGCGTGGCCGAGCCGACGATTACGAGGCAGGGCGAGGACCGCATCCTGATCCAGCTGCCCGGCGTGCAGGACCCCGAGCGGGCCAAGGCCCTGATCGGCAAGACGGCGCTCCTGGAGTTCAAGCTGCTGGACGAGCGGACCTCGCTGGAAGACGCCCTGGCCGGGCGGCTGCCCGAGACGTCGGAGGTGCTCTACCAGCGGCGTGTGGACAAGGACAGCAAGACGGAGCGCCGGGTGCCCTACGTCGTCCAGAAACGAACCCTGCTGACCGGCGCCGAGCTGACGCGCGCCGAGGTCCAGGCCGATCCCAACTCGGCCGGCAACTGGCAGGTCGCCATCGAGTTCAACGCCGCCGGCGCCCGAGTGTTCGGCGAGGTCACCGAGCAGAACGTCGGCAAGCATCTGGCCATCATCCTCGATGGCACCCTGTACTCGGCGCCCCGAATCAACGAGCGCATTCCGGGAGGCCGGGCCGTCATCACCGGCCAGTTCACCGTCGACGAAGCGCGCGACCTCGCCATCGTGCTGCGGGCCGGCGCGCTGCCCGCTCCCGTGAAGATCCTCGAGGAGCGGACGGTCGGGCCGTCTCTGGGCGCCGACTCCGTCCGTCAGGGGCTCATCGCCATCGCGACGGCAGCCGCGCTCATTCTCCTGTTCATGCTCGTCTACTACCGGCTGTCCGGCCTCATCGCCGACGTCTCGCTCGGCCTCAACCTGCTGATCCTGCTCGCCTGCATGGCCGGCTTCGGCGCCACGCTCACCCTGCCGGGCATCGCCGGCATCGCGCTCACGCTGGGCATGGCGGTGGACACCAACATCCTGATCTTCGAGCGCATCCGGGAGGAGCTGCGGGTGGGCAAGACCCCGCGGGCGGCCATCGACGCCGGCTTCGTGCGGGCCTTCCGCACCATCATCGACACCCACGTCACCGTCCTGGTGACGGCGGCCATCCTCTACAACTTCGGTACGGGGCCGGTGAAGGGCTTCGCCGTCTCGCTGTTCGTGGGCCTGGTGGCCAGCCTCTTCACCGCTGTGTTCTTCACCCGGCTGCTCTTCGACGTCATCTACATGGGCCGCCGCAAAGTGCAGACGATCTCCATATGACGAAGACGGACTGGAAACCGACCGAACAACGGAACCAGGGCCACGGAGCCGGGTCCGAGATGAACAATCGGTCTAGGGGAACGCAGCCCTGCGCGCCTCGCTCAGGCCACCCACGGCGCGAGCCGGCCTCGCGGCACCCGGTGCAATGAAGCCCGGCGCGCCTCGCTCCGGCCACCCACGGCGCGAGCCGGCCTCGCGGCACCCGGTGCAATGAAGCCCAGCGCGCCTCGCTCAGGCCACCCACGGCGCGAGCCGGCCTTGCGGCACCCGGTACAATGAAGCCCAGCGCGCCTCGCTCCGGCCACCCACGGCGCGAGCCGGCCTCGCGGCACCCGGTACAATGAAGCCCAGCGCGCCTCGCTCCGGCCACCCACGGCGCGAGC
>Ga0187892_10009390_pt1 | contig 12902 bp, 2 predicted proteins | sample MA1701073metaG_FD_139345 | JGI IMG/M metagenome (GOLD analysis project Ga0187892, IMG submission 139345) | Bio-ooze microbial communities from a basaltic lava cave in the Kipuka Kanohina Cave System on the Island of Hawaii, USA - MA170107-3 metaG ...
CCGCCACGCTACCCGGGCGGCTGCCCCCCGTTCTCCCGCCAGGGGAAGGCGGAGAGGGCCGTCCACTGCTCCTCGCCCATGAGGTGCCAGACCCAGAAGGAGGCACCCAGGGCGCCGCCGCGGCGCGACACGTCGAGGAAGCGGTTGGTCTCGTGGGCGCTGGGGGCGGCGGTGCGGCCTCCCTCCCCGGTCGCGTCCCAGCCCGTGCCGATGGGGTGGACGGGGCGGAGCGTCTTCAGCCGCTCCACCGACTGCTGGGCCAGCGAGCCGGGCTCGACGCAGCCCCAGTAGGCCATGGGGGCGAAGGCGTCGACGTAGGGGGCGATGGCCTTGTAGGGGTAGCGGTCGGGCCAGCGGGTGGCGTTGGGCCAGTAGACGGTGGCCACCACCAGCCGGTTGCCGGCCGCCTGGCGCACCAGACCCAGGTACACCCGCACCCGCAGCTCGGAGATGGCGACGCCCTCGCTGGCCAGCTCGATGTCGGGGCTGTAGCCGTCGAGGGTGTGGCCGTCGGGGCTGCGCCAGGCCAGCACCTCGGCCGACCAGCCGGCGTCGAGGACGGGGTCGTGGAGATAGGGGAAGCCCCAGCCGATCACCGCGATCCCGGCCCGATGGGCCCGGGGGACCAGGGCGTCGAGGACGTCCCGGGCGTAGAACCCGTCACGGGAGTCCCCCACCCGCACCCACAGCTGGCGCAGGCCGGCGGAGGCCGCCTTGGCCACGATGGCGTCGGCGTTGCCTCCCTCGGACTGGAAGTACTTCCACAGCCACATCCCCTTGCCCTCGAGGGGGCCCAGGCTGGCCGTCCACGTGCCCGGGTCCAGGGCGGCGGGCAGCTCCGACTCGGGGACGAGGCGGGGGGGCACGTAAGGCGGGGCGGGCGGGGCCTGGCCGGGCGGGCGGGGCGGGGGCGGGCAGCCGTTCAGCGGCAGCGCCGGGGCCTCCACCGGCGGCCCGGGCGGCGTGGTGACGTTGACAGGCAGGGCCGGCGCCGGCGGCCCGACGGTCGGCGCGGGGGCGCCCGCCGGGGCCCCCGAGAGGGTGGCGCCATCGCCGCCGCCCGGCGCGCAGGCAGCGGCGATCAGCGAGGCGAGGGCCGCCGCGACAGCGGCGGGGAAGCGGGCCCGCACCGCCTTAGTCTCGCACCCGGCGGGCCCCGATTGGGGGCGGGACGCGACGAGGCTCGCCGACCGCGGTCGCGGCCGGCGAGCACTCGCAGGAACGGCGCAGCGGCTAGGCCCGGACCGAGGAGCGGCGCCGGTCGGAGGCCGACACCACCATCAGCGCGCCCAGGACGACGGCCAGAGCCGCCAGGCCCATCATCGGGCCGGTCCAGGTGCCGGTGAGTGCGAGGCGGCCGCCGGTGGCCGACGGCGTGCCCGGGCGGGCCGTGGTCGGCGTCGTGGGCTGCGGCGGACGGGTGGTGGCCGTGGTGCGCCCGCACGTGCCGTCACCCGAGGCGGTGGAGTGGTTGTCAGCGGTCGAGCAACCCGAAGCGGTGGAGCCGTCGGTGGCCGTGGACTCGCCCGATGCCGTGGAGTCGCGAGCCGCGTGGGCCACGCCGCTAGCCACCGAACCGTCGACGGCGACCGCCCCGCCGCTGGTCTGGGCGCCTGCCGGGCCGGCCAGCAGGGTCAGCACCGCGACCACGCTTCCCAGCGCCAGCAGACATGCTCCCGCTCGTCTTGTATCCCTGATCATCGCCCTTCCTTCGTTGGGGTTCGGTTCAACCTAATTGGAAGCTGTTAATCCCGTCAACCACTGAGGTTCGTGTTGTTCCTGTTGCTACCGCTCAGTCCGCCAGCGGCTTGCGCCGCCGGCGGCTGAAGCCGAGGAGGCCGGCGCCGAGGAGCGTGGCCGCCGCCGCCGCCTCCGCCATGACGTCGACGTCGATACCCGTGCGGGCCAGCGCTCCCCCGCCCGCCGCCGTGCGGCCGCCGGTGGTGGTGGTGACGCCCCCACCACCCGCAGGCGGCGTGGTGGTCACCGTGCGCCCGCCGGGACCGCAGTCGCCGGAGGCGGTGGAGTGGTTGATGGCCGTGGAGCAACCCGACGCCACCGACCCGTTGTCGGCGACGGCGTCGCCCGAAGCGGTGGAGTGCCTCGTGGCCCGGGCCGTTCCCGATGCCGTGGAGTTGTTGAGTGCCGTCGAGTCGCCCGACGCCACCGACGTCTCGTCGGCGTGGGCCCCTCCCGAAGCGGTGGGCGACTGGGAGCCGCCTGAGCCGCCGCCGAGGGTGGACCCGCCCCGGCCCTGGCCGCCGCCCGAACCCGAGCCGCCGCCGGTGCCGGTGCGGCTGCCGCCGCCCGTGCCGGCGCCCGATCCGCTGCCGGAGCCACCGGAGCCGCCCGCGCCGGTGGTGGCCGAGCCCGAACCGCCCGTGGCGGCGGCGAGGGCGTCGGCGATCATGGCGGTGGCGTCACCGGCGACCGCCGCGTCGCCCGAGCCGCCCGAGCCGGAGCCCGAGGAGCCCGACGACCCGGTGCTGCCGGAGCCCGGAGTGGTGCCGGTGGACGTGGTGGGGCTGGCCTCGGAGCCCGACACGGCGTGACCGGTGTCGCCCGAGTTGGACGACGAGGTCTGGGCCGCGGCATCGCCGGAGCCGCCGGAGGTGACAGCGGTGTCGACGTCGGCCTCGCTGTCGGCCCCCCGGCCGCCGGTGGTGTCACTGGTGCCGACGGACGAGCCGCCGGCGGCGGTGGCCACGCCCGCGTTGACCACGTTGATGGCCGGGCCGCCGAGACCGGCGACGGGCAGGGAGGCCCCCGCCGTGCCACCGGCGCCGCCCAACGTTGCGAGGTCGATGACGTTGTCGGTGGCACCGGAGGGGCCGGACTCGGCCTCACCGTCGGCCTGGGCGCCGGAGTTGGCCAGCGAGTCGGCGGCACCGGCGGACGAGGCGTCGCCGCTGTCGCCCGAGTCGCCCGAGTCGCCCGTCTCCACCTGGCCGCCCACCACGATCGTCGTGCCCAGCAGAGCCGGGTTGACGACCACGATGTCCTGCGAGACCGACGGGGTGTCGCCGGTGGATCCCGACGCCCCCGTGGCCGCCGCCGGGTTGGCCCGGGCGTACGACGTGGCGTTGCCGGTGTCGCCCGTGTTGGTGGCCGAGGACTGGACGTCGGTGTCGCCGGTGTCACCCGACTCCGACTCGAGGTCGAGGTTCTGGGACGAGCCGCCGCCCGCCCCGCCGTTGGCTGCACCCACCGCCACCGCCGAGCCGCCCGCGGCCGTCGCCGAGACGGCCGGGCCGACGCTGACGTTGATGGCCGGGCCACCGGCCCCAGCGACGGGCAGCACCACGCCGCCGCCGCCCCCCTGGCCGCCGAGGCCCAGGGTGTCGAGGTCGTTGGTGGCGTCGCCGCTGGTGCCCGACAGCCCCTCGCCCACGGAGTGGGCGCCCGAGTTGGCCAGGCTGTCGGCGGTGGAGGCGGCGTCGGCGTCGCCGGTGTCGCCGGAGTCGCCGGAATCGCCGGTGCGGGCGTTGCCGCCGATGGCCGCCGCCGTGCCCAGGATGGCGGTGTTGTGGGCGACGGGCGTGGCCGACGCGTCGCCCGACTCGCCGGTGTCGCCCGAGTCGCCCGAGTGGGCGGTGGGGCTGGCCTCGGCGGCCGAGCTGGCGTTGCCGGTGTCACCCGTGTTGGTGGACGAGGACTGGACGCTGACGTTGCCGGTGGTGCCGGACGTGGCCCGCAGGGTGGCCTCGGTGGTGGTGGCGCCGCCGGCGCCGCCGTTGGCCGCACCGGTGGCCACCGCCGACCCGCCCGCGGCTGTCAGCGCACCGGCGCCGCCGGTGGTGACGTTGAGGGCGGGGCCGCCGAGAACCGCCACCGGGACGACGAGGCCGCCGGCCCCCCCGCCGCCGCCCAGGGCGATCACGTCGACGTCGTTGTCGGCGTCGCCGGAGTCGCCCGAGGCGCCGAGGGCGATGCTGGCCGCACCGCTGTTGGCGCCGGAGGTGGCGGTGGCCGCCACCGAGGCGTCGCCGGTGTCGCCCGAGTCGCCCGTCTCGCCCGACTCGGCGTTGCCGCCGATCACCACGCCGACGCCGAGGATGGCGTCGTTGAGGGCGGTGGGCTCGGCCGAGGCGTCGCCCGTGTCGGCGGTGTCGCCCGAGTCGCCGGTGCGGGCCGACGGGTTGGCCGTGGCCGAGGCCGTGGCGTCGCCGGTGTCACCGGTGTTGGTGGACGAGGCCTGGGTGCGGACGCCGCCGGTGTTGCCCGACGTGGCCGTGGGGGTGAGGGTGGACTCGGCTGCGCCGCCGGCGGCGCCGTTGGCGGAGCCGACGCCCACCGCCGAGCCGCCCACCGCCGACTGGTTGCCGGTGGAGGCGGCGGTGACGGCCGTGTTGGAGGCCAGGCCGCCCACTGTGGCCACCGGGATGGACGCACCGCCCGCACCGCCGTCGCCGGCCGCGGCCAGCGTGACGATGTCGTTCTCGGCGTCGCCCGAGTCGCCCGACAGCCCGTCGGAGACGGCCGCGGCACCGCTGTTGGCGTTGGCGTCGGCCACTGCGGCGGCGTCGGCGTCACCCGTGTCACCGGAGTCGCCCGACTCGCCTGAGGTGGCGTTGCCGCCGACGGCCAAGACGGTGCCGAGGATGGCGTTGTTGACCGCAGCCGGGTCGGACGTGGCGTCGCCGGTGGGGCCGGTGTCGCCCGAGTCGCCCGAGGTGGCCGAAGGGTTGGCGATGCCAACGGCGGTGGCGTTGCCCGTGTCGCCGCTGTTGGTGGAGCTGGCCTGGGTGTCGACGTCGCCGGTGTCGCCCGACTCCGCCCTGGGGTTGACGGTAGACGTGGCGTTGGCGCCCGCCCCCCCGTTGGCCGTGCCCACGGCCACGGTGGAACCGCCGGTGGCGGTCTGGTTGCCGACCGAGACGGCCGCCACCAGCACGTTGATCGCCGGGCCGCCAGGACCGGCCGTGCTCGCCGCCGCCCCGCCGGCCCCGCCGTCACCGGCCAGAGCGACCACGCCGACGCCGTTGTCGGCGTCGCCGGTGTCGCCAGAGGTGCCGATGGAGTCGGACACGGCGCCCGAGGAGGCGATGGCCTCGACCTCGCCGACGGCGGTGGCGTCACCGGTGTCGCCGGAGTCCCCCGAGTCGCCGCTGGTGGCGTTGCCGCCGACGACGGCGGAGACCCCGAGGATCTCGCTGTTGTGAGCCGTCGGGTTGGCGGTGGCGTCGCCGGTGGGGCCGGTCTCGCCCGAGTCGCCCGTGCGGGCGACGGGGCTGGCCGTGCCGATGGCGGTGGCGTTGCCCGTGTAGCCGGTGTTGGTGGCCGACGACTGGCTGGTCACGTCGCCCGAGCTCCCAGAGGTGGCCTCGGGGTCGGTGCTGACTTCCGAGTCGCCGCCGGCCCCGCCGTTGGCCTCGCCGGTGGCCACGGCGCTGCCGCCGGCCGCCGTCTGCGCCCCGGTGGAGGCAGCGGTGACGTTGACGTTGGCTGCGGTGCCGCCCGCCCCAGCGACGGGGAGGGCAGCCCCGCCGGCGCCGCCGAGGCCGCCGACGGCCAGGAGGCCGGCGAGGTTGTCGGCGTCGCCCGTGTCCCCGCTGAGGGAGTCGGAGGAAGCCACCGCACCCGAGTTGGCACCGACGAAGACGAAGCCGGCCGCCGCCGCGTCGCCCGTGTCGCCCGAGTCGCCGGACTCGCCCGAGGTGGCGTTGCCGCCGAAGGCCACGGTCGTGCCGAGGATCTCGTCGTTGGTCGCCACCGGGCTCGACTCGGCGTCGCCGCTCGTGCCCGTCGTCCCCGAGTTGCCGGAGATGGCGGTGGGGCTGGCCGTGGCCGTGGCCCGGGCGTTGCCGGTGTCGCCGGTGTTGGTGGCGCTGGACTGGGCCGTGGACGCCCCCGAGTTGCCCGTCGTGGCCGTGGGGCTCGAGGAGATCGTGGCTGCGCCGCCAGCGCCGCCGTTGGCCTGGCCGGTCGCCACGGCGCTGCCGCCGCGCGCGGTCTGGGCGCCGGTGCTGACGGCTGACACGAGGACGTTGAGAGCGTCACCGCCCCCACCGGCCACCGGCACCGTGGCCCCGCCGGCACCGCCGTCACCGGGCAGCGACAGGGCGATGACGAGGTTCTCGGCCTCGCCGGTGTCACCCGACTGGGACGTGGCCGGGGCCAGGGCCCCGGAGTTGGCGATGGCGGCGGCTTGGCCGATGGCGTCGGCGTCGCCGGTGTCGCCCGAGTCGCCCGTGCCGCCGCTGGTGGCGTTGCCACCCACCGTCGCGGCGGTGCCGAGGATGGCGGCGTTGACCGCATCGGGGTTCGACGTGGCGTCGCCGGTGTCACCCGTGTCGCCCGAGTCGCCGGTACGGGCGGTCGGGCTGGAGGTGGCCGACGCCGTGGCGTCGCCGGTGTCGCCGGAGTTGGTGGCCGAGCCCTGAGCGGTGGCGTCGCCGGAGTCGCCGCTGGTGGCGGTGGGGTCGGACTCGATGGTGGCGTCGGCCCCGTCGCCGCCGTTGGCCTGCCCGACACCGACTGCGCTGCCGCCGGCCGCGGTCACCGGGCCGGTGACCACCGCGCCTGCCACCACGTTGGCGGCCAGGCCGCCGTCAGCCGCGATCGGCAGGGCGGCACCGCCGGCCCCGCCGTCGCCGCCGGCGCCGATGAGCAGGACGCCGTTGTCGGCGTCGCCCGTGTCGCCGCTCACCGCGTCGACGGGAGCGTCGGCGCCGCTGTTGGCGGAGGCGAAGGCGCTGGACACGGCGGTGGCGTCGCCGGTGTCGCCGGAGTCGCCCGAGTCGCCGCTGGTGGCGTTGCCGCCGACGGCGAGGGCCACGCCGAGGACGTCGGCGGTGTTGGTGGCGGCGGGGCTGCTCCCGGCGTTTCCGGTGTCGCCGGTGTCGCCCGAGTCCCCCGAGACGGCCGAGCCGCCGCCCACGGCGGTGGCCGTGGCGTCGCCGGTGTCGCCGCTGTTGGTGCTGCTGCCCCGGGCCGCGGCCGGGCCCGAGGCGCCGGACGTGGCGGTGGGGCTGGAGGTGAGGCTGGAGGCGCCGCCGGCGCCGCCGTTGGCCTGGCCGGTGGCGACCGAGTTGCCGCCGGTGGCGGTGGTCCCGGCCACGATGCCGGCCACGACGACGTTGACGGCGTCGCCGCCGTTGCCGGCCACCGGGACGGCGAGCCCGCCGCCGCCGCCGTCGCCGGCGAGGCCGAGGGCGAGCACGTCGTTGTCGGCGTCGCCGGTGTCGCCGGACTCGGAGGTCGCCGCCGAGGTGGCGCCGCTGTTGGCGACGGCCGTCACCGGCGCACCCGTGATCGCGGCGTCGCCGGTGTCGCCGGAGTCGCCCGATTCGCCCGAGGTGGCGTTGCCGCCGGCGGTCACCGAGCTGCCGAGGATGGCGGCGTTGACCGCAGCCGGCTCGGCCAGGGCGTCGCCGGTGTCGCCGGTGTCGCCCGAGTCGCCGGAGCGGGCCGAGCCACCAGGCCCGGCGACGGCGTCGCCGGTGTCGCCGGAGTCGCCCGAGTCGCCGCTGGTGGCGTTGCCGTTGACGGCCGTGGCCGTGCCCAGGATGGCGGCGTTGGCGGCGCTGGCGTTGGCGTCGGCCAGGCCGGTGTCACCGGTGTCGCCCGAGTCGCCCGAGGTCGCCTCGGGGCTGCCGATGGAGATGGCCCGGGCGTCGCCGGTGTCGCCGTCGTTGGTCGAGGAGGACTGCGACAGTGCCGCACCCGTGTCACCGGAGGTGGCAGTGGGCGTGACCTCGACATCGGAGTCGCCACCGTCGCCGCCGTTGGCCTCGCCCACGGCGACCGCGCTCCCGCCGGTAGCGGTGGCGGTCACCAGGGAGGTGGCCGGGGCGACGACCACGTTGACGGCGTCACCGCCGTCGCCGGCCACGGCGACGACCACGCCGCCGTCCCCACCCTCGCCGCCGACGGCCAGAGCGAGGACGTCGTTGGCGGCGTCACCCGAGTCACCCGACTCGGCGTCGCTGTCGGCGACCGCACCAGAGCTGGCTGCGCTGGCGGCCTGGCCCAGGGCGGCGGCGTCGCCGGTGTCGCCGGAGTCGCCGGAGTCGCCCGAGCGGGCGCTGCCGCCGGTGGCCGTGGCCCGGCCCAGGATGTTGGTGTTGACGGCGCTGGCGTCGGCGACCGCGTCGCCGGTGTCGCCGGTGTCGCCGGAGTCGCCCGACGTGGCCTCGCCGCTCGAAACCGACGTGGCCCAGGCGTCGCCGGTGTCGCCGTTGTTGGTGGCCGACGACTGGGCCTTGGAGGCGCCGGTGTCGCCGGAGGTGGCGGTGGGCGTGGACGTGATGTCGGCCGCGCCCCCGTCGCCACCGTTGGCCGTGCCGACGGCGACGGAGTTGCCGCCGCGGGCGGTGGCCACGATGACGGCGCCTGCGCCGCCGACCGTGAGGTTGACGGCACCGCCGGGGGCACCCGCCACCGGCAGGGCGACACCGGCGTCGCCGCCGTCGCCCGCCAGTGCGATGAGGATGCTCACGTTCTCGGCGTCGCCGGTGTCGCCCGAGAGGGACGACGACTGGGCCACCGCGCCCGACGAGGCCGCCGAGGAGGCGACGCCGACGGACAGGGCGTCGCCGGTGCCACCGGTGTCGCCCGAGTCGCCGCTGGTGGCGTCGCCGCTGGTGGCCGTGGCCGTGCCGAGGATGCCGTTGTTGATGGCCGACGGCGAGCTGTCGGCGTCGCCGGTGTCGCCGGAGTCGCCGGAGTCGCCGGAGCGGGCCACGGGGCTGGCCGTGGCCTGCGCCGTGGCGTCGCCGGTGTGGCCCGTGTTGGTGGCGCTGGCCTGCGCCGTGGAAGCGCCCGAGTTGCCCGAGCGGGCGGTGGGCGTGGAGGTGATGGAGGCGTTGGCGCCCGCCCCGCCGGTGGCCTCACCGACGGCGACGGAGCTGCCCGGGGTCACCGCCGCGGAGGCGAGGCCCAGCCCGCCGGCGCCCGCAGGGCCGGCCGCACCGGGCGTGCCCGCACCGGGACCACCGGCACTACCCGCACCACCGGGGATCGAGCCGCCCGCTGCGCCCGGGGCGCCGGCCGGGCCGGGAGCACCCGGGACGCCGCCCGCCCCACCGGGACCACCGGCGCCGCCCGCACCACCGGGAACACCGGCACCGGCCGCACCCGCGCCGCCGGCACCACCGGCGCCGCCGAAGCCGGGCCCGCCCGCACCACCGGCACCACCGGCGTTGGGAAGGATGACGGTGACCGGGGACGGGCCGGGCGTGATGGTCGTGGTGGACGTGCCCGCGGCGCCGCCGTCGGCCCCCACCGCCAGCAGGAGGCTGTCGTTGGAAGCGTCGCCGGTGTCCCCCGACTGGGCGTCGGCGCCGGTGTAGGCGCCCGAGTTGGCGTGGGCGTCGGCCCCGCCGACGGAGACGGCGTCGCCGGTGCCGCCGGTGTCACCGGAGTCACCTGTGGTGGCGGGGCCGCCCGTGGCGGTCGACGTGCCGAGGATGGAGTTGTTGGTGGAGGTGGGGGACGCCGTGGCGTTGCCCGTCGTGCCCGAGTCGCCGGAGTCGCCCGACGTGGCCTCGGGGTTGGCAGTGGCCACTGCGATGGCGTCGCCCGTGTCTCCGGTGTTGGTGGCCGAGCTCTGGGCCCGGGCCTCGCCCGAGTCGCCGCTCACGGCCTCGGGGGCGGACGTGATGGTCGCGCCACCGGCCGCACCGGGCGTGGAGGAGCCGACCGCGACGCCGGAGCCGGCCGTCACGACCGGGCTGCCCGAGGCCGCGCCGCCGGCACCGCCGCCGCCCCCGGCACCGCCGGCACCGGCACCACCGCCGCCGCCGGCACCACCGAAGCCGCCGAACCCGCCACCGCCGGCACCCCCGGCACCGCCGGCACCACCGCCGCCGCCGAAGCTGTTGGCCACGCCGAAGGGGGCGAGGGCAACTGCGGCCGCGCCGCCGCCGGCGCCGCCGCCGCCACCGCCGCCGCCGAAGCCGCCGAAGCCGGCACCGCCGGCACCGCCGGCACCGCCGGCACCGCCGAAGCCGGCACCGCCGGCACCGCCGGCACCACCGGCCGCGCCGGCCAGGATCGTCACGACGGCGCCGCCTGCGCCGGCGACGGGCAGGATCACGCCGGTGTCGCCGCCGTCGGCGCCGATGGCGACGACCACGTCGAGGTTGGCGGCGTCACCGGTGTCCCCCGACACGGCGTCGGCGTGGCTCTCGGCGCCCGAGTTGGCATCGGCGTCGGCCTCGGCCGCGCTGGCGGCGGCGCCCGTGTCACCGGTGTCGCCCGAGTCGCCCGAGGTGGCACCGCGGCCGCTGGCCGTGCCCGTGTTGCCGGAACGGCCGGAGTCGCCCGAGCGGGACTCGGGGTTGGCCGTGGCCGACGCACCGGCGTTGCCGGTGTTGCCGCTGTTGGTGGCGCTGGACTGGGCCGTCGAGGCACCCGAGTTGCCCGAGCGGGCGGTCGGGGTCACCTCGGCGGCGGCCGTTGCGCCGGCCCCGCCGTTGGCTGCCCCGACGGCGACAGAGGAGCCACCCGAGGAGATGGGGTTGCCCGTGGCCGCGCCGCCGGCACCGCCGACACCACCGGCACCGCCGGTGGAGGCGCCACCCGTGCCGCCGGCCCCGCCGAAGCCGCCGAAGCCGCCGCCGCCGGCGCCGCCGGGACCACCGGGACCACCGAAACCGCCGAAGGCGTTGGCCACGCCGAAGGCGGCGGCGGCGGTCACGACCGCGGCGGCATCGCCACCGGCGCCACCGGCGCCACCGGGACCACCGAAGCCGCCGAAGCCGGCGCCGCCGGGACCGCCGGGACCACCGAAGCCGCCGAAGGAGGCGCCGCCGGCACCGCCGACCGCGCCCGCGCCGCCCAGCATGACGTTGACCGCGGCGCCACCGTCTCCCGCAACCGGGATGGCCACGCCGCCGTCGCCGCCGTTCCCGGGCAGGACGATGCCCAGGACGTTGTTCGCCGCATCGCCCGTGTCGCCGGAGAAGCTGTCGGCGGTGGTGTATGCGCCGGAATTGGATGCGGCATCGGCGTCGCCGACCGATACCGAGTCGCCCGTGTCGCCCGTGTCGCCGGTGTCGCCCGAGCGGGCGGGGGCGGCCTGGGCGGTGGCGCCAGTGGCGTTGCCGGAGTCGCCGGAGGGGCCCGAGTCGCCCGAGTGGGCTTGGCCGCTGGAGACGGCAGCCGCCCCGGCGTGGCCGGTGTCGCCCGTGTTGGTGGCGCTGGACTGCGCGGTGGAAGCACCCGAGTCGCCCGACGTGGCGGCCGGGTCGGCGGTCAACGTGGACTCCGCCCCGCTCCCGCCGTTGGCCTCGGCCACGGCGACGGACGAGCCGCCCCGTGCGACGGGGTTGCCGCTGGCGGCACCCCCGGCGCCGCCCGTGCCACCGGCGCCGCCGGTGGACTCGCCGCCCGTGCCGCCCGCACCACCGAAGCCGCCGAAGCCGGGGCCGCCGACGCCGCCGGGGCCGCCGGGGCCGCCGAAGCCGCCGAAGGCGTTGGCCACACCGAAGGCGGCGTCGTTGACCGCGGCGGCGATGCCACCGGGACCGCCCACACCGCCGGGGCCGCCGAAGCCGCCGAAGCCGGGGCCGCCGGAGCCGCCGGCGCCGCCGAAGCCGCCGAAGGAGGCGCCGCCGGCACCGCCCACACCGCCGGTGCCACCCACCATCACGTTGACCGCGGCACCGCCGTCAGCGGCGATGGGGATGGCCACGCCGCCGTCGCCGCCAGCGCCGCCCAGGGCGATGAGGATCTCGAGGTTGTCGGCGTCGCCGGTGTCGCCCGAGAGCGAGTCGGCGGCGCTGGCCGCGCCGGAGTTGGCGAAGGCGCTGGCCTCGCCGGCCGCCAGCGCGTCGCCCGTGTCGCCGGTGTCGCCCGTGTCGCCGGACGTGGCCGAGGCGCGGGGCGCGGTGGCCGTGCCCGTGTTGCCGGAGCCGCCGGAGTCGCCCGAGCGGGCCTCGGGGTTGGACGTGGCGCTGGCGCCGGCATTGCCGGTGTCGCCGGTGTTGGTGGCGCTGGACTGGGCCCACGAGACGCCCGTGTCGCCGGAGGTGGCCTCCGGGGTCGCGTCGAGGGTGGCTTCTGCGCCGGCGCCGCCGTTGGCCGCGCCGGTCGCCACCGACGAACCGCCGGCCGCGATCGGGTTGCCACTCACTGCGCCGCCCACGCCGCCCACGCCACCGGCGCCGCCGGTGGACTCGCCACCCGTGCCGCCGGGGCCGCCGAAGCCGCCGAAGCCGGCGGCGCCGGCGCCGCCGGGACCACCGGGGCCGCCGAAGCCGCCGAAGGCGTTGGCCACGCCGAAGGCGGCGTTCACGGTGTTGACGGCCGCAGCGATGCCGCCCCCGCCACCAGCACCACCGCCGCCGCCGAAGCCGCCGAAGCCGGCGCCGCCGGGGCCGCCGGGACCGCCGAAGCCGCCGAAGCTGGCGCCGCCGAGGCCGCCCGCGCCACCCGTGCCCCCGATCATGGCGTTGACCGCGTCGCCGCCCGCACCCGAGATGGGGGTGGTGAGGCCGCCGCCGCCGCCCGTGCCACCGAGCACGACCAGCAGGTCGAGGTTGACCGCGTCACCGCTGTCGCCCGAGTCGGACACGGCGTCGGACAGGGCGCCCGAGCTGGCCAGGCTGTCGGCCTGGCCGACGGCCGCGGCGTCGCCGGTGTCGCCCGTGTCGCCCGTGTCGCCGGACGTGGCCACGCCTCGCGTTGAGTTGGCCAGGCCGCTGTTGCCCGAGTTGCCGGTGTCGCCCGAGCGGGCCGACGGGTTGGCCGTGGCCGCCGAGGAGGCGTGGCCGGTGTCGCCCGTGTTGGTGGCGCTGGACTGGGCCCGGGCCGTGCCGGTGGAGCCGGAGACGGCCGTGGGCGTCGAGGTCAGGTTGGCAGCCGCGCCGGCCCCGCCGTTGGCGGCACCGACCGCGACCGAGGAGCCACCCGTGGCGGTGGGGTTGCCGGAGATGGCGCCGCCGGCACCGCCGCCG
>Ga0187892_10009391_pt1 | contig 12902 bp, 11 predicted proteins | sample MA1701073metaG_FD_139345 | JGI IMG/M metagenome (GOLD analysis project Ga0187892, IMG submission 139345) | Bio-ooze microbial communities from a basaltic lava cave in the Kipuka Kanohina Cave System on the Island of Hawaii, USA - MA170107-3 metaG ...
CGCAGGTACTCGAGAAACGCCGGCATCAGCACCATCACCGGCACGGTGAGAAAGCCGTAGACCGAGATCAGCAGCAGGCTCACGAAGAACGGGCGGCTGCCGATCAGGTGCGGGTCGAGGAAAGGCTGGCGCGCGGTCACGCTGTGCACCGCGAACAGATACAGCCCCAGGGCTCCGAGGCAGGCCAGCAGCACGATCTCCTCGGATTCGAACCAATCCAGACGCTGGCCGCGGTCGAGCATCATCTGCATGGCGCCGATGCCCAGCGCGAGCGTCAGGAAGCCGAACCAGTCGAGCCGGCGCCCGGGATCGCGCTGCGTCTCCGGCACGAACGCCATCACGCCCAGCAGCGCGAGCAGCCCGAACGGCACGTTGATGTAAAAGATGTAGCGCCAGGACAGGTACTCGGTGAGATAGCCGCCGACGGTGGGACCCATCATGGTGCCCATCACCGCCCCGGCGCCCCACAGCGCCATCGCCTTGCCGTGCTGCTCCGGTGGATAGGTGTCGAGCGTGATCGCCTGCGACAGCGGAATCAGGAAGGCGCCGCTCGCCCCCTGCAGGACACGCGCCAACACTTCGGTGGTGAGGGAGTCGGCCGCGCCGCACAGCACCGAGGCCGCGGTGAATCCGGCCAGCGCCCAGACGAACACGCGCTTGCGTCCGAGGCGTGTGCTGAGCCAGCCGCCGGTGGGCATGACGATGGCCGAGGTGACGATGTACGAGGTGATCACCCAGGCGATCTGGTCGTGCGTGGCCGAAAACGTGCCCTGCATGTGCGGCAGGGCCACCGCCGCGATGCTCCAGTCGATCGAGTACAGAAACGCGCCCAGCATCACCGAGCCGGTGCTGAGCGCGGGGTGCCGCGGCCGGCCTGGCACGGGCGGGCTCATCGCTCACTCGAGCGCGAGCGCGGGGGCCGGCTCCAGAAAGCGCGGCAGGTAGCCCTTGTCGATCAGCCGCTGCACCACGCGCGGCAGGCCACGGCTGCGGCCGGTGTCCACGGCCACTGTGACGGTCATGCCGGCGCGCAGCGGCGGTTGCCCGGCCGCGGCTTCGACGCGAATGCGCACCGGGATGCGCTGCACCACCTTGACCCAATTGCCGGTCGCGTTCTGCGGCGGCAGCACGGCGAACTCCGCACCGGTGGCCGGCGCGATCGCAGCGACGAGCGCACGCCACTCGTGGTCCGGATAGGCGTCCGCGACGACGCTGGCCGGCTGGCCTTCGCGCATGTGGGTGAGCTGGGTCTCCTTGAAGTTGGCTTCGATCCAGACCTCGCCGCTGCGGATCAGGCTGAAGATCGGCGCGCCCTTCTCCGCGTGCTCGCCGGGCTGCAGCTTCATGTTGCTCACCACGCCGGCCGCGGGCGCCTTGATCTGCGTGCGGGCCAGATCGATGGCCGCGGCATCGTAGGCCGTCCTGGCCTCGGCGTAGCGCGGATGACGCTCGGCCGGTAGCTGCGGATCGCCGGCCAGGCTCGCGCGCACCCGGTTGATGCGCTCCTCGACGCTGGCCAGGCGCGCGCGCGCGACTTCCAGATTGTGGCGCGCCTCGTCGTAGGCCTCGATCCGGCTCATGCCCTTCTCTTTCAGACGCTCCTGCCGCTCGAGCTGACGCGTGAGGAAGTCGATCCGCTCGCGCGCCTCGGTGGACTCCAGCAGCGTCTCCCGGTACTCGGCGCGCAACGCCTGCACCTCGGTGCGCACCACGTCCATCTGCGCGCGCGCTTTCGCCAGCTCGATCTCGAACGGCTTGGGATCGAGACGGAACAGCGGCGCGCCGGCGGCAACGGGTTCGTTGTCGCGCGCGGCGACCTCGACCACGCGCCCGGACACCTCGGCGCTGACCGCGATGATGTCGGCCTTGACGTAGGCGTTCTCGGTTTCCTCGTAGCGGCCGCCGTGCGCGTACAGGTACAGCCCGGCGAGGATCGCCACGAACGGCACGCCGAACAGCAACAGCCAGCGCGTGACCCGGCGCACCGCGAGGACGGCGCTTCCCACCACAGGCGCCATGCTCATCGCTTGCGCCCCCGCGCGCCGTTGCGGGCCGCGCCGTTGTCCGATCCGTTCAGATTGGCCTTGACGGCGAGCAGCGTATCGACGAAGCGCTGCTGCTCCTGCGCGGAGAGCCCGGCCAGCGCGTCCCGGCGCATCTCGGCGGCCGCGGCGCGCATCGCCCGCAGCGCGGGCTCGATCTCCTCGGTGAGGAACACGCGCTTGACGCGCCGGTCGGCGGCATCGGCCTCGCGCCGCACCCATCCCTTGGCCTCCAGTCGGTCGAGCAGGCGGCCCAGGGTGGGCTTCTCCACCTCCAGGATGTCGGCCAGCTCGGACTGGGTGATGCCGTCGTTGCGAAACAGATGCGTCAGCACCCACCATTGCGAGCGCGTGAACCCGAGCGCCTTGACCCGACGGTCGAAAGTGGTGCGCAGCAGGCGCGCGTCGTCGTGCAGGATGAAGCCGAAGTTCCGGGACAGGTCTTCGCGGAACATGTTGTTTCGGAGGGGGCTGTTACCGCTGCAGTTTAGTTGTCTAGCTTATGATAAGCAAGCTTCATGCGCGCCTGCGCGCCCGCCGGGCATCGCGCCCCCGGGGATCGCACGCGGGCGTGCGGCTGAGGCTCGGGCGTCGCCGCCCGCGGCCATCCGCTAGAATCCGCAAGACCCGTCCCGCCAGCCGCCGCCGCGCCAGCCCATGAAAGTCACCGCCATCGAGACCATCAACCTGGAAGAGTTTCCCAACGTTATGTGGGTGCACGTGCACACCGACGAGGGCATCGTCGGACTGGGCGAGACGTTCTACGCGGTGGACCCGGTCATCGCGCACGTCCACCAGACCATCGCGCCGTACCTGCTCGGCAAGAACCCGCTGACCATCGACGCCCACAGCCGCCATATGCTCTACAACTACCTCGGCTTCAAGAGCGTCGGGGCCGAGATGCGGGCCGCCTCGGCGGTGGACATCGCGCTGTGGGACATCCTGGGCCAGGCAGCCAACCAGCCGCTCTACCAGCTTCTCGGCGGCGCCAGCCGGGACAAGGTGCGCGCCTACAACACCTGCGCCGGCTACCAGTACGTGCGCGCCAGGTCCGAGCAGGGCACGGCCAACTTCGGCATGCCGGGCGACACCGGCAAGTACCAGCCGTACGAGGATCTGGTCGGATTCATGCGATACGCGGACGAGCTTGCCCTGTCGCTGCTGGAGGAAGGCTACAGCGGCATGAAGATCTGGCCGTTCGACGAGTACGCCGAGGCGAGCAACGGCACCTACATCTCCAGTGCCGACCTGAAGAAGGCGATGCGGCCCTTCGAGAAGATCCGCAAGGCGGCCGGCGACAGGATGGACATCCACGTGGAATTCCATTCCCTGTGGAACCTGCCCGCCGCGATCAAGATCGCCAAGGCGCTGGAGCAGTTCGACCCGTTCTGGTACGAGGACCCGATCAAGATGGACAACCTCGACGCGATCGCCGAGTACGCCCGTCGCACCGACGTGTGGGTCACCGCCAGCGAGACGCTCGGCACGCGCTGGGCGTTCCGCGATCTGTTCGAGAAGCGCGCCGTGTCGGTGTGCATGTTCGACGTCGGCTGGACCGGCGGGGTGAGCGAGTCGAAGAAGATCGCCACCATGGCGGAAGCCTACCAGCTGCCGGTGGCCCCGCACGACTGCACCGGCCCGGTCCTGCTGACCGCGTCGGTGCACCTGTCGATGAACTGCCCCAATACCCTGGTGCAGGAAGTGGTGCGCGCGTTCTACAGCGACTGGTACGGCAAGCTGGTGACGCAGCTGCCGCCGCTGGAGAAAGGCTACATCAGCGCGCCGAAGGGTCCGGGCCTCGGCACGCGGCTGCAGCCCGATGTGCTCAAGCGCAAGGACGCGCGCATCCGCCGGAGCAGTCTAACGTGAGGCTTACACCACACCGCCCCGGCGCCGACCACCCCGTCGCCTTTGGCGCCACCCCTCCTTGCCAGGAGGGGAGAGCCACCCCGTCTGGTGAGAGGCGGGGAGTAAATTCCCCTCCTCATCGAGGAGGGGTGGCACGCGAAGCGTGACGGGGTGGTCCCGCGCAGGACGCCGCCATGCCACGCATTCCCTACCAACCCGAAGATCTGCGCGAGCCCGCCGCAGTGGTCGAGGCGATCCGCCAGCGCCGCGGCGGCCGCCTGTACCATCTCGATCGGCTGCTGCTGCACAGCCCGCCTTTCGCGGCCGCGTGGAACGGCTTCATGCGCGAAGTCAGGACCGCGCTGTCGATTCCGCCCAGGCTGCGCGAGATCGCGATCTGCGCGGTCGCGGTGCTCAACCACGCCGAGTACGAGTTCCACCACCATGCGCCGCTGTTGCTGGCGGCCGGCGGTACCGCCGAGCAGGTGGACGCCCTGCGCCGGCTGGGGCAGGGCGGCGGGCAGGCGCCGGTGTTCGACCCCGCCGAGCGGGCGGTGATCCGGCTCACCACCGAGATGACGCGCGGGGTGCAGGTGCGCGACGAAACCTTCGCGGCGGTGCGGGCTGCGCTGCCGAGCGAGCAGCAGGCGGTCGAGCTGGTCGGCGTGATCGCCGCCTACAACATGGTGTCGCGCTTTCTGGTGGCGCTCGGCGTCGAGCCGGAATAGCTTGCTCGGTTCCGGACCCAGCAACCAGCCTACCTGCGCGTCGCCTGAGAGCGACAGCGGGCCCGGCCAAGTGCGCGGAGTGGCCGCGCGGGCGGCCTGCAAAGCCCTGGCCCCGCGCTATCACCAAAGTGATACCGAACCTTCCGCATGCGGAATTGTCGTCCCGTATGTCATCTGTAATGATCCGCCCCGAGAAGACATTTCTCTTCTCGGTCACGGGGTCCAGTGACCTGCGACCGGACAGCTTGACCGCCGCCAGGCGGAAACTCAACGATCAGGAGGAAACACATGCGTGCTCTGATTTCTGCTCTCGCGGCGGCTGGCCTGCTGTCGTTTGCGCTGCCGACTCTGGCGCAAGACACGGTCAAGTCGATTCCCGACGCCAACAAGCCGGGACGTCAGGCTGAAGCGGACGGCACCAAGAAGGCGGTGAAGTCCAAGCCCGACATGAACAAGCCCGGCCGTCAGGCCGACGAAGACAAGGCCGTCAAGTCCGCCGGCCCGTCCAACAAGCCTGGCCGCACCGCCGAAGAAGACAAGGCGATCAAGGCCGGTGGCCCGTCGACCAAGCCCGGCCGCACCGCCGAAGAAGAGAAGGCCGTCAAGTCCGCCGGCCCGTCGACCAAGCCCGGCCGCACCGCCGAAGAAGAGAAGGCCGTCAAGTCCGCCGGCCCGTCGACCAAGCCCGGCCGCACCGCCGAGGAAGACAAGGCCGTCAAGTCCGCCGGCCCGTCGACCAAGCCCGGCCGCACCGCCGAGGAAGACAAGGCCGTGAAGGCCGGTGGCGCGTCGACCAAGCCCGGCCGCACCGCCGAGGAAGACAAGGCCGTGAAGGCCGGTGGCGCGTCGACCAAGCCCGGCCGCACCGCCGAAGAAGACAAGGCCGTCAAGTCCGCCGGCCCGTCGACCAAGCCCGGCCGCACCGCCGAGGAAGACAAGGCCGTGAAGGCCGGTGGCCCGTCCGACAAGCCCGGCCGCACTGCGGAAGAGGAAGCCAAGGCCGTCAAGTCCGCCGGCCCGTCCGACAAGCCCGGCCGCACCGCGGAAGAGAAGAAGTAACGCTGCACCGCTGAACCCGGTTCAGCACAGGCAAAGGGCGGGGATTCCCCGCCCTTTTTCTTTGCGCTACCTGCGCAGCAACCCCAGCCGCCGCGCCTCGTTCACCGCCTGGGTGCGGTTGCGCGCGTTCAGGCGCTTGAACAGATCCTTCAAGTGCTGCTTGACCGTGCCTTCGGTGACGCCCAGCGCACCGGCGATCTGCTTGTTGGCCATGCCGTCGGCCAGCAGCGGCAGGATCTGCAGTTGCCGATCGGTAAGGGTCCCCTCCCCGTTGCCTCCCGGCGCCTGCGACGCCGGCAGGAACAGTCCCTCGGGGACGAAGACCTGGCCGCGCAGGACGGTGCGCAGCCCGTCCATCAGCAGCTCGCTGCTGGCGAACTTCGGGATGTAGCCGCGCGCGCCGCCGTCGAGCAGGGTGCGGATGATGCGCGTGTCGTTCACGCCCGAAACGATCACCACCGGCAAGCCCGGATAACGCCGGCGGATGGCGAAGAAGCCGTCGAGCTCGCCGCTCCCGGGCATCTGCAGGTCGAGCAGCAGCAGGTCGACCGGTCCCTCCAGCGCCAGCTTGTCCAGCGCCGCCTGGAAGTTGCTCGCCTCCAGGATGGTCACCTGGGGATCGAGAAGCTTGAGGAAGAACCTCAGCCCCTCGCGAAACATCGGATGGTCGTCGGCGTGCAGGATCTTCATCTCGGCGCGCGCCGCGACGCGCGCGGCCCGGGGTTCACCCTCATCCTGCGGCCGCGCGGCTGCTCACCTCGCGCCGCGGGCTGCGCCCGGCGTCCGCGGACGGCAGCGTAAAGCTGAACTCGTTGCCCTCGCGCGGAGCCGGTTGCACCGCGATGCGCCCGCCGAGCCGTGAGACGATGCGCTGCACGGTCGCCAGACCCAGCCCGTGCCCCTCCGCGCGCTCCTGATGCAGGCGGGTGAAGGGGATGAAGACGCTGCGGCGCTGCTCCTCGGACAGCGGCTGGCCGTTGTCGCGCACCCAGAAGCGCACCTGCGTGCCCTCGGCCGTGGCGCCCAGTTCCAGGCGCGGCGGCGAGCCGCCGTACTTGAGCGCGTTGCTGAGCAGGTTCACCCACACCTCGCCGACCCACGGCGCATACCCCAGCGCCGCCGGCCAGCTCTTGGGGAGCTGCACCGCGGCGCGCGTGCTGGCCTGCAGGCCGCCGAGCTGGCTCAAGGCCTGGCCGACCAGCGCCGCCATGTCCAGGGGATGCAGTTCCACCCGCTCGTGCGACACCGTGGACAGCAGCAGCAGGGCCTCGACCGCGCTCGCGCTGGTGGCCAGCGCCGCCTGCGCCTGCTGCAGCAGGTGGCGCTGCTCGTCGGACAGGTTCTCGTTCTTGAACTTGTGCAGGATCTCCAGGAAGCGGGCGGCGGCGGCCAGCGGCGTCTTCAGGCTGTGCGCGATGGTGTGCGCGTAGGCTTCGAGCTCGGCGTTTTTCAGCGCCAGGTCCTGGGTCTTGGAGTACAGCTCCTGCTGCAGCCGGTGCAGCTGCAGGTGATGCTGGATGCGCGCCAGCAGCTCCTCGCGCTGGATCGGCTTGGTGATGTAGTCGACTGCGCCCAGGGCGAAGCCCTCGACCTTGTGCGCGATGTCGTCCACCGCGGTCATGAAGATCACCGGCAGCGCGGCGGTCGCGGGATCGGCCTTCAGCCGCCGGCAGACCTCGAAGCCGTCCATGTCGGGCATGCGCAGGTCGAGCAGTACCAGCTCGGGCGCGGCGAGCCGCGCCCGCTCCAGCGCCTGCGCGCCGCTGCGGGTGAGCATCAGCTCGAAGCCCTGCTCGGCCAGGAAATCGGAGATCAGCCGCAGGTTCTGCGGCTTGTCGTCCACGATCAGGAGCGTGGCGCCGCGCAGCTCAGTCGCTAACGGCATGGGGATGCGCTTCGAGGGCTTCCTGCAGCAGGCCGACGAGGCGCTCCTCTTCGAAACGCCGCGCCAATCCGTACAGGCGGCGTGCGAAGGGACCATAGCGCGGGTCGCCCTGTTCCAGCTCCAGCGCGACCTGCTCCACCCGCACCAGCTTGCCCAGCCTGGCCAGGTCGAGCAGATTCTCGAGCACGGGCGCCGGCGGAGCCAACATCGGCCCTTCGCGCCCCTCCTCCGGCTCCGCGCTATCGGCTTCGCCGTAGCGCCAGCTCAACCCCAGCATGCGCTCGATGGCATCCAGCAGATCGGCGGTCTGAAACGGCTTGCGCAGGCACACGGCGAAGGTGGCGGGATCGGCTTCCGCGCGCGCCAGGTCGGCGGTGCTCGCCGAGGCGGCCACCAGGGGCACGCGCGCCAGTCCCGGCACGCGGCGGATCGCCGCGGCCGCGTCGAATCCGTTCATGCCGGGCATGCGCAGATCGAGCACCACCAGATCCGGGGGCTGCACCCGTGCCGCGTCCACCGCCTCCTGACCGTCCGCCGCCAGCGCGACCTCGAATCCGAACGGCGCCAGCATCTGGCGCAGCAGCTGTCGGTTCTCTTCCTGGTCGTCCGCCACCAGGATGTTGCGGCGCGGGCCCTGGTAGCCGACCACCGGCCGCTGCTCGGGTGCCGGCATCGGCGCGCCGCGCACCACGGCGAGCGCGACGGTGAAGCGGAACCGGCTGCCGCCCTCTGGCCGGCTGTCCACGTCGATGGCGCCGCCCATCAAGTGCGCGAGCTCGCGGCTGATGGCGAGCCCCAGCCCCACGCCGCTCTCCCGACGCTGTCTGTCCTCGGACTGCTCGAACGGCACGAAGATGCGGTCGCGGTCCTCGGGTGCGATGCCGATGCCGGTGTCCTCGACCGCCATGCGCAGCTCGATGCGCCCGTCGTCGCGGCGGTACGCCTGCACGTCCAGCACCACCCGGCCGGCGTCGGTGAACTTGATGGCGTTGCCCAGCAGGTTGAGCAGGATCTGCCGCAGGCGCTTGCCGTCGGCTTGCACCAGGGCGGGGAGATCCACCGGGGCGACGAGAGCGAAGTCCAGGCCCTTCTTGTGCGCCTCCACCCGCATCATCGCGGCGATCTCCTCGAGCAGGGCCGGCAGCTGCACCGGCGCGAGGCTGAGTTCCAGGTGGCCGGCGCGGATGCGCGACAGGTCGAGCAGGTCGTTGATCAGGGCCAGGAGGTGGCGTCCGCTGCCGCGGATCGTGGCAAGCGCCTCCTGGCGCGCCGCGCCGGCCAGCGCGCCTTCGCGCAGCAGCTCGGCGTAGCCCAGGATGGCGTGCAGCGGCGTGCGCAGCTCGTGGCTCATGCTCGCCAGGAACTCGTCCTTGGCGCGGTTGGCCGCCTCCGCTTCGGCGCGCGCGGCCATCAGCGCCTTGCGCTGGCGGCTCAACTGCCGGATCCAGAACACGCCCGGCAGCAGGATGGCGGAGAACACCGCCAGCGAGGTCCAGATCGCGCGGTAGTCGACCTTGCTCTCGTAGCGCACCGACAGCCATTTCTGCGAGATCTCGCGCTGCTCCTCCTGGGTGATGGTGAGCAGCACCTTGTCCAGGATCCCCGCCAGCTCCGGCCAGTCGCTGCGCACGGCGATCGAGAAACCCTGCGGCTGCAGCGCCCGCTCCACCGGCGTGGCGATTTTCAGGTTGCTGATCTGGCGGTGGCGAATGTTGTAGACGATCGGAAAGATGTCGTCGAGCAGGCCGTCCTCTTTCCCGGTGGACACCGCCATCAGCGCGTCCAGCAGGTCGGAGTAGGCGGTGACGGTGTAGTTGGGGTACACCTTCGCAACCAGGCGCTGCGAGGAGTGCCCGGTGACCACCGCCACGCGCTCGTCGGCGAAGTCGCGCAGCCCCGAGACGAACGGGAAGTCGTCGCGGGTCACGATGACGTTGACGTAATGCAGATAGGGCTTGGTGAAGGCCAGGAATTCCTCGCGCTCGGAGGTGCGCGGCAGCGCCAGCACCACGTCCAGCTCGCGCCGCTTGAGCTTGTTCTCGACCGCTTCGAAGTCGAGCAGCTGGTGCACCTCGAAGCGCATCCCCAGGCGCTGGCGGATCAGCTCGAGGTACTCGGCGACCATGCCGGTGAAGTGACCGCGGCTGTCCTGGAACTCGTAAGGGGCGTAGTTGGTCTCCGCCCCGATGCGGATCACGCGCTGCGTGGAAAGCCACGCCTTCTCCTCGTCGGTGAGATCGAGCGCCGGCGGGGTGGGCGTCTCCTGGGCCGGGACAGGCGGCACGCAGACCGCCAGCAGCAACCCCGCCAGGCCCAGCGCGGCGGCCTGCAGGGTCGAGAGCCGTCTGCAACCGCGTAGTGCGGCCGATGCCGGTATGTGCGCAAGTGCCTTCAAGGGGACGGGCGGGTTCCTGCCATGGCGCCTCCCCTAGTGTAATGCCTCGGCGGGATAGCGCGTAAGCTCATGCGCGGGGGAGGATCCCCCCAAGAGTCGAGATCGGCATGAGATCGGCATGACCAGTGAAGAACTGAGCTATCTGCCGGCCCACGCGCTGGCGGCGGCCATCCGGGAGCGGCGGGTTTCGCCGGTGGAGGTGGTGCGCACGGTCCTCGACCGGGCGCAGCGGTCGCAGTCCGCGTTGAACGCCTTCATCACGTTGTGCCCGGAGGAAGCGCTCGCGGCTGCGCGCAAAGCGGAGGCTGCGGTCATGCGCGGCGAGGCCGCGGGCCCGCTCGCGGGCGTGCCGTTCTCGGTGAAGGATCTGGTGGACACCGCGGGGGTGCGCACCACTTACGGCTCGCTGATCTTCGAGCAGCATGTGCCGCAGGCCGACGCCGTGGCGGTCGCGCGCCTGAAGGCCGCCGGGGCCATCCTGATCGGCAAGACCACCACACCGGAGTTCGGCCAGAAGGGCTTGACCGAAGCGCCGCTGTTCGGCCGCACGCGCAATGCGTGGCGCGCGGATCGCACCTCGGGGGGTTCCAGCGGCGGTGCGGCGGCGGCTCTGGCCTGCGGGCTGGGGCCGCTGGCGGTGGGCACCGACGGCGGCGGCTCCACCCGCATCCCGGCGGCCTGCAACGGCGTGGTCGGACTGAAGCAGAGCCTGGGCGTGGTGCCGCACGATCGGGCACAGGACGCCTTCGGCAACATCTCCTACATCACCCCGATGGCGCGCACCGTGGCCGATACCGCGCTGATGCTCGAGGCGATGGCCGGCGCGCATCCGAGCGATCCGCACACGCTCAACCGGCTGCGGCCGGGGTACTTCGCGGCCACCGGCGCAGGCGCCGCTCTGAGAGGGCTGAAGGTCGCCTGGCGCCCGCGGCTCGGCAACACTGTGGTCGCCGGGCAGGTGCTGGCGTCATGCGCGCGCGCCGCCCTGGCGTTCGCGGATGTCGGTGCGAGCGTGTTCGAGGTGCCGGACGACTTCGACAACGCCGAGGAGCTGTGGCTGATCGTGAACGGCTGCTACCGGCTGGCGCAGTTCGGCCATCACCTGGCGCAGCACCGCCAGCGCATGGATCCCACACTGGTGGCACAGCTCGACCGGGCCGCGAAGTATTCGGGACAGGAGCTGTACCGCGCGATCTTCCTGCGCACCCAGCTGTATCGGCAGGTGCAAGCCTGGTTCGACCGGGCCGACATCGTGGTCACGCCGACGCTGGCGCGCACGGCGCTGCCCATCGACCACGATTTCTTCGCGCCGGTGGAGATCGACGGCCGCCCGGTGGATACGATGCGGCGCGCCTGGTATCCCTACACGCTGCCGTTCAACATGACCGGCAATCCGGCGCTGAGCATTCCCTGCGGCTTCGACGGCGACGGGCTGCCGGTGGGCTTGCAGCTCGTCGGCCGCATCGGCGAGGATGCGCTGCTGCTGCGGGCGGCGGCGCTGTTCGAGGCGGCGCACCCGTGGGCGGATCGACGACCGCCTCTCCCCGAAGAGCCGTGACGCGGGATCAACCGCGTCCCACGAACGGCATCTTGGTGGCCATGATCGTCAGGAACTGCACGTTGGTGTCCAGCGGCAGGCTGGCCATGTGCAGCACCGCATTGGCGACGTCCTTGACGTCCATCATCGGCTCCACCGCGATCTCGCCGTTGGCCTGCGGGACGCCCTTGGTCATCTTGGCCGAAAGCTCGGTGAGCGCATTGCCGATGTCGATCTGGCCGCAGGCGATGTCGTACTTGCGCCCATCCAGCGAAGTGCACTTGGTAAGCCCGGTGATGGCATGCTTGGTGGCGGTGTAGGGCGCCGAGTTCGGCCGCGGCGCATGGGCCGAGATCGAGCCGTTGTTGATGATGCGTCCACCGCGCGGAGTCTGGCTCTTCATGAGCTTGAAGGCTTCCTGGGTGCACAGGAAAGGGCCGGTGAGGTTGATGTCCACCACCGACCTCCATTGCTCGACGGTCAGGTCCTCCAGCAAGCCGGCGGCGTTGATGCCGGCGTTGTTGAACAGCACGTCGAGCCGCCCGAATTGCTCCTTGACCCTGGCGAACAGCGCCCTCACCGATTGCGGGTCGGCCACGTCGGTGGGCACCGCCAGCGCCCGCCCGGCCTCTACTCCGGATTCGGCCACGGTCTTCTCCAGGGGCTCTTTCCGACGTCCGGCCAGCGCGACCCGATACCCGTCGCGCAGGAACGCCAGGGTTACCGCCTTGCCGATCCCGGTGCCCGCGCCGGTGATTACCGCGACCTTGTTGTGCGCGCCCATCTCCTCCTCCTCCGATCGTTCGAAGGGCGCATGTTACCTCAGCCGCGTGGGCGCTTGAGAAGCCTCGACGGCAGGCCGCTCAGAAGGTGTCTTTGGCCGCCTTCGCGGTCTTCTTCGCGCTTTGCTTCATCTCCTTGCGGACGCGCTTGGCGGCGTTGCTGGTGTCACGGGCGGCGGCCTTGCCGCTCTCGGAGTAGTTCTTCTTGGCCTGCTTCCAGCCGGTCTTCGCATCCTTGGCCATCTCTTTGCCGGCGCGCTTAAAGAAGCCCTCCGTCTGGACCCCCTTCTTCTGCGATGGTACAGGCTGCTCGGCGACGGCCGGCGCGGCCAGCGCCAACGCCAACAACAGCAAGATGCTTCGCATGGATCTCGCCTCGAAGCGAAGTGTTGACACGATTGTGCCATGGGACATGCAAGAGCCGGTCCTGCCTTCCCCGTTGACACGCACCGTCCGGTAGGAGTATCAAGCGCGGTGGAACGGCCTCGCCGTTCCGATCACAACATCACCAATCAACACACTCAGGAGGGGAAGACCATGCGCAGCTTGATTCGGCTGTTTGCAGTTTCCGCCATGGCGCTCGCCGTTGGCGGCGCGCTGGCGCAAAACAATCCGGTCGACGAGAA
>Ga0187892_10009393_pt1 | contig 12900 bp, 6 predicted proteins | sample MA1701073metaG_FD_139345 | JGI IMG/M metagenome (GOLD analysis project Ga0187892, IMG submission 139345) | Bio-ooze microbial communities from a basaltic lava cave in the Kipuka Kanohina Cave System on the Island of Hawaii, USA - MA170107-3 metaG ...
AAGCCGCTTCCCCACCGAATGGAATTTGTCGCGAGAAAAAATCAGGTCGCATTCTACAACGACTCCAAGGGAACCAACGTACATTCCCTGTTACGCTCCCTGGAAAGCTTCCACGAACCCATCATCCTGATTGCAGGAGGAAAGGACAAGGGCGAGGATTACAGCTCGCTTGGCCCCACTATTAGGAACCACGTAAAAAATCTCATCCTGGTGGGAGAAGCAAAAGAGAAATTGAATAGAGCCATTGGAGACTTCAGTGAAACATTTCTCGTGGGAACTTTTGAGGAGGCCGTCTATCTGGCTTATCAAAAATCCCGCTCCGGAGACGTGATCCTGCTTTCACCGGGCTGCGCCAGCCAGGACATGTTCAAAAACTATGAAGAACGGGGCAACTATTACAAACGGATAGTTTCCACGTTTTAGGCTCCTCAGACCATTACGCGTACATTTCTTCGATATACGCGCGGTACTTTTCCGAACATACTCGTCGCTTAAGCTTCAGCGATGGTGTCAGTTCTCCGGTCTCAATGGAAAAATCGCGGGGTAGAATTTTGAACCGCTTGATGGTCTCGAAGCTCGGAAGCTGTGCATTTACTTTCTTGATTTCCGACTCGATTAATCCATAAATGGCATCAAGCTTCGTGAGCTCCTCAAATTTTCCGCCATTGGTGTGCAGGCCCTGTGTCTTTGCCCACCCGAGAACCTCCGGCTCGTTCAGAGTCACCAAGGCTGTGATGAATTTTTGTTTATCGCCGTAAACAATGCCATGGCTGATGAAGCGGCTCTGCTTGAGGAGATTTTCCAATTTTTGGGGGGCAATTTTCTTCCCACCCGAGGTTACTATCAGCTCTTTCTTGCGGTCGGTAATCTTTAAAAACCCACGCTCGGTAATTTCCCCTATATCCCCTGTGGCAAACCAGCCTCCTTCACGAAAGACTTCGGCCGTTGCCTCTGGGTTTCGATAATATTCCTTGAAAATCATGGGGCCTCGAAGAAGAATTTCGCCATCCTCCGCAATGCGCAGCTCAATTCCGGTCATCGGCTTTCCAACCGTGCCGAAGCAATAATCCTCAAGTTGGTTTATGCAGATCGCGGCCGTTGTTTCGGTCAGGCCATAAGCTTCCAATACCCTGATGCCACAAGCATGAAAAAACTCACAGAGTTCCGATGACAGCGGGGCTCCACCGGAGACCGTAAAGCGAATGGCACCCCCAAGCTTTCGCCGAATTTTACTGAAGACAAGTTGGTCAGCAATCCGGTATTTCATCACGAGAGTGAGTGGGATCGGTGTTTTTTCTGACTTGCAACGTGCCACTTCTCGCCCCACGTTCACCGCCCATTGAAAAATATTTTTCCTCATGGACGACTGCGCCTCCACCTCCGACTGAATTTTTGTGTAAATCTTTTCATAAATCCTGGGGACGCTTACGAGAAGTGTTGGGCAAACCTCGCCGATATTCTGAGAAACCGAGTTGATGCTTTCAGCAAACCCCAGCGTGATCCCGGAGAAGATAGGGATCAAGCTCTCGATACGCCCCATGATATGCGCAAACGGCAGAAAGGTGAGCGTCACCTGTTTTTGAGTGATCTTGAGATCTTCAATCATGGTCCGAATTTCAGCGGTAAAGTTAGAGTGGAGCAACACCGCGCCCTTGGGTTTCCCAGTGGTGCCCGAAGTGTACACTATCGACGCGACCGAATCGGGGGCGATAGACGTCACCGACTTCTCAAAGGCTTTCTCCACCTCTCGATCATTCTTAAACTCAGAAACGTTTCTGAAACTTAAGACATCTTCTGCGGTCAACTCACTGAAAGAAACCATCGGAATTTTCTTATTGAGTGAGGCAAGCGCCTTCACGGCTTTTTCATATTGGACCTGATCTTCAACATAAATGAGTTTTGCTTCACAGTTATCGATAATAAAAGTGATATCTTCGACGGAATTTGAATGGTAGATGGGCACCGTCACCGCGCCGGAGCACATCGTCGCGATGTCCGCAACGATCCACTCGGGACGACTCTGGCTCAATATGCAGACTTTGTCGCCCTTCCCTATTCCGAAGCTTTGATGTGAACTAAAAACTCCTAAAACCAACTCGTGCAGTTGCTCCCAAAGTACCTTAGTGTACCTCCCCTCTCGCTTCACCAGAAAAACAGGCTCTTTTCCCTCGATTTCGACCCTTCTCAGGTAAGCTTCCGCCAAAGTCTTTCCATCCACAGGAACGCCCATCGGAAGATGAGAGCTAGCCGTAGCATCATAAGGTGCATTTCGCGCTGATTGTGTCGTCTCAAACATTGCAACCCCCTTCGGTATTCAAATTGCATCACTGCAGTGCATGTCCCTTTTAATATACTTAATTATATTCTTGGCAAGTAGCCTTCTTTGTCTGGGATTTTCGACTGCATTACTCTTATTGTCTCGGCGAAGATCGGGCAAAGGGGTGTTGTATTGCCTTCTCGCCGTAATCTCGTACGCCCTTTCACTAGGGAGTCCTGTCGCATGTCTCGGGGTCCTGTTTTCGGTCCCGCTCGTTGTGCAGGGGATAGCTGCTCGAACAAAAAAAGGTCCAAAACCATCTCCACTTCCATTGCTTTACGCGCTCAGAGGACTCCTGCGAGCCGGCATCGGGTTACCATCGGCAATTTTTCAGCTTTCCCGGGAGGATCCTTCCTCCCTTGCGAACCCTTTTGAGACCTTTTTGAAGTTCGCGAACCACAAAACCATCTTCCCATGGGTGAGCCTATTAGAGATGTCCTACCGGAATGGACTACCCATCTCTCCCTTGCTCGACCGCATGATTCCGATCTTGGAAACGGAACGCCGAAACAACGAAAAAATAAGACATTTACAGCGTTCCACGGGGATGCAAATCGTGATCGCTTGCCTCGTTCCCTGGTTCATCGGCGGCGCTATCTATCTGTCGCAGCCGGAAGGATTCACCAGCTTTAGAAACTCCCCCTATTTCTACGGAACGGTGGGAATCGCTATTCTCATTGAACTCACCGGAGGATTCATTCTATGGAAAGTCTCAGCCTATTACTGAAACACAAGGGGAAAAGGCGCCTTCGAATTCAGCTGGTCCGTTTTTTGGATGCATTGCTTGCCCATCTCCAGGCAGGATTTGAACTAAATTATAGCTGGATTGACACCCGAAAAACATTAACGGAGCCCTCGGAATTAGCCATCACGGGAAACGAAACCATGGCGGGCACGCTCCAAAGACTCAACGAAACATATCCCGTGAAAGAACATCGAATGTGGTTTTCCGTCTTGTACGAGCTGTATCTTTCCGGCGCAGGGCTCGCCGATGCCGTCCAAGCCATTTCATCGTCTTTGCGCGAGGAGCACGAAAGAGAGTTCGAAGCTCATTGCCGAGCGCTTCCCACAAAGCTAAATATCTTAATGCTAGTTTTTTTTCTGCCCCCTACTCTTTTGCTCATTTTCGCCCCTCTCCTGTTTGAATTGTCACGGGTACTGGCCGAGTAGGCTCACTCTGTGTAACGCGCAAGGCTGGTATCATGGCCCTTAAAGCCTCCCCCTACCTGAGGAATCTCTCGCTCCTTCATGTTGAGTGATGACTCGCATTAAGATTTCGTGTTTAAATAAAAAGCCATGACGGGAAACAAAAAACAGCTGGACCAAAGGATGCTATCGATTGTTTCCCTTTGTCGACGACGAGCCTTTATCTTTCAATCGAGCGAAATCTACGGCGGACTCAACGGCTGTTGGGACTATGGGCCGTTGGGGGTCGAATTGAAGCGCAACCTCAAAGAGGCCTGGTGGCGAGACATGGTCATCAGCCGAAATGATGTCGAAGGGGTGGATTGCTCTATCTTGATGAACCCAAAAGTGTGGGAAGCTTCAGGGCATGTGCAATCCTTCACCGACCCCATGGTGGATTGCACTCAGTGCAAAGGCCGCTTCCGGGCAGATCAGATGGTTAACAATCAGTGCCCCACTTGCGGAAGCAAGAACACACTAACGGAGGCCCGACAGTTCAACCTCATGTTTAAGACCTATGTCGGAGCACTGGAAGATAGCTCTTCGCTGTCTTATCTGAGACCCGAAACGTGCCAGGGCATTTTCGTGAATTTCGGAAATATCGTCAGCACCTCGCGGGTAAAAATTCCCTTCGGCATTGCTCAAATCGGCAAGGCCTTTCGAAACGAGATCAACCCTCGAAATTTTACGTTTCGCTCCCGCGAATTCGAACAAATGGAGATGGAATTTTTCGTAAAGCCTGAGGAGGCCCCCCGATGGTTCAGCTACTGGAAGGAAACGAGATACCAGTGGTACTTAAAATATGGAATGAAACCAGGCTCACTTCACTTGCGTGAGCATGACAAATCGGAGCTCGCGCACTATGCGGCGGCGTGTGCCGACATTGAATATGATTTCCCCTTTGGGAGATCCGAGCTCGAGGGCATTGCCAACCGCACGGATTACGACCTGAAGAAGCATTCTGAAATCAGCAAGAAAGATTTAAGTTATTTTGATGAGCAAACGCGCACACGCTTTGTGCCCTATGTGATCGAGCCTTCCGCAGGTGTCGACCGGGGAGCCCTGGCATTCTTGTGTGACGCATATGACGAGGAGCCCGAACGGGTGGTTCTGAGATTTCACCCGCAAATCGCGCCAATTAAGGTGGCGGTTTTTCCCTTGGTTAACAAAGAGGGGATGCCTGAGTTATCATTAAAAGTCTGGGAAAAGCTGAAGGTGCGCTGGAATAGTTTCTACGACGACAAAGGAGCCGTCGGGCGCCGCTACCGAAGACAAGATGAGGTAGGAACTCCTTTTTGCGTTACCATTGACGGCGAAAGCACAAGTTCTAATACCGTGACCGTGCGCGAGCGCGACAGCATGGTCCAGGAACGGGTCTCGATTGATCGGCTAGAAGATTACTTAACCCAAAAACTTCACGGAGCTTCATAATGGAAAAAAGAGTGTACACTTTCGGGGAAGGAAAAGCAGAAGGCAGCCAGTCCATGAAGAACTTGTTGGGGGGTAAGGGCGCCGGCCTCGCGGAAATGACCAACCTGGGCCTGCCCGTCCCTCCCGGTTTTACCATCACGACCGAAGTATGTACCCATTATTACAAGAATGGAAAAGGCTATCCATCCGGCCTCGAGGCGGAAGTAAGCCAGGCAATGCGACGAGTGGAGCAAATTGTCGGGTGCAAATTTGGTGACCATGATAACCCGCTCCTCGTTTCCGTGCGCTCGGGAGCGAGAGCGAGCATGCCCGGAATGATGGATACCATCCTTAATTTGGGGCTCAATGATGACACGGTTCAAGGGCTCATCCGTCGAACCAAGGACGCTCGATTCGCGTACGATGCTTATCGTCGATTTATCCAAATGTACTCCGACGTGGTACTGGAAGTTTCCCCTCACCACTTTGAGGCCCTGCTCGATCAGGCGCGACGCAAGAGCGGCGTAAAAAACGATTATGAACTCAAAGCGGAAGATTTGAAAAATCTGGTATCGGATTTCAAGCAAGTCGTATCGGAAGAAACGGGCTCCCCTTTTCCCATGGATCCGAATGCTCAGCTGTGGGGTGCGATTGGCGCGGTCTTCGGGTCGTGGATGTCCGCGCGCGCCATCAGCTATCGTCGAATAAATAAGTTGCCGGAAGACTGGGGTACCGCAGTGACAGTGCAAGCCATGGTGTTTGGAAACATGGGCATGGACTGCGCAACGGGTGTGGCTTTCACGCGCGATCCCTCCAGCGGCGAGAAGAGATTTTTTGGAGAGTTCTTGCCGAACGCGCAAGGAGAAGACGTGGTTGCCGGGATCCGGACTCCCAATCCGATCAATAAAGATTCATCGAATCACGATGACTTACCGACCATGGAAAAACTTTTTCCCAAAGTCTACGGAGAGCTCACCCATCTTTATCAAATGCTCGAGAAACACTACCGTGATATGCAGGACATCGAGTTCACCGTTCAGAAAGAAAAACTCTATCTTCTTCAAACCAGAAACGGGAAAAGGACAGCCTCTGCAGCGGTACGGATTGCCGTCGATATGGTCAAAGAAAAGCTGATTACGGAGGAAGAAGCCGTATTGCGGGTGACTCCGGCGCAGATCGAGCAGCTGCTCCACCCTCGGCTTGACCCACGTGTCCCCAAGAAAGTAATCGCAAAAGGATTGCCGGCGTCACCCGGTGCGGCGTCCGGTGAAGTTGTTTTTTCCTCTGAAGACGCGGAAAGCGCCGCCAAGCTGGGAACCAATGTCCTTCTAGTCCGGCATGAAACTTCTCCCGAAGACATCAGTGGCATGGATGCGGCCAAGGGTATCTTAACCGCATTGGGTGGAATGACATCGCATGCGGCGGTGGTGGCTCGTGGGATGGGAAAACCTTGCGTTGCCGGGTGCAGTGCCATCAACATCGACTATAAAAAACAGCAATTTTCAGTCGAGGGGACGGTCGTGAAAAAGGGGGACGTCGTCACGATCGATGGTGCCAGCGGTGAAGTGATATTGGGCCACGTCCCGACCATCAACAGCCAGGTCGATCAATATTTCACACAATTTATGAAATGGGTGGATGCGAGACGTACCATGGGCGTATGGGCAAACGCGGAGACCCCAAATGATGCGAAGGTCGCGCGCCAATTTGGCGCTGAAGGAATTGGGCTTTGCCGTACCGAGCACATGTTCTTCGAAGAAAACCGGATTTTGGCCGTACGTGAAATGATCGTCGCGGACACCAAAGCACAGCGAGAAGCCGCTCTTTCAAAAATTTATCCCATGCAAAAGGATGATTTTGTCGCGATCTTTCGCGAGATGAAGGGATTACCGGTCACCATCCGCTTGCTAGATCCGCCGTTGCATGAATTTTTGCCGCACACTGAGGGAGAGATTGAAACGCTAGCGGGGCTGCTCAATAAATCGGCTGATATGTTAAGCGCCAAGATTCGGAGTTTGCGGGAGCTCAATCCTATGTTGGGACACCGCGGGTGCCGCTTGGGAGTATCATTTCCCGAAATTTACCAGATGCAAACCCGAGCCATCATGGAAGCCGCGTGTGAACTAATCCTGAGTGAAGACTATCATATTGAGCCCGAGATCATGGTGCCCTTCATCGCGACCATCGAAGAGTTTCATCTTTTGAAACAGGATATTAAAATCGTGTGCGAGGAAATACTGGCAAAGCATAAAATCAAAGTTCCCTATAAGATCGGGACCATGATTGAGATTCCGCGAGCAGCCCTGGTCGCGGATCAAATCGCGGCTGAAGCGGAGTTCTTTTCCTTCGGAACAAACGATCTTACACAAATGACTTTAGGACTCTCCCGCGATGACGCCGGAATGTTTCTACCGCGGTATGTGGAAAAGGGAATCTATCGCCAAGACCCATTTGCGGTGCTCGATCAGGAGGGCGTTGGCCAATTGATCCGCATCGCGTGCGAGAAAGGCCGCAAAACTCACCCCAAACTCAAAATCGGAATCTGTGGGGAGCATGGAGGGGATACCACCACGATTGAATTCTGCCACAGACTCGGCTTTAATTATGTCAGCTGTTCGCCATTCCGAGTCCCCGTGGCACGGTTGGCAGCGGCGCAAGCTACGTTAAAAAAGTAACCCACTTTGCCGGCACGTTGTTGTATAGAAGAGGGTTGTTTGTGTACGGTAGAGCCGAGTGATGCGACTTAAGCGTTTAGAATTACAGGGTTTTAAGTCATTTTTAGATCGAACCATTCTCACTTTCGAACCAGGAATTACCGGGGTCGTCGGACCAAACGGCTGCGGAAAAAGCAATATCGTGGACGCCATCATGTGGGTGATGGGGGAGCAGAGCGCGAAGCACTTGAGGGGCGACTCCATGACCGACGTGATTTTCAATGGTTCGGACTCTAAGGCGCCTACCTCACTCGCGGAGGTCAGTCTTATCTTAGAGCGGGAGGGAGAGCCTCTTGCGCCCCAATTTTCTTCCTTCGACAAGAGCGATGAAATTTCGGTCACCCGCCGAATCTCTCGTGATGGAACGGGAGAATTTCTTATCAACAAGACATCCTGCCGCCTGAAAGACATTCATGAGCTTTTCATGGACACAGGGGTGGGACGACGGGCCTATTCCATCATCGAGCAGGGGCAGATTGATCGGATGATCAATGTGAAACCGGAGGATCGAAGAATTATCTTTGAGGAAGTTGCCGGGATCACAAAGTATAAATCCAAGAGAAAGGAGGCAGAAAAAAAACTGGAGCTCACCTCAGCCAACATTGTGCGAGCACAGGACATCATCACGGAGCTTGAGAAGCAAATCCGAAGCCTCAAAATCCAAGCCACGCGCGCCCGTAAATACAGGGAGATTAAGGGTGAGTTGGAGGCGGTGGATCTGTTTCTTCTCGGACGAGAGCTCCACTCAAGGCAAAAGTCATTAGAGACTCTTGAAAAACAGAAAGATGACAAAACCCTTTCCCAGGCGGAGCTGGAGACACTTTTCTCGCGGGTCGAGGCTGAGCTCACTGAGCTCGAGCTGCGACGCATCGACCAGGAGAAAAAACACGAGAGTTTGTCCCAACAAGAACGGGATCTGGCGCTGACCCTGCAGAAACTTGAGAACGATCTGAGTCTTTTTGAGGAACGAAAACGTAGTCTTCAGGCATCCGCTCAATCACTCAAAGAACAGCTGGCGCGAAATGACCAGGAAACCGCTTCGCTTCTTAAAGAGCAGCAAAACACCGAGCAAGAAACCAGTGCCTGCCTCGCCTCGCTTCAGAGCCTGAGTACAGAGCTAATCTCGGGCGGGAAGGAATTGGAAGAGTGGCAGCACAAAAAAACATCCTCTTTACAGGAAAAAGAGGAACTCGTCACCGATACGAACCGGATCAACCAAGAGCAAATTCACTTACAAGAGCAGAAGGACCATGCGGAAGCGAAAAGAATCGAGAGGGGGGCGGCTCAAAAGGAACTGGAACATCAATTGGAAGCGTCCGCTTCTCTTCTCGGATCCACCAGGGAGCTTCTTGAACAAGTCGAAACGAAGATTGAAAATTGCAGCGCCAAAAGCCTCCGAGCCGAAAAAGAGGTCGCTGAAATTCACGGGGAATGTATGGACATTTCTTCGCGGCTCTCCGAGCTGGAAGAAACGCTGTTTAAGAGCCGGGAAGGTTTTCACCTGAAAAACTCAAGATTGCAGTCACTCGAGGAGCTGCAAAAAAATCTGGAGGGCTACTCGCCGACTGCCAGGGAAATTTTATTAAAACTTGACGAGCTTAGCATCGAGGCCACTCCCCTGGCCGAAGTGATCCAACCGGATGCGAACGTCGAAGAAGTCGTAGAGCTTCTTTTAGGAAATGACATGAACACGCTTCTCGTGCAGTCAAGCCATGAGGCAAAGCGTTTGGCTGAGATGATTGATGAGCGAGGGCTGGAACGGGTAAAAATCCTGGCGCTTTCCGAGCTTGGTGTCTCTCCGGAACCTTTTTTGATCGGCATCACTCCTCTCGCCTCCAAAGTGCGCGTGATGGAAGGCTATGAAAGAGCTGCTGACTTTTGGTTGCATGGGGTGCACTTGTGTCAGGACTTGGATGAGCTCTGGGCACTTCAGCAGCAGTTCCCAAATAAAACTTTTCTCTGCGCCGACCATAAAGTCATCGCTCTGGCGGACGGCTCATTCGTTAGTGGGACATTGCCGACGGCATCCGGTGTCTTTGCCCGCCGAAGAGAGATCGAAGAACTTCAAAAAGATTGCCGGGAACTGCAAAGTTATTTGAACACTCTGGAGCTTGAGCGACAAAACCTTCTTCAACATTTAGAAGCGCAAGAACGACTCCACTCCCAATTAAAGGATAAACTCTCGTCTCTTCACATTGAAGCCGTCGAGCACCGGAAGGAAAAAGAAAAGCTGCAGCTTGATTGCTCCCGAACTGAAAATCAGCATGCAACATTCTTGAAAACCTCGGAGCAAAATGTTCTTCAGATCAGTCAATTAGAGCATTTGATTGGCGAACAAGCGCGAGCACTCAATGAATTAAGCGAACGGCAAACGCAGATTGCGTCCACTTTGAGCGAAACCGACGAGACCCTTAAGAGCATCGAAAGTGAGTTGCAAACGCTCATCCTCTCCATTCAAGAGCGTAAAATAGAAGAATCGAGACTGAAAGAACGTTTTCATGGGCTTGACGATAAGACAAAAAACCTTAAACACCAGGTGCAACAGCTAAATGAGCATCGTGAGTTTTTGAAAGCTCAACAGTTCAAAGAGGAATCGGAACTTGAGCAGATCGAAGAGACCAAACAACGTACTCTGGCTCAAAAACAAACGAAGGAAACAGAGCGAAATGCTCTTTTGATCCGGCTGACGGAAGCAAAAACCATTTTCCAGGAAACATGTGAAGCACTGAACCAACACCGGGAAAAACGAGAGAGTCTCCAAAAGCAAAAGGAATCCCTCCTCCAGGAAATTCAGGAGCTCTTGCTAAAAATAGCAGAGGAAAGATCCGCGCTGGAGCGATTGAGGGAAATATCAATCGAAAGACACCATAAGGAAGCCGCGCCCATTATCGAAGGGACAACGCTCGAACTCGAGAAAGCCCCGCTTTTTCAACAAGGCCTGAATATTCCCTGGGACGCCGTATCGGACCGTGAGAAACTCCAGCTTCTTGACGAACATTTGAAGCACCTGCGAGAAAAGGTTGAGCGGTACGGGGAAGTCAACCTTACCGCCATTCAGGAGTTTGATGAAGTCCAGAAGCGCTACGATTTTCTGATCGCCCAAAGGGAGGATCTTGAAAAATCGATCCAAATCCTGGAGCAAGCCATTAAGAAAATCGATGAGACGACAAGAAAGCGCTTTGAAGAAACATTCGAGATGGTAAACAAGAAATTTCAGGAGATCTTTCCGATTCTCTTTAGCGGAGGCAAAGCGGAAATCGTGCTATCCGAACCCACTAATTTACTGGAGTCTGGAGTGGATGTCATGGTTCAGCCACCGGGAAAACGCCTGCAGAGCATCACGCTGCTATCCGGCGGTGAAAAAGCCCTCACGGCGGTGAGTCTGATTCTGGCCATTTTCTCCTGCAAGCCGAGCCCGTTCTGCCTGCTTGACGAAGTGGATGCTCCGCTCGACGACGCCAACGTATCCCGCTTTAATGCTGTCGTGAAAAAGATGGCCGAAAAAACGCAGTTCATCATCATCACCCACAACAAGAAAACAATGGAGATCGCGGAAGCACTCTACGGCGTGACCATGGAAAGAGCCGGCATCTCCAAAATGACCAGCGTCCGACTGAGCTAAGGTTCTGGCAACGTGTTTTTCCATCGGCCGTCGATGGAACCGTCCCATTTGACGGGCTCTTTAAGAAATTGCTCGGTAAGTACCTCCCGCAAAATTCCAAAATCTTTTGCAACAGGAACATCCTTAAAAGCTTCGTAGCCGGAGCCACCCGCCGCCAGAAAATCAAGGGTCGCGACATGCAATGACTTCGGAGAGTCCGGAAGAACCCCTCTTGATTCCTCGTAAATGATCTTACCGTTTACCATTTCCACACGCATGAGCTTGGCTTTTGGATCCACACCCCCCGATTCCGCCGCCCTGGAGCAATCCCTTTGAAAGGTCACCCGAAGCCCACTTTGCATCAGAGCACCATAGCTACCACACGTCTTGATGGAACGCTCGAGAAGTGCAATCAACTTTGCCACCGGCATGGGTCCCACGAGAACGCCATGATTGGCAAAGGGAAGAACGACAAAGAGATGCTCGTAGGTAACATCTCCAGCACGGATAATCTCGCGCAATCCGCCGGTGTTAAGAGTGGCCACTTCCGCTTTGGTAGCCTCGCGGAATACGTCGGTCATCGCATTGGACAGAGGGCTTTCCCGATGGCGATCGCGGGTGAGCTCTTTTTGCGCGAACCCGAGTTTGCGCCGAGCCAACGGCGCGATGGAAGTGCGCGCTTGAGCAATGAGCGTCTCAATTTCGGCGTTTGGTTTTAATGCTTCGCCCTCATAGGTTACGACTCCCGCAGATGCTTGACAAAAATCCTTCGCGTAATCGTCGCACCGATCCCGATAGAGCTTTAGACCCGCATAGCTTCGTGTTCTTTCAGGCACCACTGTTGACTTGGAAGTGTCCCAAACGAGATCGATTCTCCCAAAACTTGTGCCCCCAAAGCCGGATTGGATCACGGGAACGCCACCCACGCTTTCGCGATAGTAAGAGTGTGTGTGCCCTGAAACCACTGCATCCACCAACTTTTTCGGTCCCGAAGCGAGCCGTTCCACGAGGGGCGTGAGTCCCTTGTCGTTCAAGGCATTCCCATTGTGGATCACCAAAACGAAGATATCTGCCTTGCCTTCGAGCGTTTCGCGGATCCTTTTGTAATGTTCGACCTCATCGCCAAAACAAAGATCTTTCACATTATCAGCGGTGGTGGTCTCGGGGGTCGCGGGATGGTCGATAAAGATAAGTGCCACCCGCACGCCAGCGACATTCCTGATCCGATAAGGAACTAGAAACCGGGGAGATTCCGCTTTTTCCCAATCGATCGCCCTGCCCATTTGTAAAGGCCGGCAAAAACGGTTATCGACCGCAACCCGTTTTCCCTGTTTATCTTTTAACGAATGAAGAAAAAATGTATTCGCGGAAATGAGCGAAAATTGAGCAAGTCCCGCGATCGATTCAAGCGCCTCTCGCCGTTTCGACGGATCAGGGCTTTGATCCACCAGCCAACCGAGAGGGCCGAAATCGTAATCGTGGTTCCCAGGAACCACGGCATCATAACCTACAATATTCATCGCGGAGAAAACGAGTTTTCCCTCATCAAAATTACTGAGGAGCGTTCCCTGAAACTGATCGCCGGCATCGACCGTGAGAACGCCACTCTGATCGGGAAGCCGCTTCGCGATTCCTTTCTTGATGGAATGGACAACGCCGGCCCACACAGCAAG
>Ga0187892_10009394_pt1 | contig 12899 bp, 10 predicted proteins | sample MA1701073metaG_FD_139345 | JGI IMG/M metagenome (GOLD analysis project Ga0187892, IMG submission 139345) | Bio-ooze microbial communities from a basaltic lava cave in the Kipuka Kanohina Cave System on the Island of Hawaii, USA - MA170107-3 metaG ...
GACGCCACGCCTTCCTGGATTCTGGCCCCACCCGAATCGTTGAGCCCGATCATGGGCGCACCGTTGCGCAGGGCGAGATCCATGACTTTGCAGATCTTCTGGGCGTGGGTCTCGGAGAGCGACCCCCCGAAGACCGTGAAGTCCTGCGCGAAGACATACACGATCCGCCCGTCGATGGTGCCGTACCCCGTGACGACGCCGTCACCGGGGTAGAGCTGTTCGGCGAGGCCAAAATCCGTAGCTCGATGGGTGACAAAGCGATCCAGCTCGACAAAACTGCCGGGGTCGAGAATCAGGTCGATGCGTTCGCGGGCGGTGAGCTTGCCCTTTTCGTGCTGTTGGGCGATGCGCTTCTCTCCCCCACCAGTGAGCGCCTCCGTCTGGCGGCGCTGGAGATCGGCGAGGAGGTCGCGCGGCGTGGGCATCGCGGCAAAGATAGCCCGTTGGATAAGCCTTGGTTGGTCCTGGCGAATTCCCTGAGGTATGCGGTGGTGTGCCCTGGGGCGGCCTTGTATACTATAAGATACAAGCGTCCCCGGAAGGACCCATGCGTCCCCCTACCAAATCCAACCGCTTCTTCTACCACCCGCTCGACAAAATCCTCGGGAGGGAGGCCGCTGTCCGCATTCTTCGAATGCTCAGCCTTTCCGACCACGCCTGGTCGCCCCCGACCATCGCCTGGCGCTGCCAGTTGGGACGCCCCGGAACGGCGCGAGCCCTCGCCCGGCTACTCGCGGCCCGCATCATCGAGCACGCGGGCGGCCACCCCCCCCGGTTCCCTTACTACCGCCTCGCACACAACACTCCGCTGGCGAATGCCCTCCGTGACCTCTTCGAACGAGAGCGCCGCCTGGGGAAGCCCGCCCGGCGAACGGCCGTATATTCTCCCACATGAGTCCACCCGTCATTCATCACCGGCGCCTTTTCATCGGCATCTGTCTCGCCTTGATTCCCACGGGGGCCTCGTTCGCCCTGGTCAGCAACATCCTGGTGCAGCTCAAGCAGCAATTCATCCTCACCAATTACCAGGTGGGCTTGATCGGGGGGGCGGCCCTGTGGGGCATGGCCATTTCCCTGCTCGTCATGGGGCCGCTGCTGGAAGCCTTCGGGTTGAAGAATGGAGCCCGCATGGCGTTCGCCGGCCACATGATCGGCATCACGCTGATGATCCTGGCCGCAACCCGCGTCGGAGATCCCAGCGCGTTCTGGATGCTGATGATCGGCGCAGCGACCCTCGCCGCAGGGAACGGGATGATCGAGGTGACCGGGAATCCGCTCGTCGCCGCCTTGTTTCCGGACGAGAAAACCAAACGACTGAACTGGTTCCACGCCTTCTTCCCGATTGGTATCGTGCTGGGTGGGCTGGCCGGGTTCGCTCTGGCCACCTGGGGTGGCCGGTTTGGAAACTGGCCCTGGCAACTCGCGGTGATCTACCTTCCGATTCTGGTGTACGGCACGATGGTCCTGCCGCAGCAGTTCCCCAAGACGGAAAACGCCGCAGCGGGAATCCCGGTGGGAGAGATGTTCCGGTACACCCTGACCAACCCGCTTTTCCTGCTGATGCTGGTCATGATGGCGATCACGACCTCCCTGGAGCTGGGACCGATGCGGTGGGTCCCGGCGGTGCTGCAGTCCGCGGGACTGCACGGCATCCTGGTGCTGGTCTGGATCAGCGGATGGATGGTTGTGTTGCGGGCGCTCGCGGGGCATGCAGTCGAGCGGCTTCGTCCCAATGGGATGTTGCTGCTCGCAGCCCTGCTCACCGGCTCGGGGTTGTTCCTGCTGAGCTTCGCGTCCAGCACCTGGAGCGCACTGGCCGCCGCCACCGTCTTTGCCTGGGGAGTGGCCTTCTTCTTCCCGACCATGGTGGGAAGCGTAAGCGAGCGCATGCCGCGGACCGGCTCGCTCGGCATTGTGCTAACGGCCGGCGTCGGGCTCGGCATGTCGGGGGCAATCGGCGTGCCGCTCATGGGCAAGCTCGCCGATCGCTACCTGGCGGAGTCGCTCCCCGCAGAGACTGCCGAAGTCCTCAGACGGGTGTACCTGGAGTTTCCGGCCTACGTCACCCGGGCGCAGGCCACCGCCGACCTGTCGACGCTGGGCTACCGCCAGCGCGAAGTCGAGGAGGCGATCGACGTCACCCAACGGGCCCTTGCCACGCGTGACGCCACTGGCACCATCCATAACGACGAAAGCGCAAACGCGCTGCGAGCAATCGTCGCCACCGCCATTCCAGGAGAGCCGCTCGTGACCGAAGCCAACGCGATTCTCCAACCCGCCGAAGCAGCCGGTGGCCAGCATTCGTTCCGGTACGTCGCGCCGGCAGCCCTGGTGCTCCTCCTCGTGTTCGGGTTGATGTATCTCGCGGATCGCAGAAAGGGCGGATACCGAGCAGTGAAGCTCGAGTCGAAGATCGTGGCCCTGTTGATTGCTCTCTTGCTCCCGGTCTCGCTTGCTGCTCAGCAGCCGGCCCGGCTCCCGGTCCTGTTCCTCGGCGACAACGGACACCATCGCCCGGCGGACCGCGCCAAGCAGCTGCTCCCCGTGCTCGCCGCGGACGGCATTGACCTGTTCTATACCGATAGCCGGGAGGATTTGAATCCGGCAGAGCTGGCCCGCTACCGCGCGGTCATGCTGTACAACAACCACACTACGGTCACCCGGCCCCAGTTGACCGCCCTGCTGGACTTCGTGGCCCGGGGCGGCGGCCTCGTCGTGCTGCACTGCGCCTCGGCATCATTCCAGAACTCCGAAGAGTTCATCCGCCTCGTAGGCGCTGCGTTCAAGAGTCACGGGACCGGCACGTTCGCCGCAGTCCGTTTGGCGGGAGAGCATCCGGCCGTGAGCGGTGTGCCGGTGGTCGAGAGCTGGGATGAGACCTACGTGCACACCAAGCACAACCCGGTGGATCGCACCGTGCTCGAGGTGCGCCGGGAAAACGGGCATGACGAACCCTGGACCTGGGTGCGCACGCACGGCAAAGGGAGGGTGTTCTACACCGCCTGGGGACACGACCAGCGCACCTGGAGCAAGCCGGCGTTTCAGCAGCTCGTCGGTCGAGGGACCCGCTGGACAGCCGGAGACGCCTGGCTCACCCAGCGGCCCGGAGATCCCGCCGTGACGATGGTGGACCTCGCGGCGCCCCTGCCGACCTATAAACGCCCTCCGGCGCCATGGAATACGCTCGACACGGCCATCACCAAGGCCGAGGCTGCCCTCCCCACCCGGCAGTCGCTCCAGCTCGTGACCTTGCGGCCGCGGTTCTCCGTCCGGCCGTTCGCGATGGAGCCGGCGATCGGCAACATCATCGATTTTACCTGGGACGCATCCGGCCGGATGTGGGCGGTCGAAACCAACGACTATCCCAACGTCGTCCTTCCCGACAGCGTGCCCGGGCAGGATCGCATCCTGATCCTCGAAGACGTGAACCGGGATGGCCTCGCGGATCGGGTGAAGGTGTTTGCCGACGGGCTCAACCTTGCCACGTCCCTCGCGTTCGCCAACGGCGGCCTGATTGTCGGCCAGGCGCCCCACATGCTGTTCCTCCGTGACACCAACGGGGACGACAAGGCGGATGAGAAAACAATCCTCTTCACCGGCTTCCCCCGGGGCGATACCCACGGCACCATCAGCAACCTGCGGTATGGCATGGACAACCTGATCTGGGGGTCGGTGGGGTACAACGGGTATCGGGGCACCGTCGGCAAGACGACCTACGTGCGAGGACAATTCGGGGCCGGCTATTTCCGATTCCCGGGTGACGGCTCCGATCTCGAGTACGTCGCCCGAACCAGCAATAACACCTGGGGCGTGGCGATGACCGAGGACAACTTCGTCTTCGGTTCGACCGCCAACAGCCGCCCCAGCAACTTCGTGCACATTCCGCTGCGGTATTATCGCGGAATGGGAGCCCGCGACACGGTGCTGCCGGACATCGCCGACAGGCTGGACGTGTTCCCGAACCGGGACATCCTCCAGGTAGATCAGTTTGGCAGGTACACCGCGGGCGCAGCCCACGAGGTGTACACCGCCCGTGCCTTCCCGCAGGAGTACTGGAACAGAATCGCATTCGTGGCCGAGCCAACTGCGCATGTCGTTGGCATGTTCGAGCTGAGCGACAATGGATCGGGCATGCGGGCCCGGAACCGCTGGAGCTTCATGGCCAGCCGCGACGCCTGGGCCGCGCCGGTGCAGGTGAAAGTGGGACCGGATGGAGCGGTCTGGATTTCGGATTTCTACACGCTGGTCGCTCAGCACAACCCAACGCCGGAAAACCTCTCCAAAGACTGCTGCAAGAACGGCCCGGGCAACGCGTACGAAACACCCAACCGGGACAAGCTGCACGGCAGGATCTATCGCATCGCGTACGACAGCGCTCCCGCCTCGCCGCCGATGCGGCTCGATCGGGCCACCCCGGAGCAACTGGTGCGCGCGCTGAGCAACGACAACATGTTCTGGCGCCTCACCGCCCAGCGGTTGCTGGTCGAACGGGGTAAGACGGACGTCGTCCCCGCGCTGATCCGGCTCGCGGCCGATCAGTCCGTGGATGGCCTTGGCTTGAATCCTCCTGCCCTGCACGCACTCTGGACCCTGCACGGGTTAGGGGCCCTCGCTTCCGATCCGGCCGCGCTCACGGTCGCGCGACGCGCCCTCACCCACCCGGCCGCCTCGATGCGGCGGGCGGCGCTGATGATGCTGCCCCGAACGGCAACGCTGCTGGACGACGTGTTCGCGGCCGGGATTCTCCCGGACCGAAGCTCACCCTGGCCGGTCGAGTACACCGTCCCCACCCCGATTCTCCAGGATGCCGATGGCCACGTGCGGTTGGAGGCGTTGCTGGTGCTGTCTGAGTTGGCGGGCTCACCGCGGGCGGCGGCGGCCCTCACCGACGTGATCACGTTCCCCGGGAACGCGCGAGACCCGTGGATTCCGGATGCCGTCGCGATGGCCGGCGTGAAACAGGGGCCCGACTTCCTGAAGGAGCTCATGAGGCAGCGGCTGCCCAATGACTCGCTGGCAGCGCTGGGGATGCAGCGAGCCATAGGAAAGATGGGCCGCCACCATGGGACCAGGCGGGACCCCGCGATCGCGGTGGAATTGATCGGAGCGGTCCCGGCGTCGACGCCTCCGTTTGCCGCGGCCTTCGTGAACGGGATGGCGGAGGGTTGGCCCGAGGAGCAGCCGCCTTCGCTGACCGATCAGCAGCGGGCGGCGCTTGCCACCGCAGCGCGCGGAGCGAACTCCGACCTCCAGGCGGCGTTCACGAAGCTCGCGACCCGATGGACGTTGCCGGACGTCTTCAAGGCACCGCCCCTGTGAAGCTGGTCCTCGGATTGATGCTCCTGGGGGGTGAGCCCGTTCGGGCCGACACCACCACCATCACCGTTCGCACGACGAGCAGCACACTCCAGTTCGAGCCGGCGGCCATCTCGGCGAAGCAAGGATCGCGCGTGCGGCTGCGTCTAGTCAACGAGGGGACCCTTCCCCATAACCTGGTCATTGTGCGGGACGAAGCCGACATCGACCTTCTCGCCGACCTCGCCTCGAAGGCCGGCGGCGACTATGTCCCCCTCGCCCAAAAGGCGAAGCTCATCGCGTGGACCTCACTGGCCTCCCCGGGCCAGACGGTGGAGGTCGTATTTGCAGTTCCACCACCCGGCGAGTACCCCTACGTGTGTTTCATGTCCGGGCACGCCATGTCCATGTTAGGGACCCTGCGGTCCCTGCGTTGACGATGCACCATCGTTTTCACTCGAGAGGAGCCGTTCATGTCCATCGCCAAGATCACCGAAATCAGTGCCACCTCGTCGAAGGGTTTTGAAGAAGCAATCCGGGCCGGAATCAACCGCGCCAACAAGACCCTGAAGAACGTGAAGGGGGCGTGGGTGAACAGCATGAAGGTGGATGTCGAAAACGGCAGGATCAGGCAGTACCGTGTGAGCCTGAGGATCACCTTCGTCCTCGAGGACTAGCGGGCGGGGGGGGCGGGTGGGGGGGGACGCCTCCGCCACGCTGCCGTAGCGACCGCGAGGGACCAGCAAGCCACCAGGAGGAGTCCGTACATCTCACGTGACTCCTCCACACCCACATCCCGCATTTCGAACCCGCCGAACATTTCGCCAAACCCGACCGTTCCGAGCACGCGGGGAGCGATCGTCCCGGCCCAGACCAGCGCGCCGGCTGCGACGAGCAACGGAGGCACGATCCGTGTCCGGCCGGCGATCTCGAGGAAACAGACCAGGAGCGCCGCGCCGTAGATGACCATCCAGGGCAGAGGGTCGGGATCATTCCACTGAACCACCAGGGAGAACCCGAACGCCAGGGCCATGACCACGTTAGCCGCCAGCCAGACTCGGCGACTCACCGGTCACCGCACTTTGCGCACACCGACTTCGATCACCCGGCCCGCGGCAGGAAACAGAAACGCTTCGCCCGACCCGTTGGGGTCGAGAAACCCGCTGCTGCTGAATCGTCTCCCGAGCACGTTGCGGACTTCGGCAAAAAGGCTCAATCCGGCTCCCCATCCTGATGCCGCAGGCTGAACCGCGAGTCTCAAGTCCACGCGGGTGTGGCCCGGGAGCGCGACGGTGTTGCCGTCGTCGAGGTAGATGCCCCACGAACCGGTGACCAGCATCCCAATCTCGACGGAACCTCGTCCGCCGCCTCGTAGCGGATGTGCCGTTGCTCCAAAGCTCATGGTGTGGCGGGGAATCGCCTTGAGCTGTTTGCCGGCGTTGGGCCCGCTGCGGGAAACCGCCGCTTGGAGCGTATAAGTGGAATAGAACGCCGCGTAGATCCCCTCGGCCCGCACTCCCGCCTCGATGCCGCGATGCCGGCTCCTGCCGATATTCACGTAGCGGAACGTGTTGACGTCGAAATCGAGCTCGTCCGACATAGCGATCTGGTACCCGGAAAGAACGAAGTGCGCGTCCATGCTCCGCAGCGCGACGCGGTGATACAGCCCGGCCTCCAGGTTCGTTCCGTGCTGCGACGAGAGCTCGGGGTTGGAGGTCTGGAGCTGGAACGGGGGGAACGGGACGGGGATGTTGCGTTGGTCGTAGAGCTGGTCGAGCGTGGGAGCCTTGAACGATCGACTGACGGCCAGGTACAGGTTTCCGGTCGCGTTCGATTCCTCTCCCCCACGCCCCAACCATCGCACGTTCACGCCGGCGCCCGGGCTGAACGCGCTCCTCGTTGCGGAATGATTCTCGCTTCCCTCCGCGGGCGCTTTGGGCTCAAAGTGGTCCTGAAGCACGTCCACTCGCGCGCCTGCGGAGATCCGGAGTCGGCCGGTTCTCCAGGAATACCGGGCGAAGACGGCACCACCTGCCCGACTGCTCGATCCGTGGGTATCGAGAGATCCCCTTTCCCAGCGCGACGACGCACCGTCTCCGGGAAGGAAGTACTTCGAATCGAGCGACCCGAACGCCGCATCCACTCCGGCGGTGACCCGGTCATCCACGGACAAGGGGCCGACCTCATCGACTTGAATGCCCAGGGTCGCCCGGAGGCTTTCCGCCTCGCGCTCCTTGGTGTCCCCGAAGCCTGGGGCAAGCACCAGGGTTCGAACGGCAGCGATGGATCGGAGGTCCACCCCGGCTGACCCGGATACCCGCCTGGTCCCGCGACCCGATTCCCCTGCGAGGTGTGCCGAGCCATCGTAGTCCGACGTGTGGTCGAACCGAAACAGTGCATTCGAAGATCGTCGATTGGCCTCCACTTCACTCTCGAGGAGCGGCCCGGGTTCATCGAAGTCGCGCCCGTGCCCAGCCGCGGTCAGCCACAACCCGGCGCCGTCACGTTGAACGAGTGGGACCACCGCCCTGCCTCGAACGGCGACTCGTCCCGCGTGGTCCCTCCAGCCGCCGGTACGATCACCCGCGCCGGCGATCCGGATGCCCGCCACCCCATGGGGAACGGTGACCTCGCCGTCGGCCCGCCAGGTTCCGAAGGCTCCCCCGCTCAGGCCGCCGGTCATTCGGAGGCTGGTTGCGCTCTTTACGGTCCGGACATGAATGACACCTCCGATTGCCGCATCGCCGTACAGGGCCGAGCCTCCCCCTCGCACGATTTCGATCGACTCGATGCTTGCGATGGGTGGAAGGGCATCCCACGCCACGACCCCGGTCTCGAAGCGGTTGAGGGCGACTCCATCCACCATCACGATGACGTATTCCGCTTCGCCGCCGCCGTAGAACCCGCGCACCATGATCTGCGGATCGAACCCGAGTCCATCGAAGTCCACCACGGTGAACCCCGGCACCGCGCGGAGAAGGTCAGCCAGGGTGGCGCGTGGAAACCGGAGCAGGTCGGCGCGATCGAGCCGGGTCACCGATGCGACGGAGCCCGCCAGCGTTTCGTTCGCGCGCTCCGTTGTGACCATCAGAGGATCGAGTACCCGGGGGGGCTGGAGGCGGAGCGTGTCCATCGCCTGCGCAGCAGCCCGATCAACGAGGCCGGGCCAGAGTACCAGGAAGATGAGCAGGCGGTTCACGTTCGAATCGCCTTGAACGCTTTGGCCTGTGCTTCGATGGCTCGTTCGGTGGCGAGCCGTTCGATGCTCGATGCACCGAAAAACCCGGCGACGCCTTTGGTCCGTTGCAGCACGTACCGGGCATCCGCGGGCTCCGCGATCGGACCTCCATGGCACAAGACCAGGACGTCGGGATTCACCGCCTTCGCGGCATCGTGCATTTCCTGAATTCTGTGAACGGCTTCGTCGAGGGACATGGCTGCCGTCTTGACGCCGATCGATCCCGCCACCGTGGTATTGACGTGCGCCACCACCACATCGGCGCCGGCTCCCGCGAATGCCGCCGCGGTGTCACGATCGAACACGTAGGGACAGGTCAACAGGTCCAGCCCGTGCGCGGTCGCGATCATGTCGACTTCCAGCTGGATGCCCATCCCGGTTTCTTCGAGAATCTGCCGGAATTGTCCGTCAATGAGCCCAACCGTTGGAAAATTCTGTACCCCATCGAAGCCCATGGCTCGAAGCTCGGGTAGGAAAACCCGCATCATCCGGAACGGGTCGGTGCCGCAGACGCCGGCCAGGACCGGCGTATCCCGGACGATCGGCAGGACTTCTTTCGCCATGTCCACGACGATCGCATTGGCATCGCCGTAGGGCATCATGCCCGCAGCGCTGCCGCGCCCGGCCATGCGGTACCGGCCCGAGTTGTAGATGACGATGAGATCCACTCCTCCACGCTCGGCGAACTTGGCGGAAATCCCGGTCCCCGCTCCCGCCCCGATGATCGGGGATCCCTGGGCGAGTTGGGCCCGAAGGCGACGCAGGCATTCTTGCCGCGAAAGGAAGGGCACCGGTCAGCTCCTGATCAGGTTGAGTACCTCGTCGGCAAGCGCGGCGGCGAACCGATCATCATTGATGTGGGCATCGACCTCCTGCACGTAGACCCGCCGTCCGACATGCTGCTTGATGGATTCGAACAGGGCGCGGTCCGCCGCCGGGTCGTGGAACGGCTGGCCCGGTGCGTCCAGCATGCTGACCCCGCGAATCGGCAGCAGCACCGTGACGGGACCCTGGGCTTGCGCGAGCTGCGTCCCAATCCGCCGACCGATCTCCTCGCACTCCGACGCCGAGGTGCGCATCAGGGTCACGGTCGGATTGTGACGATAGAGATTTCGCTCCCGGAATTGCGCCGGGACCGTGTCGAACGGGCCGAAGTTCACCATGTCGAGCGCCCCTGCCGACACGACCTGCGGGATCCCCAGTCGGCCGGCCGCGGAGAGCCGGTCGGGTCCAGCACTGAGAACACCCCCGACCACTTCGTCGCACCATTCGGTGGTCGTGACATCGAGCACGGCCTGGAAATAGCCATCCGCGATGAGACCTTCCATCGCGCGCCCCCCCGAGCCGGTGGCATGAAAAACCAGGACATCGAATCCGGAGCTCTCCAGCCGGCGGCGTGCCGTAGTCACGCACGGTGTGGTTACGCCGAACATGGTGGCGGCGATCATCGGTTGCCCAGCCTCAGCTTTCCCTGGATCGCGCGGGCGTCCGACCATTCCGCAGATCGCGCCGGCAGCGTTGATCAGGATCCGCCGGGAAAGCGGATTAAGCCCGGCGATGTCCACGACCGAATACATCAGCGTGAGATCCTTCACATCCACGTACGGCGAGGTGTTCCCCGAGGCCATCGTCGAAACGAGGAGTTTCGGTACGCCGACCGGCAGCTCACGCATCGCGGCGGCGATGATCGTCGTACCGCCGCCGCCACCCAGGCCGAGCATTCCATCGAACCGCCCGGTGCGATACAGGTCTCGCACCAGGGCCCTTGCGCCTGCCAACATCACCTCGATCGCGGAGCCCCGGTCGCGTCGAGACCGCAACTGGTCAAGCGATCCGCCTCCTGCCCGCGCAACTTCCGCAGCCGGAATGTCCACCGGAAACGGCGGCTCGGCTTCACCCAGCACACCGATGTCCATGGTGAGGACCCCGAACCCGGCGTCGAGGATCAGCGAGCGCACCAGGCCGTACTCCTCACCTTTGGTGTCGAATGTGCCGGGGAGCAGAATGGTTCCGGTCACGGCGACTGCACCATCGGGGCTCGCAGGGTTCGCCAAGGTTCCTCGGTGTGCACGTCCACCAGCGGGGGTCCGGGAGCGGTGGCCGGGGCGAGGATCGCCAGAAAAATGAGCGTGTCACTGCCCGCATTGTACGTCCCGTGAACCACATCCTTCGGGATATGGGCGGAGTCTCCGGGCCCGAGAAGGCGACGATCGCGATCCACCCATTGCTCGGCGGTTCCCGAAACGACGTAAATGATCTCTTCCATGGCGGGATGCCGGTGGAACTGATGGGCCCGGCCGGGCGGCATTCTCACCCGAACGAGCAACAACTCATCCGCCTCGGTGAGTCCGGGACGGCTGAGCCATTCGTGCGGTCCCCAGGCAGCCGACTCCACCTGCATTTCAGCTGGGGTCACAAAACGATGACGAGACGACATCACCACCCGCGCCGGAGAGGAGCGCGTAATGTGCGGACCGGCGGGGCGACGGTCAATCGCACCGGTCCGAGGTAGATTCGTTCATGCCGCGATCCCGCCTGGCCAGCGTCGCAGTCGTTGCCACCTCGCAGTTGTTCGTGCTGGTGGTGGGACAGAGGGACAGAGGGACGGAGGGACAGAGGGACAGGTGGGCATCAGCCCCGTCGTCCCGATCGTCCCCCGCCATCGCCCACGACCGGTCGCTCCCATTGTTGACCCTCGCTCCCGATCCGGATTCAACGACTCAGGCACCGATACCATCGCCGCCGGTGATCACCGTTCCTCCAGGTGCTGGGGCGGTCGAGCAGAGCACGCCGGGCAGGCTTCCCGCTCCGGAGCTGGTGGCGAGCTTCGATGGGCTCGGCGCCGGGTTCACCGGCCCTCAGGGAACCGCCAACCTGCGCAACCCGTCGGACAACTCGCTCGCGGTCGGACGCGATCACATTGTGCAAACCGTGAATTCACGGATGGCGATCTTCACGAAGAGCGGCGACGTGCTGTACGGACCGGTCGAGACCCGAAATGTCTTCCGCGGATTCGGAGGACCGTGCGAAGCCCGCAACAACGGCGATGCGGTCGTTCGGTACGATCAGCTCGCCGACCGATGGCTCATCGTCATGCCGATCTTTTCGCGGGTCTCACGAGACACGACCCTGTTCCCGCTCGACGCGCCGCTCCCTCGTTCCGGGGCGCCGGCCGAGCGAACCCGGATCGGACGACCAGGACAGCCGGGCGAACCGGCGCAGCTGTACATCCCGCCCCCGCCACCTGCGCCTGCACCGCCAAGCGTACCCACGGCCCCGACCTCCCGGCCCGTTGAGGCGCGCGGCTCCTATGCGATGTGTTATGCGGTGAGCACGAGTCCTGATCCGTTCGGTTCGTACTACCGCTACGAATTCGTGCGACCCCTGTTCCCCGACTATCCCCGGCCCGCAGTCTGGCCCGACGGGTATTACGTCCCCACCAGCACCGGGGATGATGTCATCCAGAAGCACGCCTGCGTGGTGGACCGGAAGCGCATGCTCGCCGGGCTCGACGCCACCGAGCAGTGCGTCGTGCTGGACAGCGTGAACTTCCTCAACAACGCCGACCTCGACGGCTTCGCGCTTCCACCGCCCGGGGCTCCGAACATCATGATGGCGACCGGTGGAGTTCAGCTCCGCAAGGTCATGGAGGACGACGGGATCTACGTCTGGAGCTTCCACGTGGATTGGGACGATCCCGCGCGGACCCGTGTCGACGGGCCGACCAAGATTCCGGTTGCCCCATATCGGTATCTCTGCGACGGTCAGCTCACGAGTTGCGTTCCCCAACCGGGAACCGAGCGGCGTCTCGACGCGCAGGGCGACAAGATCATGGCGCGACTGGTCTATCGGCGGATCGGGGGACGGGAGTCCGTCGTCGCGGTGCACTCGGTGAACACCGCTGCCGGCGGCGGAGGAGTGCGCTGGTACGAGTTTCGGGTGGACGGGAAGCGAAGAGTGACGCTGTACCAGCAGGGGACCTACGCGCCGGATTCAAACTTCCGCTGGATGGCATCGCCCGCAATAGATCGGCGCGGAAACATCGGGATCGGATACTCCTTCGGAGCCGCCTCGACGTTCCCTGGTCAGCGGTTCGCGGGCCGCCGCGCCGGAGATCCCAAGGGAGTCCTGGCTCTCCGCGAAGCGATCCTGGTCGAGGGCGAGGCCGCGCAGACAACTACGCTGCGATGGCAGGACTACACCCAGACCGCCGTCGATCCGGTGGACGACTGCACGATCTGGTACGTGGGCGACTATCTCAAGCGAGGCTCGCCGTCGTATTCCACGCGGATCGGGGCATTCCGTCTGCCGGGATGTCGGTGACGCCCTACTCCGGCTCGTCGTCCGGCGGAATCACCAGCTTGGC
>Ga0187892_10009395_pt1 | contig 12899 bp, 9 predicted proteins | sample MA1701073metaG_FD_139345 | JGI IMG/M metagenome (GOLD analysis project Ga0187892, IMG submission 139345) | Bio-ooze microbial communities from a basaltic lava cave in the Kipuka Kanohina Cave System on the Island of Hawaii, USA - MA170107-3 metaG ...
GTCGGAGGGCGCACGCTTGGTCAGCAGCACGCCGCCCACGAGGGACAGCGTACGCTCCTGGGTGAGCAGGCCGAGGGCGTCGGTGGTGAAGGCGGAGGCGTCGCCCGGGCCCGAGTGGCCGTAGCGCACGGCCGCTGAGCCGTCGGAACGGGAGACGATGCGGTCGGCGGCGTCCCGCACGTAGTCCACCGTCGTCGGCCCGGCCACGGTGCGGACGTGGCGGTCGGCGCTGTCGTAGGCCATGGCCTGGGCCCCGAGGACGGTGGTGTTGCCGTGGGCGTCGTACTGGGGCGCGCCCACGGCGGGGTCGGAGGAGCCGGTGAGGCGGTCGGCCCCGTCGTAGGCGTACGTCGTCAGGACGCCGTTCTTGCAGGAGGCGACCCGGTTCGTGTTCCTGCCCGCCCCCGCCGGCGCGCCGCAGCCGGTGGCCGCCTCGAAGGTGTACACCAGGGTCTGTCCCGGGACCGTGGCGCCGGTCAGCCGGCCGACGGCGTCGTAGGCGAAGGTCGACGTGGGGCTGGCGGCTCCGTCCACGGTCTGGGACAGCGCCCGGCCGGACTGGGAGCGGACCACCAGGTCGCTCGTCAGCGGGGCGGCCGGCCCTCCGAGCGGCGGCGGCCTCTGGTTGAAGGTCAGGCCCTTGACCCGGCCGGCGTCGTCGCGCATGACCGAGGCGAGCGAGGTCCCGTTGCCGTCGGCGACCGACGCCAGCTCGCCGGCGGCGTCGTAGGCGGGGGCGGCCGCCACCGTCCCGTCCAGGGCCTGGGTCGTCACCCGGCCGGCGTCGTCGTAGCCGGTCTCCAGGGTCCCAGCGCGGCCGGTCGTCTTGACGAGCCGTCCGGGCCGGTCGTAGTGGTAGTCGGTGGCGTAGGCCCAGGCGTCCTCGTAGCGGTCGACGCGCCCCAGCAGGTCGAGCGTCGTCATGATCGGCGAGGTCCCCGGCGTCCCGTCGCCGACCGAGACCACCCGGGGGTCGCCGCCCACGGCGTGGTCGTAGGTGACGGTCCGGGGCGACGTGCCGGCCAGCGTGGCGGGGATCGCCCGGGAGGTCAGGCGGTCCCGGTCGTCGTAGGCGAGGCACGTCCACGCCGCGTCGCCCACGACGCGGGTCGCCACGACCCGGCCCCAGGCGTCGTAGGCGAACTCCTCCACCCGCACCGAGCCGGCCGAGCCGTCAGCGGAGGGGGCGCTGCGGCTGCGCAGCAGGCCGCCCTGGTCGGCGGCCACGCCGGCGCACCCGGTGGCCGGCGCCCCGCCCGTGGGGCCGTGGTAGGCGTAGCGGGTGGCGGCGTCGGGGTTGGCCGTGTCCCCCGCGGGCAGGGTGCGCGACAGCGGCCGCAGGAACTGCCCGCCGCCCGAGCCCTCGTAGGCCGTGGTCGTCGCCAGGTTGGCCCCGTCGGGGTCCACGGCCGCCGTGGTCGGGAGGCCGGTCTCGGGGCGGGCGTAGCCGACGGCCGTGACCTGGGCGGGCGAGCCGGCGGCGGCGTCGTCGACGGCGGCGCGGGTGGGCAGGCCGTAGGCGGGGCTGAGGTTGGCGGCGGGGACGGCCGTGTAGGCCCCCGACCCCGCCCGGCCGCCACCGCAGCTCGAGGGCGGGCGAGGCCGACGCCGCGTACTGGACCATGACCCGGTGGCGGGACCCGGCGCCGCCGGCGACGGTCCCGCCGTCGGCGACGAGGCGGTCGTCCACCCACAGCCTGCGCGCCCCCGACCCCGCGAGGGCGAAGTCGTAGGCCGCGTCCGCCCCGAAGACGACCTCCCCCATGAGGCGGGCCGACCATGCGGCCGTCCCCAGGGCGGCCGCCGGGGGCGACACCGCCCAGTCGGCGGTGAAGGCGCCCCCGCCCGAGCCGACCGTCCGGTGGAGCCTCGGGGGCCCGGAGAACGTGGGGTCGGGCCAGTAGGCGGCGGCGAGGCCGGCCACGCCGCCGTCGTAGTCGGTGCGGGAGTGGGGCATGGCGCAGGGGTTGTCGTCGGCCGCGAGGCCGGCGGGGAAGCAGCCCCGGGCCGGGTCCGCGGGGGCGGGGCCGAAGACGTCGGTGAGCGACGTCGTCGAGTCGTAGCGGAACACCGTCTTGCGCCCCGCCGGGTCGGTGCGGCTGGCCAGCAGGTCGCCGGCGCCCTCCCAGCTGTAGGCGGTGGGCTTGCCGGCGGCGTCGCGCTCCTGGTCGTGCGGCCGTAGGAGTCGTAGGTCGTCTGGCGGGAGTAGCCCGAGGCGGGGCTGAGGCCGTCCACCTTGACCTGGGTCTGGCTGGCCCCGTAGACGTACTCCCGCCCGGGCTGGGGCTCGCCCGGCTTGGGCCGGGGCAGGACCACCCGCGTGGCCTTGCCGCCCGTGTAGGCGACGACCGTGCGGGTGGCGTCGTCGTCGGGCGCCAGCGCCGGCACGGCGTCGGCCGCCAGGGCGTCGCGCACCCGGGTGAGCAGGCCGGCGGTGTAGCCGAAGTCGACCTTCTCGCCGCCGGGGTTCTCGATGCGGGCCAACTGCCCCCCCGCCACGTAGGTGAGGACCGTCCTCAGCCCCGTCGTCCAGTAGGAGACGTCGCACAGCTGGCCGGCGAGGACGCCCGCCGAGCAGCTGGCGTCGCCGTCGACGGCGGCGTAGCGGAGGGCGATCTCGCGGCCCGAGACCGGGTCTCTGACCTTGTCGAGGCGGCCCGTCGCCGGGCTCCAGCTGAGCTCCGGCGAGGTCTGGGCCCCGTCGTCGGCGGCGCTGACCGCGGACGTCAGCCGCCCGGCGGGGTCGAAGACGTAGGACACGCCCGAGCCGGAGTGCAGCGTCGGGCCGCCCGCGCCCGACCAGCCCATCGCCCCCGCCTCGCCGGCGGGCGGCGTCATGCCTCCGTTGTTCAGCCGCCAGGCGTGCGCCGCGCCGGAGGCGTCGGTGAGGATGGCCGACCCCTCGGCGACGCGGGCGGAGCCGTACCCCGACGGGGCCATGCTCCAGCCCAGGGGCAGCGGCGGCTTGCCGGCGGCGAGCCACGAGGGCGGGATGACGACGCCGGCGGCGGTGGGGCTGCCCGGAGGCCCGAAGGCGCCCAGCAGCACCCCGCCCGGGCCCGTCGTGGTCACGAGGTCGACCTGGATCGGCTTGCGCAGCGAGCCGCTGGTGAACGTGATCGGCGACGAGAGCATGCCCTTGGTGGTCCCAGTGTGGGCGAAGACCTGGACGTTGTCGACCTTGATCGTCGCCTGGCCGTGGTGGGCGATCGACAGCGAGTAGGTCCCCGGCCCGGGGACGGTCAGGTCGCCGCTCCATCGCACCGTGTAGGGCCGGCTCTCGACGGGGGGGCCCGGGGTCTCCTGCCACTCGAACGCCAGGTGGGGGTCGAGGCGGGTCAGCGCCGGCGACCCGCTCGCGCTGGTCCCCTCGTAGTAGCTGCCGAGAAGCCCGGCCCGGCCCGGGGCCTGTGAGTTGTAGGCGAAGGTGAGGCCCATCGGGCCGCCCAACGTGTTGAGCGCCGGGGTGCTCACGCTGGTGGCGACGTTGCCCGACACCAGGTTGACGCTCACCGGGCCGGCCTGGTCCTGGGGCTGGGAGGGCGACGACCCGAGGCCGAGGTCGACGGTGAAGGAGCGCAGCTCGGCCGCCGCCGGGGCGGTGGCGGGGGCGAAGCGGGGATCGGCGTCGGGGCTCGTGCCCGGCTCCCCCGCCCACGTGTAGGCGTGCCACCAGTAGGTCTCCCGTCCTGGAGCAGGCCGGCGGGGACGGTGTACCCGCACACGGAGCCGGTCGCCGGGCAGTCGCCGGCCGCGCCGCTGGGCGTGATCCAGCCCGAGCTGACCGCCACGTAGCCGGACTCGGCGTCGGCGCCCGTAGTGGCCCGGAAGAAGTACTTGACCGTGTCGCCGTCGGGATCGGCCACCTTGTTCGCCTTGAGGGTCGGCGACACGGTCGGCACGACGGCGCCGCCGGCGGGGTCGACGAGCGTCGTCGCCGGCGGCTGGCGGTTCCAGGTGATGTAGAGCGTGGGGGCGTTGGCCGCCCCGGCGGCCTCCCGGGAGTAGAAGGCGCGGTAGTTGGCCGGGCTCGTCTCCGACGCGGCCCGCACTTCGACGCCGTGGTTGGGCTGGCCGTGGCGCAGCCAGTCCTGGGCGATGGGGGTGGCGGGGATGGTGACCCAGTTGGCGGGGCAGCCCGTCGCCCCGGCCGCCACCGGCCCCGAGGCGGCGACGGTGGTCGCCTCCGGCGTCGGCCGGTTGTTCCAGGTGGTGGCCGCCCCCACCGGGCCGAGCAGCCGGTAGAGGTTCATCGTCTGGGGCGTGCAGCTCGGCGAGTACCAGTTGGTCAGCCACAGGGTGGCGTCCGACACCCAGAAATCGGGCCCCGACGGGATCCCGCTCAGGTCGAAGCGCGCGTACGAGCGCTGCAGCTGCACGCCGTCGACGCTGCCGGCGACGAGCCACGGGTTGCTCCAGAAGGACGTGTCGGCGTTCGCCCCTGACGACACCCACGTGTCGAACGCGCCCGTTTGCGAGGTCTGGCGGAGCCAGGTCGGATCGAGGGTGATCGGCATGACCCGGCTGGCGCTGTGGAACCAGGCGGCGTCGACGCTGGCCTCGATCACGATCGTGTCGAAGCCGGACGGCCCCGCGACCCGGTCCACGACCCGCAGCTCGACGGGCGTCGCCGCCGCCGGGCCGGCCTGGGGCCAGGCCGCGTCGTGGGCCACCCCGCCGCCGAAGTAGCCGAGGACCGCCCCCGACGCGTCGACGAACTCGAGGCCCTCCGGCGCCGGCCTGACGGCGACGCTCTCGGGCACGACGACCTCGTCGCGGTAGCTCGGGCCCGGCCGCCGGTCGGCCAGGACGACCGTCTGCTCGAAGCCGTCCCGGGTGGCGACGAAGGTGGCCTCCCGGCCGCCGGGGACGGCGCTGGCGAAGCGGGCCGTGGCCCCCTCGAGCGTGGCCGCGCCGGCGAGGAGGCCGCGGTGGCGCAGGGTGACCGGCCCCGCCGGCGTCTGGACCGTCGCCGTGGCGGCGTCGAGCTCCTGGGCGAACACCGCCGCCGAGGGGGCGGCCTTGGCCTGGAGGCGGCCGTCGCCGCCGCGCTGGAGGCTCACGTCGTCCTCCACCCAGCGCCCGTCGACCTGGTGGCGGACGGGGGCGGCGTCGAATCGGGTCGTGTAGGTGGCGTCGGCGTTCCTCCCCACCCGCCGGGTCTCGGTGGTCGGATCCTCGAGGGAGAACGAGCGGTCGGGGTCGAAGGAGGCGGGGGCGGGCTGGGGCCGGGCCAGGGACAGCCCCGAGGGGCCGGGGAGGTAGGAGAAGTCGCCGGCCGGGGCCTGGGGCCGTGCGGCGGGGGCGGGGCCGCTCGGCAGCAGGGGGAGTTCGGTCCTCCTGGCCTGGGCGGCGCTCGCCGGCGCGGCGACGGCGGCGACCACGGCGGCGACCACGCCGGCCAGCACGAACAGCGAGGCCGCCAGCGCGCCCGAACTCGTCCAGAACTATGCGCCGATGCCCCGGCCGGTCCTCTGCTGCATCTTCCTCTCCCTTGCCTCGCCCGCAGGGCGCCGTGCCCTGCCCGCCGCCGTTGGCTCAGGAGCCAGTGGAGCGCCGCCGGTTGGGTATCGACATCCGTAAGCCCGCGCTTGAGCCGTTCGTTCGCTGGTCGCTCGTTTGGCGCCGACGACGTGGCCGAGACCGGGCGCGCCCGCGGCGGGAACGGGCGCGTCAGGCGAAGCGCATCGGCAGGTCCACCAGGCCCCGCAGGGTGAGGCTGTCGCGCCGGCCCGGCTCGGCGGCGCCGGCCAGCTCGATCGTGCCGAAGCGGTCGAGCAGGCGGTCGAGCACGAGCTGGGCCTCCAACCGGGCCAGCGCCGCGCCCAGGCAGTGGTGGATGCCGGCGCCGAAGCTGAGGGGCGGCGCCTCGGCCCGGCCCACGTCGAGGCGGTCGGGGTCGGTGAAACGGGCCGGGTCCCGGTTGGCGGCGCCCAGCAGGGCGATGACCGTGTTCCCCGCTTCGATCACCTCGCCGCCGAGCGGCACATCCTCGTAAGTCGTGCGGGCGGTGATCTGCACCGGGCTGTCGTACCGGAGCAGCTCCTCCACCGCCGGCCGGACCAGCGCCCGGTCGGCCCGTAGGCGGGCGAGCTGGTCGGGGTGGCGCGCCAGCGCCAGCAGGCCGTTGCCGATGAGGTGGGTCGTGGTCTCAAAGCCGGCCGCGAACAGCAGGACGGCCGTCGAGATCAGCTCGTACTCGCTGAGTCGCTCGCCCTCGTCCTCGGCCTGGATGAGGCGGGTGAGGAGGTCGTCCTGGGGCTGCCGGCGGCGGTCGGCGATGAGGCCGGCGAAGTAGCGCTCCAGCTCGTCGGAGGCCTCGGTGGCGGCGTGCAGGGCCTCGGGCGTCACCTGCAGCTCGAGCATGGCGGTGATCGCCCGCACCAGCGGCCGCATGCGGGGGCGGTCCGCCACGGGCACGCCCAGCATCTCGCCGATGACGGTGACCGGGAGGGGGAAGGCGAGGGCGTCCATGACGTCCACCTCACCGTTGAAGCCCTCCAGCAGCCCGTCGACGAGGGCCAGGACACTGGGGCGGAGGGCCTCGACGGTCCGGGGGGTGAAGGCCCGGCTGGCCAGCCGCCGCAGGCGGGTGTGGTCGGGCGGGTCGGCGAACAGCATGTTCGAGCGATCGTTGCGGAACGCCGCCTGCTCGGCCTGCTCCTCCTCGCTCAGGCCGAGGGCGGTGGCCGCGCCGGAGAAGTCCTTGCCCGCGCCGGGGTGGCGCATCGCCTGCTGGCAGTCGTCGTAGCGGCTCAGCACGCAGAAGCCGAACGAGCTGCGGTGGACGGGGGCGTGCTCCCGCAGCGCGGCGTAGCGCGAGTACGGGTCGGCGCGGCCCTGGGGCGTGGCCACCAGCTCGGCCAGGAGGGCGTCGGCGTTGACAGTCGCAGCGGTCGGCACGGTTGGCACGGTTGGCACGGTTGGCACGGTTGGCACGAATCCCTTGCTACCAGCCCGCCTGGCGCTAGTGGGCGCAGTTCACGAGGACGACCGCCGCCGCCGTCGTCGTCGAACGAACCCGCCGGCCCGGTCCTTGGCCTTGGTCGCCTGGTCCTTGGCCCGGTCGAGCAGGTGCTCGGCCCAGGCGAACTCGGTGGCCAGGACGGCCAGCCCGGCGATGATCAGGAGCAGGCCGGGCCCGGGGAGGACGAGCATGGCCAGCCCGGCGGCGACGAGGATCAACCCGGCCACGAAGACGGCCAGCCGTTTGCTGTTGCGGAGGATGACCCGGAGGAGTTCGCGCGTCGAGTGCAGGCCCACGGGCAGGAGGTTAGAGCGCCGTGCTCCCGCTCAGCGCCCGCCGGCCAGGGCGGCAGCCCGCTCGACCACGGCGCGCCCGCGGCGGCGGGAGGACGCCCCGCCCGGGTTTTCGTCCGGTCGCGGGCGTAGCGCTGAACGCGGGCGCCGGCGCGGGGGAGGATGGGGCGTGGGACGAGCGCTGATCACCGACCTGTACGAGCTGAACATGGCCGCCAGCTACGTCCGGCGGGGGATGGTCGGCCCGGCCACGTTCAGCCTCTTCGTGCGCCGGCTGCCTCCGAGCCGGGGGTTCCTGGTCGCCGCCGGCGTCCACGACTGCCTGTCCTACCTCGAGTCGTTCGCCTTCGACGACGAGGACGTGGCGTGGCTGCGGGGGGCCGGGTTCCCCCGCGACAGCGTGGACGCGCTGGCGTCGCTGCGGTTCCGCGGCGACGTGCGGGCCGTCGCCGAGGGCCGGGTCGTGCTGGCCGAGGAGCCGATCCTCGAGGTGACGGCCTCGCTGCCCGAGGCCCAGTTGGTGGAGACCTACCTGCTCAACCAGGTCACCTTCCAGACGGCGATCGCCACCAAGGCCGCCCGCTGCCGCATCGCCGCGCCGGGCGTGGAGCTGGTGGACTTCGCCCTGCGCCGGGCGCACGGCGTGGAGGCGGGCATGGCGGTGGCGCGCCTGTCGGCCATCGCCGGCTTCACGGCGACGAGCAACGTGGAGGCCGCCCGCCGCTTCGGGCTCCGCGCCGCGGGCACGATGGCGCACTCGTACGTCCAGGCTTTTGCCTCCGAGGCGGACGCCTTCCGGGCCTACGTCGAGGACGTCCCGGGGCCCGCCACCTTCCTCGTCGACACCTACGACGTCGGCGGCGGGGTCGCGGCGGCGATTCAGGTGATGCGGGAGCTGGGGCTGCAGACCGGCCTGGCGGTCCGCATCGACAGCGGCGACCTGGTCGCGCTGGCCCGCGTCGCCCGGCGCCTGCTGGACGAGGCCGGCTTCCCCCAGGTCCGGATCTTCGTGAGCGGCGGCGTCGACGAGCACGACCTCCGCCGCTTCGCCGCCGAGGGCGCGCCCATCGACGCCGCCGGCGTCGGCACCCGCCTGGGCGTGTCGGCCGACGCGCCCTGGCTCGAGAGCGCCTACAAGCTCGTCGAGGTGGGCGACCGCCCGGTGCGCAAGCTCTCGGCCGGCAAGGCCACCCTGCCCGGGCCCAAGCAGGTGTGGCGGCGCCGACCGATCGTGGAGGACGTGCTCGCGACCGGCGGCGAGCCTGGGCCGGAGGGGTACGAGCCCCTGCTCGAGCCGGTCATGGGCGACGGCGCCCGGCTCGGACCGCCAGGCACGGTCGCCGCCGCCCGGGCCCGGCTCGAGGAGGACCTCGCCGCCCTGACCGCGACCGCGCTCGACCTCGATGCCCCCGTGCCGCCCCGGGCGCGCTTGTCCGAGCGGTTGGCGGCCCTCACCGGCGCCGTCGGCCGCGCCGACGCGGCGCGGTTCCGCTCACCGCCCGGCCAGGCCTGAAGCCAGCGCCGCGCGTCAGCCGAGGGCGGTCCGCAGTTGGGCGACCCGATCCAGCACGACCCGGTACCAGACCCACCGGCCCCGCTTCTCCCCCACGATGAGCCCGGCGTCGGCGAGCAGCTTCAGGTGGTGAGACACCGTGGGCTGGGAGCGCCCGAGCGGCTCGACCAGCTCGCACACGCACGCCTCGCCCGCCGGCGCCGAGGCGAGGAGGCTCAGCAGGCGGAGCCGGGTCGGGTCGGCCAGGAGGGCGAAGTCCCGCGCCAGGTCGGCGGAACGCTCCTCCGACAGCGGGGAGGCGAGCACCGCCGGGCAGCACTCCGCCTGGGCGGTCAGGGCGATCGGCGACTTGCTGCGCATGGCGGCGAACCTTTTCATTGACAGTTATCGATGGATACGCTACGAATAGATGCCAGTCAATGTAACCCCCTAACCCACGGAGGACGCAAATGTCTCGCATCCAGTTGGCCCTCAACGTCGACGACCTCGAGTCAGCGGTGGACTTCTACTCGAAGCTCTTCGCCACTCCCCCCGCCAAGCTTCGCGACGGCTACGCCAACTTCGCGGTCGCCGAACCTCCCCTCAAGCTCGTGCTGTTCGAGCAACCCGGCAAGGGCGGCACCATCAACCACCTCGGCGTCGAGGTCGAGAGCGCCGACCAGGTCGGGGCGGCCCAGGCCCGCCTCGCCGCCGAGGGCCTCGCCACCGCGACCGAGGAGGACGTGGCCTGTTGCTACGCCCGCCAGGACAAGGTCTGGGTGGACGGTCCTTCCGGCGAGCCCTGGGAGATCTACACAGTGCTGGCGGACGTCGAGATGCCGGCCGGCCAGTTGCGGACCGTCGACCCCGAGACCGGCGCGACGTGCTGCGCGGTGGTGGGCGAGGACGGCGCCGTCGCCGCCGGCGGTTCGTCCTGCTGCTGAGCCGCCCAGCCACGTGGCACTGTCTCTTGCCCGGCGAGCCTTCGCCGAGGCGCTCGGCACAGGCTTCTTGGTGCTCGCGGTGGTGGGCTCCGGGATCGCCGCCGAGCGCCTGTCGCCGGGCGACGCCGGCCTCCAGCTGCTCGAGAACGCGGCGGCGACGGCGGCCGCCCTGGTCGCCATCATCCTCGCTCTGGGCCCCGTATCCGGCGCGCACCTCAACCCCGCGGTGACGCTCGCGTGGCGCGCCTTCGGATCGCTGACGACGCGTGAAGCCGGGTGGTACGTCGCCGCCCAAGTGGCCGGCGGAGCGGCGGGCGCGGTGGTGGCCAACGCCATCTTCGCCGTCCCCGCGCTGGATCTGTCGACCAAGGCCCGCAGCTCCGCCGCCCTGTGGACGAGCGAGGTCGTGGCCACCTTCGGGCTCCTGCTGGTGATCTTCGGCGCGCTGCGGGCCCGGCGCGCCGCCGCGGTCCCGTACGCGGTCGGCGCCTACATCGGCGGCGCCTGCTTCTTCACGTCTTCGACCAGCTTCGCCAACCCTGCCGTCACCGTGGCCCGCACCCTCTCGGACACCTTCGCGGGAATCGCGCCGGCCTCGGTCCCCGCGTTCCTCGTCGCCCAGCTCGCCGGCGCCGCCTTGGCGATCGCGGCGCTGCGGGTGCTGTCCCCGGCCGCGCCGGCGGCGCTCGCGCCCGTCATGCCCCGCCCCAGCAGCCCCGCCATCCCGAGGAGGCCGTGATGTCCGACATCGCCGCCCACCGGCTCGCGACCGAGTTCGAGGGCGTGTTCGGCGTGGAGACAGTCGAGCTGTTCCTGCTCACGAGCTACGACCAGCTCGCGGCGGGGGCGAGGGTGGCGACATTTCTCCCGCTCCTGGCCGAGCGGTTCGCCCGCCAGCGGCTCCACGCCCTGGCGCGCGTCGAGGGCCAGGCGACGGGCGGGGCGCCGGTGGCGCTGTTCCTGTGCGTCCACAACGCGGGGCGGTCCCAGATGGCCCTCGGCTGGTTCAACCACCTCGCCGGCGACCGGGCGGTGGCGTGGTCGGGCGGCTCCGAGCCGGGGCCGGAGGTCAACCCGGCGGCGGTCACGGCCATGGCCGAGATCGGCATCGACATCTCCGAGGAGTTCCCCAAGCCGTGGACGGACGAGATCGTCCGGGCCGCCGACGTCGTGGTGACGATGGGCTGTGGCGACGCCTGCCCCCTCTTCCCGGGCAAGCGCTACGAGGACTGGGAGCTGACCGACCCGGCCGGCAAGGGGGTCGAGGACGTGCGCCCCATCCGTGACGAGATCGGCCGGCGCGTGGCCGCGCTGCTGGAGCGCATCGGCGTGCCGGCCGCGGGCGGCTGAGACCTTCCGCATCCGCGCCTCGGGCAATCCCCCGGCGTAGCCTCCGCGCCGTGGACGACCCGTCGCTGGCGACTCTGCCCGGCGGCGACTTCGGGACGGTCCTGGCGGACCCGCCGTGGCGGTTCGCCAACCGCACCGGGAAGGTGGCGCCCGAGCACCGCCGCCTGAGCCGGTACGACACGTTGGGCTGGAAGGAGATCGCCGCCCTGCCCGTCGCCGACGCCATGGCCCCCCGAGCGCACTGCTACCTGTGGGTGCCCAACGCCTTGCTCGCCGAGGGGCTCGGCGTCATGGAGGCGTGGGGCTTCGCCTACAAGGCCATGATCGTGTGGGCCAAGCGCCGCAAGGACGGCGGCCCCGACGGGCGCGGCGTCGGCTTCTACTTCCGCAATGTCACCGAGGCGGTGCTCTTCGGCGTGCGCGGCCGCCTCCGCACCGGGCCCGCCGGGCGCCGGCAGGTGAACCTCATCGAGACCCGCAAGCGGGAGCACTCCCGCAAGCCCGACGAGCTCTACCCCATCATCGAGGCCTGCTCCCCCGGTCCGTACCTGGAGCTGTTCGCCCGCTACCCCCGCGCCGGGTGGGCCGCCTGGGGGGACGAAGCCGACCCTGACATCACCCCACGAGGGGCGCGGCGCCGCGCCTACCGGTGAGCGCAAGGTGCGTTCTTGGCGCCGCCGTCCTCCCGTGCCGTGGCGACGCCGAGAAGGACGATCTCCGGGTCTGATCGCCGAGGTCGCCGCCGAGTTGCCCCCGCCGCGACTGTGGCGGCGCCGGCTACGCCGCCCGGGGCACCGGCCCCAGGATGGCCTCCAGTTGTTCGCGGGCGAGGGTCTCGGACTCGAGCAGCCGCCGAGCCAGCTCGTCGAGCACATCACGGTTGAGGCGCATGATGTCGCGTACCTCGTCGTGGCCCTCCCGCACGAGCCGGCGCACCTCGCTGTCCACATCGGCCATGACGTCGGCGCCGGACAGAGCCGGAGTCGACCCGCCGGTCGCTTCGGGGTCGGGGGCGACGCGCACCGGGCCGACCCGGTCGCTCATCCCGTAGTCGGTGACCATCTTGTGAGCGATGCGGGTGGCGCGACGCAAGTCGTCCTCCGCCCCGGTGGTGGGCTCACCGAACACCAGCTCCTCGGCCGCCCGCCCGCCGAGCAACACAGCCAGTTGATTCGTCAGATCGGATTGGCTGAACAGGATCCGGTCCTCAGTGGGCAGGGCCAGCGTGTAGCCGTGCGACTGGCCCCGGCTGACGATCGAGACCTTGTGCACGTCCTGGCGGCCGAGGGCCCACGACGCCAGGGCGTGGCCGCCCTCGTGGTAGGCGACGACCCAGCGCTCCTGCTCGGAGATGACCCGGCTGCGCCGTTCCGGCCCGGCTATCACCCGCTCGACCGCCTCGTCCAGCTCGGCCGGGCCGATGCGGTCATGGCGGTGGCGGGCGGTCAGCAGCGCGGCCTCGTTCATCACGTTGGCCAGGTCGGCGCCGGTGAACCCGATGGTCCGCCGGGCGACGGCCACCAGGTCGGCCTCGCCGGCCAGCGGCTTGTTGCGGCTGTGGACCGCGAGTATCTCGCGCCGCCCTTCCCGGTCGGGGACGTCGATGACCATGCGGCGGTCGAAGCGCCCGGGGCGCAGGAGGGCGGGGTCGAGCACGTCTGGGCGGTTGGTGGCGCCGACGACCAGGACGCCGTCGATGGAGTCGAACCCGTCCATCTCCACCAGCAGTTGGTTGAGCGTGCTCTCCCGCTCCTCTTGGCCGCCCAGACCGATCTGGGCCCGGATCCGGCCGATGGCGTCCAGCTCGTCGATGAAGACGATGGACGGCGCGGCCTTGCGGGCCTGCTCGAAGA
>Ga0187892_10009396_pt1 | contig 12897 bp, 10 predicted proteins | sample MA1701073metaG_FD_139345 | JGI IMG/M metagenome (GOLD analysis project Ga0187892, IMG submission 139345) | Bio-ooze microbial communities from a basaltic lava cave in the Kipuka Kanohina Cave System on the Island of Hawaii, USA - MA170107-3 metaG ...
CGGGAGGGACCTACGAGGACGCGGGCCGGCGGATCGGGGCGGACACGGCGGTCTCGCTCCGCGTGATGGAGCGGGGGCCCGCGCGCGACGCGGCGCGGTTCGCCTTCAAGACCGCGATGCTGCGCAGTGGAGGCGTCGTCTCGGCGAGCAAGTACACGATCCAGCGGGCGGCGGACGGCCTCTTCGAGGAGGTCGTCGGAGCCGTCGCGGAGGACTACCCGGGCGTCCCCTACCGGCGCGAGCTCTTCGACGCGCTCCTGGCGAATCTCGTCCTGCGACCCGACGCCTACCAGGTGATCGTCTGCCCGAACGAATACGGCGACTTCCTCTCCGACATGGCGTGCGGGCTCGTGGGCTCCGTCGGGATCGGCGACAGCGCCGCGTACGCCTTCGACGAGCGCGGGCAGATCTCGATCGCCCTCTTCGACCCCGCGGGCGGGACCGCGCCCGACCTCGCCGGGAAGGACCGCTGTAATCCGATGGCGGCGCTCCTCGCCCTCGCATCGCTGCTCCGCCACGTCAAGGAGGTCGAGGCGGGCCGCGCGCTGCGCGCGGCGATCCTCGACGCGATCGCGCGCGGCGAGCGCACCGCCGACACGGGCGGCGCGCTCGGGACTCACGCCTTCACGGGGGCGGTGGCCGGGCGCCTCCGGGAGCGTCTCGCGGCTCCGCCTCGGCTATCCTCGAAGCCGTGAGACCGCAATCGACTGCCCTCGCGCTCGTCCTCGCCGCGGGGTCCGGATCCGCGCAGAGCGTGATCTGGACCGTCGACGACGGCGGGGGCCCCGGCGTCGCCTTCACGGAAATCCAGCCCGCCGTGAACGCCGCGGGCGAGGGCGACACGATCTTCGTCCGCGACGGCGCGTACACCGGCTTCACGATCGACGGGAAGTCGCTCGTCGTCGCCGGCGAGCTGGGGGGGACCGTCCTCGTCGTGGACGAGCAGATCGTCGTCCGGAACCTCGCCGCGGGACAGTTCGTCCTCCTCCAGGGGATCGACGTCGAGGGCGGGCTCTCGCCGTTCCTCGCGGGACAGCCCGCGCTGCTCGCGGAGAACGATCAGGGAATCGTGCGGGTCGAGGACGGCTCGTTCCTTCCCTCGGCCGCCTTGAACGTCGGCGGCGGCGTCTGGATCGACGGATCCGCGGCGGTCCACCTCGCCCGATGCGACCTGCTCGGGGGTCAGGCCGGCTTCTTCCCCCCCGGGCAGGACGGTTTCCCCGCCCTCGACGTCTTCGACGGGACCGCGGCGCTCTACGACTGCGATCTCGAGGGGGCGTTCGGTCCGGGCGGCGGCTGCACGCTCGGATGCGGTCCGGGGGTGCAGGCGGGGAGCGGATCCGTGCTCGACGACTCGTTCCTCTTCGCGTCGGGAGGATCCATCGCGGGGGGCGACGGCGGCCCCGGAGCGGCTCCCTGCTCGTTGCTCGGCCCCGGAGGCGACGGGGGCGACGGCGGGAACGGCCTCCATCTTCTCACGCCGGGGACGGACGCGTTCACCCTCGGCACCCCGATCCTCGCGGGCACCGGAGGCCCCGCGCACCCGGCATCGCCCTGCTCGAGCGGGTCGAACGGAGTCGCCGTCCAGGTCGACGCGGGGACCTACCAGCCCGTCGGCCTCGCGGCGCGGTCGCTCTCGGTGACGAGTCCGGTCTCGAGCGGGGCCACGATCACCGTCGACGGCGTCGGCGCGGGCGGGGACACGGTCTTCCTCCTCGTCTCCGGCTCTCCGGGGCATCTCGTCCTCCCGGCGCTCTTCGGGGTCCTCACCACCGATCTCAACTTCTTCCCGATCCCCCTCGGCCTCCTCCCGCCGTCCGGCGCCTTCTCCCTCTCCGTGCCGACCGTTCCCGTTCCGCCGAGCGGCGTCGCGCTGCATCTCTTCCTCCAGACCGTCTCCGTCGCCGCGACGGGAGAGATCGTCCTCGGCTCCTTCGCGACCCTCGTCCTGCTCACGTAGCGTTGGCCGGCGACCCCGTCCCGATCGCGATCGAGACTCGGGGGCTATGCCGCGAGTTCGGAGGCCGTCCCGCCGTCCGCGACCTCGAGCTGCGGATCCGCCGGGGCGAGCTCTACGGATTCCTCGGTCCGAACGGCGCCGGAAAGACGACGACGATCCGGATGCTCGGGGGCCTCCTGCGCCCGACGCGGGGCGAGATCCGGATCGACGGCCACGACGCGCGCGACGGAGCGGCGCACGTGCGGCGGATCACCGGACTCGTCCCGGACACCCCGCCCCTCCAGGACTACCTCACGGGCCGCCAGTACGTCGCCTTCGTGGCGAGCCTCTGGCGCGTCCCCGCCACGCAGCGGGACGAGGAGGCGGAGCGCCTCTTCCGCCTCTTCGACCTCGCGGATCGCGCGGACGACCTCTGCAAGGGGTACTCCCACGGGATGCGGAAGAAGCTCCACGTCGCGGCGGTGCTCGCGACGCGGCCCAAGGTCCTCCTCCTCGACGAGCCGACGGCGGGGCTCGATCCGCGGAGCGCCCGGATCCTGAAGGACCTCCTGCGGGAGACCTCCGCGCGCGGCGTCACGGTCTTCCTGAGCACGCACCTCCTCGAGACGGCGCAGGAGATCTGCGACCGGATCGGGATCCTGTCCCAGGGGGAGCGCGTCGCGGAGGGGACGATGGAGGAGCTGCGGTCCCGCGAGGACGAGTCGCTCGAGAGGATCTTCCTGCGGCTCACGGAGGAGGCGGATGCGGGCGCTCCTCCGGGCTGATCTCCTCGCGCTCGGGAACCTGCTGAGCCGGCGCGAGGGGCGCACGGCCGTGGGGGGGAACGCGATCACGTTCGTCTGCGTCGTCTTCGGCTCGCTCTTCGCGACGAATCGATTCCTCCTGCCGCGACGGGTTCTCGAGATCCTCCGCGAGGACACGTCGGGGGAGGTCGCGCGATTCCTCCTCGGCCTCGTCGCGGTTCCGGTCGCGCTCCTCGTCGTGTCCATCGGCCTGAGCGAGGGGAAGCGGAGGCTCTTCGACGATCCGGCGGGCGACCTCCTGCTCGGTTCCCCGCTCCCTCGGGCGGCGATCGTCCTGCACGCATTCCTCCGGCTCCTCGCGCCGTCCGTCCTCTTCGGCGCCGCGCTCGGCATCCCGGCGACGGCGCTCGTCCTCGACGGGGCGCACGCGGGACCCGCGGCGGCGTTCCTCGCGTTCCCGATCGCGGGGGCGGCGCTCGCGGCGCCGGTCCTCGCGGGCGTGCTCCTCTTCCAGGTCGTCGCGATGCGGTGGTTCGCGGGGCGTCGCGTGAGACTCCTCCTCCAGGGGCTCGTCGCTCTCTCGGGAATCGCGTTCGCGCTCGTCGCTGCGCTCGGGCTGCTCGGCGAGAAGGGGGACCTCGTCGCGAGGTGGGTGGGGGAGGGGGCGGCGCTCCCGGCGACTTTCGAGGGACCTGCCGCGATCGTGGCCCTCCTCGCGGGCGTTCCCGGCGACGCGAGCCGAGTCCTCCCGGCTCTCGTCCTCCTCGCCGCGACGGTTCCCGCGCTCGCCCTCGCGGTGCCCGCCTACCCGAGGGCGCGCGAGAACGCGCACGTCTCCGCCGAGCCTCTCCGTCGCCGGCGGGCGGGCCGCGCGCGGCGGTGGCCGACCTCCGTCGCCGCCTCCATCGCGTGGAAGGACATCCGGCTCCTCGCGCAGCAGCCCGGGAGCTGGCTCGGCTACCTCTTCGTCCCGGCGCTCCTCGTCCTCCTCGCGAAGGGCGACCTCTTCTCGCGCGTCTGGGCGCGAGCCGAGGTGCCGGATCTCCTCCGGGACCTTTTCCGCGCCTTCAACGTCTGGTACGTCGTCCTTTTCCTCGTCGGGATCTTCACGCTCGTCGGGTGGATCGGCGAGGACCAGGTCCAGCGTCCGCTCCTCGCGGCCTCGCCCGCCTCGCGCGCGAGCCTCCTCCGGGGCAAGCTGTTCCTCGTCGTCCACCCGCTCGCCTGGTGCTCGCTCGCGGCGATCGCCGTCCTGAGGTTCGTGTCGGGGACTCCCGCCCTCGCGCTCGGCCTCCTCCTCGTCCTCACCGTCCCCTTCGTCGCGATCGCGGTCGGCGGGATCGCCGCCATCGCCACGATCCCCCCCTTCGCCCGGATCGAGAAGGACGTCCCCGTCACGCACAGTCTCCGCGTCGTGATGCCGATCCTCGCCCTCTCGGCCGCGCTCGCCCCGCTCTGGATCCTCGCGCTCGAGGGGCTCGAGACGATCCGCGTCTACTACCAGGGTCGGGGGCCGCTCGAGGACCTCCCGGAGTGGGCAGCCTGGCTCCTCCCCATCGGGACGGCCTGGGTCGGGGGCCTTCTCGTCGGATGGATCGGATGGCGCATCGCGCTGAGCAACTACCGGAGGCTCCTCGACCCCGAGCCGTGACCGAGCCGTTTCCGGGTTATCCTGATGAGCAGAGTCCCATCATGCGTCTGTCGCTTCTCCTCCTCGGCCTGGCGCTGGCGTCCCCGGCGACGGCGCAGCGATTCGGATTCATGCACGAGATGCTCCCCGCGAACACCGGCCTCGCGACGGGGATCGCGGTCGGCGACGTGGATGGGGATGGAGACCTCGACGCGCTCGTCGGGATCGCGGACCCCTGCGTCGGGAAGCAGAATCGCCTCTTCCTCAACCGAGGGACCGGCGAGTTCTCGGACGGGACGGCGACGCGCCTCCCGCCGGTTCTCGACAACACCTCGGGCGTCGCGCTCGGCGACGTGGACGGGGACGGCGACCTCGACGCCTTCGTCGCGAATGGGGGATCCCCGGGCGGGCAGAACCGGCTCTATCTCAACTCCGGAAGCGGCGTATTCACCGACGCGACGGCGACCCATCTCCCCGCGGCGGTCGACGACTCCTCCTCCGTCGCGCTCGGCGACGTGGACGGGGACGGCGACCTCGACGCCCTCGTCGGGGGCCTGCCGAACGCCCTCCTCCTCAACGGCGGCGCGGGCGTCTTCGCGAACGCCGCGGCGACGAACCTCCCGACCCTCCTCGACTTCACTCTCGCCGTCGCGCTGGGGGACGTCGACGGGGACGGCGACCTCGACGCGGTTCTCGGAACGGTCGCGCAGAACCGGCTCTATCTCAACGACGGGAGCGGGGTCTTCACGGACGCGACGGCGGCGAACCTTCCCGCGGTCTCCGACCCGACGCGGGCGGTCGCCCTCGGAGACGTCGACGGCGACGGCGACCTCGACCTCTTCGCCGGGAACTCCTTCTTCGACCAGAACCGTCTCTGGGTGAACGACGGCGCCGGGGTCTTCACCGACGTGACGGCGACGAATCTCCCCGCGATCGCCGACAACACGGTCGCCGTCTCGCTCGGGGACCTCGACGGGGACGGCGACCTCGACGCGTTCGTGAGCAACTCGTTCCAGCCGCAGGGCCTCCTCTCGAACGACGGCACGGGAGTCTTCGCGAGCGTGGCGGCGGCGAACCTGCCGGCGGTCGTCGACGAGACGGCGACGGGGACGCTCGGCGACGTGGATGGGGACGGAGACCTCGACGCGTTCGCCGGGAACCGCCTCTACCTCAACGACGGCGCGGGGGCCTTCACGGACGTGTCGGGCGCGGACATGCCGACGCTGGTCCGGTCCACGCCGGCGGTCGCGCTCGGGGACGTGGACGGAGACGGCGACCTCGACGCGTTCGCGGGAATCGGGGGCACCAGCGCGCAAAATCGCCTCTACCTCAACGACGGGACGGGGACCTTCACCGACGTCACGGCGTCGAACCTCCCGGCGCTCGTCGACGACACCGCCGCCGTCGCGATGGGGGACGTCGACGGGGACGGCGACCTCGACGTCTTCGTCGGGAACACGACCCCGCAGAGCCTCCTCCTCCGCAACGACGGCACCGGCGTCTTCACCCTCGTCACGGGGACGAGCCTCCCCTCGTACGTGACGGCGGCTGCTCTCGGGGACGTCGACGGGGATGGCGACCTCGACGCCGCCCTGGGCACCTTCTTCGGCTCGGGCCTGCTGCTCAACGACGGCACGGGGGTCTTCACCCCCGCGTCGCCGCAGTTCCCCGGCCCCGCCGGATTCACCCCGGCGGTCGCGCTCGGGGACGTCGACGGGGACGGCGACCTCGACGCGTTCTTTGGGACCGGCAACCCGATCAACCCGACCGCGGACCAGAACCGGCTCCATCGGAACGACGGCACGGGAGTCTTCACGGACGCCACCGCGACGAACCTCCCCCTCCTCGCCGATCTCACGCGAGCCGTCGGGCTCGGCGACGTCGACGGCGACGGCGATCTCGACGTCCTCGTCGGGAACGCGCCGGGCGCCGCCTCGGTCTCGGGGCAGAATCGGCTCTTGCGGAATGACGGGACGGGGGTGTTCACGGACGTGACGGCGTCGAGCCTCCCCTTCCTCTCCGACGCCACGCGCGCCGTCGCGCTCGGCGACCTCGACGGCGACGGCGACCTCGATGCGATCGTCGCGAACGCCGCGAATTGCCCTGGGGATCCCAATCGCCTCTACCGCAACGACGGCGCCGGCGTCTTCTCCGACGCGACGGCGACCGGCCTCCCGCCGCTCGAGGCGTTCGCCCAATCCCTCGCGCTCGGCGACGTCGACGGCGACGTCGACCTCGACGTCCTCGTCGGCACCGGCGCCCGCGATCGCGTCTACCGGAACCTCGCCCGCCAGTTGACCTGGCGCGGCCTGCCGCGCCTCGGCAAACCTGCGACGCTCGATCTCCGCGGGCCGTCCTGGGGCGCCTGGTTCCTCGGCTTCTCGACCGGGATGGGGAGCCTCGCCGTGCCCCCGCTCGGCACGCTCCTCGTCGATCCCGCGAACCTCTACCAGGTGTTCGCGAGCCTCTTCGATTCCGAGGGGGAGGCCTCGATCGCCTTCCCGGTGCCGGCCGACCCGGCCCTGCTCGGGGCTTCGGTCTACTGGCAGGCCGTCGTCGCGAGCCCCGCGAGGCTCACGAACCTCGAGGTCACGACCCTGACGAACCTCTGATCAGGCCGGGTTCTTGAGATCCAGGTCCGAGACCTCGGCCTCGCGCGCCTTCGCCTCCGCCTTCTCCCGCTCGATCGCCTCGAGCCTCGCGCGGACGCGCCGGGTCTTCGGCGAGGCGGGGCCGTGGGCCTCGACGGCGGCGTCGAGCTGCTCGCGGAGCTGGATCTCGAGGCTCTCGAGGTGGTCGTAGCGGTCGAGGAGGCGGCGCAGCTCGCGGAGCGCGACCTCGGGGTCCTTCCCGTACTCCCGCCGCAGCACCGAGGACATCGCTTCCCAGAGGCTCGCGGCGGACTGGCGACCGTCGAAGGGGACGACGTTCGAGCCGTCCGCGCTCGCGAGGAAGAGGTGGGGGGGCGACTCGCCGCCGAAGAGATTGTGGAAGCGGTGTTCCGGATCGAGCACGTGGGGGCGGAGCTTCACGCAGTGGAACCACCGCGAGAGGAGCTTCGTCTTCTCGTTGTCGAGGTCCCGGCTGAGCAGCGCGTCGTCCGTCCCTCTGCACCACTGGCACTCGCGCAGCACGAGGAGGGGCCGCTTGTCCGTCTCGTTCAGATGCGCGATCGCCTCCTCGCGGGGAAGCGCGACCATGCGCGGCTGGACGCGGGTCGACTCGGGGCTCCCCGGCTCGACCTTCGGTAGGTCGAGGGAGGCGGGGTAGTCCCACGCGATCTCGAGCATCTTCTTGCTCGTCGGCTGGCGGTGGAACGCGAGGCCGATCCCCGCGCGGGCGCCCGCGGGGCCGCTCGGGGCCGACCAGCCGCCCGAGGTGGGGGCGGCGCCGCCCGGCGCGATCCCGCCCGCGTCACCGGCGCTGTCGGGTGTCGAACTCGACACCTCCGGCGGGGGGCATCACTGGGCGCCGGCGGGGCCTGCGATCGCGAAGAGGGCGAGCACGACGGGAATCGGGCTCGCGACCGCGAGGACGTTCGAGATCTTCGAGTGCATCGCGGACGGACCTCCGTGGAGCGCGCCGGCGAGTATAGGCCCGGGGTCACTTCCGGCGGTAGTTCTTCTTCACCCAGGCCGTCCAGGCCGCGTCGAACCCCTCGGGGTCGAGCCCCCAGGCCTCCTCGAGGGCCGCCTCCTGGCGCGCGAGGATCTCCTCCGTCGTCGGGGACCGGCCGGGGGGAACGATCCGCCCCTTCATGCGGTCCATGAACGCGGCGAACTTCTCGTCCCCGAGGGTCATCAGGTAATCGACGCGCGACCAGGCCATCATGTGGCCGACGAAGTCGAGCCGATCCCGATCGACGATCCGCAGGAGCTGCGCCGCCCGCGGGTATTCCTCGAACTCGACGCGCGCGCGGACGCGGGGCTCCCAGTTCCAGGCCATCTCGGGGTCCTGCGCGTAGATCCGGATCTCGCTCGGCGTGCTGAAGCGCGGATCGATCCGCCGCGCGCTCCAGTGCGCGAGCCCCTCGCTCCACCAGACGGGGACGTCGTGGGAGTAGAACTTGAACCCGTTCACGAGGTTGTGGACGAGGCTGAAGACGACGCGGCAGTGGAGCGCCGTGTCCGAGCGGTACGGCGGGTCGTCGAGCTCGACCGCCGTCCCGAAGAAGAGGGAGCCGACGCTCGCGAAGTTGTGGCGCATCGCCATCGTCCCTTCCCGGCGGGCGAACGTCCGGAAGTAGTGCCCGAACGCGCTCGCCTTCTGGAAGAGGAGGAGGGTGTACTTCGCGGGCTGGCCGAGGTAGGGCCCCTCGCCCCCATACGGTTCCCCGTCGCCGCCCGGGCCCGCGGGGAAGTCGCCGTCCTCGACGCCGAGGCGCCCGCGGAACTCCCCGTAGAGGTCCTCCGCCCGCTGCGCGAAGAGGTGGAGGCGCAGCCAGGGGTCGAGGCGCGCGACGTCCGGCCGGACGCTCGGAATCTTTTCCGCGAGCCGCTCCAGCTCCGCGCGGATCTTCTGTCGCTCCGCCTTCGGGACGCCGGAGAGGGAGTAGGGTACGAGCTCGCTCCCGATCTTGAAGTGCTCCGTCTCCACCCATCGGAGCCGGGCCGCCTCCCCGAGGACGTGCTCGACCTGCGCAGTGTCGTGCTCGTCGGCGAAAGGGAAGGGTCCGAAGGAGGCGTACCCCGCCGCGGCCTTCGCGTCGGGCTCGTTCCTCGTGTAGGGGTCGACCTCCGGCTCGTCGGGAGTCTCCCGGCGCTGCGCGGGCGTCGCGGCGAGCAGCGCGGCGGCGATGAGGGCCAGAGATTCCGCGCGCAACGCCCCCCCGATCGCCGGGGCTACCTCCTGGACTCCTGGAGATACCGCTCGAGCTCGTCCGGCTCGCGAGGGAGCCGCGCGGAGAGGACCTCGTGGCCCGACTCGGTCACGAGGACGTCGTCCTCGATCCGCACCCCGATGCTCCACCACTTCGGGTCGACTCCCTCCGTCCCCTTCGCGACGTAGATGCCGGGCTCGACGGTGAGGACCATCCCCGGCTCGAGCGTTTGCCCGCGCCCGCCGGTGTCGTGGACGTCGAGACCGAGCCAGTGGCTCGTCCCGTGCATGAAGAACTTCCGGTGCGCGCGGCTCTTCACCAGCTCCTCGGGATCGCCTTCGAGGAGGCCGATCGCGACGAGCCCCCGCGCCACCTCGACGGCGGCGGCCTGGTGGACGTCGCCGAAGGGGACTCCGGGCGCCACCTTCGCGATCCCCGCCTCCTGGGCGCGGTAGACGATCTCGTAGATCGCGCGCTGCTCCGGGGTGAAGCGCCCGGCGACGGGCCAGGTGCGCGTGATGTCGGCGGTGTAGAAGCCGACCTCGGCTCCGGCGTCGATGAGGAGGAGGTCGTTCCCGCCGATCCAGCCGTTGTTCGTCTCGTAGTGGAGGATGCAGGTGTTGTCCCCCGCGCCGCAGATCGTGGGGAACCCGAGCCGGGGCGAGCCGAGGGCGCGAAACGCGTGCTCCGCGGCCGCCTCCGCCTCCCCCTCGTTCATCCCCGGACGCGCGGCGCGCATCGCGGCGAGGACCCCCTCGATCGTGACCTCGATCGCCTTGCGGAGGATCGCGATCTCCTCCGGCGACTTCACGAGCCGGCGCGCGCCGACCCATCGCCTCCCGTCGACGACCTTCTCCGGGCCGCGCCCGTCCTCCTGCAGCTCCCGGACGGTGCGGTCGACGAACTCCCGGAACTCCCGATCGAACCCGTTCACGACGACGAGGGTCCTCGCGCGCCCGATCGCCTCCTTGACGAGATCCTCCGTCCGGTCGCGCTCGGCCGCGCGGTCCGCTCCGTAGTCCGCGACGGCGCCCTGAGGTCCGATGCGCCGACCCGTCCAGATCTCCTGCGCGGGATTGCGCGGCAGGACGAGGAGCGTGTAGCGCGGGGCGCGCCCGCCCGAGGCCTCGACGAAGCCGTCGCCGGACGGACCGGCCGTCGCCCCGGGATCGAAGATCGCGGTCGCCCCCGCCTCGGGATAGCCCGTGATCCAGTAGAAGTCGCTGTCCTGGCGGTACTCGTGCTCGACGTCGCCGTTGCGCGGGGCGTTCGGGGCGGAGCGCGCGATCGCGATCGTTCCCTCGCCCTGGCCTTCGAGGTACTCGAGAAACGCCTCGCGGTGGCGGTCGAACTCGCGCGGGTTCGCGACGGCGTTGTGGACGCCGCGCTCGCCGTAGGGCCAGTCCTTCGAGGGGACGAACCGCTCGGACGCCGTGCCGAGCTGCGCGCACGCCGGAGCCGCGGTGAGGGGCGAGAGGAGGAGCAGCAGTCGGATGAGCATGGCCGCCGATCCTACCGCGGGATCGCTCCCTCCTCGATCGCTCGACGCCCGTGGCTCACGAGCCGGAGGTCCCCGTCGAAGACGAGGCCGATCCCCGGGGCGTAGATCTTGAACTCCCGCTCGTCGGGCTCGAGGGGCGTCGTCTCCGCGACCTTGAGGCAGTTCTCGAAGGTGCCGGAGGGGGTCTCGAAAATCTCGGACAGGCTCACGACCTCCGCTCGGTCCATCGCGACGCCGGGGGCGATCTCCTGGAAGTGGCGGGCGCCGAGCAGCGGAGTGCCGGGCATCATCAGTCCGAACCGCGCGCCACCCTTCCCCGACTCCCAGGCCCCGCCCGTGTCCTCCCCGAAGTAGAAGACGTCGTTCGTGCGCCTCGAGATCGCGAAGTAGTTCCGCGACCGCTCGATCACCTCGTCGCCGGCCGTCTCCAGCTCCTCGACGACGCGGGTCTCGACGCCGTCGACGACCTTCGTCTCGTCGAGGACGGTGACGGTGAGGCGGATCGCCTTCTTCCCTTTCCCCTCGAGGACGAGTCGGTAGCCGGGCTCGAGGACGAAGAAGGGATTCCTCCCCGTCGAGGTCAGTTCCGACTTCTCGACGAGGAACCGCTCCGTGAATGGGCGCGTCTCGTCCTGGGACGCGGCGGGGACGACCGGAACGAACGCGAGGGCGAAGATCGGCAGAATCATGTTCGGGCTCCTTCTCGCGAAGGAATCCTACCCATGAATCGACCTCCCTCCCCTACCGGGGAGGGGGGCCCAGCGCGCCCACGGCGTGCGCGAGGCGGGCCTGCGACCGATTGAACTCGAGCGTCGCTTCGAGTCGGTCCGTCCGGGCGCGGGTGAGGGCCGCCTGGGCGTCGAGGACTTCGATCAGGAGGGCCGCGCCGCCGCGACGGCGGGCGTCGGCGAGGCGGAGCGCCTCCTCCGAGGCGGCGACGCGGGCGTCCGCCGCGCCGAGCCTCTCGCGCGCGGCGCGGGCGCGCTCGAGCCCGGAGACGACCTCCTCCGCGAGGCGATCGCGCAGCGACGCGAAGGCGTATTTCGCTTCCCGCACGCGCGCGTCCGCCTCGTCCCTCGCCGGGAAAAGCGCCGCGTCGAGGTCCCACTCCACGGCCGCGCGGTAGATCTCCCGGTCCTTGAAGTCCCCGGGGTTGGGGCCGAACGCGTCGTAGGAGGCGTCGAAACGAAGTCGGGGAAGGAGGGGACCGATCCGGGTTCCCTCCCGCTCCGCTTCCGCGGCCGCAAGCCGGGCGCGCGCCCCCGCGATCTCCGGGCGCGACGCGTAGGCGCTCTCGAGGAGGGCGGGGAGCGGCGTGTCGAGGGGGACCCGCTCCTCGAGGCTCAACTCCTCCTCGGCGGGACCGAGCGAGACCGCGGGATCGAGGTGCAGGACCCGCACGAGGGCCGCCGAGGCGAGTCGCATCTCCGAGCGCGCCTCGACGACTCCTTGCTCCGCCTCCGCGAGATTCGCTCGCGCCCGGGCGACGTCGGCCTCGAGACCGGTCCCCTGGCGCTGGCGCGAGGTCTCGAGATCGAGCGCGGCGCGCGCGTGCGCGGCGAAGGCCTCCGCGATCCCGATGCGGTCTCGCGCGCCCTGGAGCGCGGTGTACGCCTCGACGACCTCGAGCGCGGCGTCCCGCTCGGCGCTGCCGGCGGCGGCGAGCGCAGCTCGGGCGCGCCGCTTCTCCGCGGGCGCCTCGAAGAGCGCGTCGCCGAAGTCGAGCGTGATCTCCGCCGCGGGCCCGATCGTCGTCGACTGCTTGTCGACGTCGAAGAAGTCTCCCGACGTCTCCTGGACGCGCCCCTCGTGACGGAAGAACTCGACCCGCGGCCGCAGCGCGGGGAGGAATGCCGCCTTCGCCGCGTCCGCGCGCGCGGCGGCCGCATCCGCTCTCTCCCTCGCGATCGCGGCGGCGAGGTGGTGGGCGCCGGCGAGGCGGAGAGCCGTCGGCAGGTCGATCGGGTATTCCTCTCCCGGCTCCAGGGAGGGCGTCTCCGGAGCGGACAGAGGCCGCGGGAGCGATGCGTAGGGGGCGAAGTCGGCGCCCTCGCGAACCGGGGCTCCGGCGCAGGCAGCGGCGAGGAGGAGCGCGAGCGGGGAGAGCCTCACGTTCCGCCCTCGGTCGAGCCGATGCGCACGGCGTCGCCCGCGGAGAGGCGCTCCTTTCCCCCGACGACGACGGAGTCCTCGGGGGAGAGCCCGTCCAGGATCTCGACGGTCGTCGCGTCGTCGAGGCCGGTC
>Ga0187892_10009397_pt1 | contig 12894 bp, 1 predicted proteins | sample MA1701073metaG_FD_139345 | JGI IMG/M metagenome (GOLD analysis project Ga0187892, IMG submission 139345) | Bio-ooze microbial communities from a basaltic lava cave in the Kipuka Kanohina Cave System on the Island of Hawaii, USA - MA170107-3 metaG ...
CGGCTTTGGAGTCGGCACCAAACCCAGAAGTCGCTTTCCGTTACCGCGCCGAACTGGGTCCGGCAGTATCGCAAGGGCCGGTCTTTACTCGGGCGAACGAGCTCAGCTGCCGCGCTGCCGCTGACGGACAGCGCCCACATAAGCTGATCGCCACCGCGACCATTGCCGAGAACCGCCTGCGACTGTTGCTCGAATACAGCGAGAACGTTCATCGCCACGCCACCATCGCAGAGCTAGCCGATCGAATGGTGGATGCATTGCGCTCACTCATCTCGGACTGCCGATCCCCGACGGGGAAGGGCTACACGCCTTCAGATTTTCCGCTGGCGCAGTTGGACCAGCGCACGCTCGATCATCTGCTCGAGTCGGCACCTGGCTATACCGAGGACATCTATCCGCTGTCGCCCATGCAGCACGGTCTGCTGTTCCACGTCTTGTATGCTGACGAGGCAGGCATCTATTCGGCCCCATTGAGTTGCACCCTCGTTGGCAACCTCGACGTCCCAGCCTTCCGGCGGGCGTGGCAACGGGTCGTCGATCGTCACCCGATCTTGCGTACCGCCTTTCATTGGCAAGGACTCGACCTGCCTTTGCAGGTAGTCCACCGGCACGTTGAGTCGCCATTCGAGGTACAGGACTGGCGTGAGCTAACGCCAGCAGTGCAACAAGAGCACCTCCCGTCTCTTTTGAGAAACGAGCAGGCACGGGGCTTTCAACTGACGCAGGCGCCCCTGATGCGCATCACGCTGATACGATTGACCGAGAATGCCTATCAGTTTGTTTGGACGTATCATCACCTGCTGTTGGACGGCTGGTGCAAGAATCTTGTTCTGAATGAAGTCTTGGACGGTTACGACGCCTTTTGTCGTGGCGACGAAGTACGTTTGGATACGACTCGCCCGTACCGCGACTACATCGCTTGGCTCGGCGAACAAGACCTGTCCAGAGCGGAAGCGTTTTGGCGTGAGCAGCTCAGAGGCTTTGGCCGACCCACGCCGCTCCGCTTGGCTCCGGGACAGGAGGAGCTTCGTCCCGATGCGACGCGGCAGCACGCAGATCGGCGGGTAGAGCTATCACGGTCGCTAACCCGGTCCTTGCTCTCGATGGCACGGGCCCATCAACTGACGTTGAACACGGTCGTACAAGGGGCCTGGGCCCTGCTGCTCACCCGCATGAGCGGCGAGCCCGATGTGGTTTTTGGGGTCACCGTTTCGGGACGTCCGGTGGAACTAGCCGGGATGGAATCGATGGTGGGCTTGTTCATCAACACCTTGCCGATGCGCGCGCGCCTCACGCCCGATGTCCCAGTCGCCCAGTGGTTGAAGAATTTGCAGAATCAACAGGTGGAACTGCAGCAATACGAGTACACCCCCCTGGCACAGGTTCAAGGGTGGAGCGAGCTTCGTCGTGGTCTGCCGCTTTTTGAAAGCATACTGGTTTTCGAGAACTCCTCGATGGAGATTGCCCTGCACGGGCGTTGGAAGGATTTGCAGGTCGTCAACGCGCCGGCTGGCGATCCCTCGCACTATCCTCTGACTCTCGCAGTCCTTCATCACCCAGAAACCGTGCTGCGGATAACGTACGATCGGCGCCGGTTCGACGACGCTACGGTTGCCTGGATGTTGCGGCGCCTCGAGACCGTACTGCGAATCGTCGCCGAGCAGCCGTCGGCCATGCTTGCAGAGGTCCTCGATCAAGCGGAAGCGCTGCACCGGAGTGAGCAGGAGGAACTGCTCCAGAAGGCGAGCCGCACGAAACTGGGCAAGGTCAGGCGTAAAGCAGTTGGTGGCCCGAGCGAAGAGCGGAAGGCGGAATAGCAGCGCCCGCGTATTGCCGACAACACATGAACGATCAGCGGACCCACGGATTCAGATTGTCGCCGCAGCAACGGCGGCTCTGGTCGCTGCAACAAGAGCCTAACCCCTACACTACCCAATGCGGAATTCTGCTCGAGGGCAGTCTCGACACGCGAATGCTGAGAGCGGCCGCAGAGCAAGTCGTCGACCGACATGAGATCCTCCGCACGACCTTCCTCAGCCGACCAGGGATGCGATTCCCGCTGCAGGCGATCAGCCAGCAGGCCCAACTCGTCTGGGAAGAGGTCGCCCTGGATCCACGCGGTGCTGGTGGACGTGAGGCGGCAATCGATCAACTGCTTCAAGCAGAGCAGCGGCGTCAATTTGACTTGGCACGCGGACCACTGGTGCGGCTTGTTCTGGTCCGGGTCTCAAAACAAGAGCACGTCTTGCTAGTAACGCTTCCATCGTTATGCGCCGACGGCAGCAGCTTGGGACGTTTCTCCGCTGAGCTCGCTGACGAGTACACCGCACAAGTCGAGGGGCGCCGCACGGCCTGCAGGGAACCGCTGCAGTACGCCGCCTTTGCCGCGTGGCAGCAGGAGCTGCTCGAGGAGGAAGAAGCGGAGGTAGGAAAGGCGTACTGGCGAGAGAAGCAGCCGCTCCTGCGTCACCCCGTGAACCTACCGTTCGAACGGCAACCCGCGAGCTCGGTGCCCTTTCGACCGGATTGCGTTCGCCGGCAAGTCGACGCCGGGGTCGCCCGCAAGATCGAATCGTTGGGCGTTGGGACCGCAGAGAGCGTCTTCCACCTGGCTTGCTGGCACACGCTCCTCTGGCGACTTTCGGGCGGCGCGGACGTCGTCGTGGGCTGCCTCGTCGATGGAAGAGAATCTGGCGGGTTGGACGATGCCATTGGGCTGTTCGCCAAATTCATTCCCGTGCCGCACCGATTTGATGGCCCGGTTCGGTACTCCGAGGTCCGCGAAGCGACGGCGGAGTCACTCGCCGAGAGCGAAGAGTGGCAACCGTACTTCTCGTGGGATGGGGATACCCAGCGTGGCACACCCGCTAGCATCCCTGGATATCTTGCGGTGGGCTTCGAGTACCGTACTGCTGGGGTGCCTGGCCACGCAGCCGGCGTCCGTTTCTCTGCGATTCGTCAATCCGCGTGCATCGACCGCTTCAATGTGAAGCTCTCGTGCGTGCGGACCGACGATACGTTGGACACCGAGTTTCACTACGACGCGAATCGCTTCTCGAGACAGCACATCGAGCGTTTGGCGCTCCACTACCACACTCTGCTCTGCAGCGCGGCCGATAGCCCTGCAACCGCAGTCGATGAGTTGGAGATTCTGGATGACGTCGAACGGTGCCAGCTGCTCGTCGAGTTCAATGATACGCAAGCGGATCAGGGGCCCGGCCGTTGTGTGCACGATCTATTCGAGGACTCTGTGCAGCGCGCACCAGATCGTCCCGCGCTCGTTTTCGAGGATCAGGCACTCACATACGCGGAGCTGAACCGCCGCGCGGATCAGTTGGCCCGACACCTCCGAGCCTCCGGCGTCGGCCCCGAAGTACTGGTCGGCATCTGCGTCGAGCGCGGCCTGGAGATGGTGGTCGGGATGCTCGGCGTTTTGAAGGCGGGCGGTGCCTACGTACCGCTTGATCCTGCGGCGCCGATGCACCGTCTCGGCTTGGTGTTGAAGGACGCGAAGGCGGCGGTGTTACTGACGCAAGAGAAACTTCGCGAGCGTCTGCCGGATTGTGGGGCGACAGTCATTGCCTTGGACACGGATCGGGATCGCATTACTGCAAGTGGCGACACTCCCCGCACACGCACCGTCCAGGCGAACAACCTTGTGTATGCGATCTTCACCTCCGGCTCCACCGGCATCCCCAAGGGAGTGCTCGTAGAGCATCGGCAACTCGTCAACTATGTCCTTGCGGTGTTGCAGAGATTGGATGTCCCAGACGGTGCACACTTTGCCACCGTTTCGACGTTTGCAGCCGATCTCGGCAACACCGCGATCTTTGCGGCGTTGTGTAGCGGCGGGTGCTTGCACGTCATCGCGGAGCAGCGGTTGATGGATCCAGTCGCCTTCGCCGAGTACTTCGGACAGCGCCCTATCGACTGCCTGAAGATCGTCCCGAGTCATCTCGATGCACTCCTCACAGCGAGCCAGTGCCCGGAGCGTATCCTTCCACGGCAACGGCTCGTCCTCGGGGGCGAGACGCTGACATGGGACGTGGCGCAAAAGGTTCGGGCTCTCGCGCCGGAGTGCCTCGTCTTCAATCACTACGGCCCCACCGAATCGACGGTTGGTATGCTCACCTACCGTCTGTCGCTCGGCCAGAGCGAGGACAACCCCGCGACGGTCCCGTTGGGACGACCGCTGCAGAACACACAGGTGTACGTGCTCGATTCCAAGGGCATCCCCAGTCCGATCGGCGTTTCCGGTGAACTGTACATTGGAGGAGCTGGTCTCGCTCGCCAGTACCTCGGACGCGCCGAGGTGACGGCCGAGCGGTTTGTCCCTGATCCGTTCAGCGGCGACCCCGGAGCCCGCCTCTACCGAACCGGAGACCGGGTCCGCTATCTGGCAGATGGCACGGTCGAGTTTCTGGGCCGGACCGACCAGCAGGTGAAGATTCGTGGCTTCCGCATCGAGCCGGCCGAGATCGAGGCAGCGCTGAGCCGCCATCCAGCTGTGCGCGATACCGTCGTGATCGCGCGCGACGATGGGTTGCGCGACCGGCGGCTCGTGGCGTACGTGGTCCTGCTTCGGGACGCACCGGTGAGTAGTACCGCACTGCGGGAGTACTTACGCGACACGCTCCCGGACTACATGGTCCCATCGGCCTTCGTCACCCTCGAAAGGCTGCCGCTGACGCGTAACGGCAAAGTGGATCGCAGCGCCCTCCCCGCCCCGGAGGCGATCGACAAGCTGGACACGGAATTGGTCGCGCCGCGCACCGCCGTCGAAGCAACGCTGGCGGACATTTGGATAGAGCTGTTGAAGCTCGGCCGCCTCAGTGTGCACGACAACTTCTTCGAAGTCGGCGGGCACTCGTTGCTGGCGATGCAGCTGATCTCGAGAATCCGCGACGCGTTGGCGGTGGAGCTGCCACTGCGCACACTCTTCGATGCGCCCACGGTTGCCGGGTTGGCGGCTGCGGTGGAAGCCACAAAGCCGATTGCAGGACAGCCGGTTCCTGCGCTCACGCGCCTCCGCCGGGACCGCTGGCTGCCGCTATCGTTTGCGCAGGAGCGGCTCTGGCTGTTCGACCAATTGCAGCCGCGGAGCACCGCCTACAACATCCCTGGGGCGATACGCTTGAAAGGACCGCTCGCCGTCGGTGCGATGCAGCGGACGTTTGAAGAGATCGTGCGCCGGCACGAGCCACTGCGGACGACCTTTGGGACGGTGGACGGCCAAATCGGGCAGAGAATCGAGCCGCCGCGGCCGCTGCCGTTGCAGGTCGTCGATCTGACCGGACTGTCGCGACAGGAGCGCGAGGCGCTCGTCGACACGCTCGTGCACGCGGAGGCGGGAGACCCGTTCGATCTCACACGCGCGCCGCTCATGCGCGCGCGTCTGTTACAGCTTGACGCCGAGGAGCACGTCCTCCTCTTCACCGTGCATCACATCGCCAGCGATGCGTGGTCCAGCGCGGTGTTCGCACGTGAAGCGGCCGCACTGTACGCCGCCTTTGCGCATGGCCGCCCGTCACCCCTGGCTGATCTTCCCGTTCACTACGCCGACTATGCGGTCTGGCAGCGGTCTTGGCTCGACGGCGGCGACATTCTGGAAACTCAGCTGGCCTACTGGAGAGAGCGTTTGTCCGGAGCTCCGCCGGCACTCGATCTACACACCGATCACCCGCGGCCCGCCGTGCAGACGTTCCGAGGCGGCTCGCGCTCGATGGTCCTCTCCGAGCTGGTGTCGCAAAGGATCAGCGAGCTGAGCCGTCAACAACACATCACGCCCTTCATGACGTTGCTCGCGGCCTTTCAGGCTCTGCTTCATCGTCACACCGGCCAAGAGGACATTCTCGTCGGCGCACCAATCGCGGGCCGCAACCGGGTGGAGACGGAGGGGCTGATTGGATTCTTTCTGAACACACTGGTGGTCAGAACGGACCTCAGCGGTGATCCGACCTTTCGTGACCTTCTCGGGCGTGTGCGCGACACAGTCCTGGGAGCGTTCGGGCATCAGGACGTCCCTCTGGAGAAGATCGTTGAAGCGCTCCGACCGGAGCGCGACACCAGCCGCACGCCGTTCTTTCAAGTCATGTTCAACCTGCAGACGGCTTCCACTGGGGAAGCGCTCACCTTCCCTGGGCTTGATATCGACCCTCTCCCAGCATCCGAGCAGGCATCGAAATTCGATCTGACGCTCTACGTGATCGAGCGAGCCGGTGGAACGCGCTTGCGGCTCGCCTACAACGCGGATCTCTTCGAAGCCGACACGGCCGCCCAGTTGCTCGACGACTTTCAGCGTCTCCTCGAGGAGGCCGTTTCCGATCCGCAACGACGGATCTCGAGCTTGCGTCTCCGCAAGCGGATCGAACGGCTGGCGCGCGGCGAGCTCGTACCGCGGAGCCAGTCCTTTCAAGAGTTCCCGGCTGACCATGTGGAGCAGTCGATCGCGCAGCGTTTTGAGCTGCAAGCGCGGCTCCATCCGCGCAACGTTGCGATCGCGACGAGAGATGCGGATTGGACGTACGACGCGCTCAACCAAGCTGCCGATCGTGTGCGCGACGCTCTCGTGACACAGCACGACCTCGACGACGCGAGAGTGGCCCTCCTCTTCGACGCCAGCGCGTCGATGATCGCCGCTCTCGTCGGCACCTTGAAGGCAGGCAAGGTCTACGTGCCGCTCGATCCCGCGCATCCAAAAGATCGGCTCGAGTTCCTGATCGCGGACGCGCAAGCGAGTGTGATCCTGACCGATGGCGCGCACGTCGATCTGGCCGCGAGGCTCGCCGGCGCGCTTCCGGTCGTCGACGTGGAGACGCTTGCTGCGCCTGCCTCGCAGCCACCCCCTGCATATCCGTCTCCTGACTCGCTCGCTTATATCCTCTACACCTCCGGGTCGACTGGAACACCGAAGGGCGTCGTGCAGAACCACCGCAATGTTCTGCATTTCATCCGGGTCTATACCAATAACCTCAAGATACGACCGAGCGATCGCCTGTCGCTGCTGTCATCCTACGGCTTCGATGCGGCAGTCATGGACATTTTCGGCGCGTTGCTCAACGGCGCGACGCTGGTTCCCCGGAACGTTCGTGACGAAGGCCTGCTCGACCTTCCTCGATGGGTGGCCGACCACGGCATCACGATCTATCACTCCACCCCTACCGTCTTCCGCTTCGGCTTCGGCAGCGGCAACGATGGACGCGATCTGTCGACCGTCCGTTTGGTGGTTCTCGGCGGTGAGGAGACGCGCGCCACCGATGTCGACCTCTTTCGCGGGTGTTTTTCGCCGCACTGCGTCTTTGTCAACGGCCTCGGGCCCACCGAGTCGACCGTGACGTTGCAGCACTTCATCGACCCGACCACGCCGCTGCTGCGACCCGCGGTGCCTGTGGGCTTCCCGGTGGAAGGGACGGAAGTCATGCTGCTGGACGCAGCGCACCGGGACGTGGCCGTGTATGGCGAAATCGCGATCCGCAGCCCGCACGTTGCGGTCGGGTACTGGCAACAGCCGGAGCTCACCGCGGCCGCATTCTTGCCGGATCCCGATGGCGGGAATCGACGCATCTATCTCACTGGCGATCTCGGCCGCCTGCTTCCCGACGGCAGCATCGAATTCGTGGGCCGCCGCGATCTGCAGGTGAAGATCCGTGGATTTCGAGTTGAATTGGGCGAAGTGGAAGCCGTGCTGAGCCAGCATCCCGCGGTGCGCGAGTGCGCCGTGGTGGCGAGAAAGGATCGGACCGGGACTGCCCGGTTAGTGGCATACGTCCTGCCCTCCGACGGGGAAAGGCCGACAGTGGAAGGCTTGCGCGCGTATCTCAAGGAAAAGCTCCCCGATACGATGGTGCCGGACGCATTGGTCGTCGGTGAGTCGCTCCCGCTGACACCGAACGGGAAGCTCGATCGGCACGCTCTGCCGGAAGTCGATGAGAGCGCGATTGAGCCGGGCGCCGTCGTCACTGCTCCACGCACGCCCTATGAGGAGATCCTCGCGACGCTGTGGTGCGAAGTCTTCGGGGTGAACGCGATCAGCACACACGATGACTTCTTCGATCTCGGTGGACACTCGCTGCTCGCCATGCGGCTGGTGTCGCGCATTCGGAGTGCGTTCGCCGTGGACTTGCCTTTGCGGAGCTTGTTTGAGACGCCAACGATCGCCGGACTCTCCGAGACCATCCAGACTCTCAAGCGTAGCGGCGACGAGCTACGCATGCCGCCCATGCAAGCGGTCTCTCGAGACGGACTGCTGCCCTTGTCGTTCGCCCAGCAGCGAATGTGGTTTCTCGATCGCCTGGAACCGGGTAGTGCGGCTTACGTCGTGTCATCGGCCGTGCGTTTGCATGGCGGATTGCGCGTCCTCGCCTTGGAGCAGGCGTTGGACGAGATCCTGCGCCGCCACGAAGTGCTGCGCACATCCTTCCGCACCACCACGGAAGGCGACGCCGTTCAGCGCATCACCCCACCGACGCAGCGTACCCTGCCGATTGTCGATGTGCAGGAGCTTCCCGAGGCGGAGCGCGCGCGTACGGTGCAGCGGCTCATCACCGACGAGGCGCATCGGCCGTTCGACCTCGCCACCGACGTCCTGCTCCGGGTAACCGTTCTCCGGCTCGACCACGACCATCATGTGGCGCTCTTCACCATGCATCACATCGTCAGCGATGCGTGGTCCACGGGGCTGCTGATTCGAGAGCTGTCGGCGTTGTACGAGGCATTCAGCCGGGACCTCCCCTCGCCGCTGCCTGCCTTGCCGGTCCAATATGCGGACTTCGCCGATTGGCAACGCCGCTGGCTCACCGGCGAGGTCCTGGACCGCCAGCTGGCCTATTGGAAGGCGGAATTGGACGGTGCCGCGGCAAGTCTCGACTTGCCATTGGACTTTCCGCGCCCTCCTATGCAGACGTTCAGCGGCGCGCGGCAACGCGTATCGCTGCCGAAGCGTCTGGCGGACGCGCTCACGCGCCTGAGCCGCGACGGGGATGCGACACTCTTCATGACGCTCATGGCCGCCCTCCAGGTCTTGCTGTTCCGCTACACCGGGCAAGACGACATCCTCGTCGGTTTCCCGGCTGCCGGCCGGAGCCAGCCGGAAACCGATGCGCTCATCGGCTTCTTCGTCAATACGATGACCATTCGCGGTCGTCCGAGCGCCGACTTGAGTTTCAAGGAGTTCCTGCGTCAGATTCGAGAGCAAGCGCTGGGGGCATATGCGCACGAAGACCTTCCCTTCGAGAAGCTGGTTGATGAGCTCCGCCCCAACCGTGACCTGAGCCGCACGCCACTGTTTCAAGTCGTGTTCGCCTTGGAGAACGCGCCGAGCGAGACTCTGCAGCTCGAGGGATTGACGCTGCGCGCCGTGGAGCTGGAGCGCCGGACGGCAAAGTTCGATCTGACACTCTCGCTGGCAGAGTACGACCACGGGCTGACGGGGCATCTCGACTACAACACGGACCTGTTCCGGCCCACCACCATTGCTCGGATGCTCCGGCACTTCGAAGCGGTGCTCGAAGCTGTCGTCGCTGATCCCGCGCAAGCACTTGGCGCAATCCCGCTCCTCTCCGATGCGGATCGCCAACATCTCATTGTGGAGTGGAACGATAGGCAGTCCGCTGCCCCCTTCGGCACCATTCACACACGGTTCGAGGCGCAGGCGGCCCGCACTCCGGACCGTGTTGCGGTGGCGTTCGAAGATCAACAGCTCACCTATCGCGAGCTGAACGCCCAGGCGAACCGGTTGGCTCATCATCTGCAGGCGCTCGGAGTGGGACCGGATGAACGGATCGGACTCTGCGTGCAGCGGTCCGTCGAGACGGTCGTCGCGATACTCGGCATTCTCAAGGCGGGCGGGGCCTACTTGCCGCTCGACGCGGACTTGCCGATCGAACGCCTCTCCCTCCTGTTGACCGACGCGGACGTACGGGTCCTGCTGACGCAGGAAGGACTCGTCAACCGGCTTCCTCAGCTGCCAATCCGCATCATCCGACTCGACGCCGACGCGAGCACCATCAGCGGAGCGAGCGCGGAGAACCCGGTGAATGATGCGACAGCGGGTAACCTGGCGTATGTCATGTACACGTCGGGCTCGACCGGGATCCCCAAGGGGGTGGAAGTGCCGCACCGTGCTGTGCTGCGCTTGCTCTTCGACGTGGACTACGTCCAGCTGGAGGCCGGAGAGACGGTGCTGCATCTGTCCTCGCCGTCGTTCGACGCATCCACCTTCGAGATCTGGGCGCCGCTGCTCTGGGGAGGCACGTGTGTACTCTTCGCGGATCGAGTCCCGCTCCCCGAAGATTTGCGCGATGCCATCGAAACGCACGGGGTGACGACGATGTGGCTCACCGCCTCGCTCTTCAATGCGGTGATCGATCGCGCCCCCGAAGCGCTCGGCGGGCTGCGGCAGCTCCTGATCGGCGGTGAAGCCTTGTCGCGCAGCCACGTGCAGCGGGCGTACCAGCACTTGCCAGCGACACAGATCATCAATGGGTACGGTCCGACGGAGAGTACGACGTTCACCTGTTGCCATGCGATTCCGCGCGCGCTGCCGTCCGCGGACGTTTCCATCCCCATCGGGCGGCCGATTGGCAACACGGACGTCTACCTCCTCGACGCACGATTGGAGCCCGTTCCGCTGGGGGCCACGGGAGAATTGCATATTGGCGGGGCCGGCCTCGCCCGTGGATACCTCCGGCGTCCCGCACTTACCGCGGAGCGCTTCATTCCCGATCGGTTCTCCGAGCAACCCGGCGCGCGCCTCTACAAATCAGGCGACTTGGCGCGCTACCATCTGGACGGCACGGTCGAATTCCTCGGCCGGCGCGACAATCAGGTGAAGATCCGCGGTTTCCGCATCGAGCTGGGCGAGATCGAGGCGGCGTTGCGCCGTCACCCGGCGGTACAGGAAGCGGTCGTCCTTGCCCGCGAGGACCGCGCCGGGGACAAGCGACTCGTGGCTTATGTTGTCGCCGACCCGGCGCCCGCGGCGACAGAGCTGCGGACGTTTGTCGAGCGGGCGCTCCCCAACTACATGGTCCCTGCGGCCTTCGTGGCGTTGATTTCGTTGCCGCTCACACCCACCGGCAAAGTGGATCGGCGTGCGCTGCCAGCCCCCGAGCGACGACGTGAGGATCTACAGGCTGCTTACGTGCCACCCAGCACGCCGGCGGAGCAGCGTCTGGCGAACATCTGGCGCGACGTGCTGGGGCTCGAGCAGGTGGGAGTGCATGACAACTTTTTCGAGTTGGGCGGGGACTCGATCTTGAGCATTCGCATCGTTGCGAAAGCCAACGAAGTGGGGCTGCAGTTGACTCCCAAACAGCTCTTCGAGCACCAAACAGTCGCCAGTCTCGCCGCGGCCGCGGGAACGATCAGCGGCGTTCAGGCGGAGCAGGGGCTTGTGGTAGGGAACGCGCCGCTCACGCCCATCCAGCACTGGTTCTTCGAGCAGTCCGTTCCCGAGCCGCACCACTTCAATCAGGCCGTGTCGCTGGACGTGCGGGAAGCTTTGGACGCCGCCGTGCTCGAGCAGGCGATCACGCAGTTGCTACTTCATCACGACGCTCTGCGTCTGCACTTTCACGAGGAGGCGCACCATTGGCGGCAGGTGGGTACCGCCGCGGTCGAGACTTCTCCTGTATCGTTGATCGATCTGTCAGCGTTGGCACAACCCGAGCAAGGGTCGGCGCTTGAAGCCGCGGCGGCGCAACTGCAGGAGAGTCTGCGCCTCGCCGAGGGCCCGCTGTTTCGGGTCGCGCTGTTTGAGCTCGGACAATCTCAGCCAAGCTGCCTGCTGATCATCGCCCATCACTTGGTAGTCGATGGTGTCTCATGGCGGATTCTGCTCGAGGACTTGCAGACCGCCTACGAGCAAGCGCGCCGGCGTGAGGCGATGCAGCTTCCACCCAAGACGACCGCGTTCGCGCATTGGGGACAACGCTTGACCCAGCACGCGGAGTCTGACGACGTCCTGGGCGATCTCGCGTATTGGATGGCGTCCTCTGATGTCCAGCCCGCACGCGTCCCAGTGGACGATGCGACGGGTCAGAACAGCGTGGCGTCAGCGCGCACCGTGACCGTGTCCTTGACCAGCGAGGAGACACGGTCGTTGTTGCAGGAGATACCCCAAGCTTATCACACCCAGATCAACGACGCGTTGCTGACCGCCCTGGTGCAAGCGTTCGCCGATTGGACCGGCAACACCGCTGTGCTCGTGGATGTCGAGGGGCACGGACGCGAGGACATTTTTGACGACGTCGATCTCTCGCGTACAGTAGGATGGTTCACGACGATCTATCCGGTGTGGCTCCGACTTCCATCGAACGGCGGACCGCGGGAGGCCCTCACGTCAATCAAGGAGCAACTGCGCGGGGTTCCTAGCCGCGGTCTGAGCTACGGGTTGCTCCGCTATCTCCGTAACGCCGGAGACGCGGCGGCTTTGCGGTCTCAGCCAGCGGCGCAGGTGAGCTTCAACTACCTGGGTCAATTCGACCAGAGCCTGAAGAGCACGTCGCACTTGGCATGGTCGCGAGCCTCCATTGGTCCCACGCAGAGTCCACGTGGCACCCGGTTGCACGTGCTGGACGTCACCGCGATCCTGACCGGGGGACAACTTCACGTTTCCTTCAGGTACAGCGAGAACCTTCATCGACGGGTCACCGTTGAGCATCTCGCCCAAGCCTATATCGAGTCGCTCCGGGCCCTGATCACGGGTCTATCGACGGGCGCCGTCGAGCATACGCCATCTGACTTCCCACTCGCCAAGCTGGATGCAGACAAACTCGGTAAGCTCTCTGCGCTGCTCGCCAAAGTTGATGCAAAGAGTAAATCCGCAGCCGAATCCGACGAGTCTCCCGACGGCTCCTAGCAGTCGGACTTGGCAGCCCACAGCGACCCAACACG
>Ga0187892_10009398_pt1 | contig 12893 bp, 10 predicted proteins | sample MA1701073metaG_FD_139345 | JGI IMG/M metagenome (GOLD analysis project Ga0187892, IMG submission 139345) | Bio-ooze microbial communities from a basaltic lava cave in the Kipuka Kanohina Cave System on the Island of Hawaii, USA - MA170107-3 metaG ...
CCGAGCCGCACCTCGCGTGCGAGATAGACCACGCCCATCCCGCCGCGCCCCAGCTCGCGCTCCAGCGAATAGCGGCCGGCGAGGGCGGCCTGGAGGTCCAGAAACAGGCGGTCGAAAGCGGTCAAAGACGGCTCACGACGGCCCAGGACAGCCGAGGACGGCCGAGGACGGCCCAGGTGGTGGAGCGCCTGTTGGAAGGCATCGCGCTACAATATGAGCCTATGAACGCGGGCCGTCTTGGGCCGTCCTGGGCCGTCCTGGGCCGTCCTGGGCCGTCCTTGACCGTCCTCGACCGCCCTCGCGCCATCGTCTCCCTCCTCCCCGCCGCCACCGAGATCGTGGCCGCGCTGGGCGCGACGGGCCGGCTCGTCGGTGTCTCGCATGAATGCGACTACCCTCCCGAGGTCCGGACCCTGCCGCGCGTCACGTACACGACCGTCGATCACGCGCGCCCGTCCGGCGCGATCGACCGGCAGATGGCCGCGGCCCAGGCTTCGGGAGGGTCGCCCGTGCGGGTGGACATTGATCTGCTGCGCCGGCTCGCGCCCGACGTCGTGCTCGGGCAGTCGCTCTGCGAGATCTGCGCGGTCGGCGAGGACGAGCTGGCCCGCGCCGCGGCGGCGCTCGCGCCCCGGCCCGCCGTCGTCACGCTGCATGCCCATTCGCTGGACGGGGTGTTCGCCGACATCGCGCGGGTGGGCGACGCGCTCGACCTGGCGGACGAGGCGGCGGAGCTGGTGGCGGGTCTGCGCTACCGGCTCCGGCGCCTCGGTCGTTCCCCCTCCCCCGTCAGCGGGAGGGGGCCAGGGGGAGAGGCAAGGGTCCTGGTGCTCGAATGGCTCGACCCTCCGTATGTCGCCGGCCACTGGGTGCCCGAGTTGATCGAAATCGCGGGGGGCGTTGACGTCGGCAGCCGCCCCGGCGAGCGGTCGCGGCCGCGGCCCTGGGCGGAGCTGCGCGCCCTCGCGCCCGGCATCGTGGTAATCGCCTGTTGCGGGTTCGATATCTCACGCGCCCGCATGGAGTTCGCGGCCGTCACCGATCCCGATGCCCTGGCCCTGTTCGAACGCAGGGTGGAGTTTCTCGACGGAAACGCCTACACTTCGCGCCCCGGACCGCGGCTGGTGGACGCCGCCGAGATCCTTTCGCAGTTGATCGCCGGTTGATCGCAGGCACGCACCATGGAGAGAATCGTCCCCGTGCGCAGTTGGATGCTCGCCACTGCCGCTCTGTTGTCTGCTCCCGCCGCGCTGGCGCAGGAGCCCATTCGCGACACGTTATCGGACGCTTCCCGCTTCCCGCTTCCCGCTTCCCCCGGCCGAGACACGCTCCGCATCTACGCCGTCGGCGACATCAACCTGGGCCGCGGCGTGACGCACCAGTACCTCTTGAGGGGCGACACGCTGTATCCCTTCCTCGCGCTGGCCGACACGCTGCGCGCGGCCGATCTGCTGTTCGGCAACCTCGAGAGTCCCATCGCGCCGATCGGCCATCCGTTCGAGCGCACCGGCAGTCCGGTCTTCTCGGCGCCGCCCGTCGCCGCCGACGCGCTGCGTGCCACGGGGTTCGACATCGTGAGCACGGCGAATAATCACGCCTGGGACGCGGGCGAGGTGGGCGTGTTCGAAACCCTGACGCAGCTCGACCGAGTCGGCGTGGCGCACGCCGGCACCGGACGGACCCGGGCCGCGGCGCGCGCGCCGGCGCGCCTCGAGGCCAGGGGCTGGCGTGTCGCGGTCTTCGCCCTCACGCGCGCCTTCAACCCGGCGCCGCGCAACTTCTGGCAGCATCCCGGCGCAAACCACATCGCCTACGCAGACACGTCCTGGCTCTACCCGGCGATCCGCGGCGTCAAGCAGCGGGGCGAGGCGGACCTCGTGATCGTCAGCGTGCACGCGGGCCAGGAGTACACCGACACGACCGACGCGCCGCTGCTCGCGCTGTTCCGCGGCGCGGTGGATGCGGGGGCCGACATCGTCCTGGGCCATCATCCCCACGTGCTCCAGCGGCTCGAATGGCGCGGGGGCAAGCCGATCGCCCGCTCGCTCGGCAATTTCATCTTCATGCAACGGCCCGACTGGACCCGCCTGTCGGCCGTGTTCCGGTTCACGATCGCGCCCGACGGCGCGATCACCGCCGACCTCCTGCCGATCCGCGTCGGATTCCAGGCGATGCTCGCCGATGGTGCGGCGGCCGACAGCGTGTACGCCCGCGTCGGCCTCACCGCGGGTGCTGCCGCCGCGGCCCTGCCCCCCACCGGCCCCTGACCGAATCATGCCCGCGCCATCGCGCGCCTTTCTGAATCAGCTGCTCGACACCCCCGGTCCGTCGGGATTCGAGGCCGCGCCGGCCCGTGTCTGGCGGGCCGAGGTCCAGGGCTTTGCCGACGAGGTGCGGGCCGACGTCAATGGCAACTCGATCGCCGTGGTGCAACCGCGCGGCACGCCACGGCTCATGTTCGCCGGTCACATCGACGAGATCGGGCTGCAGATCACCCACGTGGACGACGAGGGATACCTCTACTTCGCGGGGATCGGTGGGTGGGACTCCCAGGTGCTGGTGGGCCAGCGCGTGATGATCGCCGGACCCAAGGGGGCGGTGGCGGGGGTGATCGGCAAGAAGGCCGTCCACCTGATGAAGCGAGACGAGCAGGACAAGGTCACCAAGATCCACGACCTGTGGATCGACATCGGCGCGGCGAACCGGGCCGAGGCCGCCGAGCGCGTGCGGGTCGGGGACGCCGCGGTGCTGGACGCGAAGGTGGTGGAGCTGCCCAACGGCCGCATCGTGTCGCGCAGCATCGACAACCGGATCGGCGCCTACGTGGTGGCCGAAGCGCTGCGGCTGCTCGCGAAAGAGCGGCCGCGTCACGCGGCGGTGTACGCGGTGGCGTCCACGCGCGAGGAGATCGCCTGGCCCGGGGGCGGCGCGCGCACCAGCGCGGTGGGGATCGACCCCCAGGTGGCGCTGGTCGTGGACGTCACCCACGCGACCGACTTCCCGGGCGCCGAGAAGAAGCTCTCGGGGGATCACAAGCTGGGCGCCGGGCCCGTGCTGTCGCGCGGGTCGTCGGTGAGCCCGGTGGTCTTCGAGATGCTGGTGGCGTGCGCCGAGGCGGAGCAGATCGCGGTGAGTGTGCAGGCGGCGCCGCACGATACCGGCACCGATGCGGACGCGATCTATAGCGCGCTGCGCGGCGTGCCGACGGGGCTCGTCTCGGTGCCCAACCGCTACATGCACAGCCCCAACGAGATGGTGGCGCTGGAGGACCTCGAGCGAGCGGCGCGGTTGCTCGCGGCGTTCGCGCGGAGGCTCACGCCGGAGACGAGCTTCATACCGAGCTGACCTCACCCCCCTGTCCCCCTCTCCCTGTTCGGGAGAGGGGGTACGAGGGAGTGGCTACCGCTTCCGCGCCGCCAGCGCCGTCTGCGCCGCCTGCCGCACCGACTTGTCGAAGTCCCCCGACAGCCCTTGCAGCGTCCCGATCGCCGCGGGCGTCCCCGCCACGGCCAGCGCCTCGACGGCCGCCACCCGCACCCACGGCGGCGTCCGCTTGAAAAAGCGCGTCGGTGGATGCGACAGCTTGATCAGGGCCTGGATCGCGTCGGGCGTGCCGATCCGCCCCAGCGCCGCCACCAGCTCGCGCTGCACGTCCTTGTCCTGCTCATCCTCCAGCAACGAGACGAGCATCAGGACGAGCGCGTTGGACTTGCGCCCCCCGATGCCGGCGGCAGTGTAGACCCGCACGTCGCGCGACCGGTCGCGCAGCGCCACACGCAGCGGCTCGGCCGCCGCACGCGTCCCGATCTGCGCCAGCGCGTATCCCACCGCCTTCCGCACGCGCTCGTCCTCGTGGTCCAGCCGCTTGGCGAGCGCCGGCACCGCCTCCTCCAGCCCCAGCCCGCCCACCAGCTCGGCCACGTTGCGCACCACGTACCACTGGTAGTGGCCCAGCCGCCGGATCAGCTGATCGGCCCCTTCCTTCATCGCGGTGAGGGCGCGGAAAACGCTCTCGCGCTCCGGAATCGTCGGCGCCGCCACCAGCAGCTCGAGCAGCGCCTCGACGCCGTCGGCCCCCGCACCCTGCAGCGCCAGCACCGCCTCGGCCTGGTCCGCCGGCACGGTCACCCGCCGGGCCAGCTGCTCGAGCACCGGCTTCGAGTACAGGCGCTTGAGCGCCAGGCTGAACTGGCGGCGCTGCTCGGCCGGCACGCGCTGCTCGCAGCGCACGATCCCGGCGAGTATCCGCATCGCCTGCTGGAAATCGTCATCCTTGATCGCCGCGGCAAAGTGGCGCCCCAGGGCGACGAGCATCTCCCCCACGTTGGGCGCGGTCGGGTGCCGTTCCAGCTCCAGCAGCATGCTGAGCGGCGGCCGCGGCCGCGGCAGCGCCACGACTTGCGGCGGATGTGCGGGCGGGGCAGGCGGCGTCTCACGGGCCGCCTCCTCCGCCAGCACGGCCGCGACCTCGGGAGGCACCGGTCCCGCATCGGACGGCCGCAGCACGACCCCTGCCCCTGACGGCTGATCACTGTGGGCTGACGCCTGACCGCTGACGGCGGATGGCTCATGGCTCACGGCGATCCGCGTAACCCCCGCGCCCCGCAGCCGGGCCGCGAGCGCCGACCCCCCGCCCGGCCCCACCTCGCCCGCCAGGGCCCGCAGCAGCTCGAACAACTCGGCGGGCGACGGCTCCTGAGGAATCGCGATCTCACTCACCCCGTGCCGCGCGAGCGCGCGAACGAGCGGCGCGATTGCCCCGCCGTGTACGGGGGTCCCGTTGACCAGTACGCACCCCTCGGCCACCCCCACCGTCGCCGTCTCGAGTCGCAGCAGCGCGAGCAGCGCGCGGAACTGGGCCTTCTGCTGGTCCCGGGCCGCGGGATCCCGGAACAGCTCGACGGTGCGCGCGAGCTGCGTCGCGAACGTCTCGGCAACGAGCATCGGGACGGAAATCTAGCGCCGTTCCAACGTTGTGCGGCTCGGCGTGACGCTCGAGGCCCCCTGGCGATGGAACTCGGGTCCCCACTAGAATAGCCAGCACATGTACGCCCTGACGCTCGCCGCGCTGACGGTGCTGTCGGCGCAGGACAGCCTCTCGCCCGGCGCCCGCCGAGTCCTCGCCGATCTCCAGTATCTCGCCGCCGACGAGCGCGAGGGCCGCGGTGTGGGCACCAAGGGCCTCGAGCAGGCGGGCAGCTACATCGCCGACGCGTTCCGCCGGGCGGGACTCCAGGCCGGCGGACCGGCGGGCAGCTACTCCCAGGACTTCACGCTCGCGCCCGACGCGCCGGCCGTCGCGCACGCGGGCCTGGGTGGAGCATCGGTCCGCAACGTGATCGGCATCGTACCGGGACGCTCGACCGCGCTCCGCGGCCAGGTGATCGTCATCGGGGCGCACTACGATCATCTCGGCCTCGGCGGGCCCAACGCCCTCGATCCCGACTCGACCGGCCGCGTGCACAACGGCGCCGACGACAACGCCTCCGGCACCGCCGCCCTGCTCGAGATCGCGCGGCTGCTCCGCGGCGCCCGGCCGGCGCGCACCATCGTGCTCGTGGCGTTCAGCGCGGAAGAGCTGGGCGTCATCGGATCGACCTGGTACGTGCAGCATCCCGCGCCGCAACCGGTCGACTCGATCTACGCAATGCTGAACCTGGACATGGTGGGCAGGTTGCGGGAGCAGCGCCTGCTCGCCATCGGCGCGGCCACGGCGCGGGAGTTCCCGGCCCTGCTGGACTCCGTGAACGCGGCCGGCGGGCCGGGCGTGGAAGCGCGATTCGCCCTGACGGCCTCGGGTGACGGCTGGGGCGCGAGCGACCACGCGCCTTTCTACGCGGCGCGGCGGCCCGTGCTGCACTTTTTCACCGATCTACACGAGGACTACCATCGCGCGACCGACGACTGGCCGAAGATCAACGCCGATGGCGTGGCCCGTATCGCAGGATACGTCACGGCAGTGGCCCTCGCACTCGCCGACCGCTCCGGGCCGTTGACGTTCGTGGACGCCCCGCGGCCGCAGCAGGCATCGGGGAGCGCGGGCACGAGCGCGAGCCTCGGCACGATCCCCGATATGACCGGCTCGCCCGGCGGCGTGCGCCTGACGGGCGTCCGGAGCGGCAGCCCCGCCGAGCGCGCGGGCATCCGGGCGGGAGACATCATCATCGCGCTGGGCGGAATGCGGGTGGCCGACCTCTACGGCATGACCGACGCGCTGCGGGCCCGGCAACCGGGCGATACGGTCGTCGTGGTCGTCAAGCGCGGCGCCGAGGAGCTGCGGCTCACCGCGGTGCTGGGGCGGCGCGGCGGATGACCGCTGGCACGCTCGACGCCCGCGGGGTCGTGCGGACGTTGCGTGCCGCGCACCTGCGCGACGCGACGCGCAGCGAGCTGCTGCGCCTCGCGTGCGAGCGCGTGCGGGCGTGGGGCGCGCCGTTCACGTCGGTGTACGCCTACATGCTGCAGGGCGACGACCTCGTGCTCGAGGCCTTCGCGGGCCGCGAGACCCCGCACACCCGCATCTCCGTCGGCCGAGGCGTCTGCGGCACGGCCGTCGCGACGCAGCAGGATCAGAACGTGCCCGACGTGGGCGCGGTCGGCAATTACCTCGCCTGCAACACCTTCACCCGCTCCGAGCTGGTCGTCCTGATCCGCCGGGGCGATCACATCCTGGGGCAGCTCGACATCGACTCGGACGTTCCCGCGGGCTTCGGCGAGCCGGAGCACCGCGCCGTGAAAGACGTGGCCGACGCCCTGGCCGTCCTGCTCTAGGCTCCCGTCTCCCGGAGGATACTCATGACGCGCTTGCTCCGTGTCGCCGCGTGTACCGCCGCCCTCGGCCTCGGCGCCGTTCCCCTCTGCGCCCAGACTCGCTTCGGCCCCCAGCTCAGCTGGGGCGACGACGACGCCAACCTCGGGCTTGGCGCGCGCGCGGTCTTCAATCTGCGCTCACTCGTCAACGCGCGCGGCCTCGAGTTCGTGGCGAGCTTCGACTATTTCTTCCCCGAGGGCAACGACGTCGACTACTGGGAGCTGAACGGCAATCTCAGCTACCTGATTCCCAACGTGAAGGGCGGCCTCGCCCCCTATGTCGGCGGTGGGCTGAACGTCGCCCACGCGTCGGCGGGCTCGCAGTCCGACACCGAGGCCGGCCTCAACCTGCTCGGCGGCACGCGTTTCCGCACCAGCGGCAAGCTCTCCCCTTTCGCGGAGCTGCGGTTCGAGCTGGGGGGCGGGGAGCGCGTCGTCATCACGGGGGGAGTGCTGTTCTAGCTGTCAGCGATCAGCCGTCAGCTGTCAGTGGTGCGTCGGGAGACGCATTGCCCTTGCTGAGGGCTGACAGCTGATAGCTGACCGCGGACTGCTCCTGAACGCGAGCTCCGTCCCGCTCTTCACCCGCCGCATCGGCCACGGACCGCTCGTCGTGGTCCTGCACGGCGGGCCCGGCGCGCACCACGATTACCTGCTGCCCCAGTACGATCTCCTCGCCCGGGGTCGCGAGCTGTTCTACTACGACCAGCGCGGCGGGGGCCGCTCGCCGGTGTCGCGCGAGACACCCGTCGGGTGGCGCGAGCATGTGGCCGATCTCGAGGCGATCCGTGTCGCGCTCGCGCTCGATCGGCTCACGCTGTGCGGCTACTCGTGGGGTGGGCTGCTCGCGGTGCTGTATCTCCTGGAGCATCCCGATCGCGTGGGGCCCCTCGCGCTTGTTTCGCCAGCGGCGGTCACGGCGGCGGGGCGGGCCGAGTTCGAGCGCCGCTTCGCCGAGCGGATGAGCGCATCCGAGATCGTGCGTGCCCGGGACGGACTGCGCGCGAGCGGCCTGCGCGAGCGTGATCCCGCCGCCTACCGGCGCCGCGCGTTCGAGCTGTCGGTCGCGGGATACTTCCACGACTTCGCGAAGGTGAAGGACCTGACTGCGTTCCGCGTCACGGCGCGGACGCAGGACGCCGTGTGGGCGAGCCTGGGTGAGTACGATCTCCGGGAGCGGCTGCGGGACCACGCTTCCCGCTTCCCGCTACCCGTTACCCGGATGATCCATGGGTTGTACGATCCGATTCCGATCGACGGAAGTCGGGAGCTGGCGACGCTCCTGAAGGGCGAGATCATCGAACTCCCCGTCGGCCACTGCCCGCACGTCGAGGCTACGGACGCGTTCGTCCGAGCGCTCGACGGGTTCCTGCCCCGTACATGAGCGAGCGACTCACCCCGTTTGCGCTCGTCTTCGGCCCGCTGTCGCGCGATCGCTTCCCGGCCATCGCCGAGGCGCTGGCGCGGGCCGACCTCTCCTCGGCCGATCGCGACCAGTTCGTCCTGCTCGAGCCCGTGGGTCACCTGCTCCGCGAGCTCGTGCCGGAGGAGAGCGCGCCCGACGCCCTCGAGGCCTACATGCGCTTGCTGCATCACGGGTACCGGCACTGGGCGGCGGGTGGCTGGGTCTATCGCATCGGCGCGGCCGCGCTCGCGCGCGCGCTCGCGGGCGGGCCGATCGGCTCGCACCTCGCGCACCAGGCGCTGTACCTCCAGCTCCCGGAGCTCGTGATGTGGGGAACGCCGACGGCGGGCGAGCCCGCTGAGCCGCTCGACGGCATGTTCGTGACGGAGACGGCGCGGAGCGGCGAGATCGCGGTGCTCGGCATCTTCGGCCTGCGGCCCGACCGGCCCGGCTTCAGCGCCGTGGGCGTCGAAGGACACGCCGATGCCGGCGAGCCCGGCGGATCGGAGATCGAGGTGCTCGCGGCGCGCGCGGATGGCGCGCCGGCGTTCAGCCCGCTGCTCGCGGGCGGCCGCGAGGCCGGCGTCCATTCGCTGGCGAATGCGGGGGAGCTGCTCCTGCTCACCACCCGCCTCCTCACCACCCTGCCCCCACCCATCCCCGGCGAACGGGGAAGCGGGCAGGGGGAAGGCTACGACGCGCTCCTCGAGCGGTTCGTGGAGGTCGTGCAATAGCGTTACCCTTCGCCCACGCATGACGGCACCCCTGCTTCCCAGGCTGGACGCCTGGGCTCGGCAGCACAGCGCTGAAGCGCGGCGCGTCACGCGACACGCGTCCGTCAGGACGGTGATGGCCGAGCCCACCCTTCAGGGTGGGAGCGCACGGGAGGTGCGGTGAAACGCAAACCAGCCCGTCGTCGCGCCGAAACGCCCGCCGCCCTCAAAGCCCGGACCCGCCGCATCATCGCGCGGCTCGAGCGGGCCTACCCGGGCGCGACGTGCGCCCTCGATCATCACAATCCCCTCGAGCTGCTCGTCGCCACGATCCTCTCGGCGCAATGCACCGACGCGCGGGTCAACATGGTGACGCCCGCGCTGTTCGCGAAGTACCGCACCGCCGCCGACTACGCGTCGGCCGACCCGCGCGTGCTCGAGCGGGAGATCCAGAGCACCGGCTTCTTCCGCAACAAGACCCGGTCGCTCATCGGCATGGCGCAGGCGCTCGTCGAGCGCCACGGCGGGCGGGTGCCCGATACGATGGACGACCTCGTCACGCTCCCCGGCGTTGGCCGCAAGACGGCGAACGTGGTCCTGGGCACGGCGTTCGGGAGGAACGAAGGGGTGGTGGTGGACACCCACGTCCAGCGGCTCAGCACCCTGCTCAAGCTCACGAGGGAGAAGACGCCCGAGAAGATCGAGCGCGACCTGATGGCCCTCGTGCCGCGCGACAAGTGGACCTGGCTCTCCCATACGCTGATCCAGCACGGCCGCGGAGTGTGCATCGCGCGGCGGCCGAAATGCGAGGCGTGCGTGATCAACCGCCTCTGCCCCAGCTCGCGAGTCTAGCCCTTCCGGTTTTCCCGGCCGGGCCACAGCTTTGAGCCGCCTCTTCCCCACGGGATCCGTGCCATGAGCCAACCGCGCTCCGAGTTCAAGCCGTTCGTCCCCCCGTCGCAGACGATCGCCGAATTCTCGGGCCGCGCGATCCTGCTCGGCGCGCTCTTCGGGATCATCTTCGGCGCCGCCACCGTGTACCTCGCGCTCCGCGCGGGCCTCACCGTCTCGGCATCGATCCCCATCGCCGTCCTCGCGATCGCTGTGTTCAAGCGGCTGGGCAAGTCCACGATCCTCGAGAACAACATCGTCCAGACGATCGGGTCGGCCGGCGAGTCGGTGGCCGCGGGCGTGGTGTTCACCATTCCGGCGCTCATCTTCCTCGCGGGCGGCGAGGAGTACTTCAACTACTTCAACATCCTGACGCTGGCCCTGGTGGGCGGCATCATCGGCGTCCTGTTCATGGTCCCACTGCGCCGCGCGCTGATCGTGAAGGAGCACGGCACCCTGCCCTATCCTGAAGGCACCGCCTGCGCCGAGGTGCTGGTGGCGGGCGAAAAGGGCGGCTCGATGGCGGGCAAGGTGTTCGCCGGGCTGGGCGTCGCCTTCGCCTACAAGTCGCTGATGAGCATCCTCGGCCTGTGGAAGGACGTCCCCGCCTACGTGACGCCGCGCACGTCCCCTTACCCCAACGCCACCGTGCACGCCGAGATCACCCCCGAGTATCTCGGCGTGGGCTACATCATCGGCCCGCGCATCGCAGGGAACCTGGTGGCCGGCGGTGTGCTCTCGGCCCTGGTCCTGGTACCGTTGATCAGCATCATCGGTGAGGGGCTGCCGACGGTGCTCAAGCCCGGCGCGGGCGATTTGCTGATCTCCCAAATGTCGGCGAGTCAGATCCGCTCCGGCTACGCGCGCTACATCGGCGCCGGGGCGGTCACCGCAGCCGGGCTGATCACGCTGATCCGTACACTGCCCACGATCGTCTCCGCGTTCAAAGAGAGTTTCGGCGCCCTCGGCGACCTGCGCGCGGGGAGGGTCCCCGTGCGCACGGAGCGGGATATCCCGATCACGTGGGTGATCCTCGGGTCGCTGGCCCTGATCCTCATCGTCGCCCTGCTGCCCCAGCTCCCGGGCACCTTCCCGGGCACGCTGCTCATGGGGCTTCTGGTCGTCGTGTTCGGTTTCTTCTTCGTTACCGTGAGCTCCCGCATCGTGGGAATCATCGGCAGCTCGTCGAACCCGATCTCCGGGATGACGATCGCCACCCTGATGGCGACCTGCCTGATCTTCGTCGCGATCGGATGGACCGGCGAGGCGTACCAAGCGGTGGCGCTGTCCGTGGGCGGCCTCGTGTGCGTCGCCGCCGCGAACGCCGGCGCCACGAGCCAGGATCTCAAGACCGGCTACATCGTGGGCGCCACGCCGATCTCGCAGCAGATCGGGCTCGTGATCGGCGTCGCGGTCTCGGCATTCGTGATCGGGTGGACGCTGCAGACCCTCGACGGCTCGATGCGGTTCGAGGGCGTGCAGCACGCCATCGGCACCGACCGCTACGCCGCCCCGCAGGCCACGCTCATGGCGACGGTGATCAAGGGCCTGCTCGCCCGCGACCTGCCGTGGGGACTGGTGTTCGTCGGCATGTTCATCTCCGTCGTGGTCGAGCTGTGCGGCGTGCGGTCGCTCTCCTTCGCGGTCGGCGCCTACCTGCCGCTCTCGACCACGCTGCCGATCTTCGTCGGCGGCGCGCTCAAGGGCCTGGTCGAGAAGAAGGGCGGGGAGCACGAGACCGAGGTCAGCTCGGGGATGCTCTACTCCACGGGCCTCGTGGCCGGCGGCTCGCTGACCGGCATCGCCATCGCGCTGCTGGCGGGCGTGGCGACCAAGGTCATGGTGGACGGCCAGCTGCGAGACGTGTCGCTGCTCGAGCGCGTGCTCGACGGCGTGGGTATCCACGGCTGGGAGCGGCTTGGCGCCGGCGCCGACCTCATCGGCGTCATCGCGTTCGCGGTGCTGTGCGTCCTCCTGGTGCGGGCGGCGAAGCAAAAGCTCGCGTAGGGACGAGGGACGGGGGAAGGGGGACAGGTACGGCAGTGACGGCTTCGAGCTCCCTCCCCCCCGTCGCCCGCGACGAGTTGATCGCGACCCGCCGCGACCTCCACCAGCACCCCGAGCTGGGGTTCGAGGAAACGCGGACCAGCACGCTCGTCGCCGAGCGCCTGCGGGCGTTGGGCTACGAGGTGCGCACCGGCGTCGGCAAGACGGGCGTCGTCGCGCTGCGGCGCGGTGCCGGGGGCCGGACCGTCCTGCTGCGCGCTGACATGGACGCGCTCCCCGTCACGGAAGCGAACGACGTCCCTTATCGCTCGCGGCATGCGGGACGCATGCACGCGTGCGGCCACGACGGGCACGTAGCGATCGGGCTCGAAGTAGCGCGCCGGCTCGCGGCCGCCGCGCCGCAGGGCTCGGTGAAGCTCGCCTTCCAGCCTGCCGAGGAGCTGGCCACCGGCGCCGCGGCGATGATCGCGGACGGGGTGCTCGACGACCCGCGCCCGGACGCCGCGTTCGGGCTCCACCTGTGGAATCCCCTGCCGGTGGGGACGATCGGGATCATGGCGGGGCCCATGATGGCGTCGGTGGACGACTTCACGATCGTGATCACGGGGCGCGGCGGACACGCCGCCAAGCCGCACGAGACCGTTGACCCGGTGCTCGCGGCGGCGCACCTCGTGACGGCGCTCCAGAGTCTCGTCGCCCGGCGCCGCGATCCGCTGGAGGAAGGGGTCGTGTCCGTCACGCGGGTCGCGGCCGGCGAGGCGTTCAACGTGATCCCGGAGCGCGCCGAGCTGCTGGGCACGGTGCGGACCTTCGGGGGTCGGTTCTGGGAGGACGCGCCGGCGCTGCTGGAGCAGACGGCGCGCGGCGTCGCCCAGGCCTTCGGCGCCGCGGTCGAGGTGCGCTACACGCGCCTGCTCAATCCCCTGGTGAACGATGCGGCGATGGCGCGCGTCATGGCCGAGGTCGCGGCCGAGGTCGTGGGGCGGGACAACGTGCGGACCAGCGTGCGCACCATGGGGGGCGAGGACATGTCGCGCTTCCTCGAGCGCGTGCCCGGCTGCTTCGCG